>Ga0326513_10003701_pt1 | contig 11066 bp, 26 predicted proteins | sample 2_2465_0518_D_FD_203654 | JGI IMG/M metagenome (GOLD analysis project Ga0326513, IMG submission 203654) | Bovine rumen microbial communities from UC Davis, California, United States - 2_2465_0518 | ecosystem: Host-associated > Mammals > Digestive system > Stomach > Rumen | place: USA... | reverse complement strand
CTACCAGGAACAACGTCTCTATAAAATGGAGTTCCGCTTATTTTTGTACGTTGTGGTTGATTAACTAAATGAATATTTTTTGGAGACAAAGATACTATTTCAATCCCATTAGAAGTATATGGAAACTCATTTGTTATAGCGTCTCTACCAATAATAAGTTTTTTATTTCCAACATTTCTGTCAATAAACATGTCTGTAGTTACTGGATCAGATGAGCCCATTAATGGCTCTTTTGTTATACCAAAACTTTTAGATTCTATTAAATATGGTTTTACTTTTCCATATTGAGCCGCATAATTTGAATCTGTTGTAAATGATGCATAATATGGGTCTGTTATATCTCCACCTTTATAAACATTTGCTCTAAACAAATTGTGTTCCTGATTTAATGGCATATAATTAGGTATAACAATATTTTTAAGTTCTTTATTTAAAGTTCTGCCAGCAACATCACCAATGAATCTTTTAGTAGTACCTATTTTTGCAATACTTGGAACTTTAGAAGCTAAATCTAAAGCACTTTTATAAGTAAAATTACTCCCAGTAGGTCAACCAGCAAATCCACCTATGATTCTTCCTGTAGTTCCCATCCAATTAGTTCCAAACTGTTTATCAGTTCAATCACCAGCTTTTCCTAAACCCCAGGAACCAACAGCAGAACCACCAAAACCACCAGCTAATCTAGCAGCACCACCAAGTAAACCATACGTTGAGAATTCTCCCAACATAGGTAATGCCAGGAGAGATCCGGCTGTAGTGGTAAGTTGTGCTTTACTAGTATCATTGTATATTTTAGATCTTGTTTCTGGAAGTTTTGCATTATTTGCAGTTTCAATAGATTTATTAAGAATTGCTTCTCCAGATGATTCTGGATGTCCAGCTAAAATTTCTCAAAACGATTTTTTCTTATCTTGTGTTTTCTGTTGAGCTTGCTGTTTATCATGTTCGAGAACTTGAGATATTTTTCAAAAGTGTGTTCCATGTTCACGATTGTATTTTGCGATCTGTTCAATATTGCCATATTCTGGAACAGATCCAGCTTTCTGAAGTTTTATTACTCCACCGTTATCTAATTTGTATATCATAGGCAATTTAATTTTAATTTTCGCAAATATAAAGAAAAAATTTGGAAAATACAAATTTATTTTATAAATTTTAGGAATAATAATTTAAAATCCCTGCACGAAAGTGTGGGGATTTTTGTATGTTGTGAGGGAGAGAAAACACTCCCTAGCGTGAGCCCCCGGCCTCCGTCAATGGGAAATTGATCCTAGATCATCTCATGACCGGGGTAGGGTCTAAAAGTTTAAAATTATGTGGCGTTTAGTATTCAACGTAACGTTCGATGGCGATAGCTGTCGTCCGTGTCGCAGACGGTTCGAGAGAACTGTAACTGCTGATGAAATGTTCGATGCCATCAAAAAGCAATGCTTCTTCGATGGTAAGTACATGTTTTCCTTTGATGAAGAAGGACGTTCTCCAAAACATGGAGTTCGCATCTTCAACAAAGTAATGATTGACACAATTGCTTAATTAGCAAACACCCATAAGAGTTCACCGTTTTGCTCGTGGGTGAATCTAAGCGTATTTTGGATAATCTAAATCTTTCATGTTATGAAGATTTACTATCCTCATTTCTGCTATAATGGTAGCGCAGATGATGCCTATTATTGTGGTGGACTTGACTGGAAGAAATATCTCCATCGTGAAGATGCAGTAGCCGAAGCTGAGCGTGTTATGCATGCTCAGTGGGAGGATGATTGGTCAAATCTCCCTGCAGATTTCACCAACATTGAGAGCTACTACATTTGTGAGGAGGAAGTTCTCTAGTCATCGGGGTTCTCACTCATCCCTGTAAATAAAAGTGATTCGGTAATGTTGCCATAGCACGTTCCAAGCCGTGTTGAGAAAAGACAGAGGACCTGATAATAGGCGAAAAGGGTTAACTCACGCCACAATATGAATTCTAAATCTGAATAAGATGAAGAATTTAGTTTCTCTCGTTGCTGAGATGGTTGACGAGATGCACAAGGGCATTACCTTCATGGAGATGTCTACGTTCATTAAGAACCACATCGGTAATGAGACCGTTGATCAGGATCTTCTTGATCATACCGTTAATGTGCTACATGCCATTCAAGGTAAGATCGAGATGAATCGGAACTTTCCAATGGGTCAACTTCGTTATAACGAAGTTACCGGAGAGTTCGAGAAACTTTGATCTTCGGAACATCTGAGTAAGACTCCGAGTTGACACCTATCTTGGGAACAGAAGTGTCTAAAGCCCTTTAAGTGGCAGTGCTTTCACTGGCAGGTCCGATTCCTGCACTGGGCTCTAAGGCAATACGCGAGATAAGCCTTATAGTCCTCGCAATGTTTAATTATAAAGTCAAATTACAGTGAGACCTTATAATGAAACTTCTAGGATGATCGCCCTCGGACAGATCATCAAAACCGTTAGGGAGACAGGACGTGCTCCTAAGACAAGCCAGGCTCTTAAAGTTGCTGGCGTAAGGACTTCTGCTGCGCAGATTCGTAAGTTTGATCTTGCACTGCGAGAATGCAGAATCATTGGTGACCGTCCAGATGGAACTCAGTTCCTATATAAGGACGGTCGTATGGCATCGGAATTGATGCCAATGTTGATGGAGCATCTAAAGAACATGGATGCTCCAGCTCCTCGGAAATATGTGAGGCTTTCCGAGAAGAAAATACAAGTTCTCACAAAAGCAGCTGCTTCAGTAGGGCTCAGCCTGGATCAGTTGTTTCAGTTAGTGGCTGAGCAAAATATGCGCAGATAGGAGCTGCGTAAATAGAAAAGTTAAACCTGATTGCCTTCATCCGGCGATGCGATGTCGTGAGATATCGTTGTGGATCGACACCACAGAAGGTACGAAGTAAATCTTTATAGATTATGTTAACTTTATCAAATTATTGCGCTCTGGCCTCTAGGCTAGGTTGGGGCGCCATGCAGGTTGACATCGCTGTCCCTGCGATTGTACGCATCATCACCAATTACATTAATCTCATTGCAGATTGTACTGGTGATATAATTGATCCAGAAGATGCAGTCGCTATACTCATCACCTGGAATTCTGATGCAATCTTTGATCTCTTGGTCGAAGATGACTACACTACATTCGGCACTTCTCATCTTCATGAACTTCGTGGAGAAATTGAGTGGTGCATGACGAATGGGTTTGAATTTGTTGATGCTATAAACGAATGGTGGAAATGAATACAATTAAACCCATTAAATCAGATCGAATTCTTTCTAGGAAAGAAATCGAGATGTTCGACGATTTGTATGAAAATCGTCAGAAAATTCGCAATCTCAATAAGAAGCTCAAATACTTCGTTGTAAATGAAACAAAGAGCATTTCTTATGAAGAGGCCGTTTTAAGTCTAAAAGTAGCTCTCAATTGGGAAATACAGCATCCTGATTATATGGCTTCTATAAATGAAATGCAAGCATTAGAGCATGATAGGTTAATAATTGAAGCGTTATGAAAGTAAATCAGTACATTGGAGAGTTTGACTGCTTTCTTACTCTCTATCTTAAATGGCAAATGTTTCGGCACTACCCAAATTCTTATTGGAATACTCAGGAGAAGTGTGTTGAACTCTTAGGTGGTATTGATCAAATTTACAATACCTATGCTCTTTGGAAACAGGTTTCTACTACTAAACAGTTGGAGACCTGCGGATGCACTCTTGATCATGTAAGATTCATGCTCGAAACATATGATCGCTTTGAGCTTGAAGATTCTGATGAAACCCTTAATCATCTTGTCACATGTCTTGATATACTTGGAGTATTATGAGTAAATTTGGAAACATGGGTCATCCCGACAAACTATCTGCTTTCATGCAGATAGTAAGTGTGGCACAAAAGACCCCGAATGCAACTGGTGTTCAATTTATTGTTGAATACGATCCCTTTACAAGAGACAAATTTAAACTGTCCTTGGATGATCTCAAGAATCTGAAATACAATTACATTGACATTTTCCTCAATGACAAAGTTCTCTGTTCTTGGTGGGAAATAGAAACGGCAGCAATAACATTTGAATTATGAAAGTAGAAATTACTCTTCAGCGTATGGACAACTTCTTCACTCTGGAATATTCTGGAGTGAAGAATGTTCTCACTATCCGAGAAAAGCTCGTTATAGATTTGGATCAAGACTACAAATACTCTGGTCCAGATCTTAGAGATTTTAACACTTCTTCTCATGCATCAGCATGTGTTTTATGGTTGTGTATCAATTAAAGTAAAGCCATGACAATAAGAACTTTAGAAGAACAAGCTGTTTTGGAAGCTCAGGAGCTTCTAGAATGTGCCAAACAAGGAAGATGGGGCGATGTGAGAACAAAAGCTCGCATCGTCTCAGAATTCTGTGATACCCTATGCCCAAAAACAGATGAAGATTTAGTTTAATTATGGCTCAAGTAATAGTAAACATTGTATTGTCTATAATACTTTTGTGTCTAATTTGTATAGGTATTCCTAAAACAATTCATAAAGTAGAATCTGAAAGACGTGAAACAAATGATTGATTCACAGTATGGTCGAGATGAAGCTATCTTAGACCGTATCTCCGATGATCCTCCTAAATATACGGAGGAAGAAGCGTTTCAAACCTGGCTTACTAGGCACGGGTATTCTTCTAAGGAAGAATATTATCGTGAACAGGAAGCCGAAGCACAAGAGGAATGGTAATGAAAACTCAGAAACCAACATCTGCCATTGAGAAAGAAAATCTCAAGATGGCCACAGCAATCACTCTTCATTTCATGGATGTTCTTAAATGTAATGATGTCCATGAACTTGTAAAGACATGCGAGACAATTATTGATGCAGCAAAAATGACACATTATTGGATCGCGCAATAGTCCTACTAGTTCAAATGGCTAGAACAACTCTTTGGAGTAAACCGCAGTTCGATTCTGCGGTAGGACTCAATATTGTTCCTCTATAAATGGGGCGTTTTCTCCATTAGACGATATATGAATGGTCCGGACTTGGATTAAGTCATTGACTGAAGTTTTCCCACTAGATAAAGTGCGGAACGATAAGGATACTAGGTATCCCCTCATAAGGCCTTATGAGCAACTAGTACCACTTTATTGAACAGTAAACTTCTTCTTTAAATCCCAATTTATTGCTTATGAAGAAGATCGACGAAATGGCCCTCAATCACCGCAACTCCGCTAAGAAGGTCAACATCACTGAACTCCAGAAAACTGGTGTGAATCGCGACATGTTCCGATTCGTCAAAGGTGATGAGATTTCCTTCCCGGAAGAATTGGTGGTGTGGATGGACACATTCACTCCTACTGGGTCCAAGGAGGTCAAAGAGTATTATCTTGTCACCGTCATGGTGAACGATAAACCTTTCGACATCACCATGGCATCCATGAGGAGATCTCGTCAGATTGTCGATGAAGATCTTCCAAAGATTTTCGAAAGTGAAGTCTGCAGAAGTCTCCATCAGGCAGGTGATGACGAGCAACGTGCTGTCTATCTCGCAGGTCGCAAACTCAAAGTACTTGAGGTTATCGCTTCTAAGTCTCGTTTCGATGAGACACAGAAAGTCTACGTACCAATCTTCCAGGAGATCTAAGGATCTCTTACAAGAAGATTCATTCAAATGCCAATCCAGGGGGTTACTCCTGGGTTGGCTTATTTTTTTACTAAGACAACAAACAAGTACTAAGACAACAACCAAATATGTAGTATAACAAATAAAACAAGTATTAATTTTTTTAAAATTTTAGTATTATGAAGAAAGTTAATGAACTCCCAACTATTTCTGGAAACAATCGTCGTCCAGCTGTAGAGGTTTCCAACCTCCAGGAACTGAAGAACTCAGGTATCGCTTTTGCAACCTACGGCATTCGTAAGGGTGACGTTATCGAATTTCCAGATACAATGGACGACGTTCAGGTATTCCAGCAGCCTGTTCGTGAGAACGGTACCGCAGTACAGTCTCTCCTTGTTGTAACTCGCAACAACAAGACCAGTTATCTGTCTCTTGGTACTCTGCGTAAGCAGGATATTAACAGGGAATACACCTGTGAGTTCACCAAGGAGATGGGTGAGATGAATAACGACTACGAGCGTATTACCCACCTCGTTGGACGTAAGATCAAGTGCAACGACACCAAGACTATCAAGTCTCAGGCATTTGACCGTCTGACTGGTGAACGCATCGATGGCGAGACTGTTGATCAGGTTGTTCCTATCATCGAATGGGCATAAACATCTGAACAGTTAAAGGCCGTTTAGTCGATAATGCAGTAAAATGGGATGGTGGGTGTTTGTATATTGCAAACGCCCACCTTTGAAAATCCATTGACGGTTACTATGTAGTGAAGAAAAGTAGATGTAATCGGCATTATGTTATTCAAAGTATTATCGGTTCTTGCGAGAACGGATTTTAGGTATGTAGAACAGGATTCTAATACAGGAATTGCTGGCATAATTATTTGTATAATCATTGCAGTAATATTGATTATAGATCGTGTTACTGGTGGTGATATTACTAATAAAAAACAATAACCATCGCAAAGAGAGAAAGAGCTATTCGTAGTGATATGCGTAGAAAACTCTATCATCGGTGCGATTCCGATCGATGGTTCTCAATTTTTTTTATAATATGAAATACATTCTTTGTTACAATATCGTAGATCTTTCTAGTAGAACGATCTGCGATGTACTAATTACAGAAAAACCAATTTCTGCACTTAGTGATCTAAATCAATCGCACTATAGAATCTATCTGGCAGAACATGAAGCTCCAGAAGGAGAATTCAAAGCTGTGCTTTCTGAGTCCAAAATAAAACTCGAGAACGGTAGTACTTTTGGTTGTAAACAGATAGATTTGTCTGAATACAATCCAATTCTGTTTGAACCAGATGAAGATTATGAAACTCTACATACAGGATTTGCATTAGCGTTAGATATTTTTAATGTACCTAACACAAAAGACAATGCAATACTGTTGTTTAGTACTGAAAAGGGTCCTTCGACATGGACAAAATGTATTTTTGAAGACGAAGTTCTTGAACTTCCAGGTAAAGAACTAAGTGCAGTAACTGGCTAATTGTTATAACTTTGAAAACAAGTTATGCCAAAGAAAGAAGATAAAAAGAAAGGATTCGTTTATATGGTGAATGAATTCATGCAAGTAATCCGTGTGGAACTTGTAAAGAAAATGATTGAGGAAGAACAAGACATTCGTCTTGAGATTTCTCGTCATGACTAAATAGTTATGCTTCTATTGGAGAGGGAGTTCTTCCCTCTCCTTAAAAAGCACTCTTGCTGTTGGTACAGTTAAGAGCGGCGGGTCTCTCGTCGTTAGAATAAACCTGTGAGGGGATAAAGTGAGTACATCTAACATTGTGTACTTGCGGCATTGTGGATACAGTGCTTCATATGAAGACCGTGTTCTGATAATAAGTCATTTGTGGTGTAGCATCGGGCAGATGTGATAGCAAATGGCGTTGGGGTTGACCACCCTAACTTGACTGGTAACAGTGACAAACAGAACCGCTTTGCAGCCAAACGGGATTAGCCATCCTTATAGCGCAGTTGATGAAAGTTTTGAGTGCCTAGGGTAGCTCCCCCATCGTTCTTCGCTAGAGCGTTGGATTCTGGAAACAGTAGGTATATAAAGCAAGTAAAGTGAACGTCTTGGCGGACAAGTAATAGGGAAACGTTGGTAGGTAACCTCCTCAAAAGGGAGCATTCTACACAAGCACAACCACGTTTCTCAAAAGGTCGAATGTTATATTGTTTAATCAATTTAACAGCAAGAAGTGTTGTGCACACTTGGAGACAATAGAGTTATCCTTCTGAGAGATGAAGGCGTTATGAGCTCGCAAGGCAAGTAATGAGATGAAACAAGTAAGTAAGTTCTAATAGGTGGCAGCCTATGAATCCGGCAGGAAGTTCTACTGAAAGGATTAGTCTATATATTCAAGTGTAGTGGTTGCGGAATCCCAATCCGTCTCTATGGCAGCTACCCCAAAAGGGTGTGTTCTAGTCTCGTAAAGAGATGAAAATGCTGTTCGGTGTGGTCAAGACTCAGCCCATCAAAAGAAAATATGCTGGTTTCGTCTAGCGCCCTAGGACCTCTGGTTCTCCACCAGAAAACGGAGGTTGAAATCCTTCAGCCAGTACAAGAAAAGCCCTGTCTATCCAAGTGGATGGGCAGGGCTTATTTTTTTAATAGAATCTATTTACGGTTTCTTTTACTTTAATTTCATCTGGTTTAACTTGTTCATAATCAATTATGATTTCAATTTTACCAAAATTATAATTAAATTTAGGATGACTAGATGAGAATAAAGCAAAATATAAATCACGTAAAGCAACAGCAGTGTTATAAATATTAGTACATTGTTCTCTTTCGATTGAATTTGGAATTTCATTCAACAATAATTTGTAGATTTCTCGACTGTTATATGTTCCAAAACTAGGACATTGTTTATGCATTTTTTTATAAACAGTTTGAGATCGTAATTCTTTACATTCAAACAATGTATTTATAATATCTTTATTATTTTCATCTAATTCTTTGAATGTTTCATAAAAATTAGAAGTGTAGTTATTTCAAATTTCTTTAACTTGTTCGTTATTATAATATCATTCTCGATCATAATGATAATCTTTACACAATGTGTGTAAAGCTTTCTCATCAATTCTTGATCCAGGTTTGGTATCTACTAATTTTATATAACAATTAGTAGTTTTATAATTAGACATGCGTGAGTTGAGATCTGTTGTAAATCCAATTTTTACATAATCTCGATCTTCTACTAGATATAGCATTATTTATAATTTTTTAAATCTGCAGTATCTGTATTTATACTGAATGCTACTTGAATTTCTTTAATATCAAGTATTTTATTTCTAGTTACCAAATCTCCTTTTCAAAAAATTTGAGGATTAATTGTATAACTACCTTTCGAACCACTAATAAGATTTTTATCAGCAAGTTCTTTTAATGCATTAGATAATGTTGTTTTTTTAATATCTAATTCATTCATTAAATCCAATCTATCTTTTGAAGATAAAGAAATTTGACCAGTATTAAATGCAGCTTTATTACACAATCAAGCAAGTACGTTTTTGGAAGTAGAGTTACTTAATTTATATAATGGAGCAACATAATCTATAAATACCATATAAAATGGTTCTGATTCAAAAGAAATTCGTTGTCTTTTAACGGTTTCAATTGTTCCAACTTCTCCAGTTGCCATGTCGACAACCTCTCTGGTTTCGACATCATAAATGTTTTTTCTTGATTTTTGCATAATTATATTATTTTAGTTCAACTTTTCAGAAACAAAGTTAAGAAAAATTTGAACAAAATCCAAATATTTTTTGAATTATTTTCAATTTTTTTTGAAAAAAGTTCATATATATGAAACATTGTTTATAAAAAAATGGACAAAGTTCATCCATAATGAACAAAGTTCATCCACGATGAACAAAGTTCATCAGAACTGAACTATGAAAACATCATAAGTAATTAATTTTGAGTGGAATGAGTATACTCTTTATATATTTATTATATAAGGAGGGAACAGTCGGACACTCCTACTTACCCCACCATCCCTATTCCTCTCATCCTCAAAATTTTACTCGGACGGCCTTGCTGGTGTCCCCTTATTTTGAACCTAGTAAACAGTTAAAACAAGAAATTAATCAAATAAACAATATTTACAATTTTTAAATCATTTATTATGTCTAAAACACGCGGAATTGTTATCAAGCGTCGTCACAAGGTGACTACGATGAATAAGAAAGGAGAACCAGTTGAAGAAATGCGTTCTGACTATTTCATCTGCAGAATCAATGCAGAAATTCCACCAAGTCATAAGAACTTTCAATCCTTGTAAAAATGATTTTTCTTTTTATACTCATTATAATTACAGCGATTGTTACTGGTATTTGTATTGCTTTTTCATTTGAAGACAAAGATCTTATTGGATCAGTAATACTATTTGGTTTTTTACTCGGATTCCTTATTGCAGGATTTATATGTTATATTCCAGATTATAAAAGTCAAACCATTAAAGATTATACATCTGGTAAATACAGGAAAGAAGTAACCTATAAAATGGTACAAAAAGACTCTTTAATGGTTCCTATTGATTCTATAATTACATATAAATTAATTAAAGATGAAATATAAAGTAGGAGATAGAATCTTCTATGAATGTTATGATGGAAGTATTGAATCCTCTATCGTTATTGATATAAGAAGCGAATCTTATCTTGATGATAGAGGAAGAAAACATCCTTATCAATGGCTTACTCTTTGGAGAGAAGGAAATTGTTCCTCTGGTATAGAGAATTATAATTGTCTTTCTCCAAATGATCCTAAAGTTAAAGAACTTGTAAAGAAGTTTGCAAAGTTTGATAAACAGAAAGATTCTGTAATGGATTCTCTTTTAAGCATTCTTTCTCCTTGGGAAGAAGAAATCCAAAAAGAGATTATCGATCTATTAAAAAGTAAAATAAATTATGATGGATAAAGCAAAAGCTTATGATGAGGCTTTGAAAATAGCACAATGCTGGCTAAATGATCCTCAAACAATACAAGATTGTAATTATACTATTAAAGATGCTATTCAAAACATCTTCCCACAACTCAAAGAAAGTGATGATGAGAAAGTAAGGAAATCCTTAATCGATTTTTTAACTGACATAAAGGAAATATCAGAAAGTGGAAGGACTACTTGGGCAGTAAGAGAAGAGGATGCAGAAATGTGTAAGTCTTCTATTGCCTACCTCGAAAAGCAGAAAGAATGTCTTGCTGATAACAACAAAACATCAACAGATGAGGACGAGAGGATAAGGAAAGAAATAAATATCCTGTATTCCGAGATTGACACTTGTATTTCAGAGTTGCTAAAGGCCCGCACAGATAAAGATTCGAAAGCGGAAGGCAAGGCACTCTTTAAGATGGAAGGATTGATGGTTGCAACTCTTCAAGACTTATCTTGCATAGAAGACTACCTCGAAAAGCAGAAAGAACCTCACTACTCTCC
>Ga0326513_10003700_pt1 | contig 11068 bp, 6 predicted proteins | sample 2_2465_0518_D_FD_203654 | JGI IMG/M metagenome (GOLD analysis project Ga0326513, IMG submission 203654) | Bovine rumen microbial communities from UC Davis, California, United States - 2_2465_0518 | ecosystem: Host-associated > Mammals > Digestive system > Stomach > Rumen | place: USA: California... | reverse complement strand
ACTCAACAAAACTAATTTTCAAAATGACAAAGAACACCTTGATTCAAGTGAACCATTATTGTTTGACTTTAATTTTTAATCGTCCATTTTTTAGTGGACAGTAGTGTGGTGAAATGAAAAAAAAGACAATTTGGACAATTTGGAACAATGATAATTATAAAAATTTAAGTTTCGTATGTTAATTGGTTATCGCGTACCGATTTAATGCTAATAGCATAAGATGTTGTCTTCTCAACGTTTATCGCGTTAGCGATTCAATGTTAATAGGATATATGGCTTTTCTCTTTATTCTTTCTATTTGATTTTTTCGGTGTATCGAACACCCGAAAAAATCAGATCTATAAGAGAAGAAGTTAAATATTTGGAGCCTATTAACATTAAACGGCTAACGCCGTATACGCCGATATTTATTACCACCAATGTACTTGCGAAACTTAAGTATTGAAGTTTCGCAAGTAAATAAATGTTAACTAAATTAAGGGAGGCCTGGGGGTGGGAAAAGGGGGGAAAAGGGGGGAAAAGGGGGTGGAAGAAAAGGAAGCGGTGGAACACGGCAATAAAATTGCCGTGATTATAAAAACGAGAAAAGTGTAGTGATTAGGAAACGAGAAGAGTGCTGTGATTAGGAAACTATAAAAGTGAAGTGATTAGAAAACGAGAAGAGTGAAGCAATTAGAAAAAACGATAATAGTTGTGCGCTTTGTGACGAAATGCGTTATAACTTGAGAAACTTAAATTAAGTAATTATAAAAAGCAAAAAGGGAAATCGTTGATTTTTCGGACAATAATAGAAAATGATGTTATGCAATTAAAGTTTCCCATTAATGTTCAATAGACTATTGAGATTATACCCCATAGGGGTTTCCTTTTAATAGCATTGATATTGATAATCAGCATTATTTCCCGTTAGGGAATATCTTTTATATTCATTTTTCAATATAGAAATTCCCTAACGGGAAATCAAGCGATAAATATAATCCGCTACTATCCTATTAAAAGAAAATCGTTACGCGATAACATTTAACCAAGTGAGAAACTTTAATTATGTAATAAAAAAAATTTGTGTAATTTAGAAAAAAGCAGTACTTTTGCAGTCTAATCTAACTTTCTAAATATTATTACTATGCCTCCACGTCGTTCAACTACGGCACCACAGAGTGAGAGGAAGCGTCCGCGTCCGAGCAATGCGGAGTTTTCTTCCGAGTCGGTTTCAACCGATAAATATTCATTTATAGATAGGGCTTCAGCCATCATTAAAGATGAACGCACTCATTATATTCTTGCGTGCATCTTGTTTTTCATTGTAATATATTTTGGTTTTGCTTACATCTCTTATTTCTTCACAGGTAGTGATGATTATAGTTACATTCATTCTCAAGAGAGTCTGATTGAGCAATCGGCAAAAGACAAATATGAATACAAGAACTGGACAGGTTCGTTTGGTGCTCGTGTGGCAGACAAGATGATAGATGGCGGCTTTGGTGTTGCCATTGGTTTTGCTATCTATGCCCTGCTAATTATTGCTCTTAAATTAGTTAAAGCACCAGTGCCAAGCATCACTCGAACAATAGGTCATTGTTCGTTTTGGATGATATGGCTGTCGATTACGATTGGATTATTGTTTAAGAATATCTATCAGTCTAACTCATTTTTCCGATGGGGTGGCAAACATGGTCTTGTAGTGTCGGATTTTTTAGTCAGTTACATTCAGTACAGCGGTACGCTGATAGTACTATTGGCGACATTGCTTATTTACTTGATTATAGTTGATCCACGCACAGTGCCTACACTGAAGAAAATCGGGTTAGGCATATATAATTTTTTCCATAAGCCACAACCTGAACCACAACATGATACTGAAACAACCGAAACAGATACTACACAATCGGAAACAGAAATGGAAGTTGTAGAACTTTCAGACGACGAGTTGCAAGAGCAAGAGAACGATTATTCTGTTGAAGATGAGAATACTGATGACGACCAAAAATCAGATGATACGCAATCTGGTGACACACAATCAGATACACAAGAGGATGAATCGGGAGTGAATAATGACGACAATACCGAACATCAAAACGAATATGCTGAAAATGATAATAACGACATCAGTAATGGTGGTCAAGGGGAATTTATCATTACCAATCAACAAGACGAAATTATAAGTCAAGAATACACTTCCGATGATAATAATAGCAATGTGGATGTTCAATCTGCTAATAATGAGAATAATGAAGATGAAGCAAAAAAAGAAATCGGTTTAGATATAGTTGAAACGCCGGAGGAGGAGATGACTGACGAAGAGCGTTATGCAAAGATGATGGCAGAATTAGGTCCATACAATCCACGCAATGAGTTAGAGTATTACGCATTTCCACCTTTTGATGGCAAGACAGATGAGGAGCGCATACTCAAAGTATATCCGAACGAAAATGCTCCGGTCATCAACATGGACGAACAAGAAGCGAATAAAAATAAGATTATCAACACATTGCGCAGTTATGGAGTAGAGATAACACGAATAGCGGCAACGATAGGTCCGACGGTAACACTATATGAGATAGTTCCTAAAGAAGGTACTCGCATTAGTAAAATCAAAAATTTGGAAAACGACATAATGTTGAGTCTGTCGGCCATGGGTATTCGTATTATTGCTCCTATTCCAGGTAAAGGGACGATAGGTATAGAGGTTCCGAACGAGAAGCCACAGATAGTGTCGATGCATTCGGTCATAGCGTCACGAAAATTCCAAGAAGAGAAGAAAATGGCACTGCCGGTAGTGTTAGGTAAGACTATAACGAACGAAGTATTTATGTTCGATTTGGCTAAGACACCTCACTTGCTTGTGGCAGGTGCAACTGGTCAAGGTAAATCGGTTGGTTTGAATGCCATTATCACCTCCCTACTCTACAAAAAGCATCCTGCCGAGTTGAAATTTGTGCTTGTTGACCCTAAGATGGTTGAGTTCAGCATCTATAAGAGTATAGAAAAGAACTATATAGCCGAAACTCCGGATCAGGACGACCCGATTATTACTGATTGTGAAAAAGTTAAGAATATACTTAATTCGTTGGTAATAGAGATGGAAAATCGCTATACCAAACTAATGGAGGCTCATTGCCGTAATATCATTGAATATAACGACAAGGTTATCAATCGTCGTTTAAGTCCGGATTTGTTTATGCCATATTTAGTAATCATCATTGATGAGTTTGGTGATTTTATTATGCAAGCAGGTAAGGAAGTAGAGATGCCGATTGCTCGTATAGCGCAGAAAGCGCGTGCTGTTGGTATGCACATGATTCTTGCCACTCAACGTCCGTCAGCCAATGTTATTACGGGTATTATTAAAGCGAATGTTCCGGCACGAATAGCATTTCGCGTGGGTTCACAGATTGATTCGCGTGTAATCCTTGATACCAAAGGAGCAGAGCAACTGATAGGTAAAGGTGATTTGCTCTATTCAGCAGGTCAGGAGCCGGTGCGTATTCAGTGTGCGTTTGTTGACACACCTGAAGTGGAGAAATTAGTTACGCATATAAGCCGTCAGCAATCATTTACATTGCCCTACCAACTTCCGGAATACGTACCTGAAGGAGAAGAAGGCGAGGCACTCAAGCCCGGTGAAGTGGACTTACATAAACTTGACCCTTTATTTAAAGAAGTGGCAACATACGTGGTATTGAACCAGCAGGGTTCGACATCTGTTTTACAACGCAAGTTTGGCATTGGATATAATAGAGCCGGAAAATTGTCAGATCAACTCGAAGCCGCAGGCATTGTAGGTCCAAATAAAGGTCCTAAGGGTCGCGATGTGCTTATTATGGACGAAATGAGTTTGGCACAAAAATTGCGTGAATTGGGAGTGGAATAGAGGTTAGACCGCTATGCTGTTAGATGTTAGATATTAGATTTATGAAACGCAATGTATTTATATTAGTATTTATATTAGTATTTATGATGGTGGGCTTGTTGGCTTATTCGCAGACATGCGATGAGGCGATTGACAAGATGTTGAACAAGTTGAATACCACTTCACTTCAGACTGATTTTAATATCTCTATCACAGAGCCTGAAACACAGTCGCTGAACTACAGCGGTCAGTTGCTTACGTTAGGTAGTAAATTTAACTTACGCATGCTGACTATACAGGCTTTTTTTGATGGTTCAACCTTATGGGTATATGATAAAGACATTGATGAAATAAATATAACCCACCCTACTGACCAAGAATTGATAGAAAGTAATCCTTTGCTCTTGATTAGATTGGTTAGATATAATTGCAGACTGCATTTTACGGATAATTTCAGAGATCCTGCTCAATGGTCGGTTGATTTGTATCCTAACGATAAGAAATCATCAGTACTGAAATACACTGTTCAGTTTCGTCGTAGCGATCTAATGCCGATGCGAATAACAATCAGCGAAACTCTCAATCGGACTACGACAATTATTTTGTCAGGGCAGAAGTATGATGTTGATACTACCGGTAAATTTAATCTTGATACTAATAAATATCGTGATGCTGTTGTTAATGATTTACGTTGACAATATAATCAAATGTAAGGACAATATAATCAATAAAATCAATGTAATCAATAATATTAGATAGATAAATGGAAGCGACAAAGTGTTTGATAATAGGTTCGGGTCCTGCGGGATTTACGGCAGCGATATACGCATCGCGCGCTAATTTAAGTCCGATATTATATGAAGGGCTGCAACCTGGTGGTCAGTTGACCACAACAACGATGGTAGAGAATTTTCCGGGTTATCCAAATGGTGTAGAACCCAATCAGATGATGGACGATATGCGCCAGCAGGCAAAGCGTTTCGGTGCAGACGTGCGTTGGGGAGTAGTAACTAAAGTTGATTTTTCGGTTAGTCCGAAAATTATAACTATAGATAATGGAACAGAAATAGCGGCAGATACAGTTATAATAGCGACAGGCGCTTCTGCCAAATATTTAGGTTTAGACGACGAGAAGAAATATGCCGGACGAGGAGTTTCTGCATGTGCTACGTGTGATGGATTTTTCTATCGTCGCAAGACAGTGGCTGTGGTAGGTGGAGGAGATACAGCATGTGAGGAGGCGTTGTATTTATCAAGTCTGTGTAAGAAAGTCTATATGATAGTTCGCAAGAATTATCTTCGAGCCTCAAAGATTATGGTAGAACGTGTTGAGAAAGCAGAGAATATAGAAATCTTGTTTGAGCACAACACGGTAGGTCTGACAGGCGAAGGCGGTGTTGAAGGTGCAGACTTGGTATTTCGCAAAGGTGAAGCCGATGAGAAATTAGTTCATATAGATATTGATGGTTTTTTCTTGGCGATAGGGCATAAACCTAATTCTGATTTGTTCAAGGACTATTTGGAAACGGACGAGACGGGTTACATAAAGACTCTTGATGGTAGTCCGCGAACAAGAATAGCCGGTGTGTTTGCAGCCGGTGATGTTGCAGACCCACATTACAGGCAAGCCGTTACGGCTGCCGGTTCAGGTTGTAAGGCGGCTATTGAAGCCGAGAGATATTTGCAAAACAGATAATAAAAAAAGCCGCTAAGCGGCTTTTTTTATTTTAGTCCTATACCTTCGTAGGTAAATCCCAAAGATTTAAGTTCTTGGCTATCATAGATATTTCTGCCATCGAGTATAAGATTGCCCGTCATTACTTTTCTCACCACATTCCATGATGGCATTCTAAATTCCTTCCATTCGGTAACGAGCATAACTGCCGTAGCGCCAAAAGCAGCATCATAAATATCAGATGCGAAATAGATACTATTATTGGGGTAACGATTGTCTAAGATTCGCTTTGCCTCGACTGTTGCTATCGGGTCAAAGACTCTTATGTTACATTCTGCTTTTATAAGATGGTCGATAAGCACTAAGGATGGTGCTTCACGCATATCATCGGTGTTGGGTTTGAAACTTAACCCCCACAATGCAATTGTCTTGCCTTTCAAATTCGATACGAAACGACAAAGTTTATCAAACAAGACTGATTTTTGGCGTTCGTTGACTTGTTCGACAGCATTAAGAACACTCATATTGTAGCCATTGGTAGCCGCAGTATGAATAAGTGCTTTGACATCTTTTGGAAAGCATGAGCCACCATAGCCGATGCCGGCATAAAGAAATTTGCTACCTATTCTGGCATCGGTGCCTATACCTTTGCGTACCATATTAACATCTGCACCGACTAATTCGCAGAGATTAGCAATATCGTTCATGAAACTAATTCTGGTGGCAAGCATTGAATTGGCTGCATATTTAGTCATTTCTGCCGATGGGATATCCATAAAGATAACGCGGAAATTATTAAGCAAGAATGGACGATAGAGTTTAGTCATAACGTCTTTTGCTCTTTCGCTTTCAATTCCCACCACAACTCGGTCAGGACTCATAAAGTCCTTGATAGCATCGCCTTCTTTGAGAAATTCCGGATTAGATGCGATATCGAAATCAATCTGTACACCACGCTTATGTTGCTCTTGAAGGATTGCGTCTTTAACTTTTTGCGCTGTTCCGACAGGCACTGTACTTTTAGTGACGAAAAGTACATAGTTGTTCATCAGTTGTCCAACCGAGCGTGCGACATTGAGCACATAAGTCAAATCGGCAGAGCCATCTTCATCGGGCGGAGTACCGACAGCACAAAAGATTACTTCGACATCATCAATAACGTCAGCCATAGATGTGGTAAAATGCAAACGGTCGGCTTGCTTGTTACGCAGAACCATATCTTCCAATCCGGGTTCAAAGATTGGGATGACATTATTATTGAGTGCATCTATTTTTTGCTGATTTACATCAATACATTTTACGTCAATTCCCATTTCAGCAAAGCAAGTTCCTGAAACGAGTCCGACATACCCTGTTCCTACTATTGCAATTTTCATAATTTTATTTTATGCTTCATCGTCATCATCATTATAGTAATTATTATGCTCGTCCTTATTTTTCTTTCGACTTCTGCCATAACCATAGCCATATCCGTAACCATAACCGTAGCCGTAACCATAGCCATATCCGTAGCCATAACCATATTTCCTACCATAACCTTTACCATTAGAAGCACTTGGCAGGTCTGAAAGAACGACATTAACACGTTGTTTGTGGTCGGCAGAGAGTTGTTCGAGCACATTTTTAGCAAAATTCTTATTCGTCTTATTAGCACGAACAACAAATAATGTAACATCACAAAGGTCAATAATAGCATATGCGTCCGAAACAAGACCCATAGGTGATGTATCGACAATGACGAAGTCATATCGCTCTTGAAGTTCTTGCAGCGTTTCTACTAATTTATCGGAGCGAATAAGTTCACCCGGATTAGGCGGAACAGAGCCAGCACGAATCATATCGAATTGGAATTCCGGACCTGAATAGATTATATCGTCTAACTCGCATGAACCAACTAAATAATTGGTCATACCATTATCATTTTGCAATCCTAACTTTTCATGGATATTAGGTTTGCGGATATCCAAATCGACCAAGACTGTTTTTTTGCCGGACATAGCATAAAGGGCAGCCAAGTTAGTGCTCAAGAAAGTCTTACCATCACCTGATTGTGCAGAGGTAATCATGATAGTGATTTTTTCTTTTCTTTGAACAATAAAAGTGATACGTTGCCTCATAGCACGCAACATTTCGGCATACGACGAACGAGGATTTTTGACCACGAAAGTCGGGTTTTGACTTTGCACATGTCGCACAGCACCGATAAGCGGATAGCGAGAGAGTTTTTCGGCTTCTTTTGGAGTCCGTACACTATTGTTAATCAATTCTTTGAGTATGACAAATAAGAATGGAATAATAAGTGCGATAATGAGGTAAGTCAATGTAGTCTGACGTTTTACGCCACCATTAGTAACTGACAATGTGCGTGCCCTATCAAGGATTACATTATCGGGAGTGTTGGATGCTTTTTGTATTTCAGCTTCAGCACGTTTTTGAAGGAAGAAAGTGTAGTAGTTGTCGTCGATTCGATAGTTACGCTCGATAGCAACCATCTCAAGTTCTTTTTCAGGCAAGTGTTTGATTTCCTCTTCAACATCTGCATATCGTGCTTTCAAGTCATGACGCTCGATATCCAATGAAGCCTGCATACTTTTAACAACTTCCTTGATAGCAGATTCGACATTAGCGATATCTTTCGAATACTTGGCATAATAAACATTTTTCTCAGTTACTTCATTGCGTTGCAAGCAGAGGTCGTTATGTTGCTGCACAAGCGACATAAGCATTGCCTCATTAAGTCCCAAACTTGAAGGAGCAATGATTGTACCGGCTTGAATATGGTCGTCGAGATATTTATTAAGATAGTTAAGATATGTCTGACGGAGATTAAGAGCCATTTCTTGCTGGTCGTAGTCTGCCATTTTACCCATCAGTGTTCCGGCATAGGAAGAAACATCTATAAATTTATTTTGCTGTCGGAAATTGGTCATAGCCCCTTCTGACACGACGAGTGCATCTTGCAGATTGGACAACTGATTGTTGATAAAGCGAATGGAATTGTCGGCAACATCATTTTTTCGAGCAAGGTTGTCAGATAAATATACATCACACAATTTGTTGATAAAATCACAATCACGATCAGGAGTTTCACTTACAAGTGATATTGCCAATACCGAAGAACCTTCGCCGACAAAACTCAACGACATTCGTGACGAGAAATCAGCAACCAAATCTTCGCGGCTTCTAAAGCGGAAATACATTTGACCGGTACGCATATTGTCGGTAGGCATCATGAAGCCGGAGAAATATGGACATTCAAATTGCTTACCTAAATAGCCACGCTGTGAAAATTCGGTATTATCAACAGATATATCGAAGGAACCATCTGCATTTATGACTAATGAGAATAATATACCATAGGCATTGTTGACATGCAGATTTTCTATTACGACAGGTGTATCGTAATAGATATTGCGGGTTTTGAAACGACCTTGCGTAATATAGTCAACTTGCATGAAAGGCAGACTATCAACCACACGGCACATAAGGTCGTAGGACCCAAGCATAATAACTTGATTGTTGACATTGGTATATCCTGATTCGACGCCGAAACCTGACATCAGAGCGGAAACACCACCTGCACGTGCGTTTTCTTGAATGATAATAGTTCCTTGCGAACGCCAAGAAGGTATCCACTTACGATTTTCGATATATGACAAGACGAAAGCAATAATGACGGCAAGGACAAAGAGATACCAATAATGAACGAATTTGAATACCCACTCTAATATATTGATTGACGACTCTTCGTCATCATCTTGCTGTCCGGCAGGAGCCGCAGCATAGGGATTGCCGTATGGTGAATTGCCGTATGCGCCGGAGCCGTAGGGCGAACTACCATACGCACCTGAACCGTAAGGTGAACTGCCGTATGGACTTGAGCCGTAGGGTGAACTACCATAGGGTGTTGAGCCGTAAGGTGAACTACCGTAGGGTGTTGAGCCGTAAGGTGAACTACCGTAGGGTGTTGAGCCGTAAGGTGAACTACCATAGGGTGTTGAACCGTAAGGTGTTGAGCCATAAGGTGAACTGCCATAAGGATTAGAGCCGTACGGGTTGCCGTATGGGTTATTATTGTGTTCTTCGTTTTGTTCTTGATTGTTAGATTTGTTTTTTTCGTCAGCCATAATATACCTTTATTTAATATAGGATAAGATTGATACTAACAACGAGAGTGATGATGTTACCAAAGCGGTAAATGAGGCATAGTTAGCCACCTTTATGAAACTATTTTTATCTCGTTGGACATATATCACATCGTTAGGATGAACATAGTAGTATTTTGAATCAATGACAGTATTGGTTCGCAGGTCGAACTCTAATATCTCAGGTTCTTCGTTGGTTCGCGGTCGGATGATACGCACATGTCGGCGGTCGCCGGTATTAAGAACATCACCGGTCATAGCAAGAGCCTGATAGATAGTAAGTTTTTCTTTATAAATTTGATAAGTTCCCGATTTCATATCACCTATGACAGTGAATGTCTTGTTGTATAGGTCAAGACGAACTTCTGCGTCGGGAATTATCTCGCGAACGCGGCGTTGTACTTCAGTCTGGGCTTCTTCGAGGGTCAGACCTGCTATTTTGATGCCGGAAACAAACGGAATATCAATGGTACTATCGGCATATATACGATACGACACTGTACTATTAGCATTTATTGAACCATTGTTATTACCTTGCATTATTTTAGATATGGTTTCGTCCATAGTGATGAGACGATACACTACTTGGTCGTTGATCTGCAAGCGGTAATGCTGATATTCAGCCTTAGGATACTGCGGAAGATCATCACGGTCCTGCAAGAATCCGATATTGCGGTGCGTATAGCAACTTGGCAGAAATACAATCACCATTAGTAATATGAATAGAGAGAGTTTTTTCATTCGTCGCGATGTTTTAATGGTGAAACAATATATTCGTTAACAAAGACGTAGATAAACACTCCGAAAGAGATTGTTGAAGCGGTCAACGACAATACTGCCGGCAGATTGGTAAGACCGAATGAGTAGCCCGGAATATTGCGGATGTAAATTACGTCGTTAGGCTCGATATAGTAAAATTCAGAGTTGACAATATCTTTTGAACGTATATCGAAAACTCGAACTTTCGTTTTCCCCTCTATCTGTCGAACGATATAGACATGACGTTTGTCGCCTAAATCAGATATATCGCCGGCAGCCGCAAGAGCCTCAAAAATATTGAGTTTTTCTTTTAGTATCGGGAAACGACCTGATTGTTGTGCGCCTATGACACTAAAATATTTGTTGACAATAAAGACTTCGCACGATATATTGGCAAATCCTTCCTCATGTGCTACAAAACCGGTAAGTTCTTTTTCGAGCAGTAGTTTGACTTCACGGGAAGTTAGTCCATGCACCGGCACTTTGCCCAATGTCGGAAAATCAATGGTTCCATCGTCATGTACAAGATAGGTATATAAATCGCTGGCAGAACTTTGCGAACCATTATTGATCAGACCGAATTGATTGTTTTGTATGTTCATGCCACCATTGAATAATGCGGCTGTTTTTTCGTCGGTC
>Ga0326513_10003699_pt1 | contig 11068 bp, 16 predicted proteins | sample 2_2465_0518_D_FD_203654 | JGI IMG/M metagenome (GOLD analysis project Ga0326513, IMG submission 203654) | Bovine rumen microbial communities from UC Davis, California, United States - 2_2465_0518 | ecosystem: Host-associated > Mammals > Digestive system > Stomach > Rumen | place: USA... | reverse complement strand
CTGCCACAAATGCAAGTATTACGGGCTTCCTGAGCACGAGGACCCGTGTGATATTTGTCTGTTAGAACCAGTAAACCAGCATAGCGAAAAACCAGTTTGTTATGAGGAGGCGAAATGAACATGGTAGTATCTTTTGCACTTTTAGCTTTATATTTAGGTTTCGGGGCCATTACCTATGAAAACGGAATTGCTCCGACGGTCGAGCAATACATTGCCGAGGAGCGTTCCAACGATTCAGAGAGGGTAAAAAACTACTTCCGCTGGATGTGTTCTATTCTCTGGATTGTCTTTTGGCCATTCTTTCTCGTTTGGGGACTGATCAACGAGCTTCTTGATCTCGACGAGTGATATTTAAAAAGGAGGAGAACCAATGATACCAGCGATTAATGTAGAAGAGACCGGTATGCGGATCGACGTGTTGATTCATGAGTCAGAGTATTCTGTACGTGATATTTCTGAGAAGCTCGGATTTGAAACCCCTCAGGCAGTCTACAAATGGATGCAGGGTAAAACTTTACCTAAGTTAGATAATCTCGTAGCCCTGGCAGCAATTCTCGATGTAAGTATTGATGATATTTTAGTTGTTGAATAAGAATCATGACAAACCGATGCGATAGTATTGATGCTTTAATGTATGCGTATTATGAATTTATGAAAACTAAGGAGGAGAACCAAATGTTAGAAAAAAATAAGGATTATGTTGAGTTTACACTTCAGTACACCTCTGTTGATTGGGCAAGGAGTAAAGATTATCCAGAAGTCTGTCTTAAAGGATATTCTAACTTTTCTTTCCCTGGTGTACCAATGGACGTTGTTTGTAAGGAATTTGATCATAAGGTTGTCATGATTTCCAAAAGCGAGTTCGACCGGCTGCAGGCGAATAATGAGCATTATCATGAAATGGCCAAGCAATGGGAGCATAACCACGAGCTTCTTCTTCGCATGACAGGTTTCAATACCTTAGAGGAACTTACTGATTATATTCATGATGCCGGAAAGAATTCTATAGGTAACTATAAGACCCTCAAGGAAATCGCTGACGACGCCGAGGAAGATTATATTTCCGAAAGGGTTACGGCCAAAACACTTCAGACAGAGAACGAGCAGCTCAAAAAGAAACTTGAGGAGTTCTCACCGGCTCCTGGATATAGGGAATTTCTTACAGCATTATATCCTGACGAGGATGTCGAGAAGCTTGTATGGGCAACCGAACAAATTTGTGGTAGAGACCTTCGGCATACTTTACAGGTTGATTTGGAATATTACAGAGCGCTTTCTACCACTCAAGCTAAGTCCATTTACTGTTGGAAAGAAGTAACCGGCTGTCCGACACCGGAAGCGGCTAAAACTTTGATTGAGTCCGGAATGTCCTACGAATACGCATACCATGAGGCGCAGAAAGAAAATCGGAAACTTACCGAGGAAGTCGATTCATGGAAGAACGTTACTGGATATTCTATCCCGGAAGACTACCTACATGCAAGGATTAGTGGCGCATTCCATACACCTTTTGATTACACGGCAGCTTGGCAGAAAGCAACCGGCTGCGATACACCGGAAGCTGCGAAAAAGAGAATCAGTGGTCTTATAAGCGAAGTCGAGGCTTGGGAGTCAGATTATAATCATCTTCTTGCTCTTACCGGATTTGATAACGAGGGCGAGATTGAAGACTTCCTGGAACAGAATAACGATCGTAATAAATTAACTACGGTTATTGACAATCTAAAGCTCGAAAATGAGGCTATGAAAACAGCTTTGAGAGCATCGAATCTCGCTATGCAGAAAGAGCTTGATCAGGAGATCGATAATTGGCAGAAAGCTACCGGACGTATTGATCCTGAGGCAGCAAAGCAGTATATCGACAGGCTTAAAGCCCGGCTTAATAAGATTCACGACTATTCTGTTGATTGGGATAAGGAGAACTTTTAAATGAACATCTTTTATATTATTGCTTTTCTTTTGGGCACTGGCTTCGGCTGGTGCCTTTGTTCTTTGGTGGATATTTTTCGGAAGTATCTGGACATGAAACGGCATCAGAAGAAATCCGAAAGAACATGGGCTGAACTTCGTCCATATTTGGAGCACGCTATGGATCGCAATGCAGACGGCGGTCTTGTGTGGTTGTCTTACGATGAGCTTAGAGAAAGGAGAGAGAAACAGAATGAACAGCAGACACGAAGAGATTCAGAAGAAACTTCAGGAACTCCCTGATATTTTCTACAGGTATACGCTTGACAAGGGACAAATCATTGAAACTCCGATAAGGAAGGTGTGGTATGCAAAGCACTATTTGATATTTGAGTACGTCATGGAACAGGGTAACGGTAAACTCCGTACCGCTCAATTATCAGATCCGGATACAACCAAGTTTGGCGTTTTCGATGGCCGTCGTAAGTGCGTCTTCTTCAAAGAACCAGGCAAGAGTAGAGAAGCAGCACTTATATTTGACAAGGTATACGAGACCCAGATCGCTAATTATGAGGCCAAGATCCGGATGGCAATACTTAAGCGTAGAGATCTGGCGTGGGCTATTAATTGCAGTGGAGGTGATACGAATGGCTCAAGCATATAAATGCGATCTTTGCGGGAAATTTTATGACGAGTACCGTACAAGGCAAATTTGTTTTGGCTACACGCCATCATACCTGAACGATAAAGTTGTAAGGTATGATGTTTGTTCTGATTGCGAAAGCAGCTTCCTTTTATGGTTGGAATCCAGAAACCCCGACCACAAATCAGCTTTCGAAGATAAACAAGATGTCAACCTATTTGATGGCGATGTTAAATAATTAAGCACTTATATTTTAAGGAGGAGAACCATGAATACAAAGTTGATCGAAAATGCGAAAGAAGTACGTGACATTGTTTTCTTAACACTGCAGGAACATAATGACTGGGTAACATCTTCGACCATTGCTAATGAGCTCGGACTCGGTCGGGAACAGGTAAAAACCGCTCTTACTAAACTTAAGAGTCAGCATCCAGAGATCATCAGCGACAGATCTTTCGGTTATAAGATCACTGTTCCTAAGAAGAACAGCGAAGGGTATTCTGACCCGACAGCAATGGCTGCTATCAATAAGGTGGACGCTGAATTGGCAGCGGCTAGAGTCGAAGATAATAGTGTCTCCAAGAAGGAATACAATCACTCCTTCTATGGTGTCGATTATGATGATATTCTTCCTGGAACCCTTTGGGAAACGTCCGGCAGCAACGGAAACACAGATTTCTTCTTCATCATCTCCAGCATGGTCAATGGTGCGCCTGTTGCTTTCGGCCTGAACGTTTATCCTCAGGATCTTGACGGATATCCTGATCGTAAGGTAGACGTGGTTATTGACAGTGTAATCAGTGGTATCTATGTCGGCGATGTTTCCTGTCTTCGTTCCAAGCCTATGAAGTATTTCATGGGTGAAGTTACGATCAAGCGTCCTACAGAAACTCTTGCTATGGCCAAGTCGGCTATTTCTGGCCTTCTCGGATTCGCTGACAGTCTCAAGATGGAATATGATTCTGGTTATCAGAAAGGCCTTGACGACGGCAAGAATGCTGCCGAGGAAGAGCACAAGGAGGCTCTTGCTGAGGAGCATCAGCGTGGTCTCAGAGAAGGAACTGACAAGGGTTACGATAAGGGATACAAGGACGGCTACGATACTGGCAAGAAGGAACCTGAAGATCTGAGGAATGCACAGGCTATCCTTGACGATGATATTTCTAAGATTGAATCCGAGGATAAGCCACTGACTATCGATGATGCCGATGTAGTTCAGCTGATTACTGAGCGCAATCTGTACAAGAACTTCTATGAGCAGCTTCTGGAGGTGATGAAGTCGTGAAGCGTAAGAACAGTTCTGATTATACAGTCGAACGTGTCTACAACTTCGTCCTTAACTGTGGCGGAATCGCAAGTGGTTCCGCTATAGCTAAGGCTCTTCATATTTCAGAAAACTGGGCTCAGCAATGCGCCCGTGAAGCTATTCGAAGATATGGAGACATTGAAGCAGTGGCCGGGGCTGGTTACAGGAAGAAGGGAATAGAATGTTCCTATTATATTTCTGCTAGTCTGTTTTCTGACACTGAGGAATGTATATATGGCTGGGATGGTCCGGTGTTCAAAAGAATGTCGGACTATGATAGGGCTTTAGAGGAGTTTCAAATTTATGAGCCGCCTAAAGGTGAATTTGAGAGGGTGGTTGATTTATGGAAGACGGCGCTACCGGATCGTAAGTTTGAACTTGAGATCACTTTATTCGATGGTAATGACAATGAGATATATTCGACAATTGAGGAGGTATAATTATGTATTACATTAACCCGTGGGTGTTTTATATTATAGGTTTGATTGTTCACATCCAGATCTTTTGTATATGTGTTGCAGTTGCTGGCGGTATAATATGGTTACTCGCATTTCCTCTCGGTCCAATGTGCATTAATGACATGACAAAAACTAAAGAGCAAGAGGAGGTTTGTCTTAAAACTTTCTGGAAATGGATGAAGCGATTCCCCTTGATATTCTTTATTTGTGTTGGGGTCGCTGTTATTACTCCAGACGAAGAAACAATGTATAAAATGATGATTGCGTCTAAAATCTCAACCGATGACGTAGACCACGTTATTGAACGACTAGATGATGTGGTGGACGCAATTATTGAATCAAAGGAGCAAGTTGATGATACAAATAGTTAACGGCAATTATATTCGCCGTACATCGAGTGGGGTCATGAAATGTGGCCCCTCTCTTTCTTTTGGAAGCAAGGCAAAAAACGCAGAGTGGGAAGAACACTATAAAGAAGTGGACGCCCAGAAGAAGCATGACAAGAAAGGGCACGGTTATTGGACAGCTGGTGCTCCATACAAATGGTGAGGAGGTATAAATATGGGCGAAGAATCAACGACCCCGGTATATATTGGTAAGTATGAAGACGGCGCGGTTAGGTTTGAGCCTCTTGGCGAGTTCAAAGTGGTGGATCATGATATTACAGATGTTTATCCCGACGACATGGTTAAACCGATGCAATATGTTCGAACTATAACGAGAGATCGGACAATAACCGTCCAAGGCTTCTTATGTAACAGGGGGCTGCGCGGGTTTTACAAGGCCATTGGTATGCCGGCATATTTGAGAACTGAATATCTCTTCCCAAAGAAAAAGAAACGCGGAACAGCGAGACGGAAGAGGAAAATGAAGGTATATAAACAGCGTTTTATTAAGTTTATCAATGATAAGTATGGCAGCGGTCTGATCGGGACAAATTCAACGCATACAGTTATTGACCAGTACATCATTAGCAAGGATGAACTTCCAGCATTTGCCGGACCATTTGAAGGAGAGGAGGATTGAGATGGAACCGATTGATGTGAACATTTATATTCTCAATTTGGAGGAAGGTAAGGAGCCGAGAATCGAGAAAATGCCCGGACAAATTATTGAGGATGAGTTGTCTGGCGAGACACCACTCATTCATTATATAGGACCGAACGATTTCAAAGTTTGGTATGATGACTTTGAGGTCGAAGATCTAGGCTTCACACACATACCGCTACCAAATCTCATCGAGCTTGTTGTGAAAAGAGATACAACCGATGAAGATGCCGTACGGACAATCGCAAATTTTTGTGTAAATAAACTTAACAAACTTCAAGCGGAAGCGCGTTTGTTTAAAAAAGGTATTAGTGTTGCCGCTAGCGAATTAGCTACGATATATAAGGAGGAGAATCCAAATGGGCAAGATGTATGAGTGCAATCCGGATAAGAACCGATCCTGCTCGAAGACTGGTTGTATATTCAATATCGATTCGCGGTATAAAGTGTGCCACAAGACCGCAAACAAGAAATATGAGTGGTTTCCGGAATTTGATAAGGCACGTCAAGTAAAACACAGAACAAGGGAGGATATTTAAATGAACTTAAACAGAACTGAAGAATTAGAAATAAAGAAAGACATTAAAGGAATCAAGAAAGCCCTGGATACTATCGCCAGCGGTATCGTGCCGGTCAAACCAGCAACTCAGGCAGTTGATAAAGATGGCGATCCGTTCTTTGGGAAGATTCATATGTCTCAGCCGCATATGGATGCGTGGGATAGAGAATTCGACACCACTTGTCTTTCTATGGTTGGCCTTATGGAGGAATGTGCAGAACTGCAGCAGGCGGCCTCTAAATATTATAGAAAATACAGGATCACAGACGATACACATTGTGCTGCTGAGAAAGCGTCAATGATCGAAGAGATGGCACATGTTCTGATCGATATTCGTATGGTCTGTAATGACTTGGATATTTCACCCGAAGAAATTCAGCAGGAGCTCTACAAGAAGTATCCGGATGGGTATGATGTCAGGGCTGTTTCTGCTGATGGCGAGATACATTATGAAGAAAGGACTAAGTTATGAGAATGACTTTTGTACTTCTTATATTGTTTGCAATTGTCTTTGTTTTTACATGCATCTGCGTGCATTTTTCCGAAAAACTTGATGATGCTGTTGAACGCATTGCTCTTTTGGAAGTCAAGGCCGATTATTCCGAAAAATCCGAGAAAACACTCCGGGAAAGCGTTGACCTTCAGACAAAATGTATACGGGATCTGAATAGTATTGTAAAGAAATCGGTAGAAAGCAAAGAGTCAACGGAGCCAGATACGAAAGCGCTTTTGGGTGGATGGATTGTAGAGGAACCGGAGTTGCCAAAGAAACAGCCACAGCCGATTGACACATTTAGAATGCAGAAACTTATAAGTAGTCTGCATTGTAAAAACATAACGCCATTATACCCGTGGCAGCAAGCAGACTTATATCAGGTTCTTGGGCCTTACGGATTCAGAGAGGAGATGATGAAATGAGAGAAATTTGGCCATGGCTGTTATATTTGTTTCTGACGATCACTTTCGTTGCGATCTGTACGTACCTAACATATATGATCGGCGAATCCGATCTTCCGTTATGGGTTAAGTTTTGGCTGTTGAGGTGATAAGAGATGAAGAATATTTTTTATAAACTAATCGTTAGGGGTCTTATTGCTAAGAAATATTCAGGTCTTGCGCTTCGTGATCTGTTTTGGGATTATGAGGTTAACGAGGATGCCGATAAGTTTTTGGTTGAGGTTGAAGACCGCAATTCTTCAGACGGATTGGGTGTTCGTATACAAATCTCAAGACAAGAATTTGGAAAACAGCATTCTTTTCTTGAGACTGCGGCAATACTTTTAAAGAGTCTCGACTTAGTTTTCGAATGGTATACAAAGGAGGACAAGACATGACAACTAATTATTGTATGGTTATTTGTTTCGTAATGATAGGCGTTAACCTTATCGTTATATACAGCAAATTAAAGGCAATGGATAAGCTATATACTTCCTGGCGAGCACATACTCTTCATCTGGAGAAACTCATCAACGATCTTTATGCTCGTCAAAGAGATGACGCCAAGAGTCTTGGCAGGGCATTCAAACGTATTCGGGTTCTTGAGGAAAGACTTGAGGCTCAAGCTGCTGAGCTAACTGAACATCATAACAAAATAGATACACTCGAAATTAATGGGTCTGTTTACGAAGGTCTATTCGAGCAGCAGGGCTTATGGGGAGAGGAAACCGCTGAACATTCGGACGGCTCTGAAGCACTAGAATTCCCCGATCCAGAGGATGAAGAAATCATAATATAACAGTTAATATAACAGCGAATATGGCACTTTTATATTTAATTCGCGCAGAATTACCCTTGTGGTAAGGAAGGAGGCTTATTATGTAAATGAAACAGATCTACGAGTACGATTTACTATTTAACTATGACTTCTTAATCCCAGGTCTTAAAGCGACAAGATCTGGGATTGATATTTTCTTCGACTTCAAAGCGGTGACCTCAAAACACCTTATGATTCGTGGTGGTGACGTCTATGCCATGTACGACTACACGACTGGATTGTGGACAACCAACCGAGGGCGCATGATCACCATACTTGACGGAGTTCTGATGGATTTATATTCTCGCTATCAGAGCGACCACGAGTTCATGACCTGTCACCCTCAGTTCATGTCTAACACGTCCACTAAACAAATCGACAAATGGAATCACTATGTCAAGAAGCAGATGTGGGACAACTACAAAGCTCTTGATCAGAAGATCGTATTTGCCAACACGGACGTACAGCTTGAGGACTACGCCACATTTAGATTACCGTATGCTTTAGCGGAAGGGAGTATCGAGAACTACAAAGCCATGTTCGAGCCTTTATATTCTCCTGAAGAGTTTAGAAAGCTTGAATGGGCAACAGGTGCGATTCTGAGCGGTGCCAGCAAGAGAACACAGAAGATGCTGGTTCTGTTTGGCGGTGGTGGAACTGGAAAGTCTACATGGTTGGACTTGCAGCGTGACTGGATATTTTCATGGAAGCAAGATACAGGAGACCAATCACTGCCAGGCTATGATTCAAGCATTAGTGTAAAGGACTTGTGCTATGGGAATTCGGCGTTTGCCCTTGAGACTCTACAGAAAGGTCCATTGATATCTGTAGACGATGACGCAAAGCTTGACCGAATTGACGATAACACGAGACTCAACTCAATTGTTTCACATGCTACCCTTCCGGTAAACGTAAAGAACAAGAACATATTTAATATGCGGTTCAATACGTTTGTCTGCGTTGGCACGAATACTGCTGTTCAGATTCCGGATGCTAAGTCTGGGTTGCTCAGACGAATCATAGATGTGGTTCCTACAGGTTACAAGCACAAGTACAACGTATATTTGAAATACTTGCGTGGAATGCACTATGAAATTGGAGCAATTGCACATCACTGTCTTAAGGTCTTCAACGAGATGGGTGAGGATTACTATGAGTCCTATGAACCCGTAAGGATGATGGCCGCTACCAACTACTTCTATGACTTCATCGACTACAGTTACGAATGGTTTAGAAAGAACGACGTTGTAACTCTGTCTGAGGTCTGGAAGCGCTACCAGGAGTATGTAACAACTTCTGGTCTTAAGTTTTCTCTCAATCGCCTTCTTGTTAAGAACCAGTTAAAGGACTACTTTGATATTTACAAGAAGGAAGGGCGTATCAACGAAAAACACGTGTATGATTACTACTCAGGCTTCCACTATTGGAAGTTTGGGTATGAGCAGAAAGAGGAAAAGCAAAAAGAGAAAGGAGATGAGCAACATGATGAGGGGACCCTAGAAGAGAGCTGGCTTAGGTTCGACAAAGAAGAATCACTCTTTGATATTCTGTGTGCGGACTGTCTAGCTCAGAATGCTGGTGCAGATGAGAAACCGGTGAAAGCCTGGGCAGACGTTACAACCAGACTCAAAGATATCGATGTACATAAAGTGCATTATGTGAAAGTGCCATTAAATCATATTGTAATAGACTTCGACCTGAAGGATGCTGACGGCCAGAAGTCCTTTTTGTTGAACTGGAAAGCCGCAAGTCAATGGACACCAACTTATGCAGAACTGTCTAAGGGTGGGGCAGGCATACATCTTCATTATATTTATGCAGGAGATGTAGAAGCTTTGTCTCGCCTTTTTGACAAAGACATTGAAGTTAAAGTATTCACGGGAGGAGCGAGTTTACGACGGAAACTAACCAGATGTAATGATATTCCTATAGCAACAATCTCTAGCGGCCTCCCAATAAAGGAGGTGAAAAAAATGGTAGATTGGGGTGGCGTTCAGAACGAGCGTATGCTGAGGAAGATGATTAAGAAGAATCTGGCTAAGGTTTACCACGCGAACACCAAACCTTCTATCGATTATATTTATGACCTGCTACAAGATGCTTATGACAAAGGCATTAAGTACGATGTTAGCGATCTAGAACCCAAAGTTATTGCGTTTGCTGCTAAAAGTACCAATCAGGCGCAGTATTGTCTTAAGAAGTGTACTGAGATGCATTTCAAGAGTGACGAGCCTAGCGACAACCATGATGCCTTTGACGGCGATGACAGATTAATATTCTTCGACATCGAAATCTTCCCTAACCTCTTCCTACTGAATTGGAAGTTTGATGGTAGCGATGAGATATTTGGAATGATCAATCCGAGCCCTGAAGAAGTAGAATCAATGTTCAACTACAGGCTTGTCGGTTTCAATAACCGTAAGTATGACAATCATATTCTATGGGCAAGGGCTATGGGTTTCACAATCCCAGAGTTATACAATCTGAGCCAAAAGATTATCGTTGAGCACACTGGTTTCTTTGGAGAAGCGTACAACATATCCTACACAGATGTCTATGACTTTGCGTCTGCAGGTAATAAGAAATCGTTGAAGAAGTTTGAGATTGAGCTTGGTATTCACCATCAAGAGCTCGGTCTTCCCTGGGATCAACCAGTTCCTGAAGAAAAATGGGGATTGGTGTCCGAGTATTGTAACAACGACGTAATCGCAACAGAAGCTGTATTCCACCATCTTAAAGGAGATTGGACAGCTAGACAGATTCTTGCTGAGCTTAGTGGTCTGACGGTCAATGATACGACAAATCAGCATTCTACTAAAATTATATTTGGCAATGATCCTAATCCTCAAAGCCAATTCGTCTATACAGATCTGAGCACTATATTCCCAGGCTATAAGTTTGAGTATAGTCCTGAGAAGAAGCGGTATGTATCATCATATCGTGGTAGAGATCCTAAAGAAGGCGGACGAGTAATGGCCGAACCAGGTATGTACACGAATGTCGTAGTGTTGGACGTTGCTTCAATGCACCCACATAGCATCAAGGCTCTGAATCTGTTTGGTGATTACTACACTGCTAAATTCGTTGAGATCATGGATGCTAGAATCCTGATCAAACATGGTGAGTTCGACAAGGCTCGTAAGATCATGGATGGAAAGCTAGCTCCATATTTAGATGACGAATCACAAGCTGGTGATCTCTCTAATGCTTTGAAGACTGTCATCAACTCAGTCTATGGCTTAACGTCAGCCAAGTTCCCCAATAAGTTCAAAGACGAACGAAATATCGATAACATTGTTGCAAAGCGGGGCGCACTGTTCATGATCAATCTTGAGGATGCCGTTAAGGATCAAGGATATACTGTCGCTCATATTAAGACCGACTCTATCAAGAT
>Ga0326513_10003698_pt1 | contig 11070 bp, 14 predicted proteins | sample 2_2465_0518_D_FD_203654 | JGI IMG/M metagenome (GOLD analysis project Ga0326513, IMG submission 203654) | Bovine rumen microbial communities from UC Davis, California, United States - 2_2465_0518 | ecosystem: Host-associated > Mammals > Digestive system > Stomach > Rumen | place: USA... | reverse complement strand
GGTAGGAGCACTGTCGGAAGGGGTGTATACCCCCCCGTAGCTCAGACCGTCCGCCAGTCGCAGGTCTGCGGAAGATCACGGTTTGAGATAAGCTTTTGCGCAGCATCAAATTTCTGCGCTTCGATGAGCTTATCCGATTTCTGCCTGTTGCACGTCCAGTGCGCAAGCTGAAGATTTGCCATATCCGACGGGTGACCGCCCTTTGCAACGGGAATAATATGATCTATGCAAGGCGAAAGCGGGTGCGGATATTTTAAGCTGAAATCGACAGGCTTTCCGCATATACCGCAAACGGTCTGCGTCGCATAGATCGACTTTTTATTCGAGCGAAACTGCGCCTGATGCGTTCCGCTTCTGTCGGGTCTGAACACTGATCCACCTCTCTTCATACGCAAAAGCCGGCGGCGAGTCGCCGCTGACAATTACGCGGTCTTAGCTTGTAACCTGCCCTGCTTTACCGCCGCGATCATTTATTATTTCTCATACGCAAAAACCGCCCCACTCCGGGACGGCTCTTGCGATTTACTTTTCAGAAGGAGATTTGAAAACAATGGCACTGCTGCAAAGTTGCGGAGGCAGGACTCGAACCTGCAACAACCAGCTTATGAGGCTGATGAGCTCCCCATTGCTCCACTCCGCCTGGTATAGGGGCTGATGGCATCAGCCCCAAAGATCAGGAGGTACACAAAACGCCGCAAAGATACGACCAATACTATACGGGCAATGTGTGGCGGAGTTGGAACGCTCTTTGACGTTCCTTTGCTCCGCCCTCTTCGCCCAATATAATTATATCACAGATAAAACGGACAAAGCGGACAACTTTACGGGCTCTTTTCAATATACCTGTGACACGCTTTGCGAACACTCTCTTTTGTATTCTTCCCGCCCATTCTTAGCGCGATCGACGTCCAAGTCTTGCCCTCTATGTAGTGCAGCCTGAGCATAGTGCCGAAATACTCCTCGCACCCGTCAATATACCGCTTGATCTCGTCAAGCTCCGCTTCCTGCTCGGCTATGCGCTCTTCGATCTTCTCGCGCTTCTCCGTGATGTTCTCCACAGGCTTTGACACGCCGCTGTGCTTCACGCCCTCGCCCGTCCTCGCCGACGAGCGAAGTATCAGATCATCACGCTGCGCTTTGAGCATATTCACGTGACTTTTAATGCTGCGGTAGCTTCGCAGCTGTTCTTTTGTCAAATATCATTCCTCCTTTATACACTCGCTGAAATTTTTGAGTGCGGTACACATGTCTTGCACCGCGCTGTCGAGCGTACCTGCTTCCGTTGGCTTGTCCAGCTCGCATAAAAACGCCGCATTAGTGATGATATGCCACAGATGCGGCATTCCGCTGTCTTCGTCTTTCCCGTGCGGGTCTTTTAACCATTTGCAGACGTGACGCATAAGTGCATCACGGTATCTTTCCGGCTCTACCTGCTTATAGGTGTCCTTTCCGTACTTCTCCGCGCCGTGCGTCATAACAGCGCCGATAGCTTCTATCGCTTCGGCAGGTACAAGCGACAGTCTCAGCTTGCCGCCGTCGTGTTTTAGTCCGTCTGTAACTATGTCCAAAAATATCATTCCTTTCCGTTATTTCACATAACCGCCAGTGATACTGTCCAAAAACGAACCAAAAGCCATAATCTTGTTAATCGAGCCCTCTTTCGTTTTCGGAAGCGGATAGCTGTTTTGCTTTCTGCACTCGTGCGGTAGTTTGCTCAAAGGCTCATATGCTTCCCCGCATTCCTCACAGATCGCAACTGTGAACTGATGTCCCGGCGAGTGATAAGGGTTATTACGCTTTGCCATTATTTATTCTCCTTCCAGCAGCTCCGGATTGTCGTAAATGTTGCCGATGATCTCAAAATTTTCGCAAGGGATTATGTCTTCGTAACACATATATTCGCCCTCATAATAGAATTTCGTTCTAAACGCTGCTTCATCGTCATCAAATACAACGAGATATTTCTCATTGACATCATACTCTCCATCAACAACGTAGATTAAAATATCCCCCTCAAAGATCTTCTTGCCGTTCTTATCCGTCAACCCTGTGTACTCTCCGACAGTATCGAGAATGACCGCACACTCTTCGACAGCTTCCTCGTGGTAATAACCATCATATTCAAGCCATTGAAGATATGGGATCCTGCCGACTTCCATACTGAAATATCCCTCTACCCACACGCCAGTATAACGGCTTTTACCTCTGAATAAAATCTTTCTCATTTGATATATCCTCCCCCTGTTACCCCATTCACAAATGCACCAAAAGCAAGTATTCTGTTAATATTGCTTTTATCTGTTCCCGCACCCGGATAACTATTCTTCTTCCTGCAAACATGCTCCCTGTCGGGCTCATACGCTTCACCGCATTTATCACAAATGCATACCGTGAACTGCTCCCACGGCTTACGATCGTTTTGTCTCATTTCGCTTCTCCTTTCATCTTTGCACCGCAATTCGGGCAATACCTCATCCCGTTCTCCTGCGGAGTGCCGTCAATGGTGACCCACTGTTTCTCGCACCTTGAACAAGTATAATAGGCTTCTCCGTCATAATCATCGTTCGCTATCCAATGCCCTGTTATCGGTTCAACACTCGGCACATTGGCAATTGCTTGCAACACATGAGTGCTATTCCAATATCTATCAAAATCGAATCCAACGGAGAAATATTGGTGAAGCTCCTCGATTACTGCCTGTCTGCTGATTAAATCATTATTCATTAGCCATCACCTCATACATTTTTTCAAGTTTCTTCTCGATCCTCGCCTTAAACCCCGGCTCGTCCATCACGGCTTCGAGCGCTGCAAGAGCGCTGTCAAGGATCCCGTAGATATCGTCGGCTTTATAGATCATCGTGATCTCGGCGCTATATTTTATGCGGCGGGCGTTATCTTGTTCAAGCAGATTAAAAACACGCTGCGCTTCCTCTTTCTCACGGGCGTAGTCAGCGCGGAGTTCTTTTTGCTTTTGCTCACAGATCTCGACCGCCCAACCCTTAACACGATTGTTGTAGCCGACTTTTGAGAGCTTCGAAAAATACTTGTACTCTGCCGGCGGGAAGTCGCTGTAGTCGAGAACACCGTCTATCGCCTTATCTTCGAGCCGTTCAAAAACGGCAGGATCGTTAAATCTTATCGTTTTCATAAAATCCTCCCGTGAAGGGTTGTGAAGAGTTTGAAGCGTTTTCTATATTCTTTTATTATATATATATTTACCATATATTACCATTTTTATTTCTTACGCAAAGAATAGAAAAAACCCTTAAACCCTGCACAACCCTGCACAGCTATATAAGCGAAATTCCATTAAAGAAAATTCCGTCCCTTGTTTTCACTTTTTCGAAATTTCTCTTTTGCAGTTCGAGAGAAAACTTTGTCATTGACATCTTGTACTCGTTGTTTCCCTCCGCCCACGATGAATAAGCAGCATAAAGCACGCTTGACTGTGTCGCTCCTGTCAGCTCGCATTTATCATCGATAAACGCAGAGATCACGTCCATCTCTCGGCGATACTCCTTCACGCTGTCCAGAACAGCCCTCGGCATTTCAAGCCCCTCCCGCTGCCACAGCATACAGCCGTCGAGCGCCCATCGGAATATCTGCGGAAGTTCTCCTTGAAGCTTATGCCGCAGATCCTTGTCGACTTTCTCAGGCGGGATCGTAGCCGTGAAAGGTATGAGATGTATTCGCCGCCAGATGCCCGTGTCCGTGCCTCTGATGATCGGCTTGTGATTCGTAGCCATCCACAGCTTAAACTCCGGCTTGAACTCAAACTCCTCACCGTAGAGCTTTCGTGCGGTGATGATGTCCTGCCCGGTAAGCTGCTTGAGCAGCCCCTCGTTCAGCCTTACTCCCTCGTTCGGTTCGACCGAGGTCACCAAGCGTGCACCTTTGAGCCGTGCGATGTCCGAGTTAATCGCTGACGAGGCGTTAGGTTTGACCATGATCGTTTCGGGCTGGATATTTGCCGCGTAGTCTCCGAAAATCTCACGAATGATCTCAAGAAAAGTTGATTTTCCGTTTCGCCCGGTGCCGTACAAGAAAAACACGCACTCCTCGGCCGTTGAGCCTGTGAGCGTGTAGCCGATAGCTTTCTGTATATAGCGGATCAGGTCGAGATCGTTCTTAAATATCGTTCTAAGGAACTCCGACCATAAAGGCGCATTTACGTCGTCCGCCTGCTCGCATTTCGTGATCTTAGTCAGATAGAACTCAGGCTTGTGAGGCTTGACTTCTCCGGTCGTCAGATTTATAACCCCTTTGGGCGTGTTCAGTACCATTTTATACTTATCAAGCTGAGACGGCATCACGGGGACATGATGCTGCACCTCTTTCATAAAATTTTCTTTTGACTTGTGCGAGCGGCTTGTTTTGATGTGCTTTTGGAAAGCTTTATATATGTCGCTCTCCTCTCCGTCCGTTTCGAGATAGTGTTTCAGCTCGTCCTTCATCGTGTGGACGGACGCATCGGCGCAGCGCATAGATGTTCCGTTGAAGTCGGTGACCCACTTTTTACCATTATAATAAAGCCACTTCTTGTCGGTGTAGTTGTAACGGATAGTGTCGCCGAAGTTTGCGACGAACCTCTCGGCATTCCCCATATCGTCCATGCTGTAGTGAACTACTTTTCGGCTTTTCGGCTTCATATAGTTTGCTATCGGAGCGGATGTCTCGCTTGACGAGTAAGTCTCCGTGCAAGCCTCGATCGCTTTTGTAATGGTACGCTCGCCGTAGCTTGAAGCTCCCCTGCGCTCGTCCCATTTCTCCCGCATAAGACCCGACTGTCTGAAAATATCGTCCATCTTCGAGACGTCACACCCTGTCCAGAAAGCAAGCAGATTACAAAAAGCCATATCGGCTTCAGACGCAGAGCTGTAGTCGGAGATATCGCCGTTTAACAATTTCGAAAACTTCAAGCCGTTTTTAGCATTGACGGCAGCGGCGATGATCTCATCGACAGTCATATCGTTCGGAGTTTTCTCCCGGCGGGGAGAAGCTTCCTTCCTCCCGCCGCTGAGATACTTCTTATGAAGCGGCTTTATTGTCTCCGTACAGTCCTTGATCTGCGTGAAGCCGCCGCACACCTTGCCGGTGACCACAAAAAAGCGCCCCGTCTCATACATCTCAATGCTGCCCTTGTGCCTTGCTCCGTCAGGAAGAGACCCTTTGCAGATGATATGAATCCCGTGCCCCGACTGCGAGTATTCAGTGTAAGACCCCAGAGCGTTGATAAACTCTCCGATCCTGCCGCCCTCTCCGCCTTTCTCAAAGTCCTTGAGCTCGTCCGTCATATCATCGAGATCAACGCCGAAGAAGGGCGACTCTCCGAACATAAAGCCGAGCCCTGCAAAGTGCACCGACGCGCTGAGAGCCGTTTTATAGTCACTCCAGGTGTTTTTGTCGTTAGGCTTGGCCAATTCGCCCGTAAACGGGTTCACGGGCTTCTTCGAAACTCCCGAATGCGATTTTGGGTCGGGAACAGCTTTGTAGCAGACCCAGTTCGGCAGAGCCTTCATCTCATTCGGAACTGCTGCATATCGCTCTTGTAAATTCATTCAATCACAACCTTAAAACGGTAAGTCATCATCAAGCGGAGCAGCTGCGAAATCCGCTGCCGACTGCTGTCCCTTGAAGCTGTTGCCCCTTGAGTTTAGAGCGAAGTCATCGTCGGCAGAGATGTCAGAGCTCGGCTTGTACCTGTGCTTACACTCCGGGTACTGTGTCTCTCCGATCTCAACAATATTTTCATACTTTCCATTGTGTTCGAGAACTACAGAAATGCACTTGCCTATGAGGTCATTGCATAAATCCGCAAGTGTCTCATACTCCTTGTCCTCGGGCAGCTTTGCCATTTTAGCAAGCCACATGATCTGATTGAAGCTGTAGCCTCTGACCTGAGCGTCCATCTCGTTGGGCGATTTTCTCTTCCAATATGTATGAAAGAGATAGCCGTTCTGCGACGGCTGATCTACATCGTTCCTGATCAAGAGCATAAGGCTCAGAGACTTCTTTGTCTGTCCGTCCTTCTGGTACTCCTTCTCCTTAATCGACTTAATGATAACTTCATAAGTGCCGTCCGGCTTTGCTTCGAAGCTGTCGTTGCTCGCATTCTCGTAGTTGTTCTTAAATCCCATCTTTTAATCCTCCAGTATAATCCTTATTGCTTCCTCAACGCTGTGAGCGACTCCCGCCGCCGCGCCGAGTTTTTTCATGATGTTTATAAAATTCCTTTGACGTTCCGTCACTCTGCCCCCGGGCGCTTTGACCTCGATAAAGACCGCCCGTCCGTCTTTACGCCTTACACCGAAAAGATCGGAGAAACCCGGCGGGACGCCCGTGCTGAAATATCGTCCGTCCGCTGTTATGCCGCTTCCGACATTGATCCTGAAGATCACTGCATAAGGCGACAGCGCAGCGCGTATCTCGTTCTGAATGTCGTGCTCTGTCAATGAATATAACCTCGCTTCTTCGCTTGATAATACGCCCAGCCGGGCTTCCAACCCCGCTTCTTTGCGTAAGCGAGAAGCTCGGAGTAGCTTCCGCATTGGTCGGGAGAAGTATAATCGAGCTTGAAGCTCTCAATTTTCAGAAGCTCTCCGCTCGTTTCCTCTACCTCTCTTTTATTCGGAAATACATAACCGCAGGCAGGGCAGACGTGTGTCTGTTCGTCGCTGTGAAACGTGTAAAAGCATTCGGGGCATTGCTTGACCTGCACAGCATTTTCCTGCTTTTTTGTGCCTTTAGTGTGTTCCTTTTTCGCAAGCGTCCACTCCCTGTCATCATCGGGCATTCCGTGCCGCGCGTAGTTTCCGACGTGATCTATGATGATCGCCGTTTTGCCCTCTTTGTATCTCATGCAGCGCATCGACTGCTGAATGTACAGCGTAAGCGACTGTGTCGGCCTGAGCAATATCACGCATTCACAGTCAGGAACATCGAAGCCCTCGCTTATCAGGTCTACATTGCACATGATCCTGATCCGTCCCGTGCGGAAATCGTTGATGATCCGATCACGTTCCTTTTCGGGAGTTTTGCCGTCGATGTGCTCGGCAGGGATCCCCGCAGCGCGGAACGCCTCGGCGGTCTTCTCGGAGTGCTTGACTGTTGCGCAATAGCAGATTGCCTTTTTACCGCCTGCAAGCTGCTTATAGCAGCGGATCACGTCCCCGAAGATCGCCTTTTTTAGCATTTTCGACTCGATCTCCGAGGCCACGAACTCTCCGCGCCTTGTGTGGAGTCCTGTAAGGTCAGCTATATCCGGCGCATAGTAGTCATATGGAGCTAGGAAGTGATTTTCGATAAGCCATTTAGCCGATACTCCGATGATAAGTTTGTCATTGACGTCTCCTAAGCCGTCTCCGTTGAGCCTGACGGGCGTTGCAGTGACGCCCACACGGCGGGCATTCGGGAAAGCATCGTAAATCTTCTTATAAGTCGCTGCGGGCGAGTGATGATTCTCGTCCGTAATGATGAGGGACGGAGCGGGGAGCTTGCCGAGCCGTCTCGAGTAAGTCTGCACCATTCCGATTTTACACAGCTCCAGATCTACGCCCCAGTCAACAAAGGTTCGCCTGATCTGCGCAACAAGTTCCCGCCTGTGAACAAGGAACATCACCCGCTTTCCGTTGTCGGTAGTCCTTTTTGCAATCTCGGCGACTATGCAGGATTTACCGCCGCCGCACGGGAGCACGATGCAAGGCGCACGCGCTCCCGCTCTCCACGACTGCCGAAGATCTTCAACAAGATCATTCTGATACGGTCTTAGCTTCTTCATCGTTCGCCTTCTTCTCCTTTTCGGCTCTTGCCGCAGCGGCAGCACACTTAGCGCAGAGCCTGCGTCCGAAGTAGCTCTCGCTTCCCTCGATCAGTTCTTTGACAGTTTTCTTCACCGTCGGAGTGATCACGCTGTGGCAGTCGGTGCAGCGGGGAAGGTTTTCGCCTTTAGAAAGGAACTCTCTGAGCTGCGCTCCGAGCTCGGGTGTGATAACACCGCTCCAGCCGTCGAGAAACGTTGTGTCTTTGCTTACCGTCGCTCTGTGGGTACGGTCGATGAGTAGGCAGATATCAAACTCGTACTCGGTGTTCTCACGCTGCACGGGAGCAAGTCCGAGCTTGACGGGCTGCATCTTGCCGCGCTCGTTTTCCTCCATCGCATATGCCATTTTCGTTCTCATGGTCAGGATCGTGTGACACGAAACCGAAAGAATAGCATTGACAAGTTTGTTCTGCACCTTTCCTGCGTCGTCCCACGCGGAATAACTCGTCTTGCCGGGGCGTTTCTCCACTTCGGACTTGAAATCGAGTACGCCGCCCTCATTATCCCACGCATGGGAGAACGAATCAACAATAACAGCGCCGTCTTCTCCGACTGCCCTTGCGGCTTCGCTCACATACTGAATATATCGCTCCGCAGAGTACGGCGCGGTAAGTGACGCATAGAGAAATTCTCCTGTTCCCAGATCGTCGCGGTTCGCATAAAAGCGCCCGCGTTCGTGCTCGGTGTCGATGAGCGCAATCTTGCCCCAATCACCCGTGAATCCGTATGCCAGATACAGCGCCGACAGCGTTTTACCGCTGCCCGATGCGCCGATCAGCGCGATACGGGCTTTTGATTTCGCTCTTGTGACTTTTTCGAAAAGTGCCATTTTTAAAACCTCCGTTATTTTATAATCGCCGAGACCGTCGACACCAGCTTGACATAAACGGGCAGCTTCTCGCCGTCGTTCAGTGCCTTCTTGACTGCTGTCTTATCGATCTCGGGGGCCTTGTATCTTAAAAGCTCGTCGTGCTCTGTCATCGCCCATTTGACAAACGCCTTCTCATCCGAGATATTCACGCTCGGCGGGTTCGTTTTCAGCGATATCTTAGTTCGCGGATCGCTGTCGATCTTTTTGATCTTGACCTGCTGCATACTTGCAATGAGGTACTCACGCAGACGCGCCGCAAGCTTCTCCTTTTGCGACTGCCGCGCGGCAAGCCGCATTTTTTCTGCCTTGATCGCCTCGGCTTCTGCGTCGAGCGTTTTTACATACAGCGCGATATTGACTGCCTTTTCCTCAAACATCTCTTCAATCGCCGACAGGCTTTCAAACCACGCCTGTTTAAGATCCTCTCTTGTCTCCTTGATATAATCCGACGCGTTTTTGATGACCTCGCCGTGCTCGTCGATGTACTCGCCGTCGTTGTTCCTCTCCGGCTCCCACGTGTCGTAGTCTTCAAGCCTATCAAACATATCTGACCATTGGTTGGTTAAGTCGTACAGTCTCATATCCGTTTTTCCTCCAATTGTCTTTCCGCTGCCGTCAGCAGCTCCTTGATTTTCGCTTTGTAGACGGCGTCTTTTCCGCTCGCCGCAGAGATCAGGCGGTCGAGTGCATCGTGCGCCATGACGAGGAACACCTTGAACTCCTGTTTCTCCTTATCCTCGCCGGACTGCGCCGTCTTGAGCTTCTCCTCGTACTCCTCACGGATCGCCGCGATTTCCGCTTTTTTATCAGCTTCGAATTTGCGGCGATCCTCTATGTTCTTCCTGTCCATCATCTCATTTTGTCTGTAGTTCTCGGCTTCAAGCGCCTTGATCGTCTCTTTAAGGCGGCGCTCGTTGTCGGAGTTTTCCACAACGGCGACTTCTACGGGGCGCTCACGGAGCTCTTTGTTTTCACGCTCCAAGCGGGCGTTTTCGTCAGCCGCATCGGCTATCTCGTTTTCGAGCTTCGCATTCGCGTTTTCAACGAGCATCTTCTCACCCTTGAGCTTGTTGATCTCTTCTTCAAGCGACGTCTGTGCGGCTACTGCCCTGTCTTTCGCCGCTCCGAGGTCTTTGTTCTGACCTTTCAGCTTGTTGATCTCTTCCTTGAGCTCACGAACGGACACGCTTTCAAGGTCAACCGCTTCGGCGATCTCGGCTTGCTTTTCCTCGCTGAGAGAAGCGAGGAGGGAGAGCTTCGTAACACCAAAATGTTGAATCGATTCAACATTCTTTAATTCAAGAAGTGAGATGTACTTATACGCCATGTGACGCTTCATACCTACCATTTCCTCACAGTAGCTCTCGAAATTCTGATATCCGAGCTCCTTGTACAGCTTGCCGTCCCGCATCTCCTTGAGAGCGTTCGCCATATCCCACAGGTTCTGCGCAGCGAGTGACCCGCTCGTCATTATGCGCTGGTGCAGACTCAACGCCTGCTCATGCTGATTTAAGCTTAATTCGTTTTCGTTCATTCTTCAATTCCTCCAAATATTTTTGATATTCCCGCTCGAAAGCCTTGATCTCATCGGGCTTTTCTTGCTCCCTGTTATTTTTATAGCCGTAGCACTGCACGATTTTGAAGTTGTTGGATACTTCGATCGTGTAGTACGGTTTTAGCGGTTCCGATTTCTTGCGAATAAAGAAAATATTCGTCTTACCCTGGGAGTGCCGTGCTGCATATCCGCCTACGCAGTGACACAGCGCTTCCCCCTCTGCGATGATCTCCTCGTAGCACTGCGGCTGACGAAGGATCAGATCGCCCGATTCGTACTCAAAAACTTTCCGAGCTTCAATCCGCTTTGCGAATTCCTGCTTGTCCCTTTGGCTTTCTCGATACTTAATGATCTGGGAAAACCGCTCATGAGCCGTCAAAAGATCGTGCGGAAGACCGATCGCCGTGTCGTGCATATCGTAGCCGAGCTTTCGGCATTGATCGATATAATCACCGTAGATCACGGCTGATAGACCTTTTTCGTTCAGATAGCGGAACATCCTCATGACGGTTGTACCCGCCGCCTGAGAAAAGGTGATAAGTTCGTCCGCATAGTATACAGAATCTGCGATCTCAAATCGTTCCTCAGGTTTCAGATCAGGCAGTTTATCTTTGAGCATACAATATCTTGTGTACAGATTTTCATGCCCCTGCAAGAGCTTAAACTCCGTTCGCGTCAGCTGTAACATTTTTAGAAGATCGTTGCTTTTGAGATCAACGCCTGCGAACACCTCAACGCTTCTAAATTTGCCGTAATAATCGTAAGCTTGCGATATCAGACCTTTATAGCCGCTTTCGATGAGGTATTCGATATTCGGGTGCTTGC
>Ga0326513_10003697_pt1 | contig 11070 bp, 10 predicted proteins | sample 2_2465_0518_D_FD_203654 | JGI IMG/M metagenome (GOLD analysis project Ga0326513, IMG submission 203654) | Bovine rumen microbial communities from UC Davis, California, United States - 2_2465_0518 | ecosystem: Host-associated > Mammals > Digestive system > Stomach > Rumen | place: USA... | reverse complement strand
CCACGCCGCCGATGGGTTCATCGAGCAGGTAGAGTTTCGCGTCGCGGCTCATGACGAGGATGAGCTGGACCTTCTCGCGGGTACCTTTGGACAGCGCCTTGAACTTTGCCTTCGGGTCGATGTCGAGGTGGGTGAGCATCTCGCGGGCCTTGTCCATGTTGAAGTCTTCGTAAAAGTCCTTCATGAACTTCAGCATCTGTTCGACCGTCATGCGGTCCTCGAGGTAGTTGCGTTCCGGGAGATAGGCGACGATGCGCTTCGTTTCCACACCGGGCTTCATGCCGTCGATGAGGATCTCGCCGGAGGTCGGTTGCAGCAGACCGCTGGCCAGTTTGATGAGTGTGGTCTTTCCGGAGCCGTTGGGACCGAGGAGCCCGATGATCTTGCCGGCGGGCAATTCGAGGTCGATCCCGTTCAGGGCCTGGAAGCTGCCATACTTCTTGACAAGCTGTCTGCATTCCAGAATGGCTGCCATAAGCAGTGCCTCCTAAAAACAGTTTATTAACATGTCTATTATAGTCTCACCGTGACGAGTTGCAAGGGGTAAATCGCCACAGGAAGGCGAGCTTAGTAAACCACTTCTGCTTTAACTTTACCTTAAAGGGTTTTTGGGCGATGTACCCCTCCTTTTCAGTTGACACTCTGCGGAAATTCATTTATTATTATCTTTGAATATACGTAAAATTCTGGCACTTTTCCAGAGAGGGGATACATGAAATGGATATCAAAGGATTACTCATCAACGTCGTGAACACCAGACTTGATGCCAACTTCGAAGCACGCCGTCCCGCCGTTCAGGCTGCCAAGGACCGCAAGGCCATCGTCAAGCAGGAAATGGCTCAGCTGAAGAAGGACCAGGCCGCTCTGGACAAGAAGCTGAAGAAACAGCGCAACAAGCAGGCGGAGAAAATCTACAAGATGCGCCAGGAAGGCGACTATGAAGGTTCCATCGCCGCCATCGACGAGGCCGCGTTCGCCAACTACAAAGAGATCGCTGCCAACAACGTGAAGAAGGCAGAACTCCAGGCCAAAGCCGAAGCCGCCATCGAAGAAAAAGTGGCTGCGAAGGCCGAAGAGGTCAAGAAAGAAGCTATTGAATTCGTCGAGAAGGAAAAAGCGGCTGCCGCAAAAGCAGCGGAATAATATTCGCAGGATAAAGGCCCGGGCATAGCGCCCGGGTCTTTTTGTTATCTTTTATTGACAACCTCTTTTTGTACGCGTACAATTTGAAGTGGAAGACTCTCTGCCTATGAGAGATCCGTGAGAATTATGAACAGGAAAGGAGAAAAAGACATGAAGAAAACCATTGCCGCGGTCCTGACTGCTCTGGCCATGGTCGTCGCTCTCGTCCTGCCGATGACGGCGTTTGCCGATGACAAGGCTCCGACTCCGAAGAAGACCTACGAGGAAGAGTACTCTGCCACCCGCAACGAGCCCGATTACGACGTAGTCGTCGATGAATTCGACGAAGAGGACGTGGTCGTCGACGAGGAAGATGCAGACACGGAAGCCGCGGTCGTCGTGGATGCCGACACGGACGACGTCGATCTGACGCTCGACGCCCCCTCGCTCATCGCGGTGAAGGGCCTCGATATCGACCTTCCGGATGGCAACTATGACATCGATTACGACCTCTCCGGCACCGGCATCATGAAACTGGTCGAACCGGCCACGCTGACCGTCAAAGACGGCAAAGCCTATGCGAGACTGGCCTGGAACTTCCCGGAGGTCGACAAACTGTACCTGAACGGTGAGACCCTCCTGCCGGTGGACTACACGAAGAGCCACAACATTACGGGCAAGCTCCCGGTGTTCCTGCTCCCGCTGTCCCGGTTCGGCAAGGACATCGACTTTGACGTCCACACAAGAGGCGTCAACCTCGAACTCGATCAGTACAAACTGAACATGAAAGAATACGACCCGAACTTCGACGCCACCGAACTGAAGGCGAAGGTCGCAGAGAGCATCCGCGGCGCGCAGCCCAGCGAGTTCTATAAGTGGCACACCGGCATGAAGAGCAGCATCTGGGGACCGTTCGCGTTCCTGGCAGCGGAAGCGCTGGCCCTCTTCGGCTGGAACAAATACTGGAGAAAGAAAGACGAATAATATAGGAGGAAACATCTATGGGATTCTTACAGACTCTTATGGACTTCTGTCATTTCGGCGAATTCGGCCTCGATGCCAGAGTCTTCATCTTCGCCCCGATCGCCGGTCTCGGCTGGCTGTTCGCGTACATCGACCTCATCCGTCTCGGCTTCAAACAGAAGACCTACGGTATGCCCATCGCCGCCCTGGCGCTGAACATCGTCTGGGAAGGCCTCTATGCGTACATGTATTGGGCCCATGACGGCATGTTCTACGGCGGCTACATGATGGCCTGCGTCAACACCGCATGGTTCATCGCCGACTGTCTCATCCTTTACACGCACATCAAGTGGGGCAAGAAAGACTTTGTCAAGGTGGCCGATGAGCGCCTCTTCTGGCCCTGGTTCGCCGTTGTTATGATCATGGCGGTCATCGTCGAGATCACCTGGCTGCAGGCCTACGGCGTCCGTGCCAACGGCTGCACCGCCATCGTCCAGAACCTGCCGATGTCCATGCTGTTCATCTTCCTGCTCTATCTCAGAAAGGGCACCGAAGGCCAGTCCATGATGATCGCGATCGGCAAAATGCTCGGTACCATCGGCGCTTGGCTTGCCATCGCCGTCTATCCGTCCCTGCAGGATCCGCTGAACATCTGGTGTGGTGTCTGCTGCACGATGTTCGACCTCATCTACTGTGTCCTGCTCTACAAAGCGTTCAAAGCCGAAGGCAAGAACCCCTGGAAGCCGCTCGCTCCGGCAGACCCTGCCAAGAGAGACCTCACCAAGTCTCCCGTCTTCAACCCGAAGACCGATACCATCGTCGACGACAAGATCGTGTCCCGCATCGTGGGCAGCTGATCTGGAATAACGAAGAGCCCGCTCTGCTCACTGGCAGGGCGGGTTTTCCTTTTGGCCTGTGGCGATTTATTGTATAATAATCCCAGAAATGAGGAGGTGTTCCGAATGAGTGAGCGTCAGTTCCGGCTCGGCATCTGTCAGCTGATGTCCGGCGTCGACAAAGAAGAAAACATGAAAAAGGCAGAGGCCATGGTGCGCGAGGCGGCGGCCGGCGGCGCATCCGTCGTCATGCTCCCGGAAGTGTTCCAGTGCCCCTTCGGCCATGAGTACTTCGGGCCGTATTCGGAGCCCCGCGGAGGGGAGAGCATGGAGCGGATGGCTGCCTGGGCAAGGGAGCTTGGAATCGTGCTCATCGGCGGCAGTGTGACGGAGCGGGCGGGAGACCGGCTCTATAACACGTCCTATGTGTTCGACCGGGACGGCAGCCTCCTTGCGGACTACCGGAAGATCCACCTCTTCGACGTGGACATCCCCGGCAAGATGACGTTTAAGGAGTCCGACTCCTTCGCGTCCGGCTCGGACATCTGTATCTTCGACACCGACGTCTGCCGCATCGGCCTTGCCATCTGCTATGACCTGCGGTTCCCGGAACTCTTCCGGGCGATGGCGAAGAGGGGCGCGGAACTGATCGTGCTTCCCGCGAAGTTCACGACGCCCACCGGAGAAGCCCACTGGGAGCTCCTGACCCGGACCCGCGCCCTCGACAACGAACTGTTCTTCGCCGCCTGCTGTGGCGCCCGCGCCCCGGACGGCAACCCATACGGACACTCGATGGTCATCGGCCCCTACGGAGACGTCAAAAGCTCCTGCGGGGAAGAGGAGACCGTCCTCTTCTGCGACATCGACCTGTCCGAAGTGGATGCGGTCCGGGCGCAGATCCCTGCGTTCACGGGACTGAGAGGTGACGTTTATACCGTTGCAGAATAAGTGCAGAGGGAGGACTTGACGTGCTTTTCGCTCTGCTTCGCCGCGAAAACCACACCGAGCTGCTGCCGCAGCTCCCGTCGCTAAAAACAGTCCACAGGACTGTTTTCTAAACGCTCCGGCCTTCGGTTCAAGTCCCCCGATCAACAAGCAAAAAAAGAAGAGACTCTCATATGAGAGTCTCTTCTTTTTCTGGGTGCAGAGGGAGGACTTGAACCTCCGACCTCCGGGTTATGAGCCCGACGAGCTACCAACTGCTCTACTCTGCGATATCTATGTCAAGGGGAGGGATTCCCCGTTGACTGCTCACACATTATAGTACAGAGATATTACAAATGCAAGGACTTTTTTGGAAAACTCCAAAAAAGCCCTTTTCGATTCCCTTATTTCCTTATTTCACCGGGCTGCCGCCTCACGGGCATCCCGTTCGAGAACGTCGTTGCGGCGCTGGAAAAGGCTGGTTTTACGGTGGAGTCCTGAGGACCGACCTCAAATCGCCCGAAAAAAGCGGAAGGACTGTGGAATTTCCACAGTCCTTTTTGCGTTCTGCTCATTGTGAGACGTTCTGAATTATGATATATTTTAAGGTGAATTGTTTATCAAAAATGTTGTTTCCAAAGGAGAGAAAGACTTATGGCCAACTGGAAAAACTTAGATACCCTCAAAGCTTACGATGAGCTCCTCGAGCTCTGGAACGAAGTCGAAGTCAAAGAGGTCATGGCAGGGGAGAGCGGTGCGAAGCGCGTCGCCGAGTACAATGTCCCCATCGCCGCCGGCCTCACCTTCAACTATGCGGCCCGTCCGGTCGACGACAAAGTCCTGAAGACCATGCAGGACCTCGCCGATGAAGCGGAACTGGCTGAGAAGTACAAAGAGCTTTACAACGGCGCTGTCATCAACACCGGCGAGAACCGTCTCGTCCTTCACCAGCTGTGCCGCGGCCAGCTCGGCGACGATGTCATCGCCGACGACGTCAACAAGAGAGACTTCTATGCGAAGCAGCAGGCGCGCATCGCCGAGTTCGTCAAGAAAGTCCATAACGGTGAAATCACGAACGAAGCCGGCGAGAAGTTTACGACGGCCTGCCAGATCGGCATCGGCGGTTCCGACCTCGGTCCCCGCGCCATCTACCTCGCTCTCGAGAACTGGGCCAAAGTCAACGACTGCCTCAAGATGGACGCGAAGTTCATCTCCAACGTCGACCCGGATGATGCCTCCGCCGTCCTTTCTACCCTCGATGTTTCCAAGACCATCTTTGTCCTCGTCTCCAAGTCCGGCACCACGCTCGAGACTCTGACCAACGAGGCCTTCGTCAAGAACGCCATCAAAGAGGCCGGCCTTGACGCTTCCAAGCATATGATCGCGGTCACCAGCGAGACCTCTCCGCTGGCCGGCAACCCCGACTACCTCGACTCCTTCTACATGGACGACTACATCGGCGGCCGGTACTCCTCTTCCTCCGCTGTCGGTGGCGCTATCCTGAGCCTCGCCTTCGGTCCGGAAGTCTTCGACCGTTTCCTGCAGGGTGCTGCTGCCGCTGACGCCGCAGCCAAAGAGACCGACATCAAGAAGAACGCTGCCATGCTCGACGCCCTCATCGGTGTCTATGAGCGCAACGTCCTCGGCTGCGACACCACCGCGGTCCTGCCGTACTCCCAGGCCCTCAGCCGCTTCCCGGCCCACCTCCAGCAGCTCGACATGGAGTCGAACGGCAAGAGCGTGAACCGTTTCGGCGAGCCCGTGAACTACGTGACCGGCCCCATCATCTTCGGTGAGCCCGGCACCAACGGCCAGCACTCCTTCTACCAGCTCCTGCACCAGGGCAAGACCATCGTCCCGTTGCAGTTCGTCGGTTTCAAAGACAGCCAGATGGGCAACGACGTCGTCATCGAAGGCAGCACCTCTCAGCAGAAGCTGAAGGCCAACGTTGCCGCTCAGATGGTCGCGTTCGCCTGCGGCAAAGACGACGAGAACCTCAACAAGAACTTCGACGGCAACCGTCCGTCCTCCATCATCGTCGGCGACAAGCTGACTCCCGAAGCCATCGGCGCGCTCCTTGCTCACTTCGAGAACAAGGTCATGTTCCAGGGCTTCCTCTGGAACGTCAACTCCTTCGACCAGGAAGGCGTCCAGCTCGGCAAAGTCCTCGCGAAGAAAGTCCTCGCCGGTGACACCGACGGAGCCCTCAAAGGCTACGCGGACCTCCTCGGCATCTGAGCATAACAGAATCGCTGAAAACCCCCGCCTCGTGCGGGGGTTTCTTATACCATTTGATTCTTTTTATTTCTCATGAAATCGTGTATACTATTGGCGTTAAATCGCCAAATGATACTTCGAAAGGATCGTGCGTTATGCAGAAGAACACTTACGAAACTCCTCTCAATTCCCGGTACGCGTCGAAAGAGATGCAGTACATCTTCTCCCCGGACTTCAAGTTCAAGACCTGGAGAAAGCTGTGGATCGCTCTGGCGGAGGCCGAGCATGAACTGGGTCTGCCCGTCACGCAGGAGCAGATCGACGAACTGAAAGCGCACGCCGATGACATCAACTACGAAGTCGCCATCGAGGAAGAGAAGAAGCGCCGCCACGACGTCATGTCCCACGTCTATGCCTACGGCGTCCAGTGCCCGAACGCGAAGGGCATCATCCACCTCGGTGCCACGTCCTGCTATGTCGGCGACAACACCGACGTCATCACCATGACCGAAGGTCTGAAGCTCATCGAGAAGAAGCTCGTGAACCTCCTCGACAAGCTGTCGAAGTTCGCGATCGAGTACAAGGACCTCCCGACCCTCGGATTCACCCATTACCAGCCGGCTCAGCCGACCACCGTCGGCAAGCGTGCCACCCTGTGGCTCCAGGACGTCCTCCTCGACTACTACGAAGTGGAACACCGCCTCGAGACCATGAGACTCCTCGGCTCCAAGGGCACCACCGGTACCCAGGCTTCCTTCATGGAACTTTTTGAGGGCGATGAAGAGAAGATCCGCCAGCTCGACCAGAAGATCGCCGACAAGATGGGCTTCGCGGCCTGCTACCCGGTCTCCGGTCAGACTTACTCGAGAAAACTCGACTACCAGGTGGTCAGTGTCCTCTCCGGCATTGCCCAGTCCGCGTCGAAGTTCGCGAACGACCTGCGTCTCCTCCAGCACATGAAGGAGATCGAGGAACCCTTCGAAAAGACCCAGATCGGCTCCTCGGCCATGGCTTACAAGCGTAACCCCATGCGTTCCGAACGCATCTGCTCGCTGGCCCGCTATGTGACCTCCGATGCCCTGAACCCGGCGCTCACCGCGTCCACCCAGTGGCTCGAGAGAACACTCGACGACTCCGCCAACAAGCGCATCTCCGTCGCCGAAGCATTCCTTGCCACTGACGCCATCCTGGAACTCTACATCAACGTCGTCTCCGGCCTCGTCGTCTACCCGAAGATGATCGAGAAGCATCTCCTCGAGGAGCTTCCCTTCATGGCCACCGAGAACATCATGATGGAAGCCGTCAAGAAGGGCGGAGACCGTCAGGACCTCCACGAACACATCCGTGTCCACTCCATGGACGCCGGCAAAGTCGTCAAGGTCGACGGCGGCCAGAACGACCTTCTGCAGCGCATCGCGAACGACCCGGCCTTCGGCATGACCCTCGAAGAACTCGAAGCGGTCATGGAACCGAAGAACTTCGTCGGCCGTGCCCCGAGCCAGACCCAGGAGTTCGTCGACGGTTACATCAAACCGGTCCTCGAGGAGAAGAAAGACCTCCTCGGCATCGACGTCGAGATCAACGTCTGATCATGCGGTAAATCGCGAACACAAAGGAAAAACGAAAGATCCCCGTTCGAAGGAACGAGGATCTTTTTTGTGTTTTGCGTTGTCGTCAGGTCAGCGGGATGAAGCGGCTGATGAACGGATGCGCTTCGAACCATTCGGGGTAATTCCGCTTCAGGATCTGCGGGATGTACCACGGGTTGACCATGTAAAGGACTGCGCCAAGCACCACAACGAGGGCAGAACCTACGACGGTGAGAACTCCGAGGAAAAACAGGAGTCCTTTGGATTTTTTCTTTTCCGGAGCAGCTGCTTCGGCTTTGTTCTTCTTAGCCATTATTTGTCCTCCCTGATAACACCGTTGGTGTGGTCTTCTTTTTCATAACCCTGGCGGTACCAGACTTTGTCTGTGTATGCCCAGAGTTTCTTGAGAAGGGTATTCAGTACGGGACCGAGCACGTCGGTAAGAGCGACGAGGGCTTTGGTAAGAACTTCTACGATCTTGTTTACCATTTCGCTATAACCTCCCTTGTAGTTGATATCACCCACGATTATTATACACAGATAGTTAACCTTTGGAAAGCATAAAATCGTCATTGTGAATAACTTATCAAAACTTTCGCGGAGATAAAGTATTGTATTTGACGGGTAACCTATATATAATTAATCTGTAAAATACTATACACGAATAGAAAATCCATGTTCGGAAGGAGGAAACCCCCATGCGCATCGAATTCCACGGCCCCAGTGTCTGTGACTTCTCGAAGTTCGACAAGGACGGGACCATCGAAGTTCCCGACGGCCTCACGCTCAAGCAGTTTTTGAAGATCGTGAAGCTGCCAATGCTCTGGGCCAAGACCCTGCCGCTGCTCGTCAACTATGAGAAAGCAGACATGAAGCAGGTCCTCAAAGACGGAGATATCGTCAGTTCGTACACGCCTCTCGGCAGCGGCTGATCGTGTCAATATACTTAGGATATCTTTATGGGTGATAAATTCTTTAAGGGAGATGAACGAGTCAAATGAAAGGCTACACTGGACAGATCCTCCAGGTCGACCTTACGACCAAAACCAGTAAGGTCATCAAGATCAAGGATGAGATCTACGAACAGCTCCTGTCCGGAGCAGGTTTAGGCGCGTGGTGGTGCTACAACCACATTCCGGCAGGCGCAGACCCCATGAGCCCCGAAAACGTTGTGTGCTTCACGACGGGCATCATGACATGCACCGGCGCGACCATCATGGGACGCTGGATGGTCATCACGAAGTCCCCGTCCACCGGCGGTATCGGCGAAGCCAACTGCGGCGGTTCCTTTGCCCCCGGCATCAAACACTGCGGCTTCGACATGATCGCCATTCACGGTAAGGCCGACAAACCGGTCTACCTTTACATCGACAACAAAGGTTGCCAGATCCTCGACGCCGAAGGCGTCTGGGGCCTCGACTGCCACGACGCGGAAGAGGAACTCTGGAGACGTCACACGCAGCCCGGCAAGAAACGCCCGGTCTGTGCCGTCATCGGCCCCGGCGGTGAAAAGCAGGGCTGGATGGCCGGCGTCTGCAACGAGAACGGCCGTATCGCTGCCCGTCAGGGCGTCGGCGGTGTCATCGGTTCCAAGAACCTGAAGGGCATCGTCTGCAACGGCACGAAACCCGTTTCCGGCATCCATACCGAAGAGATCAAAGCACTGGCCAAACAGTGCGCGGGCCGTCTCAACATGGCATTCCTGCCGCCTGAGATCCCGACCGGTCTTCTCAACATCACGAAAGTCCTTCCGGAACTTCAGCTGTCCCCCGACGGACTGCTCACCGCTGTCCTCATGGGTACCTGGGGTACCGCCGGCGCGTCTCAGTTCACCGGTCAGACCGGTGAAGGTCCCATCCGTAACTGGGGCGGTACACAGAAAGAGCACTTCTCCGTCCGTCAGCTGAACAAGACCGACGCGCACCAGATGCTGAAGCATCAGGTCACCCGGTACTACTGCTATTCCTGCTCCTACGGCTGCGGCGGCGAGCTCGACATTTCCAAGATCAAACACAATGACGCCGGTTACAGCATCGTCCATAAGCCGGAATACGAGTCCCAGTGGGACTACACCGCATTCCTCCTGAACGATGACAACGACGCCATGCTCTACATCAACGAGTACCTGAACCGTCAGGGCATCGACGCCATCTCCTGCGGCGGCTGTGTCGGTATGGCCATCGAGTGCGTCGAGCACGGCATCCTCACCCGTGAAGATGTCGGCGGCCTCAACCTCACCTGGGGCAACGCGGACGCCATCATCGAATTCGTCAAGATGATCTGCGAACAGCGCGGCATCGGCGAGGTCTTCTCCCACGGTACCCGTTACGCGGCGAAAGTCATCGGCAAAGGCTCTGAGAAATTCGCAGTCCAGGGCGGAGGCATGGAGCCTCCCATGCACGACTCCCGTCTCGACCCGCAGCAGGCCACCCTTTATGCCATCGACCCGACTCCGGCGAGACATACCTCCGGTGGTTCTCTGTACTACGGCTGCATGCACATCTGGAAGAAAGTCTCCTGGGCTCCGGCCGCTGCCATCGTCGGCGACAAGTCCGGTGAGTCCCTCGCTTCCGAAGAAGAGGCCCTGAAGGTCCTCGCATGCGCTTACTACAAACGTCTCATCGACGGTGCAGGCGGATGCTACTTCGGCATGATCACCGGCGTCGGTAACTACCCGGTCTTCGAGTGGCTGAACGCGGCCACCGGCTGGACCCTGACTCCCGACGAATACATGGTCATCGGCAAGCGTATCTTCACCCTTCGCCAGATGTTCAACATCAAGCACGGCAAAATGCCGCTCGACAACCGTCCCCATGACCGCATGGTGGGCGATACACCTCACAAAGTCGGTAAGACCGCCGGCAAGACCGTCCCGATCGACGCCATGATGCGCAAGACCTGGGAGACCTGCGGCTATGATCCCGACACCGGCGTGCCCCTTGACTCCACTCTGGAGGAACTCGGCTTGCCTGCCCTTATGAATATGGCTGAGGAGGTGTCTTACGTTGGCTAACCCGAAAGTGATCCCTCAAATCGACCATCAGAAGTGTTACGGCTGTAAGTGCTGTCTCTTCGACTGCCCCGTCAACGCATTCGACCTCATCCACCCGATCACCAAGCGTGGTATGAGACGTACCCTTCCGGAATTCGTCCGGAAGGAAGACTGCATCGGCTGCGGCGTCTGCGCGAAAGCCTGCCCGTTCGATGTCATCGAAATGATCCCGAACCCGGATTATAAAGCTCCTGCCAAGAAAGCGGCTCCCGCCGCTGCCGAAGGCGCTGCTGCCGCCGGTGCTGCCGGTGCTGCCGCTGCCGCGGCCGGTCCCGTCGCTGCCACGGCCGCGACTGCCGAGTTCGACCCCGATCAGCCCGTCAAGATCTTCGCCGACAACTGCCGCGGCTGTACCGCCTGCGCCCGT
>Ga0326513_10003696_pt1 | contig 11075 bp, 10 predicted proteins | sample 2_2465_0518_D_FD_203654 | JGI IMG/M metagenome (GOLD analysis project Ga0326513, IMG submission 203654) | Bovine rumen microbial communities from UC Davis, California, United States - 2_2465_0518 | ecosystem: Host-associated > Mammals > Digestive system > Stomach > Rumen | place: USA... | reverse complement strand
CACCATGGGCTATCTTCACGAGGGACACCAAAGCCTTGTAAAAAGAGCCGTTGCCGAAAACGACAAAGTTGTAGTAAGCGTATTTGTCAATCCCATTCAGTTTGCGCCCAACGAGGATCTGGAAACCTATCCGCGCGACCTTGAAGCCGACTGCGCGCTCTGCGAGAGTACAGGTGCGGCGATGGTATTCCATCCCGAGCCGAGCGAGATGTACGGAGATGATTTTACCACATTTGTGGATATGACCGGCGTTACAAAAGAACTGTGCGGAAAAAGCCGCCCAACTCATTTCAGAGGTGTTTGCACCGTAGTAAACAAGCTCTTTAATATAGTTACTCCGGATAAGGCGTATTTCGGTCAGAAGGACGCGCAGCAGCTTGCGGTAATCAGAAGAATGGTTCGCAACCTCAATATGAATCTTGAGGTTGTAGGCTGTCCAATCATCCGTGAAGCGGACGGACTCGCAAAAAGCTCGCGCAACACTTACCTTTCTGCCGAGGAACGCAAGGCGGCTCTTGTGCTCAGCAAAGCGATATTCTTAGGCGAGAAAATGATAAAGGACGGAGAGCGCGACGGTGATAAGGTACTTTCCGCAATGACTGAGTTGATTGAATCAGAGCCTTTGGCAAAGATTGACTATGTTGAAATGGTAAAGTGGGATTCAATAGAAATTCACCACCAAATCGACGGTCCTGTGCTCACAGCTATAGCAGTATACATCGGCAAAACCCGACTGATTGATAACTTTATCGCGGAATAAGGGAGAACAATGAACATTACATTACTAAAGGGAAAAATCCACCGCGCCACCGTAAAACAGGCTGAACTCAGTTATGTGGGCAGTATTACAATCGATGAAGCGCTTATGGAAGCTGCGGGAATCATGGAATACGAGCAGGTTCAAATCGTTGACGTTAACAACGGCAGCCGCTTCACAACCTATGTAATCGCGGGACAGCGCTGCAGCGGACTTATTTGTCTTAACGGTGCGGCAGCCCGCCAAGTCAGCGTGGATGATAAGATTATTATTATGTGCTACGCTCAGATGACGCCCGAAGAAGCGTCAACACACGCTCCAAAGGTAGTTTTTGTGGACGATAACAACCAAATTACTAAAACAACAAGATACGAAAAGCACGGTAAGCTGTGCGATATGTAAGGGTGCGTATATGTTAAAAGGAAAAACAGTGGTTCTCGGCGTAACGGGAAGCATTGCGGCGTATAAAATAGCAAATCTCGCAAGCAGTCTTGTAAAGCTGCACGCGGACGTACATGTAATAATGACAAAAAACGCCGCTAATTTTATCAATCCCATTGCGTTTGAAACACTTACCAAAAACAAGTGTATGATCGATACCTTTGACCGTGATTTCATTTTTAACGTTGCGCACGTTTCAATTGCAGACAAGGCGGACGTTATGCTGATAGCTCCGGCATCGGCAAATATCATAGCTAAAATGGCGCACGGAATTGCCGATGATATGCTCAGCACAACTTACCTGGCGATGAAATGCCCTGTAATCGTTTCACCTGCGATGAACGTTAATATGTTCACAAATCAGGTGGTGCAGGATAATATTAAAACGCTTGAAAAATACGGAGTTACTGTCATTCCGCCCGATAACGGATATCTTGCCTGCGGATACACGGGAACGGGCAAAATGCCTTCGGAGCAGGTGCTTCTCGACTACATTCTGCGTGAAATCGCAAAGGAAAAGGATTTGGCAGGGAAAAAGGTGCTTGTAACCGCAGGTCCTACCAGGGAGAGCATCGACCCGGTTCGCTTTATTACAAATCACTCCACAGGAAAGATGGGCTACGCTGTAGCGCGCCAGGCTATGCTTCGCGGAGCGGAGGTAACTCTTGTCAGCGGTCCCGTAAGTATTGCTCCTCCGCCGTTTACAAAGCTTGTTAGCGTTCAGAGCGCTCAGGATATGTTTGAAGCGGTCAGCGAAAACTATTCGGACATGGATATAATCATAAAAACCGCCGCTGTTGCGGACTATACCCCCGTCAGCACAGCCGCCGAGAAAATCAAAAAGTCCGACGGCGACACTGATATGGCTATTCCCATGAAGCGCACAACCGATATTTTAAAGTGGCTCGGCGAGCATAAGCGTGTCGGTCAAATTCTCTGCGGCTTTTCAATGGAAACCGAGAACATGCTTGAAAATTCACGCGAAAAGCTTAGCAGGAAAAACGCGGATTTAATAGCCGCGAATTCTCTCAGAGATGAGGGCTCGGGCTTTGGAACAGATACAAATCACCTTGTGCTGATTAAAAAGGACGGAGTAACCGATTTGCCTCTCCTTTCAAAAGCAGACGCCGCGGACAGGCTTCTTGACGAGCTACTTGCTCTCAGCAATAAATAATTCAAACCTCTGCCAACTTCGGCGGAGGTTATTTTTTCATCTTCCTTTCATAAATATTGGCAAGGAGTGATTTTGTTATGGAAATAAAAGTGAACAGCATCTTTAAGAGCAAGTGCGAAAGCGAGAAAAAGGAATTGTTAAATAATGCGGCAGCATATATAATTATTAACCGTGAAAGAGCCTGATTTATGCAAAAACAAATCGCCGCTTTATATGCCAGGCTCTCGCAGGAGGACAGAAATAAACTGAGCAGGGATGATGAAAGCGAAAGTATTATAAATCAGCAGAATATTCTAACCGATTATTGCAAAAGAAACGGCTTTGAAATATATGATATCTATAAAGACGAGGATTTCAGCGGCTCAGACAGAGAACGTCCCGAATTCAACCGAATGATTTCCGACGCACGAAAAAAGCGCTTTAACACAATAATCTGCAAAACCCAGTCAAGATTTGCTCGTGATATGGAGCTTATTGAAAAGTATGTAAACGGATTATTTCCGATATGGGGGATTCGTTTTATTTCGGTTGTAGATAACGGCGATACAATGAACAGAGCAAACAGGAAAACGCGCCAGATTTTCGCTCTTACCGATCAGTGGTACCTCGAGGACTTGTCGGAAAATATCCGCGCAACTCTTTCAAATAAACGCAGACAGGGACTTTGGGTAGGAGCTTTCGCGCCGTTTGGATATATAAAAGATCCGCAAAATAAGAACCGCCTGATTATTGACGATGAAGCCGCAAATACGGTCAGATATATTTTTCGACTATATTTAAATGGTATGGGAGTAACCTCAATCGCAAGAATATTAAATACTGAGAGAATACCAAATCCCGCGACATATAAAAAACAGCACGAACAATCTTTTCAGAATATCCACCGAGATTGCTCGGATATGTGGCATACATATTCGGTGCAGAGAATTCTTTCAAATCAGATTTACATAGGAAATACGGTTCAGGGCAGGCAGGAAAAGGTTTCCTATAAATCAAGCAAGCAGAGGCAAAAACCGCCGTCTGAGTGGGATATTGTTGAGAATACGCATGAAGCAATAATCAGCCGTAAAGTATGGGATAAAGCGCAGAAGCTCAGGAAAGAGAAGCCAAAAAGCGGAAAAACAGGGAAGCCGAACGTATTGGCAGGAAAAGTAAGGTGCCTTAACTGCGGCGGCTCAATGCGAGTATACTATTCGGGCGGAAAAAGATATTTCCGTTGTAATACCGCCTTTGTTGACAAATCCCGATGCGGAGGTATGACAATATCTGAAACAGTCTTGCACGGGGAGATAATATGTAAACTCAAAACAATCCTTGAAAAATATCTTGACCAAAATATGCTGTCAGAATTAATTAATACACAATCGGAATATTCTGAACAGTATTTGAAGCCTGAAACCTTAAATTCAGAGCTTGCAAAGCTTAATAACCGGCTGAACTCAATTTATTATGATAAACTTGACGGACTGATAACAAAAGAAGAATATTTGAGTTTAAAAAAACGTTTCTCGGAGGAAATAAAAACAGTTAAAAGCGAATTATCACATATTCCAAATAATACTCCGAATCTTAACCAACTGAAAACTATAAGCAAGCTTGACTATTTGACTGCTCAAACACTTATAGAAAAAATAGAAATAGGAGGGAGCAGAAATAACAGAGTAATAAATATTTACTGGAACTTTTGAAGTGTCTATACAGCCTTAGGGGAGCAAAAGGCAAGAACAACCTACGATAACATCCTGCGCTTCTGCGATGATTACGATGTAAAGGACGCAATTAGATTTTTACGCGAACGCGAGGTTGTACACTATCAGAGATTTGGTGAGAACTTGCGTTTGCTCACAGATTCCCTAAATGAGAAGAACTTCTACGCGTTCAACCCGTCCTATGATAAGGCGTGCTTTAAAAAACAAAATAAGAAATAATAATTTAAGCCGCGATCTTATTTGACCGCGGCTTAATAAATTAATTTTACCATGATTTCAAATGTTTCCTTTACTTTATCCTTTTGATTGCAGGCAATCAGCGCTGTGTAGTTTCCTTTTGAAACAATCTCGGAATTATTTTTATCCGCGCCGATTGAGGTCAGATGTTTGTCCAATGAAGCTTTTAGAGCTTCGGTATCCGATGAATCTTTCAGCTCTACAGCGGCGATCTCATACGGTTTTCCTGTTTCCTCATATGACCAGAAGTATGATTTTACCTTTGAAAAATCAAAATCGCAGTGCTGCCTGAACTTCTGACCGTCCTTGTCCTCGTCGTTGCTGACAGTCATCATAATAGGCAGAGTATCATCTGCTTTCAGCATATTTTGACTGAGTTCAAACATATCCGCAAAAACCTCGCTGCTTTGGGACGAGCCGTTTTGAGAATTATTTGAGCAGGCGGTGAAAGCGGTTACGGAAATTACGGCGAGCAACAGTGCGATAATCTTTTTCATTATTTATACCTCCGCGTTTTTGAACATATTTTACCATAATATTATTGTTAAATCAATCGGTAAGGTTTGGAATATACCATTTTAAAGCGTCTTTTTTGCTGAATCCGTTTTTGCACAGATAATTAATTCCGTCAGCGCTTACACCCTCGCAGCTGTTGTTTTTGCTGTAATTATTTGAAAAGCAGTCCCACGGAGAGGCAACAGGGGAGATATAGTCATATTTTTTCGATTTTTGTGTTGAACCGTTTGAGCAAACTGATAATGGAATAAATTTAATACTATTGTTTATGTATAATTCTGATTTCGAATTATAAAGCGCCTTAATTCTTTTAAATAATTCCTTATCGGAAATATCCTTGCTTTCGTACGAATAACCGGACTTAATATTTGTAACAATAACCTCTGTAATCGCCTCAATTGCCTCGTCGCAAAATTCATTGTTGCAGTAAGCGCAGGCGGTTTTACATACAATGTCGGAAATATCATCGGAAGAATTTTCCTTTTTTGTTTTGGCTTCAAAGTTAAGGCAGACAACGGGAATAGTTGCCATTGCCGCAAAAATACAAATCAGCATAAAAATCTTATGCTTCAATAAGATTACCACCTTTTTCACACTACTTAACAATAAAAAACCGCTATAGATTAATTTTATTATCATTATTTTTGCTTGACAATGCGCTGTATTTAGCTTAAAATATTATATGTACGCATTTTAGCTAAGATAACTTGTGGAACTAATTTGATTCAAAACAGGGTGGAGACTATTTATGAAAGTAAAATATTCTGTATTCCCGTTTGTTCCGGCATTCATAGCAATGATGTTCCTGAAGCTGATGAGTCTTTTCGGGCTTGACGGCAACGGACTGTTTCTCGGAATGAACGTAATGAACATCACATATACCGTAATCGGTATATCAATCGGTCTTTTTATTGTTTCTATTATTCTTAACATATTTGACCGTAAAACCGCTCCGGTTTATCCTGTTAAAAGGAATGTAGCCGCAGGCGCACTGTCACTTTTGAGCGGCGCAGCGATAATCGCGGCATCAGCGGCAAGATTTTCAGCCGCGCTTTCTAACAGCATTGATTCCGAATACTACATGATGATTATCATCTGTGCTATTTTCTCATTGCCGGCAGGCATTGCGCTAATGCTCATATCAAAGGTGCATTTTCAGGGCAAGAGCATAGTTTCGAACATCTCGATGCTCTTTGTATTCCCCGCGCTTTGGGGATGCGCGGAGCTTGTGTCCGAATTCCTTATGGCTACTAAAGCTTCGATTTACTCAAGAGATTTGACCTCTATGTTCTGCTATATCTTCATGACGCTTTATCTGTTCTCAAATTCAATGATCGTTTCAAGAATAAAGGGCAGAAATCCAGTTAAATCCTGCTTTATTTACGGTTTACCCGCTGTTGCGGTTAATATCACATTCGGCGTTTATGAGATCCTTCGCCTCACAAGAGAGGGATATGAGTACTCCGCACTGCTCGCGGCTGTACAGTTTATTATTCTCGGTCTGTATGCCGCTTCGTTCATCGCCGAGATGTTCATGAACTCATACACAAAGGATGAGTTTGAAGTAGTAGACGGACTTCCTGCCGACGATAAAACCGTTAAGCAGATCAAAGAAAAAAAGAAGCCTACCAAAGAGGAAAAAGCGGTTGTTGAGCAGGCTGAAACCGAAAAGGAATATATCAACACCGAAGAGTACGAAGATCTGGTTTTTTCAGAAAGACCCGCGGGGAATGATCCTCATGTAAAGTACGATGACGACTATTACACCAATGCCAAAGGTCTGGATGATTTTATAATCGGTTACAGCATTGATGAAGAGGACGACGAACCGATTCCTTATTTCACAAAGCACGAGCAAAAGAATACCGAGGCTCCTTTGACCGTTCCGTATCAGGATGATATTGAAATGAACTCAAAGAAGGCTGAAAAAGAAAAGAAAAAGTTCGAGAAAAAATCAGTTTCCGACGCTCAGCGTATGCTTGAGGAAGCCAAGAAAGCCGAAATAAAGTCGCGTTCTAAGAACGATGACGATAATAAAAAGGCTGCCGAGGTAAAAATGGAAGAGCAGGCAAAGAAGCTTGTTGAAGCAAAAAAAGCCGAGGAAGCAGAAAAGGCAGCCAAAGCAAATCAGGCTGAGGAAGAAAAAAGCAATGCTGATTTTGTTAACGCGCAGCTCAAAAAATCGCAGGTACCGGAAACCAAGGATGATGATTACTATGAGCGCAGACTTAATGAAATCAACAATCTGTTAAAAGATTTTGAAAAATAATTACACTTGACATTGTGAATTTGCAGTGTTATTATATGTCTAACAGCAGTGATAAGGACAACAGCTGCAACAACCCGTTTCCAGAGAGTGAAGCAAATGCTGAAAGCTTCATATTCGGACTTGCCGCTTACCGCCTTTGAGCTCCGCGCAGGAAATGGCGCGGCGTAATCCGCGTTAAGGAACAAAGAGGTTTAATTCTTTATTTGAATTAAACGAACTTGGGTGGAACCACGAGAAACTTCGTCCCAATACCTTTACGGGTATTGGGACTTTTATATTTTTGTTAGATAGGAGAATACTAATGATTAATGTTGAATTAAAAGGCGGCGTTATCAAGGAATTTGAAAACGGTGTATCGCCCGCGGAAATCGCAAAATCAATCGGCATGGGCTTGTATAAAAGCGTATGCGCGGCAAGAGTTAACAATGAGGTTAAGGATTTGAGAACTCCTCTAAACGAGGACTGCAAGCTTGAGCTTCTCACGTTTGACGATCCGGACGGAAAGCATGCTTTCTGGCATTCCGCGTCGCACGTTCTTGCGCAGGCTGTAAAAAGACTGTACCCGAACGCAAAATGTGCAATCGGCCCCGCAATTGAAAACGGATTTTACTATGACTTCGATGTAGAAAAGCCTTTCTCAAACGAGGACTTACAGAAAATTAAGGCAGAGATGAAAAAGATTGTAAAGTCAGGTCTTGAAATCGAGCGTTTTGAGCTTCCTCCCGAGGAGGCGGTTGCAAAGCTCACAGAGATGAACGAGCCCTACAAGGTTGAGCTTGCTTCAGAGCACAGCGACAAGGGCGAGAACATCAGCTTCTATAAGCAGGGTGAGTTTACAGACCTTTGCGCAGGTCCTCACCTCATGAGCGTTGCTCCCATCAAGGCTGTTGAGCTTACAAACTGTACAGGCGCGTACTGGAGAGGCGACGCGAACAAAGCACAGCTCTGCCGTGTTTACGGTATCGCTTTCCCGAAAGCTTCAATGCTTGAGGAGCATTTAAAGATGATGGAAGAAGCAAGAAAGCGCGACCATAATAAAATCGGCCGTGAGCTCGGTTTCTTTACAACAGTAGATTACATCGGTCAGGGCTTGCCTATTCTTCTTCCAAAGGGCGCGAGAGTAATTCAGCTTTTGCAGCGTTTTGTTGAAGATAAGGAGCAGAGCCTCGGCTGGCAGCTCACAAAAACTCCGTTTATGGCAAAGAGCGACCTTTATAAAATCAGCGGACACTGGGATCACTATCAGGACGGCATGTTCATCTTCGGCGACCCCGACAGCGACGAGGAAGTTTATGCTCTCAGACCAATGACATGTCCGTTCCAGTATCAGGCATATCTCAACAAGCAGCGTTCATACCGCGATCTGCCGCTGAGATATAACGAGACTTCAACACTCTTCCGCAACGAGGCTTCGGGTGAGATGCACGGTCTGATCCGCGTTCGCCAGTTTACGATCTCGGAAGGTCACCTTATGTGTACTCCCGAGCAGCTCGAGGATGAGTTCAAGAGCTGCGTTGAGCTCGCTTCATATATGCTAAAGACTGTTGGTCTTTATGAGGATGTAAGCTACCGCTTCTCACAGTGGGATCCCGACGACCGTGAAAAATATATCGGAACAAAAGAGGAGTGGGACAATGTTCAGGATATGATGGGAAAAATCCTTGATAACCTTGAAATTCCGTACAGCATCGGAATCGGTGAGGCAGCGTTCTACGGTCCCAAGCTCGATATTCAGATCAAGAACGTATACGGTAAGGAAGATACTCTGATCACAATTCAGATCGACCCGTACCTCGCTGAGAAATTCAATATGGAATACGTTGACCGCGACGGCGTTAAGAAGCATCCGTTTATTATTCACCGTACATCAATCGGCTGCTACGAGAGAACTCTCGCACTGCTTATTGAAAAGTATGCAGGCGCATTCCCGATGTGGCTTGCTCCCACGCAGGTTAAGCTGCTTGCCGTTGCAGACAGACATCTTGACTATGTATATGAAATCAAAAAGCAGCTTGAGGCAGCAGGTCTTCGCGTTGAGGTTGACAGCAGAAGCGAGAAAATCGGATACAAAATCCGCGAGGCTCAGCTTGAGAAAATTCCTTACATGTTCATCGTAGGCGATAAGGATATCGAGGCAGGCACAGTTTCGGTTCGTCACAGAAAAGAGGGCGACCTCGGAGCTATGAAGCTGGAAGAATTCCTCGCTATGGCTAAAGAGGAAATTGATACAAAACAAATTAAGTAAGCAGGTGTAATATGGGACTGACCCCGTCCGAAAAAAAGCGGTACAACGAATCAAAAAAACGGCGCAGACAGGCTCTTGAATCCTATGAAACAGGCAGAATAAAACCAATCAGGTCAAAGAGCAGGATTTTTGCGGTTATTGCTGCTGTTTTGGCTGTCGCGGTAATTGTATCAATTGTTGTGCTGGTTAAAAGCATGGGTTCGGGCAGTCAGTCCGCCGTTCCTGCGGTCAGTCAGTCATATAATTCCGCCGATCTGTTAAAAATCGTAAGCGCGCGTTATCCTCTCGAAAAAACTGAGGTTCCCGAGCTTTCGGATTTTCAAGGCTATAAGGTCAACAGCATTATGCTTTCGGATATAAAGAAAATGTTTGACGCGGCAAAGGATAAAGGAATAAGCCTAAAGATAAAAAGCGCATATATCAGCTATGACGAACAGGAAAAGCTGTTTGAAAAGAAGCTGAAAGAGGTTAACAGGGACGGAAAGTTCTCTCAGGTTCGCGCGTCGGCTATGGCGTCAGCTGATGTCAGCCGCGCAGGGGAGAGCGAAGCTCAGCTTGGAATGCTGGTTGATTTTGATATCAGCAATTCAAAAGCAAAAGCGTTTCTTGAGCGCGAAGGAATTGAGTACGGTTTTATCCTCCGTTTCCCCGATACGAAAGAGGATTTGACTCATCATAACTATTCCGCTTCCGTTTTTCGTTATGTAGGCAGTGAATACGCCGGAAAAATGCGTACTTTGAATATGTGCCTTGAAGAATTTTCCGATTATCAGGCGGAAAAGTAACCGAATTAACATTCAAAATAAAAAATTTAAAAAAACACTTGCATTTTGTAAACAAATGTAGTATAATCAATCTGTTAATTGTGTAAAGTAAGTAGGTGAAAATAATGAAAGAAAATATCCATCCTAAGTATGAGCAGACAACAATTACTTGTGCTTGCGGTAATGTTATTGAAACAGGTTCAACAAAGAAGGACATTCGTGTTGAAATTTGTTCTAAGTGTCATCCTTTCTACACCGGAAAGCAGAAACTCGTTGACACAGGCGGACGTGTTGACAGATTCAAGAAGCGTTTCAATATCGAAAAGTAATTTCATTTTTCAGACTACAAAGGCGGCACAGCGTGCCGCCTTGTTTTCATTTTGAGAGGTAACTATGTCTGACAGCTACAAAACAGTAAAAATTGAATCTTTCGGCGAGTTTACAGAAAAGCGTTCGCGGTTTATCGGCTACTGCAAGCCTGTCAAAACAGAGGAAGATGCCACGGCGTTTATAAATGAAATCCGCGCAAAGCACTGGGACGCGCGCCACAACGTCTACGCTTATTCTCTGCGCGAGGGAAATCTTCGCCGATACAGCGACGACGGTGAACCGTCGGGCACGGCGGGAATGCCTGTGCTTGATGTGATAACAAAAAATGAGGTTTACGATGTCTGCGTTGTTGTTACGCGATATTTCGGCGGAATTCTACTCGGCAAGGGAGGTCTTGTCCGCGCATACGCTCAGGGCGCAAAGCTTGCACTTGAAGCTGGACAGGTGATAAAAATGCAGAGCTGTCTGCTGTGTTCGCTCGGCTGCAGTTACAATCAGTACGGAAAGGTAAGCGCTGCGGTTATTGACGCGGGCGCTCTGATTGACGACACATTGTATGAAGCCGATGTTGTAATAAAGTTTCATATGCCGTCAGAGTTATTGCCCTTGCTCAACAAAAAACTTGCCGATATT
>Ga0326513_10003695_pt1 | contig 11075 bp, 16 predicted proteins | sample 2_2465_0518_D_FD_203654 | JGI IMG/M metagenome (GOLD analysis project Ga0326513, IMG submission 203654) | Bovine rumen microbial communities from UC Davis, California, United States - 2_2465_0518 | ecosystem: Host-associated > Mammals > Digestive system > Stomach > Rumen | place: USA... | reverse complement strand
GCCCCAGCCTAGCCTAGAGGCCAGAGCGCAATAAGACATAGAACTTAACATAACAAACAATGTTATTGGAGCGGCTGTGGATAGCGAGTCCAGTAACTCCTACGAGTTCAGCCGCTGGTTTCTAGATGATCTCTGCAATCTCTACTGCAATAGATACGAGTTCATCTAGAGTGACACCGCAGAGTTCTGCAGCATCTCGGAGGAGAGCTTTCTTCCGATTTAGCTCTTCTTGAGCTTTTCGGAAGTCTTCACGCCTCTTAATCTCTGCGAGGAGCTCTTCTTCAGATACTCCCGAGAGATCGATAGATAGAACGGGAACGGCCTCCTGTTTAGGAAGTTCCACAGTTGTACGCCGTACGTACTTTCTTGGACCTGGATCTTCCATGTTCTTGACAAGATCATTAATCTGGTCAAGTAACTGTTTGGAATCCCAGTTCTCTTTGTATAAGAACGCGGTCCCATCCCTATGAACCCCATAAACATGGAGCTCCTTAAGGGCTTTCTCCAGCTTCCTGCAAAGAAGCGAAGAAGGCCTCTTCATGCCTGCCTGTTTAAGGCAGGTATACACCTTTGGAGTCTTTCCTGACTCCCGAATGGTTCGAATGAATGCGCCTATGGCGATCATTCTGATATTGTCGTTTTGTGCCATACGACAACGCGTTTGCTAACACTCGCCAGTGTTGTGCATTGCTGCACTGAATTCAACCTGTTAATAGAATAGTACTCAACTAACCATTTAGAACCATATGGTAAGGACACCTAGTATCCTTTTACAGTCTTTCCACAGACTATTGCCAGATTGAATTCTAGTTCTAGCGCCGTTCGCAGAATCGAACTGCTATCGTGCTCAGAACACGACGGATGGCCATCAACGACGTTTTCAGCGTGCATCTCTGCAGGCTTACTTGCCCCAGAATGGGGAAAGCGTATCTCCCAGAACGGGAGAATTTGGTACTCAGAAGCAGAATCGGACTGCTACTCTTTTATTGAGGTCGCCAGACCTGAGTAATGAGGACTATTTACCATATACGTTACGATGTCCACGAACGCAACAGGACGAAGATGGATCCTAGAACAGGAACCTCATATCCTTACGGATATGCAAGTACCAGTCCCAAGCGTCTTCACTGAGGTCAATCTCAACGAACTCTCCGTTCAGCAGACGAATCATATCGTCATACTGAAGATCAAGTTCATTGACACAGTCCTCTGTGTCAACTTGGATGCTCTTAGGATCACAGTCCTCAACCCTATACCAAGAGAAGAATCTCTTAGGGTTGACATTTGTGACACCATAGTGGCATCCATCTTCGTCCTTCCAAGTACAGAAGAACATAATTGCGCCCAGTGCAGGAATCGAACCTGCCAGTGCAAGCACTGCCACTTAAAGGGCTACCGCTTAGATTCATCCCTGAGCAAAGCGGTGAACTCTTGTGGGGTGTGTTTTACAGCATAATGACCTTTTAGTGGCGGATGTGCTGTCCTCAACAACTTGGAAAGTTATTTTCTCCTAGATGCTTACAGAGTTGCAAGAACTCTTTGTGCATGAGTTAAACGGTCCTTAATCACGCACCATTTATGCAGAGCAGTACGATAACGCTCTTCCATAAACTTGTGTTTGAACACAAGAGGATAAGCATAGCGATCTTCTGCATACAATTTAGCGCAACATAATTCCGTCCAAGCTTCACGCTCTTTCGTCACGAAATTCTTGCAAGCCTGTTCAAGGCAATATTTTGTCCACATAATGTAATGTGTTACCTCACGACAACGATCTTGCATCAAGCACGTGAGGTTACGTGATGCAATTTTGTTTGAACGACCCCTACCCCGGTCAATGGAGCAATCGAAACGACTTCCCCATCGAGAAGGGGCAGGGGTCATTCTATGTAACTGTCTAACTATCGGCACTATACAAACAATTTTCAAAAAATCCATAAATTTTTATACAACCTACTCCTAGAAAAAATTTGGAATTTTCTTTTATTTTTTCTATTTTTGGAAAAATTTTAACATATTATGCCAGATAAGAAACGATTTATAAAAAATATAGCTTATGCCAATATGGTTGCTGACGGAATTGATCCTATAGCAGCCCAACAATATCTTAATGGAGAATATACAGAAGGTATAAAAACAGATACAGAAGCTTCTAAAAGAAATGCTAAAGCCGCTGCTGCAACTCTTGGTGTAATCGGTGCTACTGCAGCTGCTCCTGCTGTCTTTCCAGTGCTGATGAATCCGGTAACGGCTAAAACAGCAGTAGGAGCAGGAGCCGCTACCTTATTAGATGCATATGGAGTGACTTCGGGAATTAAAGGACTATCTGGAGCTTTTGATAAAGCTAGATATGGTAGTTTTAAATGGAGGGATGTTCCTGAATTAGGTTTGAACCTGACAACATTAATTCCCGGAAGTAGTGTACTTACTACTCCGAAAAATATGGCTACTGCTGCAAGGACAGCTAATAATATTTATCAAAAAGGTAAATTAGCAATTGATACAGCGAAAGGGACAAAACATTTAAATACTAATAAATTTGTTTCAGAAATACGTATTGGAAAAGGTAATTATTCAGATACATTTTTAGATGATGCTACTACTATAGCAGAATCAATAATGAATCCGGGAAAGATGTCTTTAGAAGCAAAAACTGGTGTAGAAAGAATGAAACTTGCTTTTAAAAGTGATTGAATGAAAGCAAGATTGAGAAACGAAGGATATACAGACAGAGAAATAGAACAATATATTGCTGATAGACTGGCTGGTTTAAATTTATCAAAAACGAGTGTTGCAGAAAATTTATCAGCAATTAGATCGTTGGAAGGAAGGACAAATGGTGCAATAGTAATAAATCCGAGAGCTGAAGTTGGATATGGGCAAAATTCCAATGCACTTGGAATAGAACCTTTTGACCAACAGTTTATACAAATAACAAGAGGAGCAAACGTAAAAGATGTCATGTCCCACGAAATTGGTGGACATGGAACAGAAAACTTTAATTTAGCTTTTACTAAAAGTGGTAATCCAATATATTCTGATGTAAAATTAACGGATCTTGGAAAAGAATACGCTAAAAATACAGGTTTAGGAGAATCATATTTTTTAGCTCCCAATGAATTACGATCTAGATTTATTGTAACTGCACAAGATATGTCTGAACAAGGTTTAAATCCAAATAATTACTCTGATTTTGTGGACTTTATTGTTAAAAGTCAGAATGCACCAATATCGACAAATACTGGACAAACAGCGAAATTTTATGATTTTAGAACACTTTGGCCAGCTTTTAGTAAAGCCAAAGGTGTTATTCCAATTATAGGTATTGGAGTATCTGCATTAAAAGAGAGCCAAAAAGAAACTCTTTAAACATACATCCAACAAAAAATCCCCCACTCTTTTGAGTGAGGGATTTATATTTTGTATCTGAATTATTTTTGATTTGAACTAGCAGCTGCTCCAATACCAGCTCCAGCTATAATTGGAACAATATATAAGTTGTTAAGAAATTTATTTAAACTTTCAGATGTAAAATTTTTCATGTTATCTACATCAAACTCGTTTATACTATCTATAGCAGATTTAACGTTTTCTTCTGTAATAGGTAAATTGTTTTCATCTAAATATTTTAATATTTTTAACCCTCTTACTCTAGGTTCATCGGACTTAGTTAAATAGTTATGGATAAAATTTAGATCTGTATTTAAATCTTTTGGATTCTTTACAACCAATCCATTAGAGTATTCCGCCTGTCCATTATTAAGGAACGGAAGTTTTGTCATTTTTGGCTCACGTATATCTGGACGAAGAGATTTTACAACTAGTTGGTTTTCACCTGATGGTGCTCCGAGCGTAGAATGTAACAATTCGTGTTCAAATGTGCCAATAGCATCTGCACTTCGTGCATTATATACATGTATATGATGTCAGTTTGGATCATAATATCCGTCCCTATAGCTTTGAGCATTAACTTTTCTAATATCAAAATCTCCCGTTTTAGGATCATATACAGACACGTTAACTTTTTGTATGTCAGGTACAGGATCAAACGTTCAGTCTGCAGTTCGCATAGCTTCTATTTGAGATTCTATAAAATCAGATGCTTCTGATTCATTCAATCCTGAATTACGTAATACTCGCTTTTTATATGCAGGAGATCTAAAATATTCTTCTCAAGAAGCTTTAACGTCATCAGGTCTTATATACACATCGTTTGGATCAATAGAATATATTTTGCGGTACTTTGAATAAACGTCTATTAGTTTAGACTGTTTGAGCAGTTGCGAGTTAGGCTCAATATTATCCATAACTGGAGAGAGTTCAGGAATAATTGGTTCGTGGTATTGATTAAAATGGTAATCATTGTATCGTTTTTCAGCTACTTTTATTCATCTGCCTCAAATATCTCTCTTTTTATCAGCTATTTCTTTTGCAACTTTATCTCCATAAGACGATTGAAACTTCCATTTTGTTTTAAGATTTCTTTCTCCTTTAGGAACTCCAAGTCTTTCAGTTTCACTAATTTGCCCCGGTTTGGCTGTTTCTCCATACCTCCTTGCATTAGTAATATTTGTAAGAATTTTTGTAGGATTGGAATCAATGGCCTGTTGTCTCGCAAGCATTCCTAAATCCCTACCTTTATAAGGGTACCCCAATTTAGTTCTAAATCAATCCGCAAAATTTTCTGCACGTTGTCTTTCTCAAGAAGCTCCCGTACCATACGAATACTCTGGTGTATATGCTCCAAGAATCATATCTCCTTGTCCGCCAGCATGATGTCCTAATTCGTGTGCAACCTGTGATTTTCTTGCAAATAAAGGAGCGCTTATTACACCATCATCGTAAGCTCCTTCTTTAGCTCATTTTCATTTAACAGGTTCAGAAGCATTTAATCGTATCTTTGTCGTGAATTCTGGATACCTTGGATTTCCAGTTGCAGGAGCCGTTTTTCACAAACTGTTCTGCATACTTTTTATTACCATTGGCGTAGTTCTGCCTACAATTTTTGCTGCAGCACCACCTCCTATATAAAACCCTGGATTGGCAAATTCCGCTAATAAATTACCAGTTTGTCCTCAATCATTATTTTGTCTAACAAAACTTCCAAAGGTTGAATATTTTCCATCAGATACTTTTTGAACGATTTTATCTGTTGAATATCCTCCAGCTAAACCTCCTACCAATGACGGTATCGTAACTTCTGGCGCTAAAATCAACCCTGCACCCAACGCAGTAGTTCCTGCACTCTGTAATCCAATAGCTCCAGCAGTATCTAGAAAATTCTTTTGTGCCGAGTGTATATCAGATACCAATTGTTGAGTACCTCTTTCATCTGAGACCTTTCTAGATAGTTTCCTACTATTAATTGTTTTTTGAATTTCTGCTGGAGTATTTCTATATATTTCATCTACAACAGCACTAGCGCCATTATCGTACAATCATTGTCTGGCTTCAGAAGCATCTGCCGAATCACTTCAAAATCATTCTGGATTTGCAGTAGCTTGTGCTTGTATTTTATTTATATAACCATAATAATCATTATGTTTATATATCTTTTTACCAGGTTGTGCTTTAATTATTTTCATGGCTACTGAATTTTATCTTTAAACTACCACCATTTTTATCTTTTTGAATGTTAGATAAAATTCCAATAAATGGATTTACTACATTATTATTTTCATCTAAATCATATTTCAGTTTCGGATGCTGTTCTCATCAATTTTTTATAATGGCGTCTTCTCTTTCCTTTGATCAATGAATTCGTTTATCTTGACTGTATTTCTTTAACAAACTATTTAAAACGGCTTCATTATGTAAATCTTTAGCTTTACGATAATCATATCACGGTACAACAAAAGATTGTTCTCTTGAATTAAATAACCCACCTCCAGATTCGGTATATTCTGGTTGTTTTTCAAAAACTTTACGGACTTTACGACTCACACTAATTGGTGTAGTTATACCTGATGTAAAATCTTGATTTGTTAAAAATTGCAAACATTCTCCAGTAGCATCAGAACAATTGGCCTTAAACAAATTATAAGTAGGATCATCAGACCCTTTTGAGATAAAAAATCCAGGGGCTACCATAGAAGAATGAGTTATGGGTGTTTTCTTAGTTATAGGATCAGTTCTTAATGTAAAACGTACAGGTTTTGGTTTTACTACAGCTGGATTTAATTCACCTCCATTAATCTCTGGAATTCCATCTTGTCCTTTAATAATACCTCCAGACTTATATACAGGATTAATATAACCTTTACTTATCATAAAGTCTAATATGTCGTCTTCATAATCTCTACCATCAAAGATTTCGTCAATCTGGTTATCTGTTAATCTTAAAGGCAATTTTAAATCATACATATCGCCTCACTGTGATAAGAAATCTCCTAATTGTCTTTGCTTATCCGTTTTATATTCCGGAACAATTTCTTTGAATCTTACCGGAATATTATTTTGCCTAACAATAAAAGGCGTACCAATATTATTTACTAAGTTTCGTGTTCAAGAAGGATTTTCTGATTGGCTGTATTTAGTATTAAAATCTTCTGGAAGAAAATCGTAAATATCGGACATATTAGCAACAATATTTCCATTCTCGTCTCTTCCAAATTTCATAAGATGGCCGCCAGCATCATAAGGTCTTCCTTCTTCTCTCGTGACAATATAAGAAGGCGCATGAGCATATCTGCCCATCGAACCTCCTACAACCTGTCCTTCTCTTAATTGTTTTTCTACTAAGGATTTTGCTTTATTGTCGATATAAAGGGTATCTCCAAAGTGTGTATTATATGTTTTTATTTCTCTTCCAGGATAATTCTTATTAATATAATTAGTATAATCAGGGCCAACAGAAGCATCACCGGTAAAAATACTATTATATGGCTTTCCATAAAGATAGGTATCAATCTCATTAGAACCGTTTATATTATTTTCATTGTAGAAAGATTTATCTCTACCAGTAAGAACATCACCAATAATTGTTGGTATTGATTTTGTTTGAGCCCCGTTTGATCTTTTTGCGACAAGTTCAAACAATTTCTTCGGAATCAATTGTGGGATTGGTGATACACCAATTACATTACCTGGTTGTGCTTTTAAAACGGGTTTTATTTTTCCACCTTGTTTATATCTTATATCTGGATTTCTGAAGTTATCGCGCTTTACTATTGGAATTATTTCACCTGTGTCTGTTCTGGTAATCGGATCTGCTAATTTAATTTGAGTAGGTTTGGCGGTCTCAGGAATATAATAATCAAAAAGCTTGATGTAGTTATTTACATTCTTAACATAAAGGTTCTTATCCGGTGTTGCCGTATTATCAAATAATCGTTTTCCGTGCCCGCTCCATTTATACAGAAGTGCATCCATAGGCGCAATCGCAGAGCCGTCTGCTGCTGTAAAGTTTCTTCCTTTAACTTCTGTATTGTAGATATATGCCAATCTTACCATCGTTGCCAACGCGCTGTTATTGACATCTTTGTCGATATTGTCAGGTGTGAGCCCATATTTCTTATACAACTTCTGCAGCTCAGCGGAATCACCAAGCATCTTTATCTGTGTATAGCCTCTTGAATTTGCAGGCTCTCTGTCCACACTATCTCCCTTTACAGCAGAAATTGCTTTTTTCAAGAATGTGATGCCTTCGTTACCTATGATATCCTTGGCTATCTTTCGTGTAGATGTTCCAAACTTTGTTTCCTGCTGGGCTATGCCCATAGCCAAACGAGCAATGTCATTGTAAGCTGAAGAAGTCAAATTAAAATCTTTCATCAGCTTCTCTTTACTGTTTTCTATCTGCTCGGCAAACGAGCGTGCATGAAATCCCCAGGTTGAGTCGCTATCTTCCTTCGATACTATCTTAAGCGGAGAATAGGTCTTATCCAACGTTACATTGTAATCATCCCAGTCCTTCTTATCTCCTTCATTTTCACCGTATGGATTGTCCGCAACATAATGCAGCTTGCCATCGGCGATAATAAAACGGCTTCCCTCTTTTTCCGGCAGAGTATAAATAGTATCGCCGACACTTAAGAACTTGGACAAATCCTTGAGGGTGTTTCCCGATACACGGACGCAGCCATTACTGATGTTTTTCTTTGAAATATCCCCAAAATGTAAGGAACTTGCAATGTTATCAGGAACCATCTCGCCCTTCTTCTTATCGTAAACAGTCTTTACGTTCCCTGTGCTGTCGACACGAGCTCTCGTAAAAGCAGGATATCCATGATAAGTAAAGGCCGAAGTTATTTTTGTAATACCTGCCGGAGTAGACATATTGCCCTCAGAATCTTTCAAAGAGCCACTGGTATCTGTATAAGTCTTTGTGTTATAATCATTTCCGCTCTGACCAAAAGAAAGTTTATCGCTCTTGTATAATTCAGAGCCATCAGAATCAAATACGGAAATCGTTCTGTTTGCTTTATCGATGATGGCATATCTGCCATCGTGACTTGCGGCATGTATGGCGGATACGTTATCCTTGTTAAATAACTCTTCCTGCTCTCTTACAGCATTAAGATTTACATATGATTCTCCACTCTTACTCTTTGTCGCAGCATTGGACTTAGTAGGAACATTGAGTTTCTGACCTACTATTATCAGATTAGGATTCTTTGCATATGAAGGATTCAGACGAATAAGATTGTCTACTGTCGTTCCATTATCCTTCGCTATCTTTGATAAACTATCGCCCCTCTTTATCGTATACTGCTCTCGCTTCGGAAGTACAGGGCCGATAAAATTAGGGTCTGTCTCTTCCACATGTTTATATATCTTTTTACCAGGTTGTGCTTTAATTATTTTCATGACTACTGAATTTTATCTTTAGGTTTCCACCTTGTTTTTTAATTGGTAATTTAAATCCTTGTGATTGTAAATACTTAAGGATATAATTATCTTGTAATTCTGGAAATACTGGATATTCCCTAGTTAAATTGCGTTCGGGCTCAAGATATTCTAAACTATATTCTGGTGCATCATCATATTTTGGATGTATACGTCTATAAATCGCCCGTCCAGAACTATTATACGGAATATCATGAAATTCGTCTTCGTTTATTCTTTTTACAAAATAATTTCCCAATCGTGTTCCTTTATCTGTAGGTTTTGCTATATCGACAGGAATTAATTTATCTGTAGCAATTTTAAGTTCTTGTGCAGGATTTGCGTTTCCTACTTCAGTGTGTCCTTTTGGTCAAATTTCAGAACCTTTATATTGATCGTTTAAATATTCTTTTGGATAAGGTCTTCAATCAGCATCTAAATATCATCTTTTTGGATCTCTAAAAGAAAAAGGTCTTTGTAATTTAACGGTGTGATTTAAACTTCCATTAATATAGCGAGCATTTTCTTCTAATGTAGGACTAACAAATACAAATTGATCCATAAATTTATCTGAAGGAACTCCTGTTCTAAATGCCAAAGGATATCCTTTTGACGCAAGAACCTTGCGTTGTTCTTCTATACTTAATTTTCTATATCATTCTGGTAAAGAATTATATAATTCTGTATTATATCCGTTATCTTGTATATCGTTGACAGTTCTAAAGAAAGTATTATGCCTTCGATACATGTTTTTTATTTCTTCAATAGTAGTTGGCTCTGGATATCCATATTCTTTAGCAAATAATTTTGCTGTATCTAATACTTTTTGATCGTAAAATGGACGCTCCGATTTAATAATTCCCGATTTCTCTGCTTCACTAATAGGTCTACTTAATGGTTTTACTCTAGGATCAAAATGAACTGTAGAAACTGATTTTTGTGGAATTATGTGTGGTATTGATGGATCAACATACCTTGCTCTTTTAAATGTTCCTAACAAAGGATCATACTCAAATCCTTCTAATTTAGACATTGGTACTTCTGATCCCATTATACCTAATCTATAATTAAATTCATAGTCTTTTAAGTTTTCTGGATCTGTTATTAGATATCGATCAGATTTATCTTGAGGTCCGTATTTTGTATATCAATTTCTTAAGTTCCTTAAATGTTGTCTTTCTCTCTTTGCTCACCTATCATAATATTGTTTGGGACCTACAAATTTGGATTTATTAAATGTGGTTTCTTTTAGGTATTGATCAGAAAGATTACTATTTGGAGTTTCTCATCATGGTTTATTTCCTCCAAAAAATATAGGATGATAAGGGTGTTCATACATTTGTCCATTTCCTAATTTTGATCGTATTTCTCCAATCGCTGGAACTAGTTTTCCGTTTTCAAAATGAGGAAAATATATAGCCTTTCTATCAAAACCACCATTAATTGGAAGGGCAGATGTTTTGCCAGTAGTCATTGGATCTCAATGAATAAGTTTAGAAACATTGTCTCCCAGTAAGTTTACATCTGGACCAAATTCTATATAATCTTTAATAAGTCTATCCTTATTATACAATTTTCAAGGAGTAGTGTTGTCTAATTTTATATTTTTTGCAATATTATCAAAATACTGTCCTCTTAATTTTATAAAAGTTTCTTGCGGCATATGAAGAGTTAAACCTTTACCTGCAGCAGTTCTTAATAACGATGTTGGTATATTACTTCCGGGCACTCAACCAGCAAACCCACCTATTACTTGTCCTGTAGGTTTCATTCAAGTTGTTCCAAATGTACGATCTCCTAATTCACCAGCTTTTCCAAGAGCATAAGATCCAACAGCGGAACCAGCCATACCTCCAGCTAGACGAGCAGCACCGCCTAATAGTCCATATGTAGCAAATTCGCCAGCCATTGGCGCTGTAAGTAATGTAGTTCCAAATGCAATTGCACCTGTTTTTCCATCTTTCTTATATGAATCTAAGAAAGCTTTATTTCCGTCTAAACCTAATTCTTCTGCTACATATTTTGCTCTACGGGCATTTGTATTTGCACCTCTTGATCATTCTCCAGTTTCTCCAGAGAACATAAATTGAGATGCAAGATTATCATCTTCGTTATTTATTCTTTCATCAGCCTTCTTTTCAGCTGCTTCTACTTTTCTTTCTCATTCTGCTTTAGCAGCGTCACGTTCCATTATTTGTGCCAAATGATTATTTTGAGATATCCTTTGACTCATGGGATCTACTACAATA
>Ga0326513_10003693_pt1 | contig 11077 bp, 10 predicted proteins | sample 2_2465_0518_D_FD_203654 | JGI IMG/M metagenome (GOLD analysis project Ga0326513, IMG submission 203654) | Bovine rumen microbial communities from UC Davis, California, United States - 2_2465_0518 | ecosystem: Host-associated > Mammals > Digestive system > Stomach > Rumen | place: USA... | reverse complement strand
GTAATCAGCAGCAGGATGAGCCACGCCGGATGTTTCATTTGCGAAGGATCGTCTGGTGACGGTCGGGGCCGACCGAGAGAATGGTGATGGGCGTCTCAAGTTCCTTCTCGAGGAAGTCGATGTAGTCCTTGAATTCCTTGGGGAAATCGGCCTCAGACTTGCAGTCGGACAGGGGAGTGTTCCAGCCCGGCAGTTCCTTATAGACGGGACGGATGGAGTCGTCGATTCCGAAGGGGAACTCGGTGGTGATGCGACCTCCAATCTCGTAGGCTGTGCAGGCCTTGATGACGGGGAAGGTGTCGAGCACGTCGCTCTTCATCATGATGAGCTGGGTGACGCCGTTGATCATGATGGAATACTTGAGGGCAACGAGGTCGATCCAGCCCGTGCGGCGGCGACGGCCGGTGACAGCGCCGAACTCGTGGCCGATGGAGCAGAGTTTCTCGCCGTCGGCATCGAAGAGCTCGGTGGGGAAGGGGCCGGAGCCTACACGGGTGCAGTAGGCTTTGAAGATGCCGAACACCTCGCCGATGTTGCGGGGAGCCACGCCGAGACCGGTACAGCAGCCGGCACAGACGGTGTTGGACGATGTAACGAACGGATAGGAGCCGAAGTCAATGTCGAGGAGGGTTCCCTGGGCACCCTCGGCGAGGATACTCTTGCCGGCACGGAGGGCATTGTTGACGACATATTCGGAGTCGATGAACTCGAACTTCCTGAGATATTCGACGGCTTCCATCCACTGCTGTTCGAGCTCGTCGATGTTGTAGTCGTAGTTGAGACTGCGGATCATCTTCTCGTGGCGGGCCTTGGCAGCAGCATACTTCTCGGCAAAATTGAGCTCGATATCGCCCACACGGAGACCGTTGCGCGAAATCTTGTCGGTGTAGGTGGGGCCGATACCCTTGCCGGTCGTGCCGATTTTGCCGGCACCCTTGGCAGCCTCGTTGGCAGCGTCGAGCACGCGGTGGGTAGGCAGGATGAGGTGAGCCTTGCGCGAGATTTTGAGCTGCGAGGTGATGTCATGGCCGGAAGCGGCCAGTTCCTGGGCCTCTTTCATGAAAAGGAGGGGGTCGAGGACGACACCGTTGCCGATGATGTTAATTTTACCACCCTGGAAAATACCCGAGGGAATGGAACGGAGCACATATTTCTGATGGTCGAATTCGAGGGTGTGGCCCGCATTGGGACCGCCCTGAAAACGGGAAACGATGTCGTAGCGTGGCGTGAGCACATCTACAACCTTGCCTTTACCTTCGTCTCCCCATTGGAGACCTAGAAGGACATCTACTTTCTGCATAGCGTGAATATATTAAGTGGTTTTTATTTTCGTTGTCTTTTTAGGAGCAGAGGCCTGGCGCCGTTTTTCCTCACGTCGGATGGCTTTACGTTCGGCATCCTGGCACTTGCGACAAATGCCGTGGACGACGAAGGAAAGTTTCTCGATACGGAAAGACTTGGGCACATTCGTCAGCCAATCATCCGTCGGTTCCGGCCGGGCGATGCTGGTGACCTTGCCGCAGTAGCGGCATACGACGAATCCGTGGGGCTGTTGCCGTAAAGCCCTTTCATAGAAACACATTCCCCCCTCGATGAGCGAAATCTTGCGAACGAGTTTGGCTTCGACCAGGGTTTCGAGTGCATTGTAGATGGTTGATTTGGAAACATGCATTTCCATATCCATCAACTGATAGAGCGTCTCGATGTCGACTGGTCCGTTGAGGCGGAAGACGGTCTCCAGGATGGTCCTGCGTTCGATGGTCTGCCGCATCCTGTGCTTCTTCAGATAGTCTTCGAGCAGCTGGCAAGCCTCGGTGAGCCATTCACCTTTCTTGCGCAGGTGCAGTTCGCTGACCATTCGGTCGCGCTGTTCTGTGGGATTTCTTTTAGTCATGACAGATAGAGGCTTGCCGCCGTGCGCAGGGCGATATCGTAACTCGGGTTATTGAGAATGCCGACGGCCTCGTCGCGGATGGCCGGCGATTCCAGCCGGGTTGCCAGTTTGAGGGCGGTGTAGATGCTGCGGCGATCACCGCTCTCCACAAGGGGCCGGAGCATCCCGGAGGCATAGGGCACCCGCGAAAGGAGATTCATGACCAGCTGGTCGGTGATTTCGTCGTAGGGGGCTTGGGTGACCCACCGTGCTGCAGCGGATGCCGAAAACTCGCCGACGGGATAGAGCCTTGTGGCCAGCATCTTCGACTCGCGTATATCCTCCTTCCAAAGCGTTTCGGCCAGTTCGGCCGAAGGTTCATAGAGCGCAGCCACCTCACGGAGACGCATCGAAGGCACCCCGAACGCCAGCCTGTAGCTGACGCCGTGGTCACGCAGGGACGCACTCACGTCGGCATTCATCTGCCGCCGGAACTGTGCATGAATGTCGCTCAGGAACTCGGGAGATATCATCGGGTGAGGGGAGAGTAGTCGCGGCTGTAGCGGAGCATCTGTTCGACATAGCCCTCGCCGTAGAGAATCTTCACGTCGGTGATTTTGCCGGAAGCATCCTTCACGAGTTCGTAGCGGGGATTGACAAAGCCCTTGTAGGGGGCGATGTTGAGCGCCTGATAGCGGGCGAGCACTTCCTGATGGAGCTCGGGATCGACCTTCACGCCATAGGTCTCGACCAACAGACGTCCGGCCTCGAAATCGCCCTCCGACTTGATGCGCTGCACCTCGGCGAGGAGTTTGCCGAAGAGGGTGCGAAGCTTGTCATAGTCGTTGATGCGGATGACGGTCTTGCCGTCGCGCTTCTCCATTGTGACTACCCCCTCGGCCTGTCCCTGTTCATATACCCAGTGGGCGATGAAGGCGCGGTTGCGCATGTGGGCCTCCTCGATATTGTCGCCGGGTTTGATGCGGACGGTCTGGGTCATCATGCCGTTGAGCATGTAGGAATAGTACTGGGCCTTATAGGCTTCAGCGTCGGGCAGGATGCCGAGTTCGACGAGTTTGGGATCGGCAATATAGTAGAGGGCGAAGAGGTCGGCGCGGCCTTCTTCAAGCGTGGAACCGTAGGCCTTGAGGCAGTCGGGGTCGGTGCCGGGCAGGAGCTGGCCGGAAGCGTGGCCCAGACACTCGTGGAGGTCGGTGTGGACGTTGTCGGAGAGGTGTCCGTACTTCTCGGCACGTCCGATTTCCTCGGGGCCGGCATAGAATTCCTCAGCAAAACCATTACCCTTGGCCGCCTGGTCGTAGGCATAGGTGATGTTGTCGATGGTCACCGACTTGGAACCGTGTTCGGCACGAATCCAGTTCGAATTGGGCAGGTTGATGCCGATGGGCGTCGAGGGATAGCTGTCGCCGGCCAGGATAGCGGCTGTGATGACCTTGGCCGTAACACCCTTGACAACGGGTTTGCGGAAACGGGGGTCAACGGGAGAATGGTCCTCGAACCACTGTGCATTGCCGGCAATGATGTGCGTACGTGCCGTGTTGGCAGAATCCAGGAAGTTGACCATACCCTCCCACGAACCTCGCAGGCCGAGGGGATCGCCATAGCTTTCGATGAATCCGTTGATGAAATCGACCTTCGAATCGAGATCCTTCACCCACTCTATCGAGTAATCGTCGAAATCAGCCAAATCGCCCGTCTCATAGTACCGGATGAGTTTATGGATAACGTTCTGCTGACGTTCGTTTTCAGCATAGGGAAGCGCCAGACGCAGATTCTCGACAATCTTGAGGATGGCGGGAGCATAGCCGCCCGTTGTGGTCCAGGGCTGTTCGGCAATGAAACCGTGTTCATCCTTGGCGAGCTTCGAGTTGAGGCCGTACATCACGGGATGGTTCTGCGAGCCGCTCTTTTTGAGCTTGGCGTAGAATTTCTCCACCTCGTCCTGGGTTACACCCTCATAGAAATTGCAGGCAGAGGTGAGGATGAGATCCTGGCCGTCGGCCTGATTCACACGCACGGGCATATAGTCCTTGTCGAACATCACCTTCTGAATGCCCGGATCGGCCCAGATGTCCCTGGCTTTCTGTTCGCTCTCGGGGAGTGCTTCGACCTGGCGGTTCAGGAAGTCCTTCGAGAATTCGGGATTGAACTTGGCGGTGGAATAGTGGTGGTGCAGGCCGTTGGCGAACTCGACTTGCTTGAAATAGGTTTCGAACGCTTTCCAGTCGGCACTGTTGCGGTCGCCCTTGTAGTGGGTATAGACGGCTTCGAGGAGCTGGCGTACCCCGAGGTTGTAGCGGCAGTTCTGGTCCCATAGGATATCGCGGCCCCAGAGGGCAGCTTCCTGGAGATAGTACACCAGGGTCTTCTGCTGGAGGGAGAGCCGGTCGAAACCGGGCACCTCGTAGCGAAGCACCTGAATATCGGCGAAACGGTCCAGCGCCCAGTCGTTGGCGGCAGGTGTTTCGGTTTTGTCGTTTTGAGAAGCGCATGCGCTCAGCATCAGTGTTGACATTGCAAGCAGAGATAAATTTTTCATATTTTGTGTTTTGTAATTTCGGGGGATGCGCGAACGTACAGAAAAGATTCTTTTTCAGAGGTTCGCAAATCGGTGCAAAGATAACAAAAAAATCTCAAATCCGAGGTCAGAATGGCCAAGAATTTGAGAAATATTTTACTTTTTGCCTTTTTTATAGCTGCGGAAGCCTTTCGGGGTGTCAAATTTTCGCGCATTTTTGGGTTTCCTCCCGGCTTTGTCACCGTCGGCGGGGAGTTCGTCGGCCACGGATACGATGACGGGTCTTCCCCTCCAGTCGGCCCCCGTCATATCCTTGACGACAAAGCGTGCATCGCGTTCGGGCACTTCGAAGAACGAGAAGTTGGTGAGCAGGTCGATGCGCCCCATCTCGATGCGGTGGTGGACCAGGCTATTCATCAGGGCGATGAGCTGTTTGGGGAACAGTCCGTCGCGCTTGCCGAGGTTGATGTGGAGACGGGTGAAACCGGCCTCTGCGGTATGGGATGTCTTTTCGCGGTCACTCTGTCCGCTTCGGGATTCGTACTTGCTGTCGCGTTTGCGGCGGCTGTCGGATTCCTCGGGGATGTCGAGGTCGGCGGTGTCCTTGTAGTATTCAATCATCCGGTTGAACTCGAGCGATACGATACGTTTGATGAGATCTTCGGTCGAAAGCCAGGAGAGCTTCTTGTAGATAGGCTCCAGGAAATGCTGGATTTCATCCTCCTTGACTTCGACTTTCTCCAGCCGGTCGGCCAGCGAGAAGAGCTGTTTCTCGGTGATGCGTTCGGCTGTGGGAACGAGACCTTTCTCGAACTTTCGACCGATGACTTTCTCGATTTCGGCCAGGCGCCGGCGTTCCTTGATGTGGATGATACAGATCGAGGTGCCCCGTTTGCCGGCACGTCCGGTGCGTCCCGAACGGTGGGTATAGACTTCGATATCGTCGGGGAGGCCGAAGTTGATGACGTGGGTGAGGTCGTCCACATCGAGTCCGCGAGCGGCCACATCGGTAGCCACGAGGAGCTGCAGGTTGCGGTCGCGGAATTTCTGCATCACGAAGTCGCGCTGCTGCTGAGAGAGGTCGCCGTGGAGGGCGTCGGCATTGTAGCCGTCGGCCAGCAGTTTGGAGGCAATCTCCTGGGTATCCTGGCGGGTGCGGCAGAAGATAATGCCGTAGATGGACGGATAGAAATCTACAATACGCTTGAGGGCTTCGTATTTGTCCTTGGCGTGAACCAGATAATAGATATGCCTGACGTTGGCCGTTCCTTCGTTTTTATGGCCTATGGTAATCTCGACGGCATTGTGCATATACTGGCGGGCAATGCGGGCGATGGATTCGGGCATTGTGGCCGAGAAGAGCATTGTGCGGTGGTTGTCGGGCACTTCCTCAAGGATGCGTTCGATATCTTCCTGAAATCCCATCGACAGCATTTCGTCGGCCTCGTCCATCACCAGCGTGTTGATTCGGGCCAGCCGGACGGCACCGCGTTCGATGAGGTCGATGAGACGTCCGGGAGTGGCCACTACAACGTGGACACCGCGTTTGAGGGCACTGATCTGGGAACCGATGCTCGAACCGCCGTAAACGGGGAGGATGGAGATGCCTTTGAGGTATTTGGAAAAGTCCTGCAGATCGCTTGCAATCTGGAGACAGAGTTCGCGTGTGGGAGCGAGGATGAGCGCCTGGGGTTCGTGCTTCTCGAGATTTACACTCTGGAGCAGGGGGAGGCCGAAGGCCGCCGTCTTGCCTGTGCCCGTCTGGGCCAGACCTATCACATCCCGGCCTTCACCGTTCTCGGTGTGGCCCAGGATGACGGGTATCACTTGTGCCTGTATCGGCATGGGGGTTACGAAACCCATCTCGTCGATGGCACGCAACAACTGGGGGATTATGCCCAAACTTTCGAAAGAAGGAGTTTCAACAACTGCTTCTGTTTCATTCTGAATTTCTGGATTCATTCAAATAATTATTTTTTGATTTTTAAAACAACGGCACTGGTGGCCATACACCCCACAAGGGCTACGCCAAGCAGCGTCCACAGAACATCCGTCCAAACGAGACGGACCGGATAGGCGTCCACCACATACGAGCCTCCGTCGCCCAGCGTGATGAGACTGAAATGTTCCTGCAACAGACAGAGACCGATGCCGATGACAATGCCGGCCAGGGCTCCTGTTCCGGAAATGAGCACACCCACTTGCAGAAATACCATGCGGATAAAGCCGTTGTCGGCACCGAGGTCGCGCAGGGTGCAGGTTTCCTGCTGTTTGTCGATTTGCAGCATCGAAATGGCCCCGATGATGTTGAAGGAGGCAATGAGGAGGATGAAGATGATGAGCAGGAAAGTGATCCACTTTTCAATCTGCATGATGCGAAAAGCATCGGCATGCAGAGCGCGGCGGTCCATCACCCGGAATTCGGGAAGCAGAGCGCCGAGTTGTTGTGCCACCGTCCGGGGACGGGCTCCGGGGGCAAGTTTCAACTCATAGGCGGAAGTGAGAAGCGAGTCACCCAACAGACGGCGAGCAAAGGGAAGGGGGGCAATGAGCACCTGGTCGTCGTATATGGCCTGACGTACTTCGAAGACGGCTTCACAGAAGAGCCGGCCTTCCCGAAAGGCTTCTTCGCCGCGGAGCAGGGAGATATGTCCTTCGCGCACGGGACACCACACTTCGACAGGTGTGGCAAATCCGGGAGCGGTGCGCAGCTGATAGGCGATGCCTATGCCGGCGATGACATTTGCCTGCGAGGGGAGGTACTCGTCGTAGGTTCCCAGAATGATGCGTGAAGGAGTTGTGTCCCTCAGGATGATGCTGTCGAGATGTGTCACCACACCGTAGTTCAAATCCACACCTTTCAGGCGGGCCGGAATCTGCTGGTTGTCGTGGGTGGCCAGCACATCCTCGGTCAGGGTGGCAGACAGCGCCTCCACACCGCCGTTCGCGACAATGATATGACGGAGGGAATCGCTGTCGCTGAAAGTCTTGCCCTGCCGGGGAACCAGCGTCAGATCGGCATCGAATTCTGAGCAGAGGTCATCGACCAGCGCCTCGAATCCGTTATAGACCGAAAGCGTACAAATCATGGCTGCCGTGATGACCGCAATGCCTACGGATGCCACTATGGTGATGGCATTGATGGCAGAGTGGCTCTTGGCAGAGATGAGATAACGCAGGGCGAGGGTCCAACTCAGCATTTATTTTTTCAGCAGCTGGTCGATACGTTCCAGGTAGTCGAGCGAGTCATCGAGGATGAAGCGCAGTTCGGGCATTACCCGCAACTGGTATCTCACCTTCTGGGCGAGGGAATAGCGGATTTTGGACTGCTGGTCGTTCACATTGTCGATGATTTCCTTACCCTTCCCCGAAGGGAAGACGCTGAGGAAAACCTTGGCGAAACTCAGGTCGGGCGATGTTCTCACAGCGCTTACGCTGACAATCAGTCCCTGGGTTTTGGCGGTTTCCTGACGCAGGATTTCGCCCAGTTCCTTCTGGAGGAGGCGATTTACTTTGTCGAGTCTTGTATTGTCCATTATTTCTTTCTGATTAAAGTTAAACCGTCGCGGAGGGGCAGGATGACGGTCTCCACGCGGTCATCGTGTGCCACCCGGTCGTTGAAGGCGAGGATGCCCTGCGTCTGGGTGTCGCTGTCTTTGACGGGCTCAATCACCTTGCCGCCCCACAGGGTGTTGTCGGCCAGGATGAGGCCTCCGGCGCGCATCACGGGCACTACCGCCTCAAAGTATTGGGGATAGAGCCGCTTGTCGGCATCCATGAAACAGAGGTCGAACCCCGGAGTAAGTGTCGGAAGCACCTGGAGCGCATCGCCGATGTGCAGATGGATGTAATGTCCCAACGGGGAGCCTGCAAACACCTCATGCAGGAAATCTTCCAGTTCGTCGAAAATCTCGATGGTGTGAATCTCGGGGGCGTTGCCGGCTTCGTCGGGCGTCAGACCCTCGGCCAGCGAGAGTGTGGCATAGCCCGAAAACGTACCCAGTTCCAAAACACGGTGAGCATGGGTAAGACGGCAGAGCATCTTGAGCAGACGTCCCTGCAGGTGTCCCGAACACATCTGGGAATAGGCCAGCCTCAGATTCGTGAGACGGTGCACTTCCTTCAGGTATTCGGGCTCGGCCTCAATGTGGGCGAGGATGTATTCATCCATCCGCCCGTCGGCCTCCTCCCAGCGCATCACATCGTCGGTCATCAGTCTTCCTCCACATATCCGTCGCGGGTGCTGAGGATATGTTCGATGGTGTTGATTTCCATGAATGCGGCACCGCGGTCTGTCGAACCGCCCACATAGGCGATGAGCTCGTCCTTCTTCACCTTCTGGTCCTCGAGCAGGGTCATGAGTCCGCGGAACAGGAAGTTGCGTACGTTCTTGTCCTTGTCGCTGCGGATGTACATAGGCTGTACGCCGTAGCTCAGGGCCAGAATACGTGCGGTGAAGTGGTGGTAGCAGAATGCGTAGATCGGCACGTGGGCGCGATAGGAGCAGAGCGTACGGGATGTGTTGCCGGTACGGTTGTCGGTCACCAGGGCTTTCACACCCAGGCTCTCGTGGGCTATGGCTGCGTGTTTGCAGAGATAGCTGGTCACCGTGGGCGACACCTTGCCGAAGCTGGAGGGCATGTGATACTCTTCGCTCTCATACTGGGCCTCCGCCTCGCGGCACACCTTGGCCATCGTCTCAACGGCTTCGCGGGGATAGGAGCCGTAGGCTGTCTCGCCGCTCAGCATCACAGCGTCGGTCTGGGCGAAGACGGCATTGGCGATGTCGGAAATCTCGGCACGTGTGGGACGGGGATTCTTAATCATCGTGTGGAGCATCTGCGTAGCCACGATAACGGGTTTGTTGCGGCGCATACACTTGCTGATGAGCATTCGCTGGATGCCGGGAATCTTCTCCTGGGGCACCTCGATACCGAGGTCGCCGCGGGCCACCATCACGCCGTAGGCCACGTCCAGAATCTCGTCGATGTTATCGACACCTTCCTGGTTCTCAATCTTGGCAATGATTTTGATGGGGGAGTGGTGGCGGTCCAGTATTTCCTGGATGTCAAGAATATCCTGCTTGGAACGTACGAACGAGTGGGCGATGAAGTCAATCTTCTCTTTTATGGCGAGTTCGATGTTGTGGCGGTCCTTGTCGGTGAGCGAAGGCAGCTTGATGCTTACGCCGGGCACATTCACGCTCTTGCGCTGGGCCAGTTCGCCGTGGTTCTGGGCCTCGGCGATGAGGTAATCCACCCCCTTCTCGGTTTCCTTGCCGGTGATGAGGAAGTCAATCTCGCCGTCGTCGATGAGCACATGGGCACCGACCGGAACGTCGTGACAGAAGTTCACATAGTTCATGGCGATGAGTTCGTGCGTGGTCTTGATGTCGGGATTGCCGATCATCCGGACCTTGTCGCCCGCCTCGAAGGTGAGGTGGGTGCCTTCAGGTGTGGTCAGTACGGTGGTACGGATCTCGGGACCCTTGGTGTCGATGAGGATGGGTATCATGTCGCTCACTTCGCGCACGTTGGAAATCAGCTGATGCAGACCTTCGTCGGTGGCGTGGGCCGTGTTCATTCTCACTACATTGAGGCCTCTGTCATAGAGGTCTCGGATAAAATCGACATCACAGCGGATGTCGCTGATTGTACATACTATCTTGGTTTTCTTCATAATTTCTTCACAATGCTGTCAACGGCCAGGCGGTAGCTTTCCAGACCGAATCCGATGATGATGCCTGCAGCGGCGGGGGAGAGGAACGAATGATGGCGGAATTCCTCGCGCTGATGCACGTTCGAGATGTGCACCTCGATGACGGGAGTCTTGATGGCGCGGATGGCATCGGCGATGGCCACTGAGGTGTGGGTATAGGCACCCGCATTGAGCACCACTCCGTCCACGCCGCCGAATCCGACGCTGTGCAGACGGTCGATGATGTCGCCCTCGTGGTTGCTCTGGAAGTAGTCTATTTCCTCATCGGGATAGGCTGCGCGGAGTTTTTCCAAATACGTCTCGAACGAGCTTGAACCGTATATGCCTGGTTCTCTCTGGCCCAACAAGTTGAGATTCGGGCCGTTGATTATCAATATTTTCTTCATTTTTCTATAGAAATTTGCTGCAAAGATAGCACTTTTTTGCTGATATTGTGAAATAATTTGGAGTCAAACGAATTTTTCTGCACAAAAGTTTTTGCTATGTGCTGAAAATCCTTTATCTTTGCACCCGATGAAGAAAATTGTAGAGCTTTTTGAGAGCTATTTGAAATTCGAACGCAACTTCACCGACAATACGGCAATGGCCTATGTGCGTGACGTTACGAAACTGGAGAATTACCTTGAGTCAGGCTCGCTTTCTCTGGAGAAGGCATCGAGTCTGGACATCGAGGCGTTTCTGGTGTCGATTCACGACCTGGGCATCTCGCCCGAGTCGCAGGCCCGCATGCTGCAGGGCATCAAATCGTTCTACCGTTTTCTGCTGGCCGAAAAGTATATCGACCGCGATCCCTGCGAACTGATCGAGGCCCCCAAGAAACGGCAGCATATTCCCACGGTTCTGACGTTGGCCGAGGTGAACAAGGTGATTTCGATGCCGGATGTATCCACCCCGCTGGGACAGCGCAACAGGGCCATTCTGGAGACGCTCTACAGCTGCGGGCTGCG
>Ga0326513_10003692_pt1 | contig 11081 bp, 30 predicted proteins | sample 2_2465_0518_D_FD_203654 | JGI IMG/M metagenome (GOLD analysis project Ga0326513, IMG submission 203654) | Bovine rumen microbial communities from UC Davis, California, United States - 2_2465_0518 | ecosystem: Host-associated > Mammals > Digestive system > Stomach > Rumen | place: USA... | reverse complement strand
CCGTGCGCGTCTTGTTGAAGCTGATCCACTGCTCCACGTTCGGCAGGTAGGTCACAGGGTCTAATGCCGGGATGTTGTACTCGCCAACACCGGCGTATATGCGCTTCTGGCAGTTCTCGTAGCCGCGAGTGGCGCGGTATGCCGATGATCTACTCATAGTCATTCATCCTCAGCTTTTGTTGTTTGTCTCGTTTTCTGACAGATTCCCCGGCCTTGGCAGAGCTTCGCGCCGCCTTGCACTGGTTACAGTTGTTGCGCGCCTTGCAGAACCAGCAGCCATCCTGTCCAAGCCACCACCAGCGTGGCATTGAAGGACGCGGCTTGCGCATTGCTTTATTCATGCTTGTATTCCTGATCTATCCACTTCTTCACATCCTTACGACACCGCTTATGGTGAGGCGTTTTGACAACGCTTCTGCCATGCTTTGTATCGGCTCATGCTACTCCTCCTTCGGCGGTTCCGGCAACGGCATCCAGTGGGTAATTGTTTTCACGCCATTATTTTTCCACCGCCACTTGTCGCGCCGTACATGAAGCAATCCGCGATAGTATATGGTTTCCATACTCCCTTTTGGCCCGACTGTAAGGACATTCTGCCCCAAATCCGGTAGCATGTCCTCAACGCTTATCCATTCGCCCATACTATGCTCCTTGTATTTACCTTTGTTGCGAAGCGTCCACCGCTTTCAATGTGGGAATTATCGTCCGTACAGTGAACGCTCCGCAACCCTTTTATTTACCAGCGCAAAACGGCAATATTGGCTATTCCTCTTTTTTAGCCTGCCATACCGCACGCATGCGCTCTGCCGTTGCCTCCCGCTGTTCTTCCGACATCACCTTCGGCTTTCTGAAAGACACCAGCTTCTTCGGCATCTCGTACCGCTTCGCCTGGGCCTTATCATCCACCAGCACGCACCTGTAGGTGTCCGGCAGCTCGTCGCATAGCTTGTCCAGTTTTCGCATCGTCATTGGCGAACACGTCCACACGCTGGCAGTGGATTCTTCCTCGTTGAAGATGATGGTCGTTTCGCGCTCTATCCTCGAATATCCCATGCCATCCTCCTATATCTCGCAGTAGTCTCCGTTGCATCCACCATGCTTCTTCACGGGAACTGCCATCTCGAACTGTATGATCTGCTGGGGCGTCAACTTCTGGCTGTACTCCACATAGCCCCAGGCTTCACGCTCGATCTCATCCACATAGCGGCGTTCATCGAAACATACGATGTTCACCATGCCGCGCGGCACCGTGCCGATCATCGGCGGACGCAGGATGCAGTAGTAACGAAACATCTTCTTTGCCATCTTGCCGCCCTCCGTCACTTCTTGGACCTTTTCTTGGGTTTCCTGGCGGGTTCAACATCCTCAGAGGCCGCTTCTTCCACCATCTGGCCGCTAAAGAAATACTTGCCATCCACAGCCACAGGATAGTCCTCATCGTCGCCCCTGGTGACTTTGCCGTCCTCGCACATCTTCGCGGCCCTGGCGTAAGGCATCGTGCCATAAACGTAGTCCTTGCCAGCCCGCATGATGAAAAGCGCTTCATTCTGGTTGTTGGTGTTCAGAGTGTAGTTAAGCATTTGGCCCATCTCATTTAGTTCAGAATATCTCCGTCCCCATAGCCCAGGGAGCCGTGATGTGGGTCTGCTATCATCACCACGCAGGAATAGTGGGTCAGGTAGTATTTGCCGTCGATCATGATCTGCACCGCGTCGCTGTCCTCGTAGTCGCGCCATTGGGTGATGTAGCCCTCCACGATGTCCTTTTCACCCAACCTGATATAAGCATAGGTGAAAGTCTGAACATCCTTGCCCCACGTTGCCCGGTTGCCAACCATATGCTCCTTGCATCCAGCCACGGTCAAAACTGCAATAACCAGCATCAGAACCAACAGAATCCTTTTCATGTTTACCTCCTACCACTTCTTGGATATTATCCATAGTGCTATGATAATTATGGCTGCTCCCATGATTATCGACCCGGTGAGTATGGCATACACCTTCAATATGCCTATCCAGCTCATACGTTCCTCCCTTCGTCCGCATCCTCTACCCTGCATCGAGGCAACGGTTCACCATAGCCCAGCGGCTCGTTAAAGTCCACTGTATTGCCACCCTCCGGGTAGTCATGCCAGGCCAGCGCGTGCCGGATCGTCGCGTAAACCGCCCAGCAGCGGTGATGCTGCATATTCTTCTCGCCAACATCCGGCCATCCGTTTTTCACGCCAAACACGGCAAGACATGCGCATTTCAAATATGCGTTCGCCAGGTCACGGCTTGTGCCGTCAAAGGTCGGCTTGCCGTTTTTGTCATTCCCCCGGAAGTGTTCGATCAGTTTCCAGGTGATTTCCTCAAACTGTCCGATCTCCAGCCTTGCCAGCAGCTCAGTGGCGTCCATCACGGCCCGCGCCTGCTCCCGCGACATCTCAACGATGATTTTCTCCGCCATCAGCTTCCACCGCCCTTCTGTTCCACGCTTCGATTACCTCCTCCTCGGTATCACCCTGCATGTACACCCTATGCGTATCAACATCGTAATTGGAGCACTCAATAACCGTGTGACTGCTGACACCCCATTGCCACATCTTGGCCCTTGCGCCGCAAAATGGGCAATCACGCAGGTTTTGACGATCAGTTTTCATTACTTTGCTTTCCCTTTTTCGCATAGTCAAAAACAACCACCATCGACGGGAAAGGCGCACTGTTCTTTGACTGTCCGAATTTCAGCCGCCCTTTTATGAAGCGAATCTCAGCTTTTCCATATATGTACTCATGGAACGCTTTTGTATCTGTTCGTGCGGGAATAAGCATTACAGCCGTACCCCCCCCGCAGCATGCTCGGCGCATTTGGCGATCCACTTCGGCATTTCACGTCCATAGGGCGGGTTGCAGTAAACTGTCTCGCCTGTCCAGTCCTGTTTCAAGCCGTCGTCCTGCCGGGTGAAGTGCTTCGCGCACTTCGCGTTTTCGTCGGTGCTGCAAGGGTCCAGCGTGAAATGAAATTCTGCGTTCAGAGTATCGAAGAACTCCTGCGGCGTTTCCCATTCATCGGTAGCACTTGAAAACATCGGCTTCGTATTCATAGCACGTCATCCAACCTTCTTCTGCTTTCTTTCAAGGATCGCCGTCAGCCCTTCTCTGGCAGCCATAATATCCCCTTGCAGGGCCATTCCCTTGATCGTTGCGTACTCCTGGCGCGTGAGCACATCTGTGTGGACCTTGATTTCGTCGAGAAACGAACGTGCCCTAACGTAGTCATCGGATGTATAATCCTGCCACGCTGAAATATTGTCGGCCTGCGTCGGCGCGTTTCTGTGCAGTTTCGTCTTGTAGATCATATCCGCCTTGCCGGAGATCAGATCATTGATCCTACTGAACACCGCCTCGTCGGTCTTGCATTTCATATCATCGGCTTGCAGCCCAAACACGTCGGCAACAACCTCCGCAAACGTATTGTCCGGAACCATGTTCCAGAGCTGTAAAAAACGCCTCAATACCCTGCGCCGGTTGGCGTCCTCGTTCCATCCCATCGTCCCACCTACCTCATTTTATCTATGCCAACCTGTACGAAGTCCCGCTCCTGCTTACATACAGGACAGTACATCGTCTTGACGTGACCGTTGCCGGTCCTGGATAGTTTTGGAGCCGTGGCATCGGCTCCGCACACGCTACACTTAAACCGGCGTATATAAGACACGGTTGACTTCCGCATTTGTATCACAACCTTTACGCTCCGTGAATCCTCTCGCGTATTCTCCTGACCTGCTGATACTCAGCCCTGCGCCTGCGACATGACTTGCATCTGATGAACTGAATCTCCGCAATTCTTTTCCCGCAATCTACGCAAAGCCGCAATTCTTTCCGTTCACTGATTCGATTTTTGAACCATGCCAAGTGCCTTGCGCCATCAGGATCGTTCTTTGCTTTGATTGCCTTTGCCGCCTTTCCACACATCCGACACATACAGCGTCCAGCATCGGCAAATCTCTTTCCACACTTCACGCATATGCCGTCATCTCGACGCTGCCGATATTGATTGCGTGCCCAGGCTTTGCCCTGTTCAGGATCAGCGTACATAGTCCTTTATCCTCGTTCCATCTGCTCATGGTACTTTTCGGCGGTTTTCTCCAAGGCCGTGAATGTCGTCAGGAAGCAGTTGTGTTTTCCACAATGGACGCAAGTACATTCTACCCTGCAAATATCTCCCTCAACGGCTGTTACCGCCGTTGTCATCACCGAATACTTGTGATTGCCGACCATGCAGCTCAGCTTGTCAATCAAACTCATCGTATTTCATCTCCCGCTGCTGCCAAAACCACTCGTTCCCCTGTCACCACCGCTGATTTCATCAACGATCTCGACAGGCTCATAGACGACCTTCGTCGTCACCAGCTGTGCAATCTTGTCGCCGCGATGCACGCAATAATCCTCGCTGCCAAGGTTGAACAAATGCACCATAACCTCGCCCGAGAAACCTTGATCCACTGTGCCAAACGTCAGCAAATCATGGTGAAACATCAGGCCGGATTTCGGGCGAATATCGCCCATGATCTCATGAGGCAGTTCCACATGAATCCCTGTATGAAACGTGGCCGACTGGTGAGCACGCACAATCCCATCGGAAATGGCCCGAATATCCAGACCAGCATCGGTATCGTGAGCGCGTGTCAATTCAAAAGCACCCAGGTCAAGTTTTACCCTCACAGCCTGTCCTCCTTTGGTGAATAACACTCACAGATTTCATCTTCATCATTCAGCCCGACCATCCACTCTGCTATACCTTCTCTGGATAAACACATGCAAACATACCCCTCCATGTCGCTGTGCTCGCATCCACCATATGAATAGTCGTTCTTGCGGAGACGGTATCGACGCTTGCTGTTTTTGCAGCTTTCATTCGTATCTGCCATCATTTCACTTCCTTCGGCTCAATTCCCAACTTTTGTGCGATGTCGGTGGGGATGGGGTCATACATCCTCGTAGTATCAAATATTTTCGAGTCGCTTCTCGCCTTGCTCACGATTCCCATATTTTCAAGCCACTCCCACCATGTCTGATAAATCAGCTCCGGGTTCCCATCAGCCCACTTTTCGATTATTGCTGCTGCCCTTACGTTTATCTCTGCATCCCTGTCAGCGGGTTCGAGCGAACAAAAATCCTTGCCGTTTAACGGACAGTCATCACATATTTCGTGATACTTCGCACACATCCGCGACAACTGTTTCAGACCGTCTGCTAAATCCATTATCTTACCTCCTCTTCGGTTCTATGCCATATTTCTGCGCTATATCCACCGGTATTTCACAATTAAAATGGTAGTGCGTTGCGACACATCCAAACGGGTCAGTATCTTTGGTGATCGCTCCATTGGCCAGCAACCATTCATACCATGTTGGATATTGAGGTTCCGGATTTTCTTCGGCCCATTTAATCACAACGTCCTCAAACTCCAGAAACTGCGCTTCATCAGTCGTATCAAAACGCACATTGTTCGGGCAAGCAAATTCATCGAGTATGCACAATGAACAATTACATTTACTCCGTTTGCAAATTCGCTGCACCGTGCGAATCACGTCCATAAATTCTGACATTATCTCACCTCCTTCTTATCCTGCGCAGCAATATCCGGCTGCCATAGCACACAGCAATGCAGCTATGCCAAGTATGACACCAGCCGTATAATCATCATGCTTTAAGCACCTATATGAGCATTCGGCGATAGCTCCAGTCAGCACTCCGAATAAAAAGTGCATCATCTCACCTCCTGTCCTTCCTGCCATATATGATACTCGTTGGTGAGTACTGTGATGGCATCCATCAGGTCTGTATCTCCATCTTCACAGCATTTACGATGTCGCTCGTTCAGCCACTTAATCGGGATAGCTTCTACTATCTCCGGCAGGGAGTCCGGCAAAAATTGTGCGAAAAACTCCAACACCGTCATTTGCACCTCGTACATCATGCCGCCCTTTGTCTCGTCCGTGATCGGCACGATGATCTTTGCGTCAAGATTCATCAGTCTCATTGCTGTCCTCCTGTGCAGCCCTTCGATATTTGTAAAGCGGGCAATCCTTTATTTTGCAATCCCGCACTTCGTTCCGAATACCGCCAGAACAGTCCATGCACTTGCGGCGGATCGCAGATAGCAACTCCGTCTTTGTCACATTCTTCATGATACAATCAACTCACTGTGCGGCAGTCTTTCAATCCATCCGCACAGCTCCCGCCATTCAGGGAGTAAATGCGGTTTTCTCTGGATGTAAATGGTTTTAAGTTGCCGATAATTGGTTGCAATGCGCATCGTATACACAAAGCCTGCCGGGTTATTGTAAAGAACCCTCAGTTTGTTTTCACTTGTCGGTTCCTCGTTGTATCTGCACACCAGTTCCTTCATGACAGCGATCATGCGCGGGTCAACATATCGGCAGTATGACTTGTCAAGGTCAAACTTGGCGATCCTGTGCATGGTGGAATTGCAGGTCACTGTTTCAAAGAAGTGATACCGTTCCTCTTCCACCATACACTTCATCGTAAAACAGATGTCGAACGCCACGCGGATTCCGAGCAGAAAGTTGTCATGCCCGGTTCCAGGCTTGCACTGCGCAAGGCTCAAAGTCATGTCTGTGATATTTGTCCGCGTCGGGTCTGTCACGGTCTGCATCGCGTACTTGCTGGCTGCAATGCTCTCTTCCAGATCGTATACGCGGGCATTGCAAATGCGTATCATGCTGTCGTCCGGCATATCTTGTAAAATAATATCGCTCAATCTTTCCCTCCGTCTCTTTGACCAATCGACTTATTAAGCCGTCGCCAAAAGTGTTCTTTGTTATTCTCCTGGGCTTTTTTGATATTCTGCATTGATATTGGCAATATCCGGTCGTAGCACTCCCTGCATATCTTCTTGCCTTCCATTACTGGACGTTTGACGCACAGCCAGCAAATTCCCGGCGTTCCGCGTTTTATTCTGTCCGGGTTTTCAGCCCATCGCCGTTCTTCATTGTTCCTGCTGGTTTGCTTTCTGCACCTTTCACACATCTTGTATGTATAACCAAAAGGCAGCTTATGTCCGCACCTTGAGCAACGTCCGCTTTCGTTCCATAACTGGCGATATTTAGTGCTGATCTCCCTGCTCCTGTTTGAGTTTTCTGCCCTCCATTTCCTCTTTCTCTGCGCATCTTTTTCGGCGCAAACCGCACACTTATATCTGCCGTTGAGCGTGTATGCGTCCATTTGCTTGCAGTCCACGCAAAGGTATGCTTCATGCAGCATCTTTCTCCACGCTTGCCTGTCTACGTTCTTAGCCTTGATCTTCTCTGGCTCTTTCAGCCTGCGATTATGGTAGTAAATTTTGTCTTTCTCACTGCATGTGGCGCATATTACAAGGCCCGCCAACGTTCTGTCATCCTGACTTCCGCACCTGACGCACCGATGTTGAGCCTTCATCTTGGCCTTCCACGCTCTACTGCTCTCGCTTTTACTCACTGCCACTTCATCACCATAGACGGCAACTCATATCCGCGCTTATCCGTGTGTATGACCCTGCGTCCACAGTATGGGCAATGCCTGTAACCGAAGTTGTACTGGATCACCTTGCCGCACTTCTCGCAGATATACGCTTCATAATCCGGGTTCCACAAAATCCTCGTGGTTCCCACGCAATTTCTGGATCGCTTTCCCATGCTCATCATCTGTAGCAGTCCTTTACATAGTATCTGTCTGTATTGTCAAAACATCCTTGCATCATCCTCGGCGGCTCGACTGTTGGCTTATGAGTAAAGCGGTACACCTGTATGCCGATGTTCAGCAGCGTCAAAAATATCAGTACAGCCGTCTCAACCCTCTTCATCTTTATCATCTCCCGCCAGCAGTCCGACGATATTTGCAACGAATCCGATCACCGCCATCAACGCAACGCCTCCCGCAACAAACCCGGCCACCGCACACGCACCGTTCACACCGACAATAAACATCCGTCCCATCGTTTGAAGCATTTCCATCATCTCTTCCTCCGTTTCTCGTCGTATTTCTCATGGCTGTAGCGTATCAGCCGTTTTTTCCTTGTTTTCAGCACCACATCCGCGTCGATCTCGCCCTGGGAATGTGCTTTGGGTTTTGATCTCTGTTCGGCTGACCAGTCATTGTATTCTTTGCAATAGGCATGGCAGGTTGTAGTACGTTTAGGACAGTTGTAACAAGGTGAAATCATAGCATCAGTTCTTCCAAATCCTCAATACTCATTTGGTCTGGATTGCTTTTCTTGTCGTAACCTAACCACCAGCGCATGACATCCTCGCCTGTATTCCAGTTCATTTTGTTGGTTAATCCACGTTTTTTACGCACACGAAGCATCTCATCAAAGGCGTTGACGTAATACTTTCTCATGTGCGGCCAACGTTTGAATTGCGCTTCCTGCATGCGGCGGTTTCCCATCGGGCAGCCAATACAACCCATTCGCATATAACCCTCATCATACAGCGGACAATAGGGCAGGTTGTACAGTTTGATGAACTCCCAAACATCATCTTCCGTGAAGTCGGAAATGGGATTCACAAGCGTTTTGGATGTCCTGTAGCAATGTTCGACTACGCTTCTTGAACCCGAATCGTCGTAATTGAGTACCACCCCCCCGATTTGTTTGCATAAAATTTACATTGTATTGCTCCGCGACCTTGCGGCCCTGCTTCCCGTCAAAGATGATGACTTGGCCTGAATTGGCTTTTCGGTTTTGGCTTTCGCTACGTCGCGTTCCCGTAATCGTTACCCTAAATTGATTCTTGCTCTCCTTCAATTCCTCGCAGCAGTATCGGGCTAAGCGCGTCGGCGGATATGCTTCACGAACGATGAGCTGACGCATGTTATACCTTGGGATAGTGAAGTGGATGACGTTGTGCTTTGGCATTTCGGCCTCGTAAACCTTCATCAGCCGTTTCCCGCCATCGACACGGAAATACTTGTGCATTCCATCCCACAGATCGTAGATTACGGCTTCAAACTGTGATATGATGAACCGCACCAGCTCAGCGGGGTCAACCGTGGTCATGTTATACACTGTATCGTAGCACACACCAGCGAGGTCAAGTATCTTCTTTACATAAACGCTGTCCTTGCCTCCGCTATAAGCCAGAACATAAGGTTCATTCTTTGGCTCAAAAGTTCGGGCAATATCAATCGCCACTTGCACTTTATCAAACTTGTTCCCAAGCAGGTCATATTCAACGAGGGCCACTTACACCACCTCACATGTTCCGCACAGCCCAAAGCCCGATAAGCGCAGCTTCCGCCATGCCATCGCTATCCTTCCTGCACCTGTCATTCGGCAGCAGATTTATCCCCGGAAACAGCCGCTTGCAGGTGTCGATGGACGCTTGCTTGTCCTTACCGATAAGTGAGAATGACTTCTTCCAGACGTTCGGCGGCACAAGCTGATAGCTGATCCAGCAGCCGTGAAGGACGCCCTCGATGAAGCCTAATGAGTGTCCAAAATTAAACATGGACTTCACGCCCTGCCCGCTGAACGCTCCCACCTTCTCCACCGCCGCGACAATGCCAGCTTCGCGGATGTCCTCATCCTCTGCCATCGTTCGCATCTTGTGGACAAACTCGCTGTCATCCCAAGGATAGACTTCGACGGTCTGCTGTCCGCTTTCGCCTTGCTCAATGATAGCAAATCCACCTTTCTTTCCAGGGTCACAGCCTATGTAGGTCATCCTACTTCACACTCCCTCCTCGTCGCTCCAATCCAACGCCTGACCGCAATGTTTACAGTAGTCCGTCATTATCCGGGTATATGTCTCGCCCCACTTGTCAAACTCATCCACAACGTTTCCACATGACGGGCAGGTGCAGCACTTGTAAATCGTGGCTGTGTGTTCTACCTTCGTGGGTGTCCTGCGCTGCACACACTTGATTACAACGTCTATCACCGCATCCCCGTCCGAAATATCGCTCCAGTTGATTACATCTTTCAGCCGTATCAGTTCATGAATGGCGTTTTTCAGCACTTCCTGTTTGCTATTCATCGCTCTCCACCATCTTCCAATGGCTGCAAGGTGTATAGTCGTTGGCCTTCGCCGCCTTGCGCCGCGCAACCACTACACACACTTCGCTGTGGCCGCAGTTCACGCAGTTCTTCATGCGCTCAAAGTTGTCCTCAAAGCGGATGTAGTCCGAAATGGTCTTGATGGCATCGTCGATCTTGCTCACGTTCATACCTCCCACAATGATAATTGCTTTGCTTTCTGGTTTCGCTGCATCTCATAATCCATGAGATGAAGTTGATTCGTCTGAATCGTGTCCAACATTTCAGCCTTTGCGCGGTTGTAGAAGTTGCGGTCGATTTCAAAGCCGTAGGTGTTGCGCCGCATCTCCGCCGCCGCGCGCAGGGTGGAACCGCTGCCAGCTACCGGGTCAATCACCACATCGCCAGGGTCGGTGAAGATGTTGATCAGCCGCTTCAACAGCCTGACGGGCTTTTGCGTCGGATGAATCTTTGGCACGTCTGCGCCGTCACGCTCCCACGGAATCCAGTTGAAAATCATCTTGCCGCCGTTGCGAAACTTTGGAAGTCTGTCTCGGTACAGCACCAGCGCATATTCAGTCGCGCCAACGATCTTCATGTTCGATTTCAGAACTTGCGGTGAATAATTCTTGATGAACACCAGCGGAATATACTTCACAAATCCCGCGTCTGCCGCCCAGCGTATCACGTCGCCCTGCTGCTGATAGGCGCAGAATACGATCATACACGGAGCGCCGCCGTTGCCCTGCTTCGGCTCCGGCTTCATCAGACGGGCACAAAACAAGAAATACTCTGCAATCCTGAAATAGCCGTCACTATTAAAGAAACTGCTTTTGGCCTTGTCGCTCTCGCCGTTCTTGTTGTCCCCCCCTACATACCACATGGGATTCGACCCATAGGCCGTATCGCCCAGGTTGTAAGGAATGTCAGCGATAATGAGCTGTGCTTTCTGAATTGGGTACGACTTCCAATTTTGAAAACTGTCATGGTAGAGTTCACACTTCATACGTCACGCCTTCTGTTCCTCCATTCTCGCAATCTCTGCGTATCTCATCATGGCCGGG
>Ga0326513_10003691_pt1 | contig 11082 bp, 6 predicted proteins | sample 2_2465_0518_D_FD_203654 | JGI IMG/M metagenome (GOLD analysis project Ga0326513, IMG submission 203654) | Bovine rumen microbial communities from UC Davis, California, United States - 2_2465_0518 | ecosystem: Host-associated > Mammals > Digestive system > Stomach > Rumen | place: USA: California... | reverse complement strand
CACTCGGTTTTATGAATATGAATATGGCTCAGCAGGCCGGAGGGATGAATGCACAGGCTCTCTATCAGATGCATGCTCAGCAGACTGCTCCTGCATATGTCAATACCAGCGTTCCGGAAAATGCTAATACATGGTCATGCGCCTGCGGTGCGAAAAATACCGGAAAATTCTGTGCCGAATGCGGCAAGCCCAAGCCTGTTTCCAATGGCTGGACATGTTCATGCGGTCAGTTCAATCAGGGCAGATTCTGTTCAGAATGCGGCAGTCCAAAGCCTTCCGGTGTCAAGACATATCGCTGTGACAAGTGCGGATGGAAACCGGCCGATCCTGCTAAGCCGCCGAGATTCTGTCCGGAGTGCGGCGATATATTTGATGCTAATGACGAAGTAACAGAATAATCAGTGAAACTACAGAAAGGCGGCTGAACTCCGCCTTTCTGAATGTAAATAGTATATGATACACAAGGAAAAGGGGAGATCTAATGTTTCAGTTTATCTTAGGCGAATGCGGTACAGGAAAATCTACAGAACTGATGCGGAGAATCAAAAATGATCTGGAAAATCAGAAACAGGTTATCATGATCGTTCCGGAACAGTTTTCGTTTGAAGCTGAAAAACGGCTTTATGATTTTCTTGATGTCAGATTATTCAATCAGATGAAAACATATAGTTTTTATACACTGTCACAGGATATTTTATTAAAATGCGGAAGCTCCGGAAAAAGTTATGCTTCTGAACAGGAAAAATTATTGTTTTTATATCAGGCTGTACAGGAATGTACCAGAAAAGATGCGCTCAAAATTCTGTATCGGCAGAATACACCGGATTCGCTCATACATCTTCAAAAACTGATTGCCAAAATGCGGAAAGAGGGCATTACAGCTGAGAAAATGCAGGAAATGTCTCTTGTATTTAAAGAATCCGCTCAGCTGAGAGATAAAACAAAAGATATTTCTGAAATTCTGAGTGCTTATGACAGGACTCTTCAGGCACATGGTTTGTCTGACAGTCTCAATGATCTGACAGGTGCGGCTTTGCTCGCACAGAAACAAGGCTTCTTTAAAGATCAGCATGTATATTTCGATGAGTTCGGAACATTCTCAGGCGATCAGTATAAGATGATTGAAGTCATCATGCAACAGGCAGAGGATTTTACAATTGCAGTCAGAGCAAGTCAGAATCAGGAAAATATTGTTTTTAAAAACGGTCAGCAGACGTTTCTGGATCTCAGACAGAAAGCGCAAACCATCCGGCCGGATGCCGTTAAGATTCAGTACTGTAAAGAATACAGACGTTCTGGCTATGCAGATCTGAAAGCTGCCGCTTCACAGATTTTCCGTTCAGAGATCAGTCAGAATCCCTATGAAGGACATGTGCATGTGTTTCAGGCTGATGATGCAGTTTCTGAAATTGAATATATCTGTGCGGAGATTTATCATCTGTTATCTGAAAATCCTTCTCTGCGTTACAGAGATATTGCCATTGCTGTAAAAGAACCGGCTGTATACCGTCCTTTGCTGGAACGTGCCTTTGCAAGATACCAGCTGCCTTATGATATTGCAGCGGAAAAATCTGTGATACATACAGAGCTGATTCGTTGTTTTCTGACACTTCTGGAAATTCTTTCGTCCAGCAGCTGGGATACAGATATGATTCTCAAATATCTCAAGAACAGCTTTTCCTGCTGTGACAGAGAAGCTGCTGCAATGCTGGAGCATTTCTGTTTTACATGGAGTATTGACAAAGACGACTGGACAAAGAAATTCTATGATCCGGCTCAGCCGGATCTGAATCATCGTTCCAAACAGTTCGGAGGCGAAAAACTGGAATCGCTCCGCATTGCTTTTATTACAGAAATGCAGAATCTCAAAAACGAGTGTCAGAATGCAGATACCCGTAAAATATGCAGGATATTATATACCTATCTGGTACAGAAAAAAAATGCACATGATGAAATACAGAATCAGCATTCTGATGCTGCCGAAGAAGATGTGCTGAAACAGAACGAATCTGCAACACTCTGGAAAATGCTCGGTAATACAATGGATACAATTGTAAAAAATATGGGAGCGGAAAAAATTCCTTTGCCGGAACTGTATCAGTTGTTTTTGATGCTTCTGAAAAACAGCAGTTTTTCTACACCGCCGGAAACGCTTGACAGTATTCGTGTGATTGAAACGCTTTATGAAGTCCTTACAGTACGGCTGAATTCTCCTGCTGTTGTATTCGTCACCGGTGTCATGAACGGCTCTTTCCCGAATGAAACACATGCACAGGGCGTATTTACTGAAAAAGAACTCCGTCAGCTTGAAAAATATCAGATCAGAATAGCACATCTTCTTCCGGAACTGTATTCTGATGAACTGCTGATTATTAATAAAATTTTGGCTGCTCCTACAGAACAGCTTTATCTGACATATCCGGAAATCAATGCAGAGCACGAAGCAGCAGAACCGTCTGTAGTCATCGGCGAAATTCTCAGAATGTTTCCGCCGGAAGCTCCTGTTCTTCGCAGACAGGCAGAATTTCCGCCGGATTATTATGCATGGACAAAACAGGCTGCCTATTTTCATCTTGTGAGAAATCTGCATCATGATAATGCAGAAACTGCTTCGGTCAAAGCAATTCTGGAAAGCGATCCTGTTTATGCTTCCAGAATCCAGAAACTGACCGAACAGCAGGCAGAATTATGTGGCCGTACTGATCCGGATGCCATGAAAGCTCTGCTTGGCAGTCAGCTGAAACTGTCTCCTACAGGGATTGAACAATTTTATCTCTGTCCGTTCCAGTATTTTTGTATGGAATGCCTGAAAATGTATGTACCGGAGGAAGTAAAGCTGACCTCCCGAAATATCGGGAATTTTGCACATTATTGTCTGGAAAAGATTCTTGATAAATATCAGGAAGAGTTTACAGAACTCTCTGAAGAACAGCTCACAGAAGAGATTGAAGAACTGGCAGAAAGTTTCAAGAAAGAAAATTTTTCTGCTTCTGTCCTGAAAGACGGAAGATTTAAATTAAATTATGAGATCAATACCCAGAGCGTTGTGAGATTGCTGAAACATCTTCAGACAGAACTGAAAAAATCTGAATTTGTCCCCACTGCATTTGAAAAAAAGCTCGGCATACAGGAAAATCTTAAACCTTATTCTCTCAGAGACGGTTCAATTCTCTGTCAGGGAAAAATTGATCGTATTGATATATGCGATACGAAAGAACAGCTTCTTATGCGGGTAATTGATTATAAAACAAGTTCCAGATGCTTCTCTCCGGAAAAATTAGCTGCCGGTCTGGATATGCAGATGCTGATCTATCTGTTCGCATTGGAACAGAATCAGGCATTCGGTTCAGCTGCTCCTGCCGGCGTGATGTATCTGCCCAGCGGTCAGCCAAAAAGAAAAGAATATCAGGAACGGGAAAAAGAAATTTTTTCTAAAGAAAAATTCTTTCATGAGTTCTATGAAATGAAAGGTCTGATTCTGGAAGATGTGCTGCCTTATATGAAATCAGAAATTTCTGATCCGGCTTCGGTTATGAAATATACTCAAAACCAGCATCTGTTTTCTGCAACACAGGAACAATTCAGCAATCTGAAAAAACATGTTGAAAAGAAAATCTGTGAAATGGCTGACAGACTCTATGCAGGAGATACCGCGCCGAATCCGTATCTGTATCTTGACAAATCACCATGCAATTACTGTCCGTGTGCCGACATCTGCGGTCACGCTGAAAAAGACGGACTGACAATGACAAAGAAACTCAAACAGGAAGCCCTGAAAATTGTCTTTGAAAACGAAGAAGATATTACAGAACAGGAGGAACAGGAAAATGAACTGGACTAAACAGCAGGAGGAAGCAATCAGTACAAGAAACAGAAGCGTGATCGTATCCGCTGCCGCCGGAAGCGGCAAAACAGCAGTTCTTGTGGAACGGCTTCTTCAGATTCTTTCTGACCCCTCTCCGGATACACGAGTTCCGGCTGATGAAATGATTGTAGTTACGTTCACCAAAGATGCTGCCGCACAGATGAAACAGCGTCTGACGAAAAAAATTTCTGAAACATTGGATCAGATGAGCAGAAACGGCAAACATAAAGAGATCGCATATGATTGGCTTCTTCAGCAGAGAAGTGCCCTGAGCAATGCAAGAATTTCAACAATTCATTCATTCTGTTTTGATTTTATCAGAGAAAATGCAGATGCCTGCGGAGTTTCTGCACAGTTCGGCATTGCAGAGCCTGCAAGGGAATATGTATTCAAGAAACATGCGCTTCAGACAGTTCTTGAAAAATGGAGCAGAGAACGCAAAGAAGATATGTCCCTGCTGTTCAGATTCCTGTGCACTTCGGATGATTCTGAAATTGAAGATTTTATTCTGCTGGTATCAGATTACAGAAATTCGCTTGCATTTCCGTCTTACTGGACGGAACAGGCAAAAAAAATCTGTCTGGAAGAAGATAATACTGTATTTCTTGATGCTTTCCGGCAGACATTTGCACAGGAAATTCAGGAATGTATCACACTCGCCGAAAAATGCGAAACGTTTGCTATAGCCGCTTTCAGCGATCCGCAGGGAATGATTTTTGAAACGATCAGACAAAATGATATTAGAATATTTGAAACATGCAGGGATTTTGTTCTGTATGCAGAAAAAGAAGAACTTCTTGCTGATCCTCTGAAAGAAATCGGAGAGTTTGATAAATTCAGAACAGGAAGTAAAAAATCAAAATATTATGACGAAACCAATCGGACAGTATTTAAAAATATCCGTGAACTCTATCAGAAAAAATATAAAATACTGAAAGAAAAATTACTCGAACCGCTGAAATACTGGGATGAAGATGAATCTTTTCAAAAACAGATCATTCCATTGCTGCTTGAACTGACAGAGGAATATCAGCAAACATTGTTTAAAGAAAAGAAAAAACAAAATGTCCTCAGTTTTGATGATGCCGAACATCTGGTATTGAATCTTCTTGGCTCTGTAGATGAAAACGGCTGTATTCACCGTTCAGAACTCGCTGAGGCCGCCGCTGAAAAATATGAACTGATCATGATTGATGAATATCAGGATTCTAATGATAAACAGGATTGCCTGTTCAAACTGCTGTCCAGAAACTGCCGCATTTCAGAAGACGGAAAAAAACTGCACTATGGTACAAATGCTTTTCTTGTCGGAGATATGAAACAGTCAATCTATGGCTTCCGGCAGTCGAATCCTGAAAATTTCAAAAAAGCTCTCTATGACAGTACTGTACTTGAAGACTGCAAAGAACAGGAAATGGCAAGAGTTTATTTAAATCAGAACTTCCGCAGTGCCTCGGGTATTCTTGATTTTATTAATTCCATGTTCCGGATGCTGATGTCTGAACAATGCGGCGGGCTGAATTATGATATTCATGAACAGCTCAATTTCGGAGCAAAGATTTATCAGAATCTGGAAAAAGAATATCAGGGGGTACAAATGCTGATTCCTCAGGCAGATCCTAAAACTCCTGCCAAAGATCTGGAAATTGAATGCCTTGCTGATACAATTTCCAGTATGATTGCAGAAAAATTTCCTGTCGTGCTGCCTGATAAAACTGTCCGTCCCTGTGAGTATAAAGATTTCTGTGTGCTGATGCGTTCCGTCAGCAAAGTGACAGAGCCGCTTGAAGAAATTTTCCGCAGACGGAAAATCCCGTTCAGCTATGATGACGGAGGCTTTCTTACATTTCCTGAAATCCGGTTTATGATCAGCCTTCTGAAAGTAATTGATAATCCTATGACAGATATTGCTATGGCCGCAGTATTGCTTTCACCTGTCTATGGATTCATGCCGGAAGATCTTGCTATGCTGAAAGTTTCCGGCTCCGGCAGAAGAATTTATCTCCAGATGCAGAGCCTGACAGAAAGTGAAGATTCTGTTCTTGCACAGAAATCTGAACTGTTTCTGAAACAGCTCGCACAGATGCGCCTGCTTGCTGATACCATGCCTCTGGAAAAATTTATTTATGAAATCTATGATATGACTGATCTAATGTCAGTGCAGAGCCTGTATGAACATGCTGACGAACGCCGTGAGCATCTTGAAGTCTTTGCACAGTATGCACGAGAATATCAGGAACATGCCGATATTAATGCACAATGCAGTCTGGGCGGATATAACCGCTATCTGGAGTATCTCAGCAAGAGTCAGAAGCCCGTCTCAGCAAAGAAAGCAGGAAAAAAAGCGGACTGCGTCTCTGTCAGCACAATTCATGGTTCAAAAGGTCTGGAATATCCGTTTGTATTTCTGCTGCATTCTGAAACACCGTTCAAAAACAAGCCTAAAGCAGCGTCTCTGCTGACAGCAGAAAATGGCCTGATTGGTATGAAAATGCTTGATAAAGAGCGATATGTCAAAATATCTCCGGCAATATACCAGTATCTTCTTTATCTGCATGAAAAACGGGAGAAAAGCGAAGAAATGCGGCTGCTCTATGTCGCTTTGACAAGAGCAAAGCAGAAATTATTTTTAGTAACAGATGAAATCTATACAGATTGTGTTTCTGCTAAACATATCTGTAATACAGGAAGTTTCCTGAAAAAATGCTCTTCTGTTGTATCTGATTTTGTAATGCTTGCCGGAAGTATGCAGGAATGGATACTCAGCTATCTGTTCGCTTCTGAAGAATCGGCATATATCAGAAAAATCACAGAAGAAAAAATAAATACAGATTCAGCAGGCATAGAATACCGTGTATGGAAAATGCAAAGTTCTGTTCTGAACTCTGCACAGGAACAAAAAACAACTATTTCTTCTGCACCTGATCATGAACTGGTATCCAGAATTGAAAAACAGCTTGCTTATCAATATGATGCTTCTCTGACACAGCTTCCGTCCAAAAGAACAGTAACTTCACTTTCACATATTGAGAATGCTTCGGAAGATCAGACAGAAATTCCTGATTTTATGCTGGAGGACGAAGAAGGCCGCATCCGCCGGCTCAAAGGAGCAGCACGCGGAACAGCTGTTCATAAAATCATGCAGTTTATGAATTTCAAAGCTGCTTCTGAAAATCTTTCTCAGGAAATCGAAAGAATGCAGAATGCAAAAATTCTGGAGGCAATCGAAGCCGAAGCAATTCAGCCGGAAAAAATCCAGATGTTTTTCAACTCGGATTTATATCAGAGAATTGTTGCTTCTGATAAAATCCTGAAAGAAAAACAGCTTTTTGTACAGATGGGGAAACTGAATCTTCCGGAAAATTCCGCTTTGCGGAAAAATTATACCGGAACTGATGGTATTATGATCGGTACAGTTGATCTGCTTTTCCGTGAGGCTGATGGCTGGGTAATCGTGGACTATAAGACCGACAGAGCGAAAGATGCTGAGTATTATATTGAAAAATATGCCGTTCAGCTCGGACTGTATCAGAAAGCAATGGAACTTGTACTCGGTGAACCCGTCAGACAGGCATATATCTATTCTTTTACTCTGGATCAGGCAATAGAAATTAATCTGTCAGAAATAAATTATAACATAACAGGAACGGAGGATAATATTCAATGAAAGAACTGCTTGACAGCATGATTAATAAAAGTCTGCATGAAAAACGCTTTATCGGTGCTAATGCCGCAGTCTATCAGAATTATAACTGTATCTATGAAAATTCGTTCGGCATGGCCGATCAGCAAAAAAATAAGCCCATGCAGAGAGATTCTATATTCAGAATCTATTCTATGACAAAGCCCGTGACAGCTGTTGCTGTCATGCAGCTTGTCGAACAGGGAAAACTTTGTCCGGATTTTCCTGTCAGCTGGTATCTGCCGGAATTTGCAAATCTTAAAGTTTATGATTCTGAAACAGGAGAGGCAAGACCTGTCAAAACAGAACTCCGTGTTCAGCATTTATTGAATATGACTTCCGGAATGCCCTATCCGAATTGTATGAACCAGACTCAGAAAGATGTTGCCGCTTTCTATTATGAGATGGAACAAAGAAGAGATTCAGAAAATCCCGTTGATTTACCCGAATACTGCCGTAAAATAGCAGAGATTCCTGTCGAATTTGAACCCAGTACACACTGGGATTACGGCATTTCTGCTGATGTTCTGGGCGGAGTCGTACAGGCTGTTTCCGGTATGGATTACAGAGAGTATTTATTTCAAAATATTTTCAATCCGCTCGGCATGACAGATACAGATTTCTACGTTCCGGAAGAAAAACAGAACAGATTTACAGAAGCCTATATGCCCGATGAGAATAATCAGCTTGTTCCTGATCATGATTTTCATCTCGGACTGAATGATTATAAAACCCTTCCGGCATTCATCTCCGGCGGAGCTGGTCTTTGCTCAACAATTCCGGATTATGCAAAATTTGCGAATATTCTCGCAAACGGAGGCGTTTCCCAAGACGGTATCAGAATCATCAGTGAAAAAGCCTTATCTTATATCAGAACGCCTCAGATCAGCGGAGAGAGTTTCAGAAAAGATCAGGACTGGGACTCTCTCAGGGGCTATGATTACGGCTGTTTGGTAAGGGTCCTGACAGATCCGTTCACGGCTGGAACAATTGCCAATCTCGGCGAATTTGGCTGGGATGGCTGGACAGGTACGTATTTCTGTGCTGATCCGATCGAAAAACTTGTTATTTTCTTCTGGGTACAGACTGCCTTTGCCGGTACGACTCCGGAAGCAAAACTGATGCGTAATATCGTATACGGCAATCTTCAAAAAGGCTGATCATATAATTGTAACGGGATTCGTTTTATGTATTCAGGGAGGTGAATGGATGGATTATACAATAAGCATTACCAACAAATGCAATTTGAGATGCAGCTATTGTTATGAAAGACATCTTAATACAGAATATGGCAGTATTTCCACACAAATTATACACAGGACAACCGAATTTATAAACCACCGTAATGATGCAGGAACTGTATATCTCTTCGGTGGTGAACCACTCTTATATAAAGAGAAAGTGCAGTACTTCTGTGAAAATCTCAAGGCGAAGCAGTTTGTCATTACTACTAACGGAACACTTCTTGACGAAAACTTTATAAAATGGTGTGCAGACAGAGGCATCATTATCAATATGTCTCATGATGGGGCAGAATGCACTGAACGTGGGGCAGATATTAAAATTCTTGATGCCAATCTGAAACTTTTATTAAAATATCAGCCGGGAACATTAGTTCAGCTTGTGTATACACAGAGGAATCTTCCTCAGCTTTATGATAATATCCTGTATCTTAAAAATATCGGAGTGAAAAAAGTATCAGCAGCAATGGATGCCTTTCTGATTCCTGATAATCCTGACACTTTCGGTGATTTGCTGAGAGAACAATGGAAAAAAATAGCTCAAATCAAAGATCTGTTTATCTACGAACTCGCACTGAAAAAGAAAAACATCAGAAATCATGAACGAAGCACCTGCGAACTATGCAAAAAGAAACTGTTCATAAACTGGGACGGAAATTTTTATCCCTGCATACAGTTCCAGAACCTTTCCGAATACCGCTGCGGTGATTTGACAGCAGGTATCAGCGCAGAAAAGGCAAAAAAAGCCCATCCCGATTATTCTATGATGTCCGAACGGTGTGAAGGCTGTGAAATAGCAGAATATTGCCGTAATTCCTGTGCTTGCAGAAAAATGGCAACAACAGGAACAGTAAGAAATATTTCAGAAGCAGCTTGCCTTGAAGAACAAGTTCAGATATTGACCGCTCTTGAACTGATAGCAAATGAAAGGAGATAGTTGATTATGAGAAAATTTACAAAAGAAATATCTGCACTTCTGGCTTCTGCAACAGCTACATCATCTGAACAAATAGAGCAAACTGCTGGTGTATCGGCAATATCCAATGAAATAGTTGAGGAGACATCAACAGCAGATATGCCCCTGCCTCCCGATGAACTAATAGAACCCACTACAGAAGAGGAAATTCCACTGATGATGGGTGAAATATTTCAATTGATAGAACCCACTACAGAAGATGTCTGAACGGTGTGAAGACTGTGAAATAGCAGAATATTGCCGTAATTCCTGCGCTTGCAGAAAAATGGCAACAACAGGAACAGTAAGAAATATTTCAGAAGCAGCCTGTCTTGAAGAACAAGTTCAGATATTGACCGCTCTTGAACTGATAGCAAATGAAAGGAGATAGTTGATTATGAGGAAATTTACAAAAGAAATATCTGCACTTCTGGCTTCTGTAGCAGTCGGAGCTGCCGCATGTGCAGGTGCAGCAGCTGCATCATCTGAACAAATAGAACAAACTGATGATGTGATGGCAACATCTAATGAGACAGTGGAAGACACACCAACAGCAGGTGTGCCCCTGCCTCCCGATGAAGTAACAGAACCCACTACAGAAGAAGAGATTCCGCTGATAGCAGGGGAAATATTCCCGTTTGATGAATTGATAGAAACTACTACAGAAGAAGAATTCCCGCCAATAGAAGGAGAAATACTTCCGTCTGATGAACTGACAGAACCCACTACAGAAGAAGAACTTCCGCCTTTTGCAGGGGATATTGCACCAGCAGACGGTGATGTTAATGCTGATGGTTCGTTTGATGTTTCTGATATTGTTATGTTCCAGAAATGGCTGTCAGCTGTACCAGATGTTCATCTTGCCTACTGGCAGGCTGCGGATTTCAATCATGATAATAAACTCAATATCTTTGACTTCTTACTGATGAAAAAAAACTTGATTGAGGAAAAAAAGGCAAATCTGATTACTGCTGATGATATTATTGAACTTTCTAAAAAAGGCGAAAATCTCACCGTTTCCGATTTTGCTGCTTACAAGGGCGAGGACATAGGCTCAGGCTTATATGTGATGAAATATGAAATCGCTGATAACGATAATGTTTACCTTCTTGTAGGGTCTGACGGTTCAAGCGATAAGCCGGTTTATGCACGTCTTGTTGCTTCTGATGGAGAAGAAATCGACATCCGCTCTGATGAGTTTCAGGAAATGCTTAGAGCGTGTTCACATAACTCTTGACAAGTTAAGAAAAATAGGATAAAATAAAGATATGAAATTGACAAAGAAACAATTTGCGAAGATAGAACATCTGATGCCAGTCGCAAGAAAGAAACCAACAGT
>Ga0326513_10003690_pt1 | contig 11085 bp, 7 predicted proteins | sample 2_2465_0518_D_FD_203654 | JGI IMG/M metagenome (GOLD analysis project Ga0326513, IMG submission 203654) | Bovine rumen microbial communities from UC Davis, California, United States - 2_2465_0518 | ecosystem: Host-associated > Mammals > Digestive system > Stomach > Rumen | place: USA: California... | reverse complement strand
CCCTGCGGCCGGCAAGGCTTGCCACGGGGCCGGGCAGTCCGCCAAGAACGCGCGCGGACCGCCAGAGGCCACGCCCCCGGATATTTTCCAATTCGCCGTCAATCGAGTCGCGCCAGCTGGAGTCGCCCCCGCCTGGCAGCGGGGTTACGCCCTCGACCAGCACGGGCGTCTCCTCAAGGAAGCGGATGGTCTCGTCCGGGTTGGAGGAGATGCCGCGGCAAATGAAGATGCGCCCGCCATGCGGGTCCCCGTGCCTCTTCATGCATGTGATTCTGCGGTAGCCGATTCCGCTCGACGCCACATATCCAGTCACGTAGTTGGGGTCATCGGAAATGCAGATTTCGGCGACGACGCCCGGCGCGGCGGCGACCTTTGAAGCCAGGACAATCGCCTCGGCGTAGTGGTTCTTGGCCGTTGGCGGGAGGCGTCCCTGGGCCCCGGCCGCATCCATGCAGGTGGCGCGCACCCCTCGTTCATGGTCGGGTTCCAGACGGACAAGGGTGTCGGCATCCACGAGCATGGCGCCGCGCATCGGCCGCGAGTTCGTCAGCATCGCGACTATCTCCGCCGCACGCGATATGCCGGCCTTGCGGAGCAGTTCCCCGGCGACGGCGAGGCCCCCTTCGGGCGTCGCAGCCACCTCGGTTGACACCGGAAGCGCCGGAATGCGCAAAATCCCCGATGTCTCCAGGACCTTTAGCGAAATTGAATCGGGGGCGCCCTTTGGGTGCGCCATGGCGCGGCGCACCAGCGCCGCCGCCGCATCCGGCGCGGCCTTGGCGGCGACAATCCTCTCCGCGCCCGAAATGTGGGTGCCTCCGCGCGAGGCGCGCATCTTCACCGAATAGAGCGCCCGGTCACTCATGGAAGTCGCCGGCCTCCTGCACCGGGGCGGCTTCGCGCGACGCGAGGTCGCCAAGTGCGCCGCATATCCGCGAAACCGCCCCTGCATCCGAAACAAGCGGCGGCATCGCGTATGCGTATTTGCCAAACGGACGCAGCCAGACGCCGTGGCCGTCAATGACGTCATCGACATCGGCCCTTGACGGCATACCCCTGAGCTCGACGACGGCCACCGCGCCGAGGATTCTCACGTCTGCGACATTGGGAAGGGTCTCGACACCGGCCAACCCGCGCCGGAAGCCAGCCTCGATTTCAGCGACCCGCTCGGCGTATCCGCCTCCGGCGAACAAGTCAAGCGAGGCGAGTGCCGCCGCGCACGCTATTGGGTTTGCCATATACGTCGGCCCGTGCATGAAGGCGTTTGGATTGCCCGCCGCGATGGCGTCGGACACCTTCGCGGAGGCAAGCGTCGCCGCAAGGGAGACATGCCCGCCCGTGAGGGCCTTGCCGACAGTCATGATGTCGGGTTCGACCCCGGCGCGGCCATGCGCCCACAGCGGGCCGGTCCTGTGGAAACCGGCCGCGATTTCGTCGAAGACAAGCAGCGCCCCGTATTCGTCGCACAGCCTCCGCATCTCGCGCAGGTAGTTGCAGTGGTAGAAGTTCATGGCGTTCGCCGCCTGGAACACAGGCTCGCATATCACGGCCGCGATTTCATCCCCGTGAAGCGCCATCTCGTGGCGCAGCGACGAGGCGGCGTCATCGCGCCACTCGCCGCCCGGCGGCAGCGCCGGCTTGTCGGCGAAATAGTGGCGCGTCATGATTCCGCGAAAGAGCGTATGCATCCCGTCCGGGTCGGAGATGGCCATGCAGAGCGATGTGTCGCCGTGGTATCCGCCCTTGAGCGCGAGCAGCTTGTTCTTTTCAGGGTGGCCAAGCGCGGTCTGGTACTGGACGGCCATCTTGGCCGCCACCTCAACCGAAATGGAGCCAGAATCGGCGAAGAACACGCGGTCAAGCCCGGACGGGGAAATCGCGGCAAGGCGCTCGGCAAGCTCTATCGCGGGGGTGTGCGTGAAGCCGCCGAACATCACGTGCGGCAGAATCCCTGCCTGGCGGCGCATGGCCTCGACTATCTCGGGGCGCCCGTGGCCATGCGCCACGCACCACCAGCTCGACACTGCGTCCACCAGCCGCCTTCCGCCGTCGAGGACAATGTCCAGCCCTTCTCCGCGGACGGCAAGCCGCACGGGGGGCGCCGATTCGCCCAGCGCCGCGTAGGGGTGCCAGATACGCGCCCTGTCATACTCAAGCGGCGTCATGCGAATATCTCCGAGAAGTCGATGTCGGGCAGCGCTCCGCCGAAGTCTATCCGCGGCATCCTCACCACGACCGGCGGGCAGCCCCATGCCTCCAGACGGCGCCGCACTGTTTCAACGGCATCCCCGTCTATCACGGGATCGGCCTTGGCGCACCAGTTGTGGACAACGCCGGCGACGCGCATCCCGCGCCGGAGCGCCGCCTCTATCGACAGCAGGGCATGGTTTATCGAACCCAGGCGCCCGCACGTGACAAGAATGAGCGGCCAGCCGCGCGCGGCGGCGTAGTCGGACGAGAGTGTGTCCCCGGCAAGGGGCACATCCATGCCGCCGGCAGACTCGACAAGGGTCACGTCATGCCCCGCAATCACCTTCTCCGCCGCGGATGTAATCGCATCCAGGTCAACTGCCCGCCCTTCAAGCGACGCCGCAAGCATTGGCGACGCCGGGAACTTGAAAATCTGGGGCGCGGTCAATCCGGCCTCGTCTTCCGGAAAGCGGAGGCCACCGCAAATGGAGCGATGGACGGCGATGTCCTCGGAAAAACCGCAGTTGCCTGTCTGCACAAGCTTGAAGGTGATGGCATCCAACCCCTTCCCCGCAAGCCACCTGGCCATCATCCCGGTCGCGACGGTTTTGCCGACATCGGTGTCAATGCCGGAAACGAAATATGCCCTGTCCATGTCAATAGTCCAAATAAAGTAGCCTAAAAAGGCACGCATCCATTTTACCATGATTTCCCCATTTCGCTTTGGTTTCCTTTTCAATTCGCTTGCATCATGCGCTTGGGTAGCGGTTATGGTATGATGAATCACAACAAAAGATTTGAAGGATCCTGGACTTATGGAAGGTTTGGACATTGTCGAATACGGCGGTGAAGGCTACCGCCGCCTTGTGGCCGGCGCAAAGTGGACCGTTGCCACGCTCAACTACGCCAGTCGCTTTGACAGGCGCAACCTCTGCGAACTGGAGCGCCACATCCTGACCGACGAGACTTTCGTGCTCCTCGCCGGGAAGGCGACCCTGCTGATTGGCAGGGATGCCCATGAGGTCGAGATGGAGCCGCTGAAATACTACAATGTCCGGGCCGGCGTCTGGCACCACATTCTCGTCTCGCATGACGCGCGGGTCCTCGTGGCCGAAAACGCGGACACCTCCCGCGCCAACTCCGAATTCCTCGACCTCGCGACCGGCCGCGCCTTCAGCAAGCGCCCGGAATTCGAGGAGGTCCTTCCCGGGACGTTCCTGCTCCGCGTCCCCTTCGGCCCGGTGTGGACGGGCGTATACCTCGTCAGGGGAAGCTCCAATTTCCTGATTGACTCCTCGCATCTCCCGCCTGAGCGATACCTCATCCCAGCCCTGGGCGACCTCGGCCTCAAACCTTGCGACATCGACTGGCTCCTCTGCACGCACGTGCACGGCGACCACATAGGGGGCCACCACGCCCTGCACTCGAAATACGGAATCAGGGCGGCGACGCTGGACACGTCCGCGGACGCCCTCCGCGACCCCGTTTCGGTTGCGATCCGCGTCAGGACGCGCTTCCCCAAAAACTCGCCGCCGCCGCAGTCGTTCCTCAAGGGCGTCGAGCCGGACACGCTCGTGGGCGATGGCGAACTCCTCGAAGGCCGCTTCAGGGCGATTCCAGCCCCTGGCCATGACGACGACTGCATCGTATGGCTCGACACCGCCACGCATACGGCTTTCACCGGCGACTCCATCCAGGCCAACGGAACCCCCACGCAGGGCGTCGCCTTCTACCGCAGCCTGGCGGCCTACCGCGCTACGCTTGACCGGCTGATGGCCGAAGACATTGAAAATCTCGCCTGCGGCCACGACTATGCCGGCATCGGCGACATTGTGCGCGGGAAGGAAGCCGTCGGGCGCGCGCTGGGCTACTGCGCCGAACGCCCCGACGTCTACCGCAGGAAAATCTCCGAATACATCGCGGAGGGCGTCCCCGTCGAGGAGGAGCCCGTTTCGCTCGCGCTCCGCCTGATAGGCGAAGTCGGCTGCGGCATGCCGGAAATGCTTTTCATGGCGCTGCACACCGTCAGCGAGCACCTTAGGCAAATTCAGGGCGGGGACGGGACGGCACAGGTCAAACACTGCCAGCAGGCCCGGCGTGCCGACACGGCCGGGAGTTCGGCGGCCAGGGGGAGTGTGCTGCCCCCCGGAGGCGGCGGCATCGGCGCCGATGTCCTGGAAATCGTCGGGAAGAATTGGAGCGAGTCATCGCAGGATGCCGCCGTCGCCCTCCGCGATGCCGGCAACCCGTTCTGGGTCGACGTCCAAAACGCCGGGGACTTCCTCGGCCTGCCCGACAAGACGATTCTCCACGCCGGGCCGCCAATAGGCTACGACAGGATGTGCGAGGGCCACCGCCGCGGCCTTGTGAACGCCTGCCTTCTGGAAGGCTGGGCGAAAACGCCGGAGGAGGCCGCGCGCCTTCTTGCAAACGGCGCCATCGACGTGCAGCCGGCCTGCGACTGGCCAACCGACGGCTCCGGCTACGGTATCATCACCCGCTCCGTCCCCATGCTAGTCGTCGAGGACCGCGACTGGAACTTCCGCGCCGGTCTTTTCCCCGCGGAGGGGCGCTTCGGAGGCGGCTTCTGCGGCTGGGGCGTATACTCGCCGGAAATCGCCGCCAATCTGGCATGGATGCGCGACACGCTCTTCCCGCCGCTCGCGGCGCTTCTGCGCGCCGAGGGGGGATTCCCCATGAAGGAACTCTTCGCCGAGGCCAGACGCATGGGCGACGAGCTTCATTCCTCGCAGAAGGCGATCGACGCGCTCTTCACGCGCGCAATCACCCCCTGGGCGCTTCGCTGCCCCAATTCAAGGGATCTCCTCGAATACTTCGCCGGCACAAACCGCTTCACGCACAACTTCGGCCAGGCGGCAAGCCGCGCGCTGCTTCTCGGCATGGAGAAGTCCGGCCGACGCGGTTTCCTGACCGCGGCCGGCGGGAACGGCGTCGAATACGGAATCAAATTCGCCGGCTCGCCGGAGTGGCGCACAGCCCCCGCCCCGATGATCGAGGGCCCATACCTTGTCGAAGGCGCAAAGCGTGAAAACCAGCTTCCATGGCTCGGCGACAGCTCCATCACCGAATGCCGCGGCTGGGGCGGGCAAATCCGCCCCGTGAACCCCGCCGTCGGCGGCCCGTGGACTATTAACGGCGGCATGATGGACCGCAACGGCGGCTGGATGGGCGCCGGTTCGACCCGGATACCAAACGCCTGCTTCTCCTTCAAAACGCAAGACTAACCCACACACCGACATGGAAAAGCGCTTCTTCATCGGCACCGACGGAATATCCCATTCCCCCTCGCCTTCTTCCACGGCCCTGGCCGAAATCCTCCCGTGGAACCCGCCAGACGCGTCACTCCGCCTCGCCGACGAGTCGGCCGCTGACCTGGGCAATGGCGCCTTCGCCGTCACCCGGACCATCGCCAACGCCGGTTCCGCGCCAGTCTCCTTCCAGGACGAGTTCCGCGTCAGGGACCTCTTCGACGCCACCCACTACCTCATCCCATGCGTCAACTACAACGGGAATGGCTTCGGCGGCGAGGAGAACATCTACAACGGCCGCTCCATGGGCGCCGTCAAGACGCCCACCGGGCTCTCGCTCGACGGCGCCCCCTGGGTTTTCTCCTACGAACGCACGGGCGTCCCCGGCTGCACCCTCACCGAATGCGACACGACAGGAATCGCGGTCTTCGCCGCCAACGACACGCGCGAGTCGCTTGTCTGCTCCTGCTCGCTGGAACGCCAGCCCGGAACGGCCGACAATGCAGCGCGCTACGACCACGTCCTCATCCGCCCCGTCGTGGAAGCGCCGAAAACCTACGAGAACAAGGGCGTCTTCGGCCCGCGCTTCGAGAGCCGCATCACCCTCGCGCCAGGCGAAAAGTTCACCGCCACGACATACGTCTGCATCTGCCCGCCGAAATGGCGCAACTACGCGGCGGTGGCGATGATGGGGCACGCCCTTCGCCTGCTAAGGCCGTCCCTTGCCCCTTGCATGACGGACGACGAGGCATACGAGCTTGGAACCCGCTACATCCGCTCCCTTTTCTGCCTCGCAAACGACGGCAGGACTTGGCTGCTTGCGACAAACCGCAAGCAGCGGATGTTCGGGGACCAGCATGCAGCCCGCATCACGCGCGAGGAAATGCGCGAACGCATGAAATGGGAGTGGTGGACTGACATCGGCACTTTCGGGAACGGCTTCGAACTTGGCTTCACGGGCCAGAACTTCCTCAACGCGCGCCTCCTCGCCGCAAAGGCCCTGGGCGGCGCCGACCCGAACTCCGGAACCGCCGCGACACGCGACCAGTCGCTTCTCGAAAAGTGCATTGGCGTATTCGACGCATTCATCGCCACGCAGCGTCCCAACGGCCTGCTCTTCCCGCGCTGGAACTGGAACTTCGACGGCGGCGACCCGAACCGCACGACCGACACCTGCAATCTCGGCTGGGGCGCCGCCGAGGCCGTCCGCATGGCGCGGCTTCTCCGCGCCCACGGCATTGACAAGCCGGAACTGGTCGATTTCTCCCGCAAGCTCTGCGATTTCTTCCTGGACCACTGGTCGGACGAGTTCGGCTTCGGCAAGTCGTGGACGCTCGACGGCACCCCCGTCTCAACAGGCGGCGCCATCGGCGGCTTCATCGTCCCGGCGCTAATCGAATTCTACGCCGAAAGCGGCGAGCGCAAATACCTCGACGGCGCGCTGCGCGCCGAGGACTTCTACTTCAGGCGCGACATCGACGACTTCCTCTGCACGGCGGGCGCGATTGACTGCCAGTGCATCGACAAGGAAACGGCCTACCCTTTCATCTGGAGCGAACTCGCCCTTCACCGCATCACCGGCGACAGCCTCCACCTGGAGCGCGCCGAGAAGGCCGCCTGGTATTTCACCAGCTGGATGTTCTTCTTCGACACCGTCGTCGGCCCCGAAACCGACTTCGCCCAATACGGCTACCACACCACTGGCGGCACATCCGTCAGCATCGAGCACCAGGTAATCGACCCCTGGGGTGGCATTCTTCCGCCCGAGCTGCTCGAACTCGCCGACCTCACGGGAATCGACGCCTTCCGCCAAATCGCCGGCCTGATGTGGGCGAACTCGCTCCAGGGCATCACAAGGAAGCTGGGCGATTTCATCCATGAAACGCAGCGTCCGATCGGCTCGCAGAACGAAGCCTTCTTCCAGGCCCGCTTCAACAAATACCGCCCAGATGTAGAACCGGGCTACTTCAACGACCTGCTGGTGTCATGGCCGAGTTCGTACCGCGTCTGGACGGTCGAGCGGCTTCGCCAGCGCGGCCTCGCCATGCGCCGGGAAGCCTAGCCGCCGTCACCAGAATCCATACTGCCCGGTCCCCAGCACATAGAGGCCGAGCGCCAGGTTTGTGACGGCATGGGCGATGGTTGGCGCGCGCAGGCCGCCGGTCCGCACCGCCAGCATTCCGTATGCCGCGCCGGCGACGGCGCCCATGAACCAGCGGTCATGTTCGAACGCGAACACGGCCGCAACGGTCCAGAAGGCCTGGGCGTCAAACGAGGACAGCGGCACGGCGCGCCAGTCCCGGCTCTGGAGCCACCTGTACAAAAAGCCGCGGAAGAAGAGTTCCTCCGCCGCTGAAATCACGAATGCGGACCCGCACAGCCTCGCCACGGCAAGCGGCCATCCGGCCTCCGATGGGGAAAAGGCCAGTCCGGAGGCCTTTTCGGGGACCGCCGGGAACAGGGAGGGGTCGAAGTATTCCGGCCACGCGCCAAGCGGCATTATCAGCCACTTGTTTGCGAAAAGCGCGAGGGGCCGAAATTTCGCGTAGAGCCACGGCGTCTCCGGGAATATCCACGCCACGGCCACGGCCAGCCCGACGGCGAGTCCAAGGGCCACGTCGCGGAGGATGCCGCCGCCACAGGCCGCGGCGCCCCCACGCCCCGCCGCGACGCGCCATGGGCGAAGCGCAAAAATCAGCGCGCCGCACAGGACCGTCTTTATGGCGTAGGCGACAGGCGCGGCCGACCTCGGGACATTGACGGACATTGCCCCGGCGACCTGGAAGGCCAATATGAACGCTATCCACACAAGGTATGGCGCGGCCAACGCCGCCGCGTCGCGCAGCGCGCCGCAGTCGGCCCCTTTTTCGCAGTCCCGCGCCATTCCTCGCCTCAGCGGTGCAGCCCAAACATCGCGACGCCTGGTTCGGCGGCGCGTATCTTCGCAAGGATGTCCCGGTATTCGGGATCGTCCACCACATTGACCGCCTTGACGCCATGCGCCGCCTTCCAGCTTTCATAGAGGTCCAGCTGCTTCTTCAGGTCAACGTTGATCCTCGCGGAATCCTTTTCCATGCGCCGCAGTTCGTCCGCCAGCCGGTTCCGTTCCGCGCCAGTCGCGCGGTCGCGCTTCTTCACCAGTTCGTCGGCCTTGGCCGCCATCCGCCTGCTTTCCGCATTCAGCTCAAGCAGCCTTGCGGAATATGGGTTCGCCTTGAGTGCGTCGCCCTCGATGCGCGCCTTGCGCTCCGCAAGCGCGGAGTTTAGCCGGAAATATTCCATCAAGTTGGCGACATCCGACGCATACAGCCCCTCGCGCGTCCCCTCGAACATTGCGATGTTGCTGGTGGGCACGAGGCACCTGGCCGACCATTTTCCGCCGCTCCAAACGGAGCAAAGGGCCATTTCATCGCCCTTGGAGGTGAAGACGGTCTTTTCGATTTCGACGAGGAAGCCGCCGGGGGCCTTGCCCTGGAGTTTCTTGCCGTCCGTCTTGTAGACCGGGCCATTGACAGTCAGCACACCCCAGCGTATGATGCCGGCGGACGACTGGGGGATGGTGTCAAGCGAAAGCGGATCGTCCTCCTGCGCCACGGGGGGCTGGGGGTAGTCCGCTGTCTCCACTGACTGCATGGCCGGCGCCTTTGCCGTCTGGCGCCGCGGGCGGGCTGAAATTTTCCTGACGCCGCCGAAGGAGCGGGCGTCATGGACGGCCGGGACAGGCTGGAACGGCATGGCGTCGTCGGCGGGGATGTCCTCGGCGTAGTCCTCCGCGAACAATGGCTCGTCAGACGGCTGGCGCAGCCGCTCCCAGACCGGTGGGGCGAGGAAATACACTGCCGCGGTGCCTATGGCCAGGACGGTGATGTAGCGCAGCCAGAACATTGCTAGTCCTTGAGGATGCGGTAGGCGACCGGCGGCTCGGCCACGACTCCGGCGGCGAGAATTTCAGCAAGCGCCTCCTTGACGCCGGCCTCGCGGGCCTTGTCGGTGACGACCACCACGGGAACCGCGCCGGGCTTGTCTTCGCCCTGCTTCTGCATCGCGGCGGCTATGCTTACGCCGTGGTTGCCAAGTATCGTCGCGATTTTGCCAAGCGAGCCGGGCTTGTCAATCACCGAAAGGCGCGCATAGAAGGCGTTGAGCATTTCGCTTGCGGGCACCAGCGCGGCGGCCTCGCCCGCCTTTGGTATGACGTTCCTGTGGCGGACTTCGCCGGCGGCGAGGTTCATGGCGATGTCGGCGATGTCGCCGACAACCGTGCTTGCCGTCGGGAAGCGTCCGGCGCCACGCCCGTAGTAAAGGGTGGCGTCGGCCATGTCGCAGCTGACCAGCGCGGCGTTGAACACGCCGGACACTGACGCAAGCATGTTCGACTTCGGCACAAGCGTCGGGGCGACGAATACCTTTATGCCGTCTTCCTCGCGCGCGATGGTGGCGAGGAGCTTGATCTTGAAGCCAAGCTCGCCGGCGTAGCGGACGTCGCGTCCGTCGAGCCCGCGTATGCCCTCGACGAGTATCGCGTCGAGGGGTATCTGCACGCCATACGAAAGCGCCGCGAGTATCAGCGCCTTGTGGGCCGTGTCGAAGCCGTCGATGTCAAGCGACGGGTTGGCCTCGGCGTAGCCAAGCCTCTGGGCGTCGGCCAGGACATCGTCAAATGGCAGCCCCTCTTCCTCCATGCGCGTGAGGATGTAGTTGCATGTGCCGTTGAGGATGCCGTTTATGCGCCGCACTGAGTTGCCGACAAGGCCCTCGCGGAGAACGCGGATGATGGGGATGCCGCCGCCGACCGAGGCGCCAAAGTAGATGTCAACGCCCTTGTCGGCAGCGCGCCCGAATATCTCGGCGCCGCACTCCGCAAGGAGCTTCTTGTTTGCCGTGACGACCGCCTTGCCTGCGTCGATTGCGGCAAGGATTACCTTCCGCGCTATGCCGATTCCGCCGATGAGTTCAACGACAATGTCCACGGAGGGATCTGAAATCGCCGCGAAGGCATCGGTGCAGAGTATTGCCGGATCGACCTTCACGCCGCGGTCCGTCGTGATGTCAAGGTCGGCTATCTTGGCAAGAGATATGTCAAGTCCAGTTCTGGCAACGAGCAGGTCGTGGTTCTTCGTCAGGATTTCGGCGACACCGGCGCCTACGGTCCCGAAGCCTACAATCGCAACTCCTATTTTCTTCATTTTCCAGATTCCTTTGTTTAGATTGCACTCATTCCAATATACCAAATCACAGTTCCCTGCGGCAAGCGCGGCGAAGGGAATGGTGCTGCGCGGTCGGCACAAAAGTCACGGAAATATGACCATCCGACCATCGCTCTTTCAACTGTTCAACCTTGCAACTTTTCAACTGTTCAACCTTGCGTTCCGTGTTCGTGTTAGGCCGAAGGCCGATTTCGTGGTCGCGCGCTAACGCCTCTCGCAATGATGGATTCCCGGCAAGCACCCACGCTTATGCACGAAGCCTCTAAAAATTTCGTGCGTCCCACCGCACCGTGCCGAGATTCCATTCCATACCGTAGTCGTCGCGCGACTGTTCCGCACCGTGGTCGCGCGGAAGCGTGACCCTCCCGGTAGGCGCGGCGAGGACGCCGCACCCCTGTCGTGTTGCGGGCGGGTGGGGA
>Ga0326513_10003689_pt1 | contig 11085 bp, 8 predicted proteins | sample 2_2465_0518_D_FD_203654 | JGI IMG/M metagenome (GOLD analysis project Ga0326513, IMG submission 203654) | Bovine rumen microbial communities from UC Davis, California, United States - 2_2465_0518 | ecosystem: Host-associated > Mammals > Digestive system > Stomach > Rumen | place: USA: California... | reverse complement strand
GTCTATGGTAATAAGGAATGTAAGCGTGGAGACTATGCTTGTCTTAATACTATAAATACAGAAGACATTATAGAAAAAATAAATTTTATTATTAACAAACAAAAAAAATCATTATGAAAAAGTATGTATGCGACACATGTGGTTATGTATATGACCCAGAAGTAGGTGACCCAGATAATGGTATTCAGCCAGGAACAGCTTTCGAAGATCTGCCAGAAGACTGGGTATGCCCATTATGCGGAGTAGGAAAAGAAGATTTCTCCGAGGAATAAAAAATTTGTTGATAACTATGTTGAAAACCCTGTTGATAAGTTATGCCTTATCAACAGGATTTTTAATTCCTATCGTTTTAGTGTGTAAAACGGCCCACTTTTCAATTCAATATGGGCAAGTTTTCAACACAATATGGCTTGTTTTAGTTATAAACTTATTAACTTTGCAGGCGAAAATAGAAATTGTGGAAAACATTCATATCTTTCTATCAATCAAAAAGAAAAGAATATGATAATGTGTTGATAAAATAATGATACTTGTTGATAAGAAAATATCCAATGAAATGGCAAAAAGTTATTAACAATATCCACATCATATCATCAAAGACATTCTATTTTTAAAAGAAAGAAAAATAAAAAGATAATAATAAGAGTAATAAGGAGAAAAAATTAAAATGATAAAAAAAGAGTGGAAAGAAAAGGGGTTTATTGATAGCGAACTACCAGAAGAGCTGAGAAACAATAAAACCAAACTAAAAGAAGAGATAAAGAGAATAGCAAAGGAGAAGGATGCTATAATCCTTGCCCATTACTATACTGTAGGAGATATACAGGATATTGCCGACTTTGTAGGCGACTCGCTTGCGTTGGCTCGCAAGGCTGCCGAGACTGACGCAAAGGTTATGGTGATGTGTGGTGTACACTTTATGGCAGAGACATGCAAGATTCTTTCACCCGAAAAACTCGTGCTTACGCCAGATCTCAATGCTGGCTGTTCGCTTGCCGACTCATGTAAGGCTGAGGACCTGAAGAAATATAAGGAGGAACATCCTGGATACCAGGTGGTGAGCTATGTTAATACTACAGCTGCCGTAAAAGCACTTACAGATGTTGTGGTTACGAGTGGAAATGCCAAGAAGGTGATTGACTCTTTTCCTGAAGATGCAAAGCTTATTTTTGGTCCTGACTATAATTTAGGAAACTATATAAATTCAGTTACAGGCAGAAATATGTTGCTTTGGAATGGCGGTTGTCATGTACATGAACGCTTCTCAGTGGAAGAGATAGTAAAACTTAAGAACGAACATCCTGAAGCAATTGTTATGGCACATCTCGAGTGTAAGGGTCCTGTACTTGCATTAGCTGATGTGAAAGGTAGTACGGCTGCTATGTTGCAATATGCTCAGAAACATCCTGAAACAAAAGAGTATATTGTAGCTACTGAGGCAGGTATTCTACATGAACTGCAACGCACATGTCCTGACAAAACATTCTATGCTGTTCCGCCTGAAGTTTCAGAGGGTTCGCTTGGATGCTCATGTAATGAGTGCGAATATATGAAGATGAATACTCTTCAGAAAATATATAATACACTCGTAAATGAATGGCCTGCTGTAGAGGTAGATGAGAATGTTCAGAAGGATGCTTTAAAGCCAATCGAACGTATGTTGGCTTTGAGCTAAATATAGAAAATATTCGTTTTTTATACGTTTTAGTAGCGAAAAAAACACTAAAAAGGCTTAAATGTGTTGTGTGTGCGTAAAAAGTGTTAACGTACACACAACTGCTTTATACAAAGGGCTTAGCAACACTTATTATAATAATGTATTAACATTACAATACAAAAAGTTGTAAAAAGGTATTTTTATAAGTGGTTGATATTTAGTATCTTTGCATTCGATTAATTGAAAAGGCTAATATTCAATCATGAACTTTAGAAGATTTATAACATCAATATTTTTAAGTTTAATACTATTTTCATCAGCCTCAGCTGCTACACGTGTGGGTGGTGATGAGGAGCAGCAATCGCCAGTAAAGTCGTTCTTCGACCTTGCCAGCGAGCAGTTGCTTAGCAACGCAAAGAAATATATCGGCCGTCCTTATCGTATAGGTAGTACTGGTCCACGTGCGTTCGACTGCTCTGGCTTCACCAGCTTTGTATTCAAGACACTTGATATCACATTAAATCGTACGTCACGTGCACAATATACTCAGGGTAAATCCGTAAAAAAAGAAAAGGTTCGCATTGGTGATCTTGTATTCTTCCGTAGCGCCCATTCAGGTGGTGGTGTAGGCCACGTAGGAATAGTAAGTTCTGTAGAAGAAAATGGAAGTTTCAAATTTATCCATTCCAGCTGTCATAAGGGAGTAACAATATCCAGCATCAACGATCCATATTGGGCAAAACGATATAAAGGTGCCCGCAGAATAATGGATTTCTACTAAACAAAAAAAATGCCCCCGGTATCCATCATAGTACCCATATACAATTCTGAGGATACTATAGGAGATTGTATACGAAGTATTGTTGACCAGTCGTTTGCAGATATAGAGATAATACTTGTGAATGACGGAAGCATAGACGGGTCTCAACAAATATGTGACGAATATGCGCAAAAAGATGCGCGTATTCGTGTTTTTTTTCAAGAAAACAAGGGACGATCAGTTGCCAGAATGAATGGCTTAATTCATTCCACTGGTGAATGGATTACATTTGTCGACTCTGATGATACACTACCCAGAAACGCTATAGAATTACTGTATGGAAAAGCAAACGATAATACAGATATAGTATTTGGTAATGGATATAGTCTTCCTAATGAAAAACGAACAGTAATACCCATAGATGATTTCAGACATCTGGCAATCAGAGCAGAAGGAACCATCGGGGTACCTTGGGGAAGCATGTATCGTCGGACATTGCTTTCAGAATATGCCTTTGATGTTCCGCGAGACATATACAATGGTGAAGACTATATATTCTGGCTACGAATAGTATTCAATACAGAGAAAGGTGTAAACATAGTATACGAGTCAGTATACAACAAAGGAGAAGAACACACAAGTAACTCATTTAAGTGGACATCCGAATACTGTTATAAGCTGAACGAATACAGAAAGAATTCCATTCCATCAGATCAGCATAAACAGTATATGCCTGATATGATATGCGACCGTATCGTAAATATGAGTGCTGTGGCGGCGAGTTGCAAGAAGAGCGAATGGATGGATAGTGAATACTATAACGACCTTCTTGATGACATGAAGGCAAATGGCATTAGAATGTCGTTGAAACAAAGACTGTTCTTCAATATGCCATTCCTGTGGATGAGGAGACAATATTCCCGTATTGGAAGCATCATGGATAAAAAGTATTTCTTTTTCCTGATGATAATTGGCATTGTAATGCTGTGTATGAATCTTCTCGACTCAAATACATTGAGTGATGATTTGGTTTACAGGTTTATGTTCCAAAAAGACAACAGCCTTACTCCGCAGATAATAGACAGTATAGGGGATATAATACAATCGCAATGGAACCATTATTTTATTGTTAACGGTAGGATTGTGGTCCATTCTTTAGCCCAGGTCTTTTTTGCATTCACACCTCCGTTGTTTCTTCAGATAATAAATTCCATACTATTTGTTGTTCTGATATATCTTTCTTTATTGCTTGTAAGAATAGACTATAAGGAAAGCTTCTTCACATCGGTATTGATGTGTTTCCTGCTTTTCGTTGTGTTTAGTGGCTTCAGGACCGCAATGGTATGGGGATTGGGTGCGTTGAACTATCTATGGGTATTGGTGTTCACCATTGGCTTTGTCATATTCCTACGATATATACATGATAGAAAAAGTAAGGTGTATTGGCTTTTAGCACCACTTTCCGCCTTGATAGGATGTAGTCATGAGGGTTTGGCCATTCCGTTGTCGGTTGCTTTTATTGTATATATGACTGTCAACAGGAAGGACTTCTTCAAGACTCCTACAGGACTTTATATGGCTTTCTATATCCTTGGGGCAGCATTATGTTTGTCTTCGCCTGGCATTATAGACAGGGCTGGTGGTGGAATGTCCTTACAGGATAGGATATTAAGTGGAATAGTAAATGCCGTGTTCAATGTGCGCGTCACATGGTTATTGCTGATAACACTTATTCTCTTGTTTGGAAAAGACAAGAAAGGGTTTTATAGGGAAGTAAGCCAACAAAGATACTACTACCTGACCCTTGTCATGAGTTTGGGAATAGTATTGACTTGTGGTACGAATCTGGAGCGTGTGGCCTTCTTTGCTGATTTTGTTTCAATGCTTATTTTATTGAAGATAGTATCAGAGAGATTGTCTGAAAAATACAAGAGATATGCCGTTCTGCTATGTAGTGTGTTGATGATGGTATCCTTTGTCTTTGCTTTCATTGTAAGATTGGAAAACCATGAGAACAGCCAATGTATGGTCGGCCAGATGGAAAAGCCGGGACAAGAGGTGATAAGAGTCAGACAACCGGAGAAAGGTACGAACATCCTGCTCGACTACTTCCGTGAACACTATGTTAATCCATCGGCCGAATTTGGATTCTACTGCTGCTATATGGGTTTCAATGCGAACGATATAAACATGCGTATGGCTGCCGCTTTGTATGGAAAGGAAAAGATGGTATTCATACCGGAAGACGTGGTAAACCGTATAGAGAATGACAGTAATGCATATAAGCACTATGAGCTTGACAAAAACAATAGTCTGTATATATGGCGGATGAGTGAGAACAGTCCCGTTAAGCGTGTTGTATTCAAACTGAAACCCGAGGATCATTCCCAATTGCTACCTCATCAGAGAATAGTTGCATATAAGGGTGATGAATACGTAATGGACGACGATTTCCATTATTCCGTAGTGAGTATATATGGTAATCCATACTTAATCTTTACAAAGCCTACGACAAATATATTTAGGAGAATAAGGCAAATTAGATACGATTTTCAATAATATATCGTTCTTTATATAATATGAAGAAGTTGGTAAGCATCATAGTACCATCGTATAATGAGGAAGCTTCATTGTCCGAGTTTCACGAGAGTATCAGTGAAACGATATCGTCATTAAGCCAGTACGACTGGGAGGTGTTATACGTAAATGATGGTAGTACAGACGCTACACAAGATGTAATAACAGCATTATCCAACAGATACGACTATGTATCTTATGTAGAGCTGTCACGCAATTTCGGAAAGGAGAAAGCTATGCTGGCTGGCTTTGACTATGCACAGGGCGACTGTGCCATCGTCATGGATGCCGACCTGCAAGATCCGCCGTCTGTGATACCACAGATGTTGGAACAGTGGGAGAACGGATACGAGGACATATATGCCAAGCGCAGGAGCCGCGGCAAGGAGAGCAGACTAAGGCGCCGACTGTCGATGATGTATTATGGAATACTCGACAGGTCTACGAATATGGACGTATTACAAAATGTCGGCGACTTCCGACTGCTTGACAGGAAATGTATTGATGCATTGAAGAACCTCAGGGAGAGCGAACGGTATACTAAGGGTCTGTATTGCTGGATTGGATTTAAGAAGAAAGAGATTCTCTTCGACCGCTGTGACAGGAAGCATGGCTCGAGCCACTGGAATATATCACAGCTCGCATCACTTGCCTTGGATGGAATTACCAACTATACTACGGCACCGCTGCGTATGGCAACGATAATGGGATTCCTCACAGGAATGGGAGCCGTGGTCTATCTGATATGGATCCTTGTTAAGGTAATGATATGGGGTGATCCCGTTGCCGGATTCCCTACCCTGATATGTGTCATACTGTTCTTAGGCTCCATACAGCTCATATCCATTGGTATCATGGGCGAATACATAGGACGGATATTCAATGAGTCGAAGCAACGTCCTAACTATTTTGTGTCAAACTATCATGAACGACAGGGCGCATGCAAGTGACACGGCAAAATAGTGTATCTGTTATAATAGTATTGTTCATACTTGTCCAGATAGGTATTCTATTCATATTTGGACCTACTCCATACCATGATAGTGACTGTTATGTAGACGCGGCTAATAAGGCTTTGGCATATGGAGAGCTCTATCCATCGGTATGGCAAATACGTAACGATGGTTTTATATGGAATATCGGAGCAATAGACTTAGTACAGGTGTCGCTATACCTTTTCGGAAGTGTCGTTCCGGTACTTCTTCTCTACTCTGTATTCAAGGGTGTTACTGCATGGCTCTTTTATCAGGTTACCAAGAAACTTACGTCAGGGAAAATAGCCTTTATGGCTCTTTTGATCTATGTCTGCTACCCAGCAAACTATGGTGAGTCCACATCTCTGTTGAGTGAGCTGCCTTTTATGTTCTTTGTTTTCGTTTCACTCTATTTTGCCGTATGTAGGGAGTCATATATCCTTTGTGCCGTATTTTTGGTTATAGCCAATACGTTCCGGCCATTGTCCTTGCTGTTCTTGATAGCTATCATCATATATCTATTATTAAGGAAAAAGGATGTCATAAGGAACTGCTGTCGCATGATAGTGGCCTATGTAGCATGTATAATGCTCATCGGAGGTCTGTCGTATGTCAGGACTGGCCACTTCTTCTATCAGGCTACAACGGGATGGTATAATTTCGTACAATCCAATGAGTTTGACAACGAGATAGACCTTGCTGCAAACGAGCATAAGATAATACCTGAAGCTAGGCAGCTTGATTGTATAGAGAAGGACGTAATATGGCGCAAAAGGGCTATACAATGGACTATGGACAACCCTGACAGGTATATGTCGAAATGGCTTCATACACTAACATATACCTATGTTTCGGACAATACAGGTATGTGTACGTTTGTTGCTGACAAAGACAAAAAGGATGATATATATGGGGAAGTCAGTATGCCGTGCCTGATACGCTCCTTCCCACACTATTCCAAGGTGCAGATCCTTACAGTTGTCAACCTTGCATATTACTACATGCTCCTGTCGTTGTTTATCATTGGCATTGGGCGTATTTTCAGGGAATACACCCATGTGGCAGGTCTATGTGTGAGTGTTGTTTTGTTTGGAAGTATGCTGCTGGTTCTCTTCAGTCATGCCGAGTCCAGGTATCATATACCTTTCATGCCCTTTATAATAATGATGGATGCCTGTGTCATTTCCTTATATTCAAGAGCATCTTCGTTACCAGTTTCTCAAAGGGATAGGAAACAAGGCTGATGATGGTTGCTACCGTGAATGTGGCAACGAAAAGAATGATGAATGCCATCCCGCTACCCAGCTGGCTAATCCACTCATGAGTCAGGAGATATACTGTGTAATGGCTGAGGCATTGGTATAAATATATGTTGTATCCTCGCTCGTTCCAGAGGCGGAGAATCTTATTGTATCTTATTCTTATACGCCCAATGGTAAGTGAGAGCATACACAATGCGGCAAACGAGAAAAGCAGGAAGTACAGGTTGGGAGGGAATTTGTTGTCCTGCATGGGGGGCATCTCTCCGTGTATGAAGCCATATAGTGTAAGTACGGCAAAGACAATGGCAAGTATTGTTATATTGGTATACCCCACCCTCTTATAGTATAGGTATCCTAATATGAAGAAGAAGTTATATGTGAACAGTTCTTTTATAAACCAGTTGGCAAAGGGAAGTGTGACGAAGTGCAGTACCAGACACGGAAAAAGACATGTCATGATATATGGAAACGGCTTGCATTTGGATATGAGCTTTTCCTGTACCGGCAAAGAGCATGTAACAAAGAGATATACGGATATAAACCATGTATAGCCATAGTAGGGAATCTTTTCGCTTCCACCGGTCATTAGTATCTTTACAATGTCATACGGGCTAAGGTCTCTTATATCTGTGTCACAATAGCCTATGGATAAGAGTAGGAATAGTACCGACAGGAAGATATAGAAAGGAAGCAACACACGCTTGACCCTGTTCTTGACTATTGAGCGAACTTCCCGTATCCTATGCTTAACACCATATGAAGCTCCTGATATAAAGAATATCACTGGCATCTCGAAGAGCAGGATGGATCTGACGGGTTCATCGAATACACCAAACCAATAGACTACATGTATCACACAGACGATGTATACCATTGTCAGTGCACGATAGATGTCAAGCTGTATGTCACGTGTGGTGTCAGTCATTCAATACCGTTATGTTGTCTTTCTCTATTATCCAGAAGACATGGTAGCCCTCTCTACGGGCGTGGTCTATGGCTTGTCTTATCTTGCCTTTCTCCTCTGTGTCTATGGTCTCTACATATATATGTTCCGGCCATGTGTAGTGGGTCTCGTTTCTGGCTGCTAAGCCCCATCCGAATGCCTCGTAGGGTATGGTGCAGAATGACGAGTATTTTGTCTCATGGGTATCTATGTTTATCAGATACACCTTGTCAACAGGCTTTCCGGTCTTACTGATGGCTTTCTCTGCCAGTTTCTTTCCCGTCATTCCCGACTGATATGATTTCAGCCAGTGGTTTCCTGTACTGATCAGCATGGCTACGAGGTACATGGAGAATATCAGGAGGGTTCTCTTGGTGTTGGTAGCTCTTTGTATGATGATTGCAATAAGGATGGAACTGATCGATAGGGATGCGTAAGGGTGGAGTGAACTGTATATCGTCAACAGGTGAGGAAGTGCCAGGATGACTATTGCTGCTATCATCGACAAGGTCAGCCTTGTGTCTGCCTTCAATATGTTCCTAATGAATAGAAGGAGGAAAGGTATGCATAGCAGAGTCGTGATGCCCGCAAGCAGGATATTCCTCTCTGGGACGTGTACTATGCTCACATAGTCTATTGGTACAAACGAGTAACCTACAAGCATTGCGATGCCGCGTATATGTCTTAGCAATGGTGTGTGTAGGTATTCATTCGACTCAGTATCTATAGGATATTCCGAGAGTGAGAATCTTACTATCAGGTATACAATAATCAGGGATGCACCTATGAGGATGTCTTTTATCGCCGTCTTCCTGTCGGTATGTCGCAGCCCCCATGCCAACAGTGGTGTTGCCAATACCCACATCATTCCGTTCTCCTTGCACATGGTGGCCAGGATGATGGTGGCACACCAGAGGATGTGTTTCCTCCTTCCTTCACAGGTGAGATAGATATACAGACCAAGGAATCCCCACAGGTGGGAGTATACTTGGTTCATTGAGTCGGTATTGAGCACACTGGCGGTCATACCAGGACAGAGGAAGAAGATAAGGACTGCTATGTACAGATGGAGGGCGTCAAGCCTGAAGAGTCTTCCGACCTTGCAAAGCAGCAGCGTGTTGATGACGTGTCCTACAACAACGATGATATGGTTAATCCATGGAAACAATGCCGGCTTCAGCCATAGCAGGTATCCCAGCGCACCATCGAATGGTCTCCAGTGGCTACCGATGGGCAGCATATTGGCAAAGCCATCATCATTGTAGTTGCATGGTGCCGTATAGTATGTCCAATCGTCAAAGACAGGGTGTGTGACCAGTGCTGCGCATAGGACGAGTGGCGAGAGTAGCAGTATCAGTTTATAATGGCTATCTTGCATACCGTACCCTTTCCTCCCGTTTGTGTTGCCGTCTCAACCATATATACTCCGCTTGCCACACGTCTGCCATTAAGGTCGTTGCCGTCCCATACGAATAGTCCGCCGTTGCTCCTGCCCTTGGCTACCAGTACTCCGTTGGTGGTGACGATCTTCACATCGGCATTATATGTCAGACCGGTTATTGTGATGGGACCGGTGTAGTCTGGGCGTACAGGGTTAGGATATGCCCATACGTTGTCCTTGTCCATGCTCTCGCTCGGTGTCACGGCATCGGTGACATAGGAACACAGTCCCTTGTCTGTTCCGAAGAACACCTCGCCTGTCTCCTTGTTTAGTTCCATTGCAAGGATGGTGTTCGACAGCAGGTCGCTGTTTTCCGTGGTGAAGTGTTCTATCTGCGTGAGGTTGTCCTCGCTTATCAGGTATACACCGTTGCCATTGGTACCAAACCATTTCCTTCCTCCTCCGTCTATGGCAATGGCTGTTATGTCTACGCCGGAGAGCAGGTAGTCGGCATAGTTTGTACCGTCGTTGCGTGGAATCTTTACCTGTGTGTATACCGGCTTTTCTTCGTCAATCTGTGATTTCTCCAACAGCAACGGACCGATGTTTGTGCCTACCCATATGTTACCGTCAAAGTCCTCCATCAGGCATTTAATGGCCCATAGTCCTGTAGTAGTATCCAGCTTCTTTCCATCTTGGTTTATGAAGGAGGAATATTCTGTCAGTACGTCGTTCTTGTAGTCGTACCTGTAGAATGCCTGATAGTCCCAGTGGTTGTTTACAAACCACATATTGTCCTTGGAATCAAGACGCATCTCCATAAGGTTGGGACAGGTTACCATGTATGTTTGGGAACCATCCCAGTGACCTGGAATTTCTTTATCTCCCTCCCAATGGGTAGGAATCCAGTTGCTTTTGTTTAAGCTTAGTTTCTTGAATTCCTTTTTGTCGTACGACTCGAAGGTCTTGTTCCTGGTATACTTGATAATAGACTGGTCCACGGCGTATGTGTTGAGGAACCACAGGTTGCCTTGTGGGTCGTATTTCACGCCAAAGACTATTTGGTAGTCGAGTCCTGGTGTCTGGTCTTTGTAGTCATATTCAAACGTGGGTTCTATAGGACTGTTCCTGTAGTTGTATAGTTCCACGAACTTTCCGTCATAGAACTCGAACAGTCCAGACATTCCTCCGGCGAAGACATGGCGTTCATCCAGGGGGTCTACGTCCACGCAGTAGATGTTCTGATACAGTATACCGGTTTTATCTTGCACTTCCTTGTCTTCAAACACCTCCCACTCGTCGTTCTCCTTCAGGACCTGTATACATCCGGGATTGGAATACAGTCCTGTGGTATACAGTTTTCCATTGATAAGTCGCATGAATCCGAAATTATTGTATTTTGGTCCGCCTGGCAGCAATGTCTCCACCAACTCTTTGACTTCTGGGTCTATTGTTTTGTTTCTACTGGTATAGTCCCCTACCCTCTCCCAGTTGTTCTTGTCCAGCAGATTGTCGGTCTGCAGTCCGCGGT
>Ga0326513_10003688_pt1 | contig 11085 bp, 21 predicted proteins | sample 2_2465_0518_D_FD_203654 | JGI IMG/M metagenome (GOLD analysis project Ga0326513, IMG submission 203654) | Bovine rumen microbial communities from UC Davis, California, United States - 2_2465_0518 | ecosystem: Host-associated > Mammals > Digestive system > Stomach > Rumen | place: USA... | reverse complement strand
CCTCGCACCACTGGTCGTACTGCCGCTCCGCGACGCGGGAGACGTGACCCGGCACCTTCTTCTTGTGCGACTTTCCATCGGGCGTGACGTGCGTGAACTCGAAGCCATCGGGGTTGAGGGCCATGAGCTTGCCGCCCTTGCCGTCCTTCTTGACAATCTTGGCTGAGGCGGACATGGCCATCTCCTTCTCGACTACCTTGCGTTCCTCGCGGATGATTCGCCTGACAGTGACAACGGCAAGGCCGGTTGACTCGGCAATGTCTGCCGTGCTCTCTCCAAGCGTGTGACGGTTGTAAATCTTTCGCCGCATATCGGGCGGCACGTGGTTGCCACGTGGCATCTCGTCCTCCATAACAGAAAGGCGAGCCGTCTCCGACCCGCCATCGATAATCTTGTACATGTGCGCCTACCTGCGTTTGCTCGCGTCCTTGTTCACAGCCCCGCAGAACGGGCAGAAGTTGAACGGCGCGTCCTGATGGCCTCGCGTGATGTGGCCGCATGCGGAGCACTCCCAGCCGAGACGCCTCGAAAGCCACTTCAGCGAGCAGTCCGGCCTGTCTATGACAAGCTTCGCACCGAACATGCGACCGGCCTCAAGCGGCGAAACGCCTCGAAGGTCCGCGTATGCGAGGACCATCTCGCTGTCAACCGTCACCCGCTTGCCGACGAACGCGCGGTTGTCAGTTGTCATCTCGAATCCTCCGCCCACAGAACGGGCAGTATGGCGGTGCTGGGATGTTGGTGACAATGACACCCGCATGCTTCGCAGGCTCGCCCAGCTTGTGTATGTAGTCGCTCAGCCAGTCGTCGGCAAGCAGCACGACGTACGACCACTCGCCATCGTCTTCGTCTTGCACCAGATGGATGCGCGCCTCGGTCCTGTTAACCCCGGCGTACTCGACATGGTGGAACCCCTTGCAGAACTCCAAGCTCTCGCCCGTCTCCGGGTTGGTTCGCGGGGTGCAGTAATCACACGCCATTGCCTTCCTCCCACAGCTTGATGCTGAGCACGCCGGACTCAAGGTCGATTCCATGCTCGCTGAGCTTCTTGAGCGTGTCCTCCGTCTCGTAGTGCCGGTCGACGATGGATTGCAGCTTCCATATGTTGCCGACGTAGACCTCGTCGCTCCCGAGATAGATGCCGATGCCGCCGTCCTCGTCTAGGTCGACCTCGACGGCGTCGATGGTCCCAGAGCGCGGGAAGTTGTTGAGGAACGTGCGCCGGTGGTTGTACACGTGGGCGGAGATGTACCAGCTCGTATCGTTGTCGCGCACCTCGTGCTCGTCCATCTTGCTCGTGTCCCAGTAGATGGGATGGCCCATCCCGCTGCGGTTCTCGTACCAGCTCTCCATCATGAGGTCATAGAACGGGGACTCGACGAAGTCGTCGAAGGTGTAGGTCTTCGACCAGCCGACGAGATACTTCGACGAGTAGCAAACCCCGGCGTATTCGCCCTTGCGGACGTTGCACACCTGCTCGCGCCTGACCTCGACGCGGACGTTGTCGTCGTACATGTCTGGCACGACTCTGAGTGCGATGGAGATGATGTCCCCGTCCTTCATGTCGTCGCCGTCGACGAGACGCTTGTACTCGATGTTCCCGTCGTAGCGGCCACAGGTGTCGTACATCATGCGAAGGTCGCGGACGGTCTTCGGCTGCGGCCTACACATCGGCACATGCCTCCATGGTGCGCACGTACTGCATCGCGCGGCAACGGATGAAGTGGCAGAACGCAGCCATGTCCTCGTGCTTGAGGTTGTCGGACGCCGTGTCGTAGAGCTGCTGGAACAGGTCGATGTACTTTGCGGACTCGGTGTCCGCATGGGTCTCGAAGGTTATCTTGATGTAGTCGTCCATTGCGACTCCTTATTCGTCGATTGGCTGCTTCACCACCCGCAGGGTGCGCGGGATGCGTTCGGAGTACGTAACCTTGCCATCGTCACGAAGGCGCGAGAGCCGCCATCTGATGGTTGCCGGTGACTTCAGGCCGACGCCCCTCATGACCTCGCGGTAGTTCGGGGAGTACCCGTGGTCGCTGCAATATGTCTCGATGAAGTTGAGAATCTGCTCGTCGGTCGCGACAAGAAGGTCCGGTCGCTTACGCATGCCTATCACCGCCAACCCTGCGTATCGTGTCGTTGATGGTCTCGACCTGCCGAAGATGCTGCATGTGCTGCTCGCGCAGCATCTCCATGCCCTCGGAAAGGCCGTCGCTCTTCCCGTCCGCGTATCCGCTGCGGTACATGAGCCATCCGGCGACGATGAATATCATGCACTCGATGAACAGGAGGATTGCCTTGCTTACCGCATCGCCCACGGCTATCCCCTCCTTCGAAGGTCGTCAGGCTTTCTGCTGATGAGCCATCCGTTCGCCTTTGCCCGGACACGTCTTCTGAGCGGCGCGCTTGAGATGCGGAACTCCCAGTCCGGCTTGGAGCGGTTACCCGGCTCGAAGCCCTCCTCGATTGCGATGCGCTTGAAGTCGTCGTCGCTAATCTGCGTCCCCGTGTCGGCCATCATCATCTGGTGAAGCTCCCGCGACGTGTGCATGTGGTTCAGGTTCTTCACCGGCACCATGTACTGCCGCATCCACTCGCGGCAAGGCTGCTCGTCCTTGGTCTTCGGACTCACCATCGTTATTGGCACCGGACAGCTCCTTTCTTACGTTGTCGGCGTACTCTGACAGCATCTCAAGCGTCTCGCTTGGGGTGCGCTTCGCTTCGAGGACCTGCATGGCACCGATTGAGGTACGGCGCATGCCGTCGTAGAAGGAGAAGACCGCAAGGTCGGCTTCCGTCCACTTGTCCTTGTCGCGCATTTCCTGCATCGTCTTCTCGGCGAAGATGCGTGCCATCGTCGTGAAGACGATGCCGTTTCCCTCGGTTCCTAGCATGGTTGCTCCTCAAGTGTGTAGCGTGCGTACCGCGTGGTCTCGCCGTAGCGGTTCACGGTCTCGATGCTCTCGGTGCGTATGGGATAGCCGCGCTCGCGCAGCACGAATATGATGGCGGCGAGTCGCGTGATGCCGAGGTCGAACGCCTGCATGCTGGTGATGCCCTTGCCCTCCTTGAGAATTTCAAGGACCATCTGTCGTTGTGTCATTGGTTGTCTCCCAGCTTGTTCGTGCAATTATCGCCATTGACAATTCTGTAAAGGTCCTCGCCCACAAAGAAGTCGTACTGACACAGGGCGTCACCCTCAACGTCGTAACCGCGCTTCGCCATGTGTGCGCCGTCGCACGCAATGCGGTATGCGTCATGCGGGTCAATGGCGTAGACCTTTTCGGCTCGTTGGTATGCAGTACATTCTTCGCTGCACCCTCGGGCAATGAAATAGGACTTGAAGCTCTTGGACTCGCGGTAAATCTTTGCCATGCGTCTGCATGCATGGAGATGGATACAGTCTTCCGCGTAATCGCTCATTCGCTACTCCAAATAGTTGACCCCGAAAAGCTTCTGAAATTCAGAGTGTTCGGGGTCGTGGATTCCCTCGCGTTCCTCCCACGCCTCCTGACAGCGCTGCCGGAGGGCGAGGTCGAACGCCTTGTTGAAGTGGACTCCCATGTTCGAAAGGTTGTGATGCGGCCCACACAGGTAAACCCAGCAACCTTGCTCGTCCGACACGTCGCGTCGGCCATTGCCGGGAAACACGTGATGTACATGAAGCCCAATGGCCGTGCCGCAAATCCAGCATCTAGGATTGTTTTCGTCTGAGAGTAGACTCTTGCCTCTCATGTGTTATAATGGCCCTTCCTATAAATCCGTTTTAAGCGGGCAGCAGACAGGCCGGGAGCTTTCGTTCCCGGCCTGTTCTGTTAGTCAGCTTGGTTGTCGTTCTCGGTTATTACCATCCCCATCGGGACAATAGCAAGGCTGTATCCCATGCTGGTAAGGTACTCTCCGATTACTTCGCGCAATGCCGACGCCTCGCTTTTTTCTGGCTTCATGTACGGCGCGTGGTAATACGGATAAAACGGGTCTGTCTTGCCGATGTACAGGCCGCATGTGGCGTTTCCTACCCCGTTGACCATCACGCAACAATCCCTCAACACGTACACGTCTTTGGCCTTGTACCGCGACACGCGCCCGTGCTTTACGGACTTGATAATCAGGCTGGGGAAATTGTTCATCGAAACGTCCATCAACTCAGGTAGTTGGGCTATCTCCTTCGTAAGCCCGTTGATTACCATTCGCGCCTGCTTCGGTGTCAGCGTGTCCTCTGGAATATCCGGCTTCTCAGCATCTCTCTTTTTGATAATCACTACACATCACCTGCAATCTGCCTGAGCAGTGAGGTAGAGCGCTTCTTTGCTCTAGGCGTATCGAACGAAACCCGAACACAGCCCGTGCCAGCAAGAATCATGTACGTCACATCCACGAAGCTGAGTTGGTCGCCATCTCCTCTGATGTGGAAGACCGGCTTGGATTCGCTCCTGTTGGCTAGGTCGGCAATGCCCTCAATGTCACGTGCAACAGCCTCGATTCGCGTCTGGATTGCATCTGACACGTACTCGCTCTTTTTGTCCGGGTCGATATATATCCCCGTATTGCCACCAATGCCGACTCCGCCAGCGTCACGGACTGCGCTGCGTACCCCATCCGTTATTTCTTTCAACATGGACTTTGGAAACTCATGCGAATGTGCTCGCACTATGTTTGGCACATTGACGGCACCACTGTTGCGCAGCTGTTCGCGAGCTTGCTTCTTGCAATCCTTGACCGTGTTTGCCAACGCGCTTCTCTGTGCTGGCTTGTAGACAATTTCCTTGTAGACGTTTTCTATAGTCTTCCCGTCGCTGCAAAGGGAGACATATTCGGCGCGGTCCGCCTCGTCGAGAGATGCAAGCCACTCAGCTGCAAGCTTGCGATACTTGCCGGGTATCAAGTCTGTATTGCCCGCTATCTCAACTACCCGAACAAGGGCAAACGCCTCACATTGGGCATACAGAACCGACTTCTCTCTGAATTGGTCCGCAGCTTCCAGCGCGCTCTTGGCGTAGTCAAGCTTTGCGAGCATGTCGCGGCATTCTTCAACGGTTTGCAAGTTTGCAATCTGCATCTCGATGACGCTCGCCTTAACTATGTCTCCCATGTTATAATTCCCTCTGTATCCGCGATTACGCAGCATTGCAAGAAGGACCCCGGAGTAGCCCCTCCGGGGTCCTCTGCTTGTGGACCCAGCCCAGCAAAACCCCGCCCCGCCAAGCCTCGCCACACCATGCCTTGCCTGCCATGCCTCGTCTTGCTACTGGAGCCTTCTGTCAGGACCGTCCATCTTCACAAGCTGGCACATGCCATTGATGCGACTGACGACAGCCAATGCCGATTCCTCTGAGCCGCCCTCGGCAAGTCGCGAGACCAGCTCGCCGCCCACCCATTGGCTCGTGAAGATGGTCGGACGAAGCTCGTTGTACCGCTCGTTGACAATGTCCTCGACCTTCGACAATGACCACTCGCCCGGTCGGCCTTTTCCGAAGTCGTCATAAAGCAACAGGTCGCAGCCAATGAACCGCCACATGGCATCTCGCTCGGATTCGCCGGTGTCGTACGTTTGGCGGATTCGGGAGAAGATGGCGTTGGAGTCCGCGAACACGGCTCGCTTCCCTCTGTTGCGGTTCATCCACGCCTTGAGCAAGCCAACGGCTGAATAGGTCTTGCCGCGACCGACGTTGCCATAGAAAAAGACGCCACCTTGTGAGATGGCGTCCATATAGGTAGTGTCTTCCGGGACTTCCCAATACCGCTTCGGGATTCCCGTGGAGCGGAGTATGCTCTCCCGCTCCCTGACCTTCTCCCGATACAGCAGCTCCCGCTCGGACTCAAGCTCGCCAGCACATCCGCAGCGCTTGCTCAGGACAATCCGCTCGGGCATTCCAAAGAGGGCGGGGATGACAACCGTCTTGTACGGCTTGCCGCAGAACGGGCAGGAAGTCACCTCGCTACTCGGGGTTGTATTCGCTGTAGTCATATTTGCGCCTTCTGCTCTTTTGTCCGCTTCCATAGCTGTTGTGATGCCATGTCACGCAGCATCTCTTCCAGTCTTTCACGGGCTTGCCGTTGCTCTGGTGCCAGTTCATCGACTCGTAGTAGTCAATGAAGTATCGAGGGTCGATGTTGTAGCCCTTTTCGTGGACGTAGTCTTCGACTTCCTCAAGCGTTGGCGGGACGAATGGCTTCTTCGAGCGAGGTTTGCGCTTGCGAGGCTCAGGCGTTTCGGCACATATATTAGTAATACTAGATGTATTACTAGATGTATTACTATCTATATATGAGCCTCGCAGATTTTGCGACCCTGCCTCGCAATTTTTGCTAGGCAGACTCGCAGAATTTGCGAGGCTGCTTCGCAAGACCCTTTGCCTGCCATCGAAGGACTCGACGTAGACAAGCCCCAAGTCCTTCAGGTTCGAAATGCCTTTCGTTATCGTCCTGACGCTGCATTGGCAGAACTCGGCCAACGTCTCGTTGGTCTTGATGCAGCCAAGCTCACCGCAGCTGAGACTGTCAATCTCAATGAGCAAGACCTTCTCAACGGCTGAAAGTCGGTCGTCTAGCCATATGTCCCTTGGAATCCAAACGCCCTTAAAGTCACGTTGCTCGGGCATTACTCCCACTCGCCATCAAGCTCTACGGTGCCGTTGTCGACCGGGGTCGGAAGCGGCTCGATGGTGATGCGGCAGGGGACGTCGACGTACGCACGGTAGGTGTCCGTCTGAATGTCCTCACCGGCGATGATGGTGATGGAGACTCCCTTGTTGGAAATCTTGGCGATGCCGGGTATCCCAGTGAACTGCATTGGTTCCTCCTACTGTTTTACGGATTTGGTCATTTTAGAATGGAATTTCTTCGTCGTAGTACTGCTGCGACTGCGGCGGCTGCTGCGTCGGTTGGTAGTTCCCATACACGCTCGCTGCGGGCGGCTGAGGGGCCATCTGAGGGGCCATCTGCGGCTGGGGCGGGTTCGCGTACCCCTGCGGCTGTCGAGGGGCGTATGCGGGCTGTGGCGCGGCCTGCGGGCCATTCTGACGCGGGGACATGAGGTCAATCTCGTCGACGATGACCTCAATCTTGCTGCGCTTGGCACCGGTGTTCTTGTCCTCCCACGAGGACCAGTGAAGATGACCTTCGGTGCTGACGTGCATACCCTTGGTAAGGATGCGAGAGAGTGCTTCGGCGCGTGCGCCGAATATCTTCATATCGAAGAAATTTGCCCTCTCTTCCCACTCTCCCGTCTGCTGGTTCTTGTGACGCTCGTTGACAGCAAGGCCAAACTCAAGGATTGACATGCCGCTTGGAGTGGCACGGAGTTGCGGGTCAGCCGTAATGTTACCCGCAAGAAAGGCTCGATTAATCATACTTCCACTTCCTTATATCGTAAGCCTTTTTTGATTTTACAGATAGTACTTGGAGCAACGCCGTATTTTTCAGCCAGCTCGACACCCTTTAGGCTGCTAGTTCGTATATCCGCTATTTGCTCTGGTGTAAGCTTGCGCTGCCGCCTTCGCCCAACACGCTCAGTCTTTCCACCATAATTTTTATATGCCTTTCCAATTCTGATGGAATTGATATGGCTTTGCGTCATCCCGTAATCTTGGGCTATTTCATGTTCTGGTCTTTCGTCGGCGCGGATAGCCAACACCTGCTCTTCTGTTAGCGCTTTATAAGCATTGTATGCACCCAACACATTATGAGCATGATACGCATTATCTGATACGCTAACCCATTCGAGGTTTTCAACAACATTGTTGCTCTTGTCACCGTCGATATGGTTGACGTCTGGAAGGCTATCAGGATTTGGTATAAATGCCAAAGCGACTAGGCGATGTACTGTTGTTTGCAACATGTGTCCGTGCGCATCATGAAGGGCTATAACTTGATACCCATGCCCATTGTCATGCGGCGTCAATGTTTTACCAGACAGCGGATATGGCTTTGTATGGCCGTGTCGTATCTGCTCTCTTGGAACACTTATGACATTGCCCTTATTGCTAACTATATACACACCTTCATATCCGGGCACCCATTTCCATACCTCTTTGCTATCCGTATCAGTCCTCCTATCCGTTGGAAGGTCGATACCAGTCGTGCTCGATGACTTTCGCGAGCATCGCAAGCTGGTCTTTCTTGAGGAATATCAAGTTCACGCTGGCCTTCGCGTCGGCCTCGGCCTTCTTCCACTCAAGGTGCTCGTTGGCGATAGGCTCCTCGCCGCGAATCAGGTCCGATATGACGGTGACCGGCGTCTTGACCATCCTCTCGTGGGCGGTCTTGGTGCTGACCATCATCCGGTACTTGCGCTCATGCTCTGCTGCGTCGTACTCGTGCTGGCGCAGCTCTTCAATCTCCTGCTCGATTTCGTCGTACAGGTCCTGCATCTGCTGGAAGTAGCCAAGCCCACCGAACGACTCGTCAAGGAAGTCGACCATCAGGACTCACGCACCCAACGCGGGTTCGGACAGCAGACAGGATGCTTGACCCACTCGGTGAAGTACTCGACGGAGTCGAACGAGAAGCGTGTGCCGCAGTTCTCGCAATGGGCCACAACGGGCGTCTGCTGCACCACGGGCTGCTGGACCATGGCCTGCTGGGCCACGGGCTGCTGCGCCTGCTGCTGCGCCTCGGGCTGCTTCTGCTGGTCGACCGGCTCGTCAGGGTCCTTGTTGTCGTCGATGAGCCACATGGCGGACAGCGCGTACTTGCGGGCGTAGCTGGAGCAGGAGCCGGTGACCTGCGACTGGTCGGCGCCCTTCTTGTTCTCCGGCTCGCGTGCGTAGGCGCAGACCGAATGGCTCAGCTCGCTCAGCGCGTCGCGGACCGTGACCGTCGCCTTGATGTAGAAGCGGCCCTCAAGGAAGACAAGCTCGTCGCACATGGTCATGAGCAGGTCGTTCTCCGCGAGGAGCGGCTTCAAGCCCTCTAGGATGTCCTCGCAGTTGCGGTACCAGAACGAACCAAACTTGTTAAAGTTGCTCTTTGGCGCTTTCAGGCTGCATTGGACCGCGACAATGCGACGCCGGAATGATGTCTCTGCGAACTCTTCGACCTGCTCCTCAGACATGGTTTCAGCGTCGTTCAATCCTGCGTTATCATCAGTCGTCTCAGTAACAGCTCCAGCATACTCGATGGAAGTCTCGTCGTAACTAATGTCGGAATCGTAATATATATCGTCAGGCATCGACATCACTACCTTCTATCGCCTGCCTCTTCCTTTTGTCGTAGTCTCTTCTTCTGTTTCTGCATTGGACAGACATAGGTACCCACCGGCAATTGCTTGGCTCATAGTTGCCATATGGGTCAATCCTATCTAGCGTGCATTGTCCTCGTGGCGCACTGGGGTCATAACCTGATGACATCGCCCACTCACGAAACTTGCCAAAGTCATGCCATTCATCGCAAACTTTAACACCAAGCGCGCCGTACCATTTGTATCCGCGACTACTCTTGTTCTCGCAGCGAACTTTCATGTCATACCAAACGCAATACAATCTAGTATGTGTTCCGCCGTGTGTCGTATGCGCATTCAAATGGTTAACAGCCCATAGTTCAGCACTTATACATCCGCATGACTTCGTGCCGCCTCGTTTTAGCAGGTTGCCTAACACAACAGCTTCGTTGCCGCAGTCGCATTTGCAACGCCACAACACTGCCCCCCGCTTATCTCTGCCAGCCTGCTCAATAACGACAAGTCTTCCAAAGCGCTGCCCAGTCAAGTCAATTACTGGTCTACCCATCAGTATTGTTCATGCTCCTTCGCGTAGACGCTCTCGACCGTGCCGCAATAGATGCGGTCGAAGACGGGGCCTTTGATGCGCATGTAGGCGGCAAGGTGCTCGACCTCGGAGCGCGTGGCGCTCGGGATGCTGATGAGCCACGGCTTCGGCTGCTCCATCTGCGGCGCGGGGGCCTCTGCAACGGGCTGCGGCTCTGGCATTGGCTCTGGCATTGGCTCCTGTATGGACCACCGTGTCTCGCGCTCGGCCTCAAGCTGCGCAAGACGCTCGCGCTGCTCGCGGAGCGCACGTGCGTTGGACAGCGCGCGCTGAAGGTCAAGCGACCCGAAGTAGGAGATGATGGTATCCTGCACGTCCTGCTCGGGGACGGACTCGCGGATGGTCTTCTCGGCATCCGCGATTGTCTCGATTGCGTCGGCAAGCATCGCCTTCGCCGTCATGATGGGCGTGGAGCGGTTGAGCCACACGCGGCGGCTCTCGTTGCCGAATCGCTTGAGAATCAGGTCGAACGGGACCATCTCGACAAGGGCCGGTGCAAGGTCCTGATACTCCTGCGCAAGCTCGATGCGGCGGGCAAGACGGAAGATGTTCTCCTCGTAGTCGTCCAGCATCTCCTTGAGCATGTCGTCGTCCTCTTGGAGCGGCGACAGCACGTCCTTGACGTTGGCCTTGAACTTCTTCAGCTCGTCCTCGACGCCACGGAGCATGGCCTTGCGCTCGGCGTCGATGGTCGCAATGTCCTTGCGCACCTCGGTCCGCATCGCGACCGCAGCCGAACGCTGGTCCTCGTTCTCGATGACGTCGGGAAGCGTGTACTTCTCGCACAGGTCGGTGACGCGCTCGGCTGTCTCGGCGAGCCACTTCTGCGCCTTGCTCATGGTGCTCAGCTCTTGGTCGATTGGCTTGGCCTCGACCTCGATAGGCTCGCTCATCGAAGCTCACCCTCGTCCACAAGCTTGCGAATCTCGTCGCGCATCTTCTGGTGCTTGTTGTCCGTCGTGTCGGTGACGGGGTCGCCAAGCTGGTCAATCCACTTGTCAGTGCCGTTGCGCATGATGTTGACGGCATCGACGCATGCGAGGAGCGCGACGCCAAAGCCGTCCACGTCCTCGACCTCTTGCACGCCGTTCGCGATTGAGCGGAGAATCGGCGCGACGTAGTTGTCGAGGATGGCCTCGTCGCCGCCCACAAGGCGGACCGACGTGGCGTAGAGGATGCCGTAGACGGCGTCGAAGTCGGTGGCGTTCGGCATGACGCTCTTTGCAAACGACCCGTCGTCGAAGTCCACGGTGACCTCCGGCTGGCAGATGCTCACCTTCGCAATCTGCGGGAGCGCAAGCCAGTAGTCTTCGCCAAG
>Ga0326513_10003687_pt1 | contig 11087 bp, 9 predicted proteins | sample 2_2465_0518_D_FD_203654 | JGI IMG/M metagenome (GOLD analysis project Ga0326513, IMG submission 203654) | Bovine rumen microbial communities from UC Davis, California, United States - 2_2465_0518 | ecosystem: Host-associated > Mammals > Digestive system > Stomach > Rumen | place: USA: California... | reverse complement strand
TGTAAAGAACGACACCGGATTCATGAATCTGCAGCGATCCGTCGCAGGTTGCCCGCAAAGAAACTCTTACAGACGAGGAATTGTAGCTAATGGCGAAGATGCGTGTATGCGGAACAGTGGAAGCAAAACACGCTGCACTGAGGACAACAGACGGTCCTGTTTGCTGTAAGAAAACAATGCGCAGGCCAGAGCATTCATGATGGAAGCGCCGCCCTCCATTTGGCAAATCGCCAATACAGACATTTTCTAAAACAGCAAATTCCCACCGTGGGAATTTTTGCTTTCATGCCGCGAAACAATCGCATACACACATTATAAAGCACACATCTACCGCCTCCTGCCCGCTTCGGGATATTTGAAAAACCCGTTCATCAACAGAATAATTCCAGTCCGCTTTCGACCAGAAATCTCCAGTCCCCCAATAATAGAACAAAGAATTCCCACTGTGGGAATTCGAAAAACAGAGACTTCAGCCCTTAAGGCAATTCAAGGAAATGATGGGTCTGACAACAACTAATGCATCAGAAAATTATGCGATTCTTAAACGGCCAACCGGACGGCCGCCAAATTCCCACCGTGGGAATTTGGGCAGATCGATCTGTTTAACCCATGCATGAAAACATGTCAAACAGTTGCAACAAACTGTTTTGAATAATTGCTGCCGATACAACAACATGCAGACAGAATAAAAAAATAACAAATGGATACTTATTGCTGCGTATAAATAAGTCAGAATTCCCACCGTGGGAATTCTGTTGCCAACCATTGCATTACAAAACTATTTGCAGAACCAAAAGCCAAATTGTAAATAACGAATACTTATAAATGGTTGAAAGTTTTTGCTTTGACTTGCCAAATTGTTTTAGAAAACAGAAACTATTTGTTTAGAATACCGAAGAATTCCCACGGTGGGAATTCTTCCTGAAAAAGAAAGCCATGAATCAAGAAGCTGTATTATAATCCGGATCATGCATTTGATCACATCTGATGGCGGCATCTGATCAAAGTGATAAAAGATAATGGAAGCAGAATGACGAATCCTGGCCGTGCGTGATTTCAACTACGGCAGCCGCCCAAATTCCCACGGTGGGAATTTGGGTAAAATAAAAATAGCCAAGAGTGTCTTGGGATTCTAGACCAGTGTCTGCGGTCGATAGGAGACTGAACATGTCTGCACTACTGATTAATATGTGTATGCGAACAAACGGTTTGGGAATTGGCCAAAGGCACTAATAATTCCCACGGTGGGAATTATGGAATCCGGAAACCGGATTAAAACTGTCTTCCAAAATCGCGAGAACAAAATTTGCGAAACAGAAGGACGGCAGGATGACATGGCGGTCTGGATCCCATAGGCGGGCTGCTGATTCAAATGGCAGGCAGAGGATATGTGGGGTTATCGCAGCTTCGCGAAAGAAGATGTTCCTGTCCGGGAGACAACAGGATGCCGGAAACCGGAGATGGCTGACTGCAGGACCACAATAGTAAGGATCACACCGGTGAATCATCCGTAGCAGACAAACAGAATTCCCACAGTGGGAATTCTGCGGGGACAGGGATAGAATCTTGAAGACTTGCAGTTTCCATGGTTCTATGGTATAAGTATGTGTATGCAAAGGAGAAAAGATGAGCACATACACAATAGCGTTAGCGACCAGATTAAAAAGAAAGGTCTTCAGGGCCGGAAATATTCCCGTCGACGTCATGGAGATGATCGGTGATGCTTTAAGGGTCAATGGAACGCACCTGGACGGGCACAGGTTTTACGACTACGGCGTCGTTTTGTGTGTTGAGTGCGGAGGCATCGCGGAAGCAGAGAAGATCGCCGAACTGATAAGGAAGGCGACATCCAGGCCGATCAGGCAGAAATACCCGGAGCTGTGGAAGATGCCGTCACTCTGGAACCAGTCTCCCTGCATTATTGAGGGAAAGATGGATCCGGAAAACATGGAAAAGATAGAAGATTACTACCGGAATCTGAAAAGCAGATAAAATTCCCACGGTGGGAATTTCGGGTTTTGAAACAGGATCCGGAAAAAGGAGGAAAAAGAGTGAAGATTATAACGCTGGCAAACCAGAAGGGCGGAATAGGTAAGACAACTACAGCAACATGCCTTGCAGCTATTCTGAACGAATGGGGACATAAAACACTGTTGATTGATACGGATGTGCAGTGTAATTCTACGGATACATACAGGGCTGCGACTGAGGATGTGGCCACGCTTTACGACCTGATCCTTGACGATGACCCCTGCACCGTGCAGGAGGCGATCCAGCATACGGAGGCGGGAGACATCATCGCTTCCGATCCCGGGCTGGAGGAAGCGGACATAAAGCTCAGGGATTCGGACGCCTTCTTCAAACTGAAGGATGCGCTCGAGGGGCTCGAAGGATATGAGTATGTGGTCATTGACACGAACCCGGCTGTCAACGTCATGCTCCATAACGCACTCGTGGCTGCTGACGAAGTGATCATCCCGGTTACTGCTGACAGGTATACGGTAAAAGGTCTTTCCCAGCTCACGAACACGATCGCGAAGGTACAGAAGAGGCTGAACCCCAACCTGAAGATCAGGGGGCTCCTGCTGGTGAGATTTGACGAGAGGACGAACCTGAACAAGTCGATCGGAAAATCACTTGTGGACATCGCGGACCAGATCGGGACAAAGGTATTTGACACATACATCAGGGACTCGGTGAAGTGCAGGGAGTCGCAGACGGAGAGGATGACGCTGATAAAGTACGCACCGAAATGCACGACCGAACTGGACTACGAGGCTTTTGTAAAAGAACTGCTTGAGGAGGAGTGATAAGATGGCCAGAAAAAAGAGCTTTGACGTGGCGGATGATATCAGGTTCCAGAACACAAGGGTCCAGCCGGTCAGCGAGGAGGCTGTTGCGGAAGGGCAGCCGACTCCCGGGTATACGATGCTGAACGCAAAGGATATCCAGCCCAGCCCTTTTAACGAAGGCCTGTCACAGGAGAACATCGAGAGTTATGTCAAGTCCATGCAGGAGACCGGGATCATCGAGCCGATCGTTGTCTACGACCTTGGCAATGGTAAGTACGAGATCCTTTCCGGGCACCAGAGATATGAGGCATGGTGCAAACGGCTCGGGAACAAAACGATCCGTGCGGTCATCCTGCCGTATGAGAAGGACCCGGTAAAGAGGTTTACCGCCCATACGGAGGCGAACGTCCTCACGAGGAACAAGGACCTTCGGTTCTGGCTGTCCAGGATCAACCATGCGAAGCAGGTGCTCCACGAATCGGGGTTCGTGGGGAGCAAGGCGGAAGAGCTTAAGAAGATCTCGGAGATGCTTAACGGGATCTCGAAGACGCAGCTCTACCGTTATGAGTCTTTCGAGAAGCTGATCCCCGAGCTCCAGGAATTCGAGACAAAGGGATACCTGTCCGCTAACACGCTGTATCTTGCGGTCAGCCTGGACGCAAAGCAGCAGATGGAAGTGGTCGAGCGGGTACGGGCCCTGCAGAGAGCAAGGGCGGAGAGCAACCCGGAGCTGCTCGATGATATGGAGATCACCCGTGAGGAGTTCGCCAGGATCGTATCAGATGTCAGGAAAGGCAAAAAGGCGGAACCCGCACAGAAAAAGAAGAGTACTTATACGGAAAGAGTGGACAAGGCCTACGTAAGTTTCCTTAAGACCATCTCAAGGTCAAGGACGCAGGCTGAGCGGAAGGAAGCACTGGAGTATATCGCAAAGCTGAGGCTCCAGCTGGATGAACTGGAAAAGGAATTGTCATGAACCTGCAGGTCAGGTTTGGCGAAAGAGGGCGTAAGCCCTCTTTTTTTGCGTGGAAAGGACAGCCGGCCGAAAATGCAGGAAATCCCAGAAAATCTTATATATAGATACTAAAAGAGAAAGGCAGGGATACAAGATGCGGGAGAGGGCGGCAGCAATTATATTGGCAGTCTGTATGGCGGCGGCGATGACCGGCTGCTCCGTGTTCAACAGAACGCACGGATATAACGACAGGGAGTACTCGGTCACGGTGGAGACCAGAGGCAGCCGGCTGGAAGACGGCTGTTACTATGTCATGAAAAACGACGGGACATACCACAGGCTGTATATAGGCGAGACATCGTTCGGGAACAGTCGAGTGGCCCCGTCGGCATCTCCGAAAAGGGTGGCGTGGTTCGGGAAGGATGCGGACCGGATCCCTACGATGTACAGGGGGGAGAGCATCGCCTACCGTTCATCAGCTGAGTTCTCGGAGAACTTCCACATCGAGAGATTCGAGGATACAGGGTATACGATAGGAATCTGCGGGATGAAGGAATCGGGGACAGGGAGGTATAAGTTCTCAACAAACCCAGAGAACATGCAGATCGATATGAACGCGAGTACCGGCGTCCTCTACCGCCTTGGAGATCACACCGCAACGATGGACCGCATCGGTGACATCGAGCTGCGGAAGGGGAACATCTCAAGGGCAGGCACGGTCGTCGGACTGGAGCGGGGGAAAACCTACGCCACGGAGGTCTATATCGGCACGGATGTCAATAAGTATTCCTTCGTGGCTGACGTAAGGGCGTTTGTGTCATCCGATGTGTGCACACTGAACGACTATTCCTACACGCAGGGGAATACGGTCTCCATAGCCTTCCCGGACTGGTTCCATTCCGGGTATTACTTCGTGGGCGGGTACGGGATCGTCAGGTATGTGGCTTCCGACAGGGAGTTTTCTGAGAATATGGACATGAACATACCGAACGATCCGGCACAGCCCGTGGATGACGACGATGACAGTATGGAGGCGTCGGAGACGGTAAAGTTCCGTACCGACAGGGAGGAGGAGATCACCGTGCAGGTGACGTTCGAGCCGGAGAAGGGGGAGGGGGACGGTTATGGAAGCATCCCGGACCCGACGGCAAAAGTCATAGGGGAACACGCGGTGTACAGCTTAAGTCCCGGGAAGGAAGGAGAGCTCACGATGACTGCGGTCCTGCCTGCAGGAGACTATACGCTTGAGATCACGGGCCTTAACGGAAGGGCGTACAATTACCGCGTTACAAAGAAAGGGGATCAGGATGGCTGAAGAAAAACCGAAGATCGCGATGGTAAAGCCCACGGAAGATAAAAACTTGGGGGCACAGACGCTAAGGATCCTGGAAAAGAAGTACAGGGCCTACCCGGAGTCTGAGATCATCCCGTATGCCAGGAACACCTCTTTCGTGGAGATTGCGGAAAATGTCGTGCCGGACCGGGATGCGCCCTATGCCCATCCTCTGTACCTCTTCACGAGCCGGCACTCTACAACGATAGGGGTCAGGACGCTTGCAAGGAAGACAAAGGAGTTCCTTGAGAAGAAGCGGGAGGAGCAGGATATGGACATCCTTTCCGTATCAGCCGGGATGGACGAGGACCGGCTCATGGTGGTAGCGCTTGTGCGGGTGTACGGGAAGAAGCCGAAGTTCGCGGAGCTGTCCGGGTATCTCGGTGAGAAAAAGGAGAGCGGCAGGGGAAAGGGAAGCGGGCCGAGGCTCCTGATCCCGCCCGGGTCATACAGGAAGGTAACGGAAGAGGAGAGGGAGGAGCACGGGGAAGCACTCCGCAAGCAGGCGCGGCAGCTTGCCAAAGCAAGCGAAGCCCGGCCTTTCCTCAACAGCATTGAAAGATACGTACCGCAAAAGCTCAGCGAGATCGACGAGAGGCAGGAGATGGTGTACGACCTCAGGACCAGGGACATGCAGATCCAGCTCAACGAGAGCTACGACGACTTCATCGCCGTGTTCAACGAGTGCATGGACTACATCACTTCGACGGAAAAGGACACCTACTACAATGTGCTGAAAGGGCAGACGGAGAAGAAGGATTTTTTCGATGTCGTAGAGGCCTATGTACAGCGGGCGTTCATCGCGACGCGCCGCCTCCCCAGGGAGGACCTGCCGGCCCTTATGGGGAAGATCGGAAGGGCGCTCTTTGAGCTGTACATCGTTCAGGACCTCATTGACGATCCGTTGATCACGGACATCAAGATCACGGATCCGGACTCAATACGCGTGCGGATCAAGGGGAAGGCGTACCTGTCCAATATCACTTTCATCGACGACAGGGACTACCTTCGGTTCATCACCGGGGTCGCCGTCAACAACGGGATCGACCTGAGGATCCCGACGCAGACGTTCGTTGACGAGCAGGACGAGAACTATAAGCTGCGTTTCTCGATCACTTCGCCGTACATCACCTGTAACGGGTACCCCTATATTCACATCCGCAAGGTGCCGAGGAAAAAGATGATGTCGCGGGAACTGATCGAAGCGGGGATGTTCGACGAAAAGATCCGGGACTACCTGATGGACTGCGGAAAGTACAGCAAGGGCGTCGTATTCGCGGGGCCACCCGGCTCAGGGAAGACGACATGCCTGAACTGGTTCCTGGAGGACGCGTACGAATCTTCTGCAGAGATCCTTGTCATACAGGAGAACGACGAACTGTTTGCATACCGGAAAGGGGTAATGCTGCAGCACGTGGTCCTCAATCCGCAGAGGGGAGAGGAGCCATGCACGCTGGAGAGGCTCGGGCAGATGGCACTGGTGGCCGGCGCCAATGTCTTTGTGATCGGGGAGGCAAAGGGGGCGGAGATCTGCAGCGCGATCACTCTGTCCAACTCAGGGTGCCGGACGGCCATCACCATCCACAGCCAGTCATCCACCGATACGGTCGACAAGATGGTCGATCTGGCATTGCGGGGATCCCCGAACACGTCCTATGACCAGGCAAAGAGGATGATAAAGTCCTTCCAGACGATCGTGTACCTTGAGGACTTCCAGGTTAAGGAGATTTCTGAGATTACGGGATATGACGAGGCAAGGAAGGACATGGTCTACCGGGCAATCTACCGGAGATGAGGAGAGCCGGGGAGCCGAGCTGGTTCCCCGGCATGTGTGTTCTCAGGAGCGGTCCCGCAGATGTTCTGCGTCCCTGCCGTGTTGTTTCTTTTCCTTTTCGTCGAAGAGGTCGAGGACCGAACGGCCGCCGGACGTGTAGCCGTCACAGTGGCTGCGCAGGCGTTCATACCTGCCGGCGAGGTCCCTCAGGGAGGCGAGTTCGCCCATCAGCCGGTCGCGCTGCTGTTCCAGCTTATCAGCCGCACGTTTCAGCTCATCACGGCGCTGCTCCTGTGCCACGGTTTCTGCCTGGACCTGGTTGAACCTTTCGACCGCGCGGACAAGATCCTCTTTTGCTTTTTCAACTGCAAGCTCAGCTTCCATGGCCGCCTGCTGTTTTTTGTATAAGGCCGTTTCCAGGTGTTTTGCAGCCTCAATGCATGGATGTACAATATCAAGCCCATAGTGCCTGCAGATCGCCTCTAAGGCGCCATTTTCGCGTTTTATAAACTGGGTCTGGGCGGTTCCTTCCTTGCTGACGACTAAGCCCTGTTCCCTGAGGGCCTTCGTGAGGCTGGCCTGCATCCCGGGTCCGCGGGAGTATCCGTGTGCAACCGGGACATAGTCGATATGGACATGGGGAGCACCGGGCTCGTCGGCATGGTAATAGATCCCTATGGCCTCAAGGTTGGGGTTACGTTCTTCCCAGCCGTCAGCGTACTCCCTGAGGATCTTATAGCCCAGCTTTTCATCCGGAGCGTTATCCTTTGAACCGACCTGAGCCACCATTTCGTATACGTCATGCTTCCGGGCGCTTTTTTTCACTTCGGCATGGTAGTTCCGGATCTTCCTGTCAGGCCTTTTTTGCCTGGCGTTGTATTCCTGTACGGAAGGGCCGAAGATGCGCTTGTAGGCATGCGGAGCCGTTTCGTCATGCCAGATCTCATGCGGCTTATTCGGGTCGATGTGGCGTTCCTTTTCCACGTACTTCGGGTTACGGATGTTGTGGTTCCTTCTGACCTTGCTGCTGTTGCCGTTGTGGGTACTGATTGTGTTAGCCATTTGTAGTCACCGCCTTTCTCATTAGGATTTCCTGTTGAGAGTTATATAGCGGAACTGTTTTTTTATAAGTTAACGAACGGCGTGAACGACCCACCGCCTACGCATACGCTAAGAGGCGGGGGCTTCGTGCCGCTTACGCGGTCACAGGGCAGACACTTGCCCGCTGTCCCGTTTCACCGGGGTTACTTTTGTGATAGTCCTGACTCGCACCAAGGATATCTTTATAGGTCACAGCCCTGACTGTCCTGTACAGGTAACTGCAGTCCATATCTTCCGGAAAGATGCGTGAGTCGTATTTCCTTCCGGTATTGGCAGCGCCATTGATATCAGCGTTCATCACCTTCCCGTCATCCTGACGATACAGGCCCCGCTTTATCCTCTTTCCGCTGAAGGCCATGTTTTCAGTATCTCCGGCTCCATAAGTAGGGATATAGTCCCGGTTCCCGAAGCAGGCTTTGGAGGTATAGCTCTCCTCCTGCAGGATGACGCGGATCCCGTAGCGTGCTCCGACCGTCTTCAGGACCTGGCGGAACTTCGCGAAGGGCACCTGCACAAAGGACTGGTTTGTCCTCTTCTTTAGGTTAATTTCCTGCTTCTGGCCCTTGTTGTATCCGACGATGAGATAGGAAAGCTCCCTTTCCTTCATTGTCCGGCAGATATAGTGGGCATACTTGTAGAACGTATCCCGCAGGAAAGCGCTGCGCTTCCTGGAGATCCGCTCCATCTGCCTGGTCACGGGAGGACGGTACGTCTTCGGGTCATGACCCTTCATCTGCTCAGACCGCAGAAAAGCCATCCTCTTGTTGAACCACTGGTTGCAGGCCTTGATGGCTCCGCCCTTGACAACAATGGGCGTATTCCCCTTGTTGTCTGTCATGGCTGCGAAGTTGTCAAGGCCGGCGTCCAGCATCATCACGCCGGCAGGCTCCCCGTCAGTACCGATGATATCCCCTTCCTTCGGGAGAAGGTCCTCTTCAAGGGTGCCGTCATCCGTCACGATCTGGACCTGGTAGGAGCCAAAGTACGGGACAGCACGGACTTCGATGAGTTTCTCACCTGATCCGCGTACTGCCTTTGAAGCGTGCGGGAGCCCCGATACATCCAGGCTGGGACGTATCCTTTTCTTCCCTGCCTCGATCACGGCGTATGGGAAAAACAGCCTCCCGTGTTTTATGCTGCAGGCCAGGTTGGAAAAGACGGCCGTGCTCCTGCCCCCGGACTTCCTGTATCCGGGGATCCTCGGCCTCCCTGTATGTCCGGAAGACGCACTGTATACTTTCCGGCTCTCGAAATATCCTTCCCATGCTTCACAGCAGTCGCTTACGGCATTCTGCATGACATGGGAATGGAAGGACCGATAATCCGCATTGTCTGTATACCGGAACACGGCATCAAGAAGCCCGTAGGAGGCAAACCAGTTTTTGGCCGTAGGCATGGAGAACTGAACGCACTTCACCTTTGAAGCCTTTTTCTTACGCAGATCCTCAGAGATATCTTTGTCCTGGCAGATACGGTATATCTTTTCGAAGTGCTTTATCCTGTGTGAGAAGTTGATCACAGGGATGGCCCTGCCAAAAGCCCTCATTACGGATTTCTCGTTCTCGGTACAGAGGGAGGGATCTTTCTTCAGGCCGGTCATGAGGTTGCGGATGTGAAAGTTGGCAACATTGTACATGTTGTTGGCGCACAGACATGACCTGTCAAAATACAGGTACATCATATCCTCTTTATGGATGTCAATGCATTCAACGTGATACATGCAGGAACTCCCTTACGGCTGATGCTGGCCTTTTCATAGGAAAGACAATGTGGCACAAAGCCAAAGCACAAAACTCATATATCTATTATACTACTGAGAACGCATGTTTACAAACATGCGTTCTGTACACATATGGACACTTACAAAAAGGTTTATGGAAAGCCAGCTCCAAAGAGCAGGGGACGCATTCATCCCACCGCCTTAGCTTCGCGTAGAGGCGGGGGTGTTCTGCTGAGAAATGATAAAAAAACGTCACTGTCAGTATTGAGTCTACTAACAGTGACATCAAAAGCGCCTGGAACGTGATGAAAAATGGAAAAAGAAAGGGAGATAAATATCCTGTTTTTCGGTTCCGGATGCCGTATCGGATCACTCTGCAGGAATAAGAGGAGAGTGATCCTCTTTTCTATTATCTTTAGGCAGATGCTTTTTGTCCAGTTCTGTGCTCCTTTCAGAGCTCTTCTTAATGCAATTACCGTATCATGTGAAAAGACCCCGGAACTCTCCCTGCTAATTCGTCTAAACCTAGAGAATAACCAGTTAAGACAGCAAAAAACGTGTTTTAGAAGGGAATATCCGGCAATATAGCCTTTAGAAAATATCTGTTTAGCGGATAATGGCAGCGAAGATGAGATAAAAACGGAACACAGTCAGAAATAAGAGCTTGACCAAAACATATCGTCAAAAGCGCACCCGCAATCGGGAGCGGAAAAAAGCTCTTTAAAAGCATGCGGAAAATGCTCCCGGAAAAGGGAGCAGAAAAGAGAGAGGGGCAGGAAACCCAGCACCCACTACAGGGAGCAGATTCTGAAAGGCGGGATGAGCTGATAATCACGGAAGCTGTTTCTGGTTTGTGGAAAAGAGGCTGGAAGTATGGTAGGGTGGAGGTGCAAATCGAAATTTGATGGTGGGACAGCAAAATGATTAGAGTAATGGAGAAAACTGACTTAGCACAATGTGGCATGATTTATGCAAAAGCATTCCCTATGGAACATTGGGGAATAGATTGGACAGCAGAAAATGCAACAGAATATCTTCGCGATTTATTTGAACAGAAAAGATTTGTTGGATATGTTTATGAAGAAAATGGTGAAGTGTTAGGTTGTATATTCGCACTTTGTAAAATTTCCGGAAGCAAAGAAGAGATTTACATTAATGAGATGGCGGTACTTCCCGAACGACAAGGGCATGGAATAGGTAAACAACTATTAAATGCGGTTAAAGATTACAGTAAAGAAAAAGGACTTGCAGGCATTGTTCTTTATACAAGTGAGTATGCACCAGCGGCTAAGTTTTACGAAAAGAACGGATTTAAGTTATCAAATGGAACAATATGTATGTATTGCGAATAATTGAAAGGTGATTTATAGAACTACTTTTAGTTTGTCAGAGCGACAACTTCAAATTTGCGG
>Ga0326513_10003685_pt1 | contig 11090 bp, 7 predicted proteins | sample 2_2465_0518_D_FD_203654 | JGI IMG/M metagenome (GOLD analysis project Ga0326513, IMG submission 203654) | Bovine rumen microbial communities from UC Davis, California, United States - 2_2465_0518 | ecosystem: Host-associated > Mammals > Digestive system > Stomach > Rumen | place: USA: California... | reverse complement strand
GTTCCCTTGGCTTTTAACTTTTATTACTTTTGAAATGTTTAATGAATGGGTTAAGGAAGCTCTCGTATGGATGGAACAACAAATCGATCAGAATCCAGCTATTAAAGAATATGTAGGTAGAGAATAAATATATGAAGGAGGATTAATTAATCCTCCTTCTTTTTTGGTCTAAAGCAATTAATTTTTAAAAAATTAAAATAAAATATATAAGAATAAAAATATAAAAATTTGGAAACAAAAGGAGAAACGGATATGTCTTCATATACTATTTATCCACCAATAGTGGATTCATATATGTCTGCATTTAAAGCAGGAAATACTCCATGTAGAGTATATTTTAGTTTATCTAAATTTAATAGCAGTTCAGATTTTACGTCTGTCCATATCTCTATTGTTAAACAAAGTACGGGAAAAAATGTTGTTAAACTTGTTGATGATGCATCTAATAATAGATATAGAGCAACGGGGATAATAATTAACGTTAAGCCAACAAAAGTAAAAGATGAAGACAATCTTTATTATGTAGATATAACAGACGATGATCTTTCATCTGTATCTGGTTCTTATGCAGGATGGATTCCAGGATGGATATATAAAATTCAGCTGCGCCTTTCGGCTAAAGATTATGATGGAACTATAGGTCAAGCCGCATGGTTAAATAATAATGCTAGTTCTTTTTCTGAATGGTCTACTGTTTGTATTGTAAAAGCAACAGGAAGAATAGATTATGAAATACCTATTTTAAACATTGATACTAGAGATGAAAATTATAATTCTGATGTAGAATCACAATTAATTTATGCTTCTACTTTAGTTTTATCTGGTCATTTTTATCGTGAAGTTGATCCAAGTGAATTAATTCATTCATATCAATTTATATTGTATGATGAAGATGATACGATATTAGAAGATAGTGGAGAAATATACGCTAATCAATATCAAGATAATGATAGTTTTAATTATACAATGAAAACGCAACTTGAAAATAGTGAAACTTACAAGATTTCTTTCAAGTTTACAACAATTAATAAATATACTGATGGTTTTTATCGTTGGGATGATGAGGTAGATGATAGATATACTTTTATTTGTTCAGAAGTAATTCTTGATAAACCGCCATGTAGATTATTAACAATAGAAAATGATGCAACTACTACCTATACTGCTACAACTGAAATTCATAAACATAATACTTCAGTTTTACATGATTCTCCTGGTTGGACTTCTTCAGAAGCAGATTCAACTGTGGGAACTCAAAGCGCGCATGTTATGGCGGATATAATTGGGACTTCTCTTTATAAGGAAGAAGATGAAGGTCGAGTAGCTATAAAATTTTATAGTGATTCAGATAATCCTTATAGTGGAAATTTATGTATAAGACGTTCAGATTCTAAAACTAATTTTACTGTTTGGGATGACGTATTTATTTATATAGCAAAAGAAGAGGTAATTAGCGATATTCCTATTTATTACGACTATACCATTGAGAGTGGAGTGTGGTATAAATATGGAGTTCAAATTATTGATCGAGATGGATATCGCGGACAGTTGGAAACAATTTCTAATCCAGTTATAAGAAATTTTAACTATTCATTTTTATTAGGTAAAGATAATCAACAATTAAAATTAACTTTTGATAATACTATGAACAGTTTTAAATATCAAGTAGCAGATTCTAGAATTGATCCAATTGGTTCTAAATATACAAATATTCAACGAAATGCAAATAATTATTATAGAGTTTTTCCTATCAATGGATTAATTTCTTTTAATATGGATGAAAGTCTTTTATTTTGTAATAAAATGGCTGTTTATAGTTATGAAGATGTCGTTGAATTATATACACAGTATAATAAAGATAATAATATATCTCAATATGATTATATTTATGAACGAGATTTTAGGGAAAAGGTTTTAGAATTTTTACAAGATGGAGAATTTAAATTATTTAAATCTCCAACTGAAGGAAATATAATTGTACGATTAATGGATATAAATTGTACACCTAATCAAAGTCTAAGTAGAATGATATATAGTTTTACAAGTAATGCCTATGAAGTAGATAAGGCTACTATGGAAAATTATTTAAAATATGGCTTTTATGAAGTAGCTGAGCCAGGTACTGATTTTTCTACTTACTCTACAAGGTTAGGACAACTTTCGATGGATTTGCCAACAGGAACAAATGTATTTCAGAAAATTTATGAAAAATATGACAGTGGTGAAAAAAATTTAGCTGGCTATACAAAAAAGATAGGTAATATACATCATATAAAAATTACTTTTGATGACAAGCCTCTTAGAGTAAAAAACTCTGGAGACGAGATTGTTGTAGGTAATAATTTTATTATAAATGGAACTCTAGTTACAGTTTATGATCCAGTTAGAATGTATGAATTTGATGGACGATTAGAATATACAACTAGTGACAGTTTAGCTATTCTAGGAGACAGTGAAGGATTAGTCAACACAGTTCATGTGACTATTGATTTCTTATACGAAATTAAAAGTGATTTGTATCAAGGAAAAAGAATACAATCAAGACAGGTTAAAGAGGGGGTTGGCCAGTTATTTGAAGAATGTCAACCTGGGGAAAATCTTTTTAACGAAATTTATTATAAATATTATTCTGATTGGGAATATATATTTCAATATTTAACTACTCTTACCTCTATTGAAATAGAAGCTGACCCCGCAGCGGTCTTTGGAGTTAGAGATGACAGTGAAAGTCAAGCGCAACAGCATGTGGTTGGAGCTACTGGACAATTAAGACTTTATAATATTGAAGATATAAAAGAATTAAGATATTTGGGTATACAAGATTCCAATGGAAATTTGGTTAATTCTAAAACAGATGTTTTAATAAATTATTGTTATGCATTAACTAAAGGTACTTATAAACAGGAGGAATAAAAATGGGAACTTTAAACTATTTAAAAGACAAAGATTTTTTAAAGGCTTTAGATAATGATAATAATAAATTTTATTGGGCAAAAATTGAAATACTTGATTCAGATGAAATCCCAATTAAAAGTATAGAAGGACGAGTTCAGTCTGGTTCTACTATTAATTTAGATGGAAATTCTTCAGTAAGAAGAACTTGTAATATTAGTTTAATTGCAGAAGAAGAAGAGAATGATTTAACTGATATTAATAATTTACTTTCTGCTAATAAAAGAATTAAAATATTTGAGGGGATTAAGAACACTGTAAACGGAAACTATGATAATATAATCTGGTTTCCGCTTGGAGTGTTTGTAATTGTTCAACCTAATATATCTCATAGTGCAAGTGGTTGTATAATCCAACTTAGTTGCAAAGATAAAATGTGTTTGTTGAACGGTGAATGCGCTGGGATGTTGCCTACTTCAATTACTTTTCATAAATATGAACAAATTATAGGAGAAGTTGAATGTATCACTGACCCCCTTTATGACACTACTTTGCAACCAAATAATTATACGATTTATTCATATAATGGAAAATATTATAGTTGGACAAGTAATTATGGCTGGGTGGAAGAAACTGATGATAGTTCGGTAGGCCACACGATTGACGTCCCACAGTTAGTTTATGATATCATTCAGACTCTTGTTTGCAATTATGGGGGAATTAGCTTAGATAAAATTTTTATTAATGATATTCCACTTCAGATAAAACAAATAGCTAGATATACAGGTAGCAGTACCCTATATTATAATACAGATACGGGAGTATATACAACAGACCAAAGTTATGTTACTGAGGATGGAACTTGGCGAAGTTTTCAATACAATGAAGATGTTGGTTATATTTATACCGATTTTACATATCCTTATTCTCTTGTTTCTAGTATCGGGGATAATATTTGCTCTGTTTTAGATAAGATAAAAAATACTTTAGGTAATTATGAATATTTTTTTGATGTCGAAGGTAATTTTGTTTTTCAAGAAATTAGAAATTATCTTAATACCTCATATGATCCTACTGATACTTATAGATTAGATAACAATAGAAAAGTAGAGGTTTCTACTAATGGATTGAGCATAATTGATGATACAAACTATGAAGTTGATTTTTATAGTAATACCAAATCCGTTTATACTTTTAGTGAAGGAAATGGATTAATCACTTCTTTTTCAAATGCACCTAATTATACTAATCTTAAAAATGATTTTCATATTTGGGGTGAAAATGATGAAGGTTATGTTATTCATTATCATTTAGCTATTAAAAATAAACCTCAAATAATGAATACTTATAAAGTTGTTTTCTTACAAAAGAATGATGAATATACAGGCGGTTTGCGCTTGGCCAATGACGGTGAAAAATCAATTGAATATACACCATCAGATTGGCGAGCAGAATTATATTTACAAGGTTTAACTAAACAAAAAATGCAGATTAGACCTGATGTATATGAGCAAGAATTATTAGATTTATTTGATAGTATTTATAATTTTAAAGAGAAAAAATTTAAAACAGATTTGGTTTATCATCCAAATGATTTAAAATATTTTTTTGATTATATTGAACCCATTAGTACATTATATGATTGTTCTGTTGATGTTTTAGGAACAAAAATTTATTCATATCAGCAAGATAAAATAAATAGATTATATAATGTAGATATTCCAAATGTAATTATGATTGATTTAGGAAGAGATGAATCTTCTCGTCAAGAGTTAATAGATAGGTGCGAAGAAGAAGGACAGCCTTATAGTAATGTTAATAGTAACATATATTCTCAAATAGTGGGTGGTACAGTGATAAATACTGCACAAGAGGTTTCCCGCGAATTACTTTATCAATATACTAGTTATAATGAAAGTATTAGTATCCAAAGTGTACCTATTTATTATTTAGATGTGAATAGTCGTATCACTGTCCAGGATAGAAAGTCTGGAATATATGGGGATTATATTATTAAAAGTATTTCTTTACCATTAGATGCAGGAAATACAATGACAATAAATGCTTCAAGAGCATTAGAAAGAATTTAAGAGACCAAAGGAGGGAAAGATCTTGAGTTATGTTTTAGGGCAGTATAATAAAAATAAAAATGTAGCTGATGATAACATTTTTATGACATTAATTACTAGCGGAACTCCTAGACGTAGACAGGGCGGCGGAGATACTGGAGTTGAGAGTGTTTCTGATATTTTTGAGGATGAATGTATTCAAATAGATAATCTTAATACTAATAAAAATTATTATTTTCATGGAAAAATAAAAAGAATGACTAGCACTCAAACTTTTTATATTAAATTAGTTAATTATAGTCCTAGTACAGTTGAAGAAGAGGATGCTGAACAATATTTAAAAACTGTTACTGTATCTAAAGGAGATCCAGATGAATGGGTTGATGTAGAATTCATTTTTACTCCTCTTCTTAATTTTGATTGTATATTATTTGAATTAAAAAGAACAGTAGATGATTATAGAACAGAAACAAGATATCCTTTAATAGCTTATGAAGAATTAAGTGAAATTAATAATATTATTTCTTCTCGAATTACAGATGGAGCTAAATTAATCAAGGTCGGAGTTCAAAGTAGACCTGGATTATTAATGTGCATTAATGGAGAGGAAATTAGAACTTCTAGAACTGGAATCTATGAATTAAAAAATGGAGTTATAACAGTTAGTTTCTTTTCAGTATGTAGTGCAATTAAAGAAGGAGATTCTACTATGACTGATTGGATAAATAGCGTAGATGAACAAATCAATGAGATTATCCGAGAACAAGAGGCAGGTGAAATAACTACAGAAGAAGCTGAAAGTAGAAAAGCCGCAATTAATAGTAACTGTTTTTTTGGTTCTAGTAAGCAAGCTAGAAGTATAGATAGTTTTACTTTAGATTATATGTATTTGGAATAAAGGAGGAATATAAATGAGTTTTGAATCATTTTACGGCGGAAGGATGGGCGCTTCATACAGGATAGTCAAATATTTTGACGGAATCAATATTCCTCAGTCTGGAGCGACCAAAACTTATAAAGCTAAATATCTGGCTGTCACTAATGATGAACAATATTACATATATGATACAGATCATTTTATTGTAAGAAATGGTGATAATTATACTGACTATATATGGAAATTAACTAGTCTTAATGGAGATACAGTAGATACTAAAACTAATAAAGAGGGAACTGGTTCAACTAGTCAGCAAGTTTTAGACAGTGTGTTAGCGGAAGGTATGGTTCAATGTTTTGAACAAGGAGGCGCTACTACTGATGAAGTTAATTATGGAGAATATGTAATTATTGACACTCCAGATAAAAGTAATCCTGATAATGGTAAAATCTATCGAAGAGGGATGAATTTTGATTATAATGCAGACACTAATCCTTTAGCTGGAGGTCAATATATAGGACAGATAGTAGGTCCTCAAGGAGAATGTCCTGAATTAAATTTTGATCATTATAAAGATATAATTAGTTCAGAAGAAGCTTACCACGAAAAAGAGTATGATGAGGCAAATGAAGATTTAGTTCCAGGTTCTTATGTTGATACTAGTGGAACTAGACAATTTAATGATAAAATTAAATATGTATATACTAATATCAGAGATGAATTTGGAAATATTAAAGAGTGTGCAATTGGATTTAAATTACCTACTTTAGTTCAAAATTATGAAGCTCGATCAATGAAACCTTATAATCAGCGAGCTGTAGATCCTGATACAGGGGAATATTATAATTATGATTTGATTAGTGAAGATTCTACTGAATATATTGATGGAAAATGGCAACATCCATTTTATCATAAATGGCAAATTAAAATTCCTAGCGGTTATCATGGAGTAAACTCAACTAATATAGAAGTTGTTCATACGAAGACAATGCCAGAAGGATATAAAGATAGTTATGCGGGAACCGCAGTATATGATGATATCAATTGCACTACTCCGCATATTGAAAATGAGCAAGAACTTATTTTAACAAAATCAGTCGATGTATTAAAAGAACTTGAAAATACAATTTATCATGCTGATGATACACCAATTTATGACGCGGATGATGATGTCATCTCTTGTTCTATTAATTATAATGATCAGACTTTATATGTTAAGAAGGAAGACTGCTATATGGATGTAGTTAGATATAGAGAAACTGATTTTGATAACTTAGAAAATGGAGAGATTACTTATCATTATATTGGTGATTTTAATACAATTCAAAGAATTACTATCTCAGAGGATGGTACTTTAAGTGTATACTACAGTGCTTTTGATAATCCGCAAGTCTTTAATAAAACATTAACTTGGATTGATAGAGTTACTTTAAGTCAAAAAGGTGATTTCGTTGTTTTATTCAATAATGATCAAGTTCAAGATGGTCGTTATAGCACTACTTTAAATTGGGTTGATTATGTAACAGTAGATGCAGATGGAACTATGAATTTCTTCTTTAATAGTGATCATAATAATCCAGCTTATGTATTAAATAAGTTAATAAAAAATATTAAAAATATAGATATTCAAACTGAAGAATCTACGGGAGCTGGGGAAGGAACTGGAGATCAAAAAGTTCATATCGAGTTTAATACAGGCGATTCGGAAGTTATTGGTAATCCACTGAATTACATTATTGAAACTACCATATGTAGACCTACTATAACTTATCCTAATGCTCCTTATTCACATTTACTTGTTTATTATGCAGATCCCGCCTTAAGACAGACCTTGTCAAGTAAGTGGGTAACTTACCCTAGCGAGAAATATCCTGGAACAGTTAGAACAGAATGGGTTGATTTAGGAGATGTGCGAGGAACTCCTGGAGGATTACATATCATTGAAGATGTAGATTCATTAACTGATTTACAGGATTCAAGTGGAAATTGGATTCCTCCTGAACAGCTTACGGATAGCAAGGGAGTAATTATTAATCCTGAAGGAGCTGGTTGGGCGGTTACTTACACTCCAGATGGTGGAACAGTTAGCTATATTTACTGCTATGATTATAATAGTAAAATATGGTATCTAATTGGAACAATAGATCCTACTTCTATAGATGTTAGAAGTGTTATTGTTAAATCTGCTCCTGTTGACGAGACTTATGAGCCGGATCCTGTTGATATATCTATGTTAAAAGAATATGGATTTTGGCTAGCTCAAGAGGAATGTTATTATGCAAATTAACTATTAGGAAAGAGAAGGAGTTAAAATATGGCTACTGGTGAAGTTTTAAGATATCTTAGACAAAAAGATTCTACGGGTGCGATTGGACCTATAACATGGATAGGCGCTGAGCAAAGATTCGTAGGCGGTTTACGTAATAGCGGGGTAAATAACTTAGAAGAACAATATATTCTTGGAACAGATACTTATACCGTAACTTACGAAGATAAAGATGGAAATAATGTTACTGAAAAAAATTTTTGTATTGCAGATTCAGATTTAACAGGGGTAACAAATTATTATAAGTTAGTTACTACTATTTATAAAGAAACTCAAAATGAAAATTATAAATTTGATGAAGATAGTATTATTTTTTCAAATGCACTTAATGATGTAGCTTTTGGAGATGGAAAGACTTATCCAGATACGCAATCTGTTTATCTTTTAAATAGTGACACATTTAAATTTGAAGATGATAATTCTACATTAAGTATTTATACTTTTAATATGTTACAAAAAGACGAACTATTTTATGTTCAATCTAATGGTAATGAACTTCTTATTTTAGTTAAAACAACAGAAACAAAAATAGATAGTGTATCAGGAAGAACTATTATCAAAGAACATATTGATAATTTGCTTAATCCATAAATAAAGAAAAAGGCAATTACTTTAATTAGTAATTGCCTTTTTTATAATATAGGAATTAAAAAGCTTGACAAAAAGTAAAATTTTTGGTATACTAGTATTAGAAAAAAGAAAGGAGAAAAATGAATGTTTTATTTAGCTTTAGATTTATCTACTAAGTCATCTGGCTATGCAGTATTTGAAGATAAGAAGTTAATAGACTATGGATGTATTACTGCAACTAGCTCTAATGTATGGCATAGAATAGATAAAATGATTGTTGAATTAGAAGATAAAATATTACAAAAATATCAATTCTCCCATATTTATATTGAGGATGTATATCCAGAAGATGTGAAAGGAAATTTAACAGTCTGGAGAACTCTTACTTATTTACAAGGTTTTGTTTTACACTTGCTCGATAAATATGATTTGAAATCTACTTTTTTTACTGCATCAGAATGGAGAGCTAAATGTGGTATTCATACTGGTCGTGGGATTAAAAGAGATTCGCTTAAGCCTAGGGATATAGCTTTCGTTAAAAATCAATTTGGATTAGATGTTAATGATGATGTGGCGGATGCTATTTGTTTAGGATGTGCGGCGATGGGGGTAACTCCAATCCAACCTGAAGTTTCTAAGACTGAAGATGGTTTTGAATTTGGCTAAAAAATTTTTTAAAAAATTTGGGTACAATTTTTTAAAGTATCCTTTCTATTTTTCATATATAATAACAGATAAAAGGATAATGCGCATTTTCTTTTTCTTATTATTTTTCTATTTTTATTTAAATGTGTCATTCTGACACAATTGAAAGACATTATTTCTAAATGTCTTATTCCCACATTTTATTTTTATTTTTTAAGGAGTAACTATAACTATGAATAATTTTAATCAACAAAGTTATTTTGCGCCTGTAAATGGTATTCGTTCTACTAATAAAATGATGATGGATAATATAGATGGGAGAACTACTCATATGAGCAACCCTGGATTGCCGATGAGATAAAAAAAAAGCCTTACTCTTAATTGAGTAAGGCTTTTTTTTTGTTTTTATAGATTTTTGATTTTTGCTAACTGTTCTACTGTTAATATTGTACCGTTTGCTAAAATTATAGTTCCATTTGCTTTAAATTCAAAAGCATTAGAGCGAGTGGTGTCGTCTGTGCCATTACCAATAATTAGTAAAGAATTAGAGCTACCATCGCCAATATCTGGTACCGCCGCATTATATCGACCAATAACTGTTTGAACAGATCCTGCGGCTACTGTACCATTTCCTCCCGCATGGGACATAAGACCTGTAGCACAAGTAGCCATGCCTTCTGCGTGAGAGTAAATGGCGGCAGCTAATGTGTTAGCACCTTCTGCATGAGCAGTGTCGTTAAGAGCTGTTGTCTGGTATCCTTCTGCATGAGAATACATTCCATTAGCGCGTACTCCTCGGCCTTCTGCGTGAGAATATTTACCGTCAGCGAATGTAGTATACCCTTCTGCATGAGAATAAGTACCGTTAGCCGTGGTTGCAGATCCTTCTGCATGTGAGCTATCTCCACTGGCTTTTGTTTGATATCCTTCTGCATGAGAAGAACCATTAATAGCGGATGTTTGACTTCCTTCTGCATGTGAGTTGTCTCCACTGGCTTTTGTTTTAAATCCTTCAGCATGAGCACGAGTACCAGAGGATGTTGTTTGAAAGCCTTCCGCGTGAGAGCATACTCCAGAAGCGATTGTCTTATTACCTTCCGCATGACTACAACTATTTGAAGCTATTGTATTGCTTCCTTCAGCATGAGAAGCTAGACCATTAGCTTCTGTAATATTCCCCTCAGCATGAGAATCTTCCCCATAAGCTCTTGTGCTAAATCCCTCTGCGTGAGCAGCTTGATTAGCGGTTGATGTTTTATATCCTTCAGCATGAGAAGCAGTTCCATTAGCTCTTGTTTCACTACCCTCTGCGTGACCAGCTTGACTAACGGCTGTTGTTTGAACGCCTTCAGCATGAGAAGCTAGACCATTAGCTGATGTAGTATACCCTTCTGCGTGAGAATAATTACCGCTAGCTATTGTTATACTGCCCTCTGCGTGAGCAGCTTGATAAGTGGCTGATGTTTGAATGCCTTCCGCGTGAGAAGCTTTACCAGAAGCTATTGTGCTAGATCCTTCTGCGTGAGTATCTATACCAGAAGCTAATGTTTCACTACCCTCAGCATGAGAATCTTCCCCATCGGCTGTTGTCATATATCCTTCAGCATGAGAATAATCGGCGTTAGCATAATTTGGATGTTCTGGATCATAATTACTTCTAAAAGAATAAGCTCCTGTTCCTTCATGTTCCGCTAAGTAGCTAGAAAGTTTT
>Ga0326513_10003684_pt1 | contig 11090 bp, 17 predicted proteins | sample 2_2465_0518_D_FD_203654 | JGI IMG/M metagenome (GOLD analysis project Ga0326513, IMG submission 203654) | Bovine rumen microbial communities from UC Davis, California, United States - 2_2465_0518 | ecosystem: Host-associated > Mammals > Digestive system > Stomach > Rumen | place: USA... | reverse complement strand
TTTGTGTTCTCCCCATATACTGATATTTGAGGAGTACCCCCCCCCCGAATGGTCGGTTGTACCCCCCCCTACCAACTCCGCAAGTATGGCCCATGTTGATCCCATAGGGCGGGTCTGTTATTGCGATGTCAAAATATCCATCAGGGAACCGGCGCATAACATCCATGCAATCAGCGCAGACAAAAGCTGATTCTGAATCTGCCGGAAGCTGATTAATATCTGTAATCATCAGCGCCTCCAATACTTAATCACAAGCGCCAGCGTTACAACAAACCCGGCAACCGTTACGATGCCCATCAGGAACGCAACAACGGCGGCGCAAGTCAGAAGAAAATCAATCATTCGTTCACCTCCACCGCCGTTCGGCATAACTGCAATAGTCATCATCTTTCATTCCCATAAAACCATGCGCCATATTGCAATATTCCGTGTCTCGAAGTTTGCAATCCCGGCACCGGATAATTTCAGCCATTGCATCGGCCTTGCCCATCTCATACGCCTTGTATAGCTGCGCCTGTTCAATGTCCTGCATTTTCTGTATTTCTTCGTCCGTGTAGGGCTGTGCGGACGGCACTTGCTTCAAGTACAGTTCACATTCTTCAGCGATGTCATCGCCGATGCCTTCATAATTACGGGTTTTCTTCCATCTATTCTTCAGCATATCAATCGCCGCCTGCCTGCTGATTAAATCATCCATCGGTTCTCCTTTCTGCATCAGCGCAATAAAATTCCCAACTGCCACCGAAATACTGTAGTCCCCATTTCGGATTTGAACAATAACAGTTCCCTTCATGGTAATAATCAACGCCATGCTTGCAATCTTTGCAACGAATGATTTCCTGCTGTGCGGATGGCAATTCCCGCAAATCTTTTCTCAGTAGCAGTATCTCCGTAGTTTGATTCATCGGTATACTATCAAACCTCTTGTCAAGCGCATCTATCGCCGCCTGACGACTGATGGGGTCTCCGACATTTGTGTCGGGAAGTTCGGGCTGTGCGGGTGGCAACTGTTCGGAATTTCCGAACAACTCAAGTGCCGTTATAGCCATGCCGAAAGCTGTTTTCCCTTCATCGTTCAACTCGCAATAATCATCCAAACTCTGTTCCAAGCCTTTCAGCAAATTTATTGCCTGTTGATTATTCATTCTTCCCGCCTTTCTGCTCGACTACAAAATTCATATGCCATCATTGGCGAAACAAGGCTGTGCTCTCTGCAAGTGTGATCCTCACGCCAGTGCTTGCATTCCCGGCACCGGATGATTTCGGGCTGTGCGGATGGCAATCGTTCAATAAATTCAGCGCATATTCGATATGCGGCATCACCGATTTTATCCTGCGGATAGATGTCTGGTTGTAGATGCTCTCTCTGTTTGTTAATACGGTCAATCGCCGCCTGACGGCTGATTAAATCGCTCGCGTGCGTTTCCGTGCGTTTATCGTGCGTTTCTGGCTGTGCGGATGGCAAGTCGCAAAGTAAATCCACCGCCCATTGCTTTGCGGTACTTATTGTGATCATTAACGCTCCGCCACGCTCAAGCCTTACACCATCACGGCAAATTGCATCAATCGCCGCCTGTCGGCTGATGCAATCGTTAACTAAATCTTTGACTAAACATTGACTATCTTTGACTATTTTTTCAGCCATATCGGCCCCCTTTCCCCGCGCATCCGGCGGATCATCCGATTATCTGCCGTCACCAGCGGGGTTAATCCCCCGCCGGTGTATCGGCTGATGTTTAACAGCTTGCCGGTGCTGTTGTGCTTGCTCTTATTTGCTCTTTTCAAATGGCATCACCCCCGATATAATCAAATATATTCATCTGCCCTGGAATCATTTCTTCTTGATACATCCGCAAGCGCTTATATTGGTTATATTTCTGTCTGTACCGATACGATGCCCCGAATATGTTCCATGCGGCTTTAACAACATTCGGCTCATATTTCCCAATCAATTCAAGATCATCAACCGCACGATATGATATTGGGCAACCACAACAGCCGGTTCTTTTAAGGCCGTAGACCTCATAAGCATCTGAATACCTAATGTTATATGCCCGCTTATACCATTCTTTATCTTTGTCTGACACATAATAAAGTGGGCGCAGCCGGAATTGCCCGGATGACATTTCACCGAAACATAATGTTGTATTGTCCTTTCGCGGGACAGAACGCATCCCGCCCTCGTCGCGCCGTTCGCCGGTGATAATCATTTCGTAATGCTTTTGCACGTTATGCGCCACTTGCTTTTTACAATAATCGCAACACTTAGCCGATATTTTAAAATCGGGCGGATTTTCCGCGATGAAATCACGCATATACTTTGATGAATTAATTACAAGCTGGATATTCGGGCGCGGTTCACCTTTTGAATTGCAACAACAAAGAAAATTTATAACTGTTTCGCAACCTGGGAACCGTTCGCGTAATTCCTGGCGTTTTGCCTGTTTATCCTCTGCCTGTTCATACTCATCAGCGATTGAAAGCGGAACTCCCTTTTTTTGCCATTCATCAAGGCCAGCGCTCATTATTTTTGACACGAACGGAACCCCGTATTTTCGTGTTGCTTGAACGATATTGATTTTGGGCCTGACCTCTTCGATTTCGACGCCGTATTTTTCAGATTGCCTTTTAACATGGTCTTTTATGGCTTTCATTTCCAATCCGGTGTTGAAAAACACATATTTTACTTTCGGCAATGACGGCGCGATTTTTCGGGCGGTTTCAATCAAATCAAGCATGATATCAGAATCAGAACCGCCGGAATAGCTGCATGTTGCGTTAGGATGCTGCCGTAACCGCGTCATGATAATTCCGATGATAGCTTGGAATTTTTCCGGAGATTCATAATCCGCATAAGCTGGCCTATCAAGATAAACCCTTGAAAATTGCTGTTCGCTCATTCTGTATACCCCCACGGATTAACTAATAACATGGTTTCCTCCTTTTTCATCAATCAAAAATTTTCGAATAAACCGGTTGGCGTATTGCGGGTGTATTTCACTTCGTTTTTCATAACGCCGTTCCCCGTTTATGTTTGTAAGTGTCTGATTCGGCACGAAATCAATTGGTTCCATGATAAGATTGTTTTTGGGTTTGAATCCTATAAACCAATATTGGGTAGGCTTTTTCATGCTGTCCCCGTCGTTTCGCCTGTCGCGGTCGATTATCGCCGGTTTTAAACACCAAAAATCTGTTAAGTAATGCGGCTTTGTAAAGGGATTTTCTATCACCAGCCGCAACCCGCGCCGCAAACAGATAAGCGCCATCATACTAATTGTTTCATAATTGCGGTGCAGCTCATCATGTAACTTCATGCTTGTTAATAGCTTCTTTTCGTCCGAATCATTACGCTGTTGCAACTGTTCGCCGCGAAATCTAAGCGGAATTATTGCATTAAAGCGTGTGCAAGGGAAAAAGGCCAATATAAGATCCTCCTGGGTGATACTGTCAAATATCGATGGTTTCCCTTCGTACCCCCCCCTAATTTCTGAAAATAGATCTATTTGTTTGTCGGTTTCCCCGTAATCATTCAAAATATCGTAATCGTAAGCATCATATCCAAGTTTTCGAAATTCATTCTTGAATGTCCCGGATTGCTCAAACAGGCAATGAACCACCAATTAACATCGCCCCCTTTATTCTGTATACCCCATCGGATCAATTGGCTGTTTGGGCGGCTTGATTTCGCCTAGAACAATAGTTGCGCTGTTGGCGTTTCGTTCGGCGTTCATCTTGTTGGCAATCTTTAACTGCCGTTCGATTCCCTTTAGCGCCTCGATAATCTGCTTCGCCTGATAATCCGTCAATCCTTCACCCATCTGAACACCTCCCCGCGCTGAACGCCTTTTTGCAAGCAAGCAGAATGTGAATTCATGTAAATGTCGATGTGCCGCCCGGAAACGCCGCGATCCTCAACTATGAATTCGCCCTGTCCGGCGATCATGATGCGCGTCCCCAACGGAAGCGCCCCACACGCCACGGTGCGACCCTCTGCGGGCATCGTGCCGGATGCCGTAGGGCCTCCCGCCCATTTGCCGCAACACTTCCGGCAATTACAGTAAAATGTCAGCTTGTAATTGCCCATATCGACCCAATGCCCCGCCGGGGCGGTTACATCCTCTGATGCAATTTCGGTGTTAGTGTCGGCAAGGCATACAAGCGGCGCACCAGCGGCGGCAATTGCGAAGCCGATAACAAAACCGGCGGCGCGAAGTAAAAACGGCTTAATCATTCCATTCCTCCTCAATCAATCTATCATCGTGTTCGAAATCTGCCCGGTCGAACGGATCCGGCAGCTCTGGCGGCGTTGGTTCCGAAAACAGGCCATCATAGGGTTCATGCTTCCGCCCGTCTTCCGTCAGAAAAGGCATATCGTTTATATGGTCCTCAATCTTTAATGTGCAGAAATCAACGGCGGCATTTTCTCCCGCCGGGAAATATTCGCCCATCCAATCAATCAAGTCATACTTGTTAACATATCGATTGGTTTTATCAATCGGCTGTTCAAATATCGCCAGCGCCGCTTGAAGGGTGTTTAAATCGCGCTCATCAGCTTCCGACCATGTGCCGAACCGGCTTTCGCGTTCCTTCGCCACCAGGCGCCCGCCTATCATGGTTTTAAGATTCGCGGTTATCTGCTTTATATCGTGCATCGTTCGCCCTCTCTTTCCATCGGTATCGGTGCGCCTTTTCGGTAATGCAAGGCAATTTCGAACCACTTGACCGATTCACCATCCGTGAAAACGCAAATATTCGGCATTGTATATTTGACGGTCAAACGCCCACTAACAAACACGGTGTTTTCACTCGCGAACCGCCGGACAATCGGCAACACATCGCCGGGCTTTGTCCGGGCCTTTGCCGCCATGACTTCCCGCCGCGATATCCCGGTGCCAATGTTCCGGGGGTTACGGACTGGATGCGGCGCGATGCTTTCCCCCTCTTTCAGTTCCGGCTCTTTCGGTGTCTTGCGCTCATACTTAGCTAACAGCGGCTTGTATTCGTCCCGGTTGATGATATAGCCGGTATAAATCGCCGCTTGTGACGGTCCGGCAATAACGCTGATGGTGCGTCCTTCGCGTTGTAAGGCGTTTAAACCGCGTTTTATATCCGTAGCTGATAGATTTGTCATGTGTGTTACATCAGCACTCTTAGCGGCCCTTCCGGCATCGTTAACGGCCTTTATAACGCCCATAACAACATCAGTTCGTGCCGTGGGCCATTCGGCGCAGCTCCCAACCAGGCGAAAATAGGTATGCCCGGCAGTTCCGGCGGTGCGCGACTCTATGCGCCCGTCAGATGTTAAGATATCCACCTGTTTATCGAATCGCGTTCGGCCTATTCTCATTTGGTCAAATATTCTTGTCAGCGTTGGCGCGATATCGCTTTTCTTGTGGTACGCTTTCAACAGATTTATGATTTGCTGGCGGATTTGTTCGTCCGTCAATACGGCATCTGAATTTATCATCTTTTTTTATTCTTCCCCCGTGTTTTGCTTGCAATACCGTTCCGGCGTAAGCGGGATATCTTACGGACACAGAATCCGCCCGCGTTCCGTCCTTCTCGGTAAAATACATATCTCTTTCTTTGCTTAGTTTTACTAGCCGTTTCGCCCGGTCACGGGCTGCGGCGGTATCCGGCTGCTTCATGATGTACGCCTTTCCAATTCGCTCACCAACACCGCGCCCAGCTCATGCACGAATTTATAATTATGTCGATGCCCGATATCGGTAAGCTCTGTTATGCAAACATCCCAATCAGTTTGGGTTAAGCTGGCGGCGTTATCCCGCCATCGTTTAAACCATACGTTTATAATTTCGTTCATCACCGCCCGAAATTCATCATTCGGGATCGGGGCATCAGATAAATTCAATGTTTTCCTCCCATCCAAAATGTTTATATTCGGTCAGCTCGTTTTTTAGGCGTTTGGTGGATTCCTCAAACCAAAGCGGTATGAATTCATCCTGTGCGCCCAAATCGCGGTTTTTACAGATTTCTATTACGTTTGTACTTGTGTAAATATCATCCGTCGGTTTCCATCCGAATTCTTGCCGTGTAAACTTTTGAAAATCATGGTTGTTTCGGTGGATGATAAAGGCGTTATCAACAGCATTCGACAAATCGCCGGATCCGCTGACATCATCCAAACGCAAGAATCCCATTGCTTTTCTAGGATGAGCGACAAATACAATGTGTGTGTTGCTAAGTTTCGCCAGGCTTTCCAGCGACCATATAAAACGCTTTTGCGCTTCATATTTATCGGTGTTGGCCCCGTCCAATTCAAGCGCCATCAGATTATCAAGAATAATTAAATCTGCGCGGCTTTCCTGTGCTTTTGCTGTCAGCGCAATTAATATCCGCTGAAAGTTATTGCCGTGTTCGTTGTTGTAAAGCCATAACCGCGACCCCATCCACCCGGCAATCTGTTTTTTTATCTCATCCGGGACATAGAAAAATCGGGCGTGTTCTGCACTCTGAACAACGTGATTCTTTCCGGCTGCTTGCAAGTACAACCAACGCATATAATTTGTGTCTGTCAGCTCACCGGAATAAACTAATACGGTTGAACCGGCATCGATGGCGCTTAATGTGATTTCGCCTAAAAGTGTCGATTTCGCCGAACCACGCAAACCGCTAACCAATGACACGCACCCTTTTTCAAGACCCATCAGATTTCTATCAATCATCGTGATTCCGGTCTTGACGAATTCCCGCCGTTTTTCCGGCTTTGACAGAATCATTTCTGCCGTCTGAAACATTGGTGATTCGGGGGTTTCTTCCGTCATCGGTCTGTATATGATTTTCTGTCGTTCGGCATTGTGCCGCCGCCATCCTTCTTCTATTTGGCGGTCCCTGTCGTTTATCTGTTGTTCGTATGCCGTCGGTTCAAATAACACCCGGACATCTTGCCACGTTCTACCAGCGCATGAATTGTGCAAGCACTTAAAACCAATGGCGCCGCTGTTAAGCTCAAAGATTGCTGAATCCGGGGCGCGGTGGTTACTATTAAACGGGCATTCATCAAGAACGTATTTCGTTCCGTCTTTGTATTTCCGTTCTTTGTACCGGATGCCGTGCTTTGCCATCCAATCACGGATGTCAAAGGTTGACGGCGTATAGTTGTTATATTGGTGTGGTTTGATTTCTTCATGGGGGACTGCCGCCGCCAGCTTTTCAAGATAAACCTTTGGCGTTTGTTTCAGTTCGCCGGGATCCCCTATGATGTGACTCATTCGGTGCGGCCTGTCTTCCGTGTTTGCGCCCTTCTGCGCCAGCGTTCCGTATAACTTGCAAATTCTCGACGGGTTAAAGTTCACAATATCGATATGCACCGAATCGGTGCTGAACATCATATCAAGTGATTTCAAGCAATCAGAAATCAACTGTATGTTTTCATCTGTGTTCAGTAACCCTATCTTATAAAGCAGATGAACGCCGTTGCCGCTGAACGCTTTTAGCGGTTCTTCAAAGCCAATGCCGCTTAGATAATCCCGGACGCGCCGCGCCAGGTCAAAAGCCTTTTTGATTTCATCAGCCGTTGCGGAAATACCGCTTGTCCGTTCCGGGTCGAAATCGACGAACAGCCAATCGAAACCATCTATGTCTTTGTCGCTGGTGGCTTCCTTTGTCTTTTTAAACCGTTCGGAAGCTGCGCGGCTTAACAGTTCCGGCTTTACCCGGTTAACGGTGATATAAACATTCTCCCCGCGCAAATCGACAGTATCAAAAGCGGTTATCAACCTTTCGGCATCGCGAAAGTATCCGCTGATACCTTTTCCGGGGATTCGGATTTCGAACACTTCGCCATCCGGCTTCAATGTTGCAATTGCTTTCCGAATCTCTGCGGGGTTAATCAAGCCGTCATTCTTCATAATTCCGGTTCGCCCCCTCCCCCGTATTATTATTTCTTACATTCTTTCTTACATTCTTTCTTACATTCTTTGTATGTGGCGCGGTGCTGTCCTCATTGGTGTCCTTATTGCTGTCCTCATTGCTGTCCTTATCGCTGTCGCGCGGATCTTGCAAAACCCCATAGTTTATAAGGGTTAGAAGTGTCCTGTTTACTGTCGCATCCCGGCGTATCATTTCCATGTCTTCCAGCAGACGCAAAAAGCGCAAAGTTTTGTCTTTCCCCCAGCGCCAACGCGCCGCCAGTTTTCGGACGGAAGTATATATTTGGCCGCGTAAAATGGTTATTCGCGTCTTGCCCATGATAAAAGAAGTATCTTTGTGGGCAGCCATCATAATCAAATCAATCCATGCGGAACGCATATCAAAAGGATCATCACTATCCCAAATTTCGGAATCTTGCATGGAGCGCCACAGAAGGACATAACCTCTTTTTTTATTCACGGGCCGCCCTCCAATATTTCCATGATTCGCCGCCCTGTTTCGGACTTGTCGCAGAAAAGAAACTGTATATCATATTCCTTTTCCATAGTCCGCATGGCTTTATATAGCTGTGGGCCATCTGTTGCATTAGGATATTTTTGTGTTCGGCATGGTCTGCCGTTCACAACAGCAAATTGCATGATATCCAGGCGCGGATTATGCCAAAAAAAGACATCCTCTAACCGGGTGATTCCTTCGCCGTTTTCGCACAGGACAATTAGCTTTGTCCCGTGCTTGACGGCGCGTAACAACTCAGCGCGGAACCGCTTATGCTGTTGTGTGATGTTCCCGCAGATTTCAAGCAAATCTTTTTTTCTGTCTATCACAAGATTTGTCTTGTCTTTAATTTGGTAATCGCCAACATCCAATTTTTGCCGGGTATAAGTAATTCCTAATGCGTCAAACTGGCGGCAAATCCTTGTCAGTTCGCTTTTATGTTCCCGTGTATCTATAATCAGTTCCATATAGCATTAGAACGGGATCGCATCGTCATCCGTATCAGGGACGCTGATAAAACCGGCGGGATCCACCGGCAGCGCGGCAGCGGGTGAAGGATTGCTAACCGGCAGAAGTTTATCAGCCGGGATTTTTGCGCCATCGGCAGCGGCATCATTGCAGAACCATCTCAGCTTATGCCGCTGATTGATTTTCCCGTTGTATTCTTCTTCAACGATTCCAAACACGCCGCCGATCTTCTTGTTCTTAAACTGGGCGCAAAACTTCGGGCCGTCACACCAATCAACAGTAAAGCCGGGATTGCTGTCTTCTACTGCCGTTATGAACGTCTTAAAGTTCTTTGTGCATTTTCCGTCATTGCCGACAGATACAATATAATTTGTTCCGGTGTTGGGCCATTTCTTATCCGGGCGCACATCAGCGGCGAAGGATTCAGAGAAGTATTCCGGCTGTCTATCATTCTTGGCAAAGTCAAACAGCACAACTAACATAGGTTTGCCCGTCTTGCTTTCGCGCTCGGCTACCTGTTTGATAATGATGTGATGCCCTCCAAGTTCTACCGGCGTAAAGTCGCCGCTTGTCTGTACGTTGTCAAAATTATTAGGTTTCTGCATTGTTTAACCCTCCTGTGTTATGCTTTCGGCTTTTCGCCGTGTTCAAATCTTGCCGAACGCGCCAATCTATACGCGTTTAAAATCTTCGGTGCGCCAGCACTATACCCTTTATCTTCGTGAAAAAAACAACCGGCTTCAGGGTATACAATGGTATCCGCGTCTTGTGTGCAATCATCAACGCGCCAACCGCGCCCGGAATACTCAATTCCGACTTTCCCGCAAGCCGGACATATACATGGTAAATACGGGCCGTCTGCGGCGGTTCGTGCAAATACCCAAAACGCATCTTCGCTCAATTCATTTTCCCAAGCGCCCCAATAATGATCGGGATTCGGGATTTCTCTTAATATCCAAATGCGTTCTGAATCCCATTTCAGCGTTTCGGCGAATAAATCAACTTTGATTTTAGAATCCGCATCAAATACGCCTTTTACTTCTACCCACAATTTAAAATCAGGCAGATAAAAATCAGGCAGATAATACATGCCGTTTTTTAACCGGAATCCTTCCGGCTCATAATCATAACGAATTCCAACCGCATCAAAGAAAAACGCCCATCTAGCTTCTAACCGACTGCGGAACCGATAGCCGTTATAATACGTTTCGATTGCCTTTATGCCGGTCATTGATTCGCCTCCATCCCGTAATAATCCCGGATCGCCGCGTCTACCGCTTTTAAATCGTTCGGAATCTCCAAATCAAACATTCCCTCCGGGCTTTTGGCGGTGCTGATGCCGTTGGACTGGGTATAGAATTTGTGATCCTGGCAATACAGAACGATGTCAAAGCACCCCTCAACCGTCAGTTTTTCATCAAGCATTTTTCCGATGGTTTTGCACTTCTCGCGCCCGTCCGAATCCGTTTCGGTGTGATGCAAGAAATAGACGATCTTGTCATCCTGTTCCAGTTCGTTAATGAAATGAATCAGATTACGGAAGTTCGCCGCCATCTGCACGAATTTGTCATAACCCTTTTCAAATGACCGGTCGAACAGCTCATTAACAAGCAAATACTGACTATCATCAATGGCTATCGACTTTGCGGTGCTTTTGGTTATGATGTTTTCAATCCATGCATATTTGCCCCGGTTCAATGTCGCATAATCTTTCGGCGGTTCTTTGGATGCTCCATATTTCGGAACCTTAACAACCGTGATATCAGACTTGAACGGAAGCCGCCCTTTTTCGACGGATATCACGCCGATTTCATCTGCCGTAAAGTTTTTCAGCGAATACGTTTTACCGGAACCGCTACGCCCCATAATTAAAACGGGTAATGCCATAGTTTAACCTCCTTGATTTTTTGTGTTATAATCAAGGCAACAAGGGCCGCCAACCTTTGTTACCTTCTAAGCGCGTCGGGCCGTTTTCCCGGTGCGCTTTTTCATGCTCCAGCTACCATCAGCATCAGACTAAACGCCGCGAAGACTGCCGCCAATGTGAAGAACTCGCCCATGCCAAGAACGAAATTCATCAGCGGGCCGGGGCCGTCCATTTCATCCATATCGTCATCCGGCAGATCGGGCATAGATAACCCTCTCGCGGGATCGCTTGTAATAGGGATATATTCCAGATGTGCCGGCATTCCCGGCAGACCGCATAACGCTTTATTCGCATTTGTCATCTTTGG
>Ga0326513_10003683_pt1 | contig 11092 bp, 24 predicted proteins | sample 2_2465_0518_D_FD_203654 | JGI IMG/M metagenome (GOLD analysis project Ga0326513, IMG submission 203654) | Bovine rumen microbial communities from UC Davis, California, United States - 2_2465_0518 | ecosystem: Host-associated > Mammals > Digestive system > Stomach > Rumen | place: USA... | reverse complement strand
CGATTTATCACCAAAACAGTTTACAAAGTTTTTGGATGATATTTCGATGATGCTTGCAGACTATGAAGATGGGCAGGAGGGCGAGTGATGATAGGAATAGCATGGAATCATTTCAAAACTATATGCAAGCATAAAGCGATTGTATACCGTGAGTGTAAAGCATGTGGAATTATGTGGCAAGGCATAATGCATGATTTGTCAAAATACAGTCCGTCTGAGTTTTTACCGTCTGCACGATACTTCCAAGGGAATCGAAGCCCCATAGAGAAAGAAAAAGAAGAGATCGGATATTCAAAAGCATGGTTGCATCACAAAGGCCATAATCCACATCATTGGGAATACTGGACTGATTTTGGAAGCAATGGGGAGATTATAGCGAACAAAATTCCTTCTGAGTATGTTATCGAGATGGTTTGTGACTGGATTGGCGCAGGAAAAGTATATAGCAAAAAGGCATGGAGTCAGTCTGAGCCACTGAATTACTACAAAAAGGTTAGAGCAGGACGGCATTTCCACCCCGAGACAGAAAAACTACTTGTCAAACTGCTTGAGATTATCAGAGATGATGGATTAGAAGCATTCCATAGCATTTGTCGTGAACGGTATCCATTGTTCACGGATTATGATGGATTATATATTCCATAATAAGGAACGGAGGACTGGTGATGAACATTGGAACGGCAATAAAAATCTTTAACAACATTTTCGATGATACATATACGATCGAAGAAAAAGGTTTGTCGATCCGCAAGGTTATTGATATGGAAACTCATAATAGCATAACAAAAGGACAGATGCTTAAAGCTATGAACTGGATGTGGGAACAGATTTTTGAGTTGAAACAGGAGGGCGAGTGATGACAAACATTAGATTTTATATTCCAGAAGATGAGACAATACCTACCGATCTTAGGCTGTATGTTGGCGATGTTTATGTCAAATATCACAGAATTGATCATGGATTCCGATTTGAAATACTTTTGGACGATGAAAACGAAGCAATGAGAATTGCAGAAGAAATCGTTAAGAAAATGAAATACGAACATGATGAAACACAGCATGGTGTTTCATGGAGAACAAAGTCACTTGTTGTAATCCATCAGGAAGAACGGTATAAAATTGGAACAATTATTGATTGGGAATACTATGTAAGAGATTCTTATTGATAGGGGTGAGTGATGATCCAGTGGTGCGAAGATTGTAAGAATAATTATAACCATTATGATGATTGGCCTAACGATTATTGCGCTGAGTGCATAAAGGAATCGAGGCCCGGTGATTTACCTACGAAATATGAACAGGAGAGCGAGTGATGAAGGAACAGGAAGCGATTGAACTGCTAAATGCAATAAGACCTGTTGCGCTACGCAATGCGTCGTGGCTTGAAAGATTTTATGGCACTGGCACGATCAATGACGCATTAGAAATGGCAGTCTCCGCACTTAAAAAGCAGATACCGGTTAAACCCACACGTATAGATAAAAATGAAACGTTTGACGGAAACTGGATAAAGGTATGCCCGAACTGCCGACGTATACTTATAGAGCGCATTACAAAGGCGGACATCAGTTATCCTCATATCTATAATATGACTGCGCATTGTATATGTGGTCAGGCGATTGATTGGGGGAAATGAGTGATGAGCGCATGTTACAACTGTGGATTCTGGAATAGTGATTACGGCTCTCGTACTTGTCCCTCATCGGATAAATGGTATGCATGTCCTGTCGAAAGTATAAAGTCGGAAAACGTGGAGGCATTAAAGGATTATGTGGAGTGGGTGAGTAAGGAGGACGAGTGATGACAAATAAGGAAGTAATTTACTTTTTGGATCAAGTAAGAGAGATTTTATTAGATGATAAATCGTGGTTAGAGTCAACCATTCAGCCAATCAACGAAGCATTTGACAGGGCAATCTCCGCACTTCAGGCACAGGATGTTCCCGACACAAATGTCGGAGACATGGTAAGTAGGCAAGCGGCGATTGATGCGCTATTGGAAGAAGTACGTTTAGTTGATGGTTATTATGTGGAAAATGATGAAGTGATTGACAAAGATGATGCTATTGAAGCAATACGATTACTGCCATCCGCTCAGCCAGAGAATATTAGATGTTATGAATGCAAGCATGGAACACACAGCGGATGCGGGAATGTTTATATTTGTAATGTAAGTCCTGAATTAGTTATGGAACATACAGGTGATTTCTATTGCGGATATGCGAAGAGGAAAACTGATGGGGAAGTTGATTGATTTAGATACGGCAATTGATGCAGTAGTGAAGGAGTCACAAGTAGATGGTGCTTATGGTTATATGGATACAAAGAGTATCGTTGATTTACTGAATGATCTGCCATCCGCACAGCCAGAACCACCAGAAGATATATGTGGCGAGTGCGATGCTTGGAATAAATACAAGTCAGAACACAAGACAGGTCGGTGGATTCCGTGCAGTGAGAGGATGCCGGAAGACGGTGAAAATTGTCTGGTATCTGTCAGGTGTTCAAATAATTTTTTAGTTGACAGGGGGACATATTCGACAGACTTATTCAATGTTGATGAAGAGGATTTCTTCGGAGAGCGTGGCAAATCCGGGTGGTATTATATTAATTCGGAATATGGTTACTGTAGGATTCTGAATGTTATCGCATGGATGCCATTACCGGAGCCATACAGAGCAGAAAGGAGAACCGATGACAGAGATTAAAGTGTCGATACAAGTCAATCTGCCGGATGACTGGGTGGAACAGATTGTGAATCGCTTGAGGAATGATCCTGAAGCGGAGCGGGTAGAGATCGTGAGATGTAAGGACTGCAAACATAGAGCATCGTATTGGGGCAACTGCAGATTATTGGAAGAGAAATACCATCAGAGTGTACTTGTTGACGGTGATAGTTTTTGCAGCATGGCAGAAAGGAGAACCGATGATTGTATTTGAATTATCAATGCCAAATAAAGGCTCATGGAACGGCAAATGGTCGCAAGAAGGACAGCTGTTTGTAAGAACACGTAGGGAGTGTGATGTCCCAAAAGAGTATTGGGATAAATCTTTCTGCTATCATTGGGACGATGGATGGACTGCTTGTGTTACGACTACACGAATGTCGGCCAATGAAGCAAGAAAGCTTGAGAGGAAGTCAAAAGGATTCTGCGGATATGACTGGATGATTCGTAGCATCATAAAATACGGGGATATTCGATATGAAAAGGAGAACCGATGAGCATATTGATTAAGGGCATGGAGATGCCGAAAAGTTGTATATGGAGGGATGGTAAGTGTCCATTACTTGGTGACGATGATAATTGTAAGTTACAAGACTGTCAAGAAGACTGGACATGGGAAGATCAATATAAAGGATGCCCACTCTCGGAAGCACCAGAACCATGTGAGGATGCGGTGAGTAGACAGGCGGCGATTGATGCCATATACAAAGCATTAAGCAGGACGTTTACTGAACCATGCGGAGAGATGATTCTGAAAGACGTACCATCCGCACAGTCGAAAAAGTTCTCTGAAGTCTTGCAGGACATGATGGATGAAGATTATTATCTGTTTTGCCACACAGGGTATAGTCGGCTTGCTGAGAAGGACTGGGAGTGGTTGATTGAACAGGTGAAGGAGATGGAGCAGAAAGGCGGGAAGAATGACTCTTGAAGATGCAATCGAGTATTATGACAATCTGGCAGACGGGTGTTGTCAAAAAGCCGATATTGAACGGAATGACTACATGGATTTAAGGGATGAATCAGCCGAGTGTAGACAACTTGCGGATTGGCTCAATGAATTAAAGTGGCTCAGAGAAAAAATTTAGTCGCAGACAGAACCGTTCAATCCATGTATTATCTGCCAGGAATTTGATTGTAGCGGATGTAAATTTAAGAGGTAAAAGAATGACGAGAGAAGAAGCTGCGAAAATATTGGCTGCAAAATATGAATGCATGAAGCGAGAAGTTAGCTGTACAGATCTTGATTGCATCTATAGAGCCTGCGCTGAGTGCGATTTGTGTTATGAGCAAGGAACTTCTGGAGAGCAGATAGAAGCACTCGAAATGGCAATAAAAGCACTGGAGGACCCAGACCAGTGTGAGGATGCGGTGAGCAGAAAAGATGTTATTGATCTGTATAAGCGCGGAGCAGAGAGAATAGCAAAAGCAAAGGGTATAAGCGTGGAAGACTTGCCGCACAACGGACTGGACGTGTTAATGAATTTGCCATCCGTCACGCCGAAGTGTAAGACGGGGAAGTGGATAGTCCATTATGAATGTCCTAAGTGTGGTGAAATCACAAAGGATTTTACGGAATGTTGTCCGTATTGTGGTGCGGAGATGGACGGGAAGGAATAAAGATGATTATTTCTATCGTATGTGCGATAATAGGGCTTGTTGTTGGATACATTATAGGGTGTGAAGATGGAAGGAGGGAAGGATGAGTTTGATAAGCAAGTAGATTGATGAATTACGCGCCTATGCGAAAGACAGTAATGGTGAACTGGAGAAGCTGATAAACGATGCTGCGGATACGATTGAGAAATTATCTACAAAGTTACATTCAGCGAATATGGAGAGATCGAACCAATATTACAATGTAGGATAGAGGATGCTGCCATAGAAAATATGAGGAATGAATAATAAATGTATAAAGAAATGAGTAAAGATGCATTTAAACATCATGATAAATGGATAATTGCATTTTGCCCGGATACAGATTCATTTTTTGCTACGGACGATAGATGTTATTATTGGGATACTGAAGGAAAATTTGAGTTTAATTCAGAAATAGAAGCAATAAATTATTTTGAAAGTCATTTGGAATTTTTTTTAAATATCCAGAATGAATTGATGAATGAATTTTTTTATGGAAATATATATAAGAATAATAACATAATTTTTTTTGAAAACACAGGAAAAAAATACAAAGTATAATTTAATCTTTAATCATTTAGTGGTAATTAAATATGAATAAAGGTAGAAGAAAAGATCATTGTTGGAAATTTGTAAAATACAACGGCGATAATGCCATATACGCTATTTGCAGTTGTGGTTTCCGTTATCCATGTTGGAAAAAACAAAGGAGGATATGTTTTATCTGCTGAACCTGCACCTGAAAAATTATATAACTATTGTCCTATTTGTGGTAGTAGAAAGACTAAATATATGGAAGACGTGAAAAAGATAGACAAATATTCGTGGGACGAATAAACATGACATATAATGAGAAAGAACGACAAACAATGACAATTGACGAGGCAATTAAAATATTGAAATGTTTACTTGATGATGGTGATTCACCATATACTGACGAGCAGTGTAAAGATACTAGTTTTGTCGCCGCAAAATACAATGAAGCAATGCGTATGGCCATTACTTCTCTGGAGATACTTGAAGATGCGGTGAGTCGTAAAGAGATCCAGAAACGCCTGAGAAGAGTTATTGAACATGGCGTTAAAACAAACGGTATGCATTCCATTTCTGCAGAGAATGTATTGGAATTTGTGAGTAATATGCCATCATTAAATCAAGTGTTTATGCCATAGAATATGTAAATTTGGTTGATGAAAGGAGTAATTGTTAATGAATAAGATACGTGAAATCATTAATACCCAGGCATACGATTTTCTTCGCAAAGAGCCTTTGAAATCACAGATAATTCTGCTCGGCCTCGGAGGGTCATATGCATACGGAACAAATATAGAGAGTAGCGATCTGGATATTCGCGGCATTGCTACACATAACAAACGCGAGATATTAACCAGGACTGGGTTTGAGCAGATTGTAAAAAATGATACTGATACGACTGTATATTCTTTAGAGAAAATTGTTAATCTGCTTTCAAACTGTAATCCAAATACCATTGAAATGCTCGGACTTGAACCGTGGCAATACATTTATTTGTCCGATGCAGGAAAAAGACTGGTAAAAAATGCTGACATGTTTCTATCTAAGCGGGCTGTGAAGAGCTTCGGCGGATATGCAAACGCCCAGCTGTGGAGACTGAAGAATAAGGCGATTCGAAATTCTATGCAGCCCGACCAGGAGAGACATATTTTGAATTCAATCGAAAGTGCTCGGTATTCATTTAATGAAAAATATCCAGAAATGGACGGAGATATACGTCTATATATAGACAAATCTATAAAAGAAGAAATGAATACAGAGATATATATGGATGTGAATTTAAAGCACTACCCACTCCGAGATTATTGTGGTATGTGGGAAGAAATGATGCATATCACAAAATCATATAAGACCATCGGGGCAAGGAATTCAAAGGCCATAGAGCATTGTAAGCTGGCTAAACACCAGATGCATTTGATACGTTTGTTTTTAATGGCATTTGATATTCTGGAAGATGGTAAAATTATAACATACCGACAGAAGGATCACGACTTCCTCATGGATATAAGAAATGGGAAGTATCTGGACGAACAGGAACAACCGACGGATAGTTTTATGGAGATTGTCGCCGAGTATGAAGATAGACTTAAGGAATCTGCGAGAAGAAGTATTCTGCCAGATCATCCTGATTATGAACGAATCAATAGTTTTGTTGCAGAAGTGAACGAAGAAATTGTAAAGGAGGGCTAATCAATGGATTTGATAAAAGAAATGACAAGAAGAAATTATAAGAAACACCTTGATGAGCTAGACAAGATCCTTGCCGCATGTTGTGATAGAAATGAAAAATTACAAGCAGAGAACGAGCGCTTACGAGGAGAACATTACAAAGATGAAGAGTTGGCCAAGATAAAGGACGAACTAGAAGAAGCAAGAAAGACTCTTCGTAATAGTTTTAAAATTACGCAATCGGAATCACAAGTTATCAACGAGTGGATAAAGCAGCACGAGGACGCGAAACATGGAGGATATCCGGCAAGAGCTGGAGCGATTGGAGGCAGGTACAGCTACATCTTTGTTCCCACTTCTATTGGGACAACCGGGACAATCAGTTGTAGCTGCGGTGAAAAATTCTCATTCAGAGAATTGTAAGTACTAAGAATGAAAAATAGAATTTTGTTCATATTTGTTTTAGTTATAGTCGCGATAATATTTGCCACGACAATCATCGCAGGCATCATTGCTGCAAAGATTGTATTCGAAAGTGATCTACCACGGTTGGCAAAGTTTATTTAATATAGGAGAAGATAATGTTTAAAGTAAATGATGTAGTTCAGTTTAATGAGAACCATAAATGGTGTGGATGCCTGGGAATTATTGACGAAGTTCATGGGGATAGATACTTAGTCGGCGTCCCTGTTCCGCAAAGTGGCGCTGCGTATATCTTCGTAATGGATAGCGATGACACAATAGAATATATAGGCGATGCGGTGATGGTATCAGCCCACGAAAATGATTGACAAAACCGGAATACTAGAGTACAATGTTACTTAGAAAGGAGGTGGAATTATCAGAAAATGCAGTAAATAAGGGGGAGATAAGGGGCGTTTCCTGCAATTGACCACTCTGTAATTATAGAGTATAATCAGACTATAGAAAGGAGATGCCTATGACAAAACAAGATTATTTCACTTTAGTTGATGATTACATTGCCGGGAACGATGAGACTGGGCAAAAACGGATGATTCTGTACACAAAAGCGTCTGACTATTTTGACAAAACGGGTAAATTGTTAGCAGATTTTACTCAAGAGGATCTTTTTGACTTCTTCATTTTTATGACAGAGACAAAATTGTTCAAGTATAGAACAATAATCAAAATGTACGAAATAGCTGACGGTTTCTATATGTATCTACAGGAACGGGAAATCATAAAGTTAAATCCAGCTGCTTCTGTCGGAACCACTGAGTTTGCCAAACGGGTTATTAATAATGCTGTTATCACAATGCCATATTATAAAAGGGCAGACATTGAAAAGATAATAAACTCTCAGGAGAAGAACAAAACATTAGTCGGCGCGATCATGTTATCTTATTATGAAGGAGTCGCTTCAACATCGGAAGAACTTATAAATTTGAAAAGATCTGATTTTGATTATGAATCAAGGACAATTGTAACGCCTAGAGGAGTAAAAGAAATCAGCAAAACACTCGCAGATGCATATCATGATTTGGGAGATATACACGTCGTATATAAAGCGCACCCAAGAAGTAATAACGGACTCAGGGAATATCCCCTGCACCCGGCAACTCAGGGAGGGATAATAAAGGTCGCGACGGCATCAAATAATCGTAAGAATATTGCGCAATATACGAGCTCCGTGCTTAAAGTCATACAGGACGAGATCGGAACACAGATGGATCGTGGCATATTATATAATGAAGGTTTTCTAGAATATTTATGCGACAAGTTAGGAGAAGAAGAAGTACCTCATCTACTGAGAGGTGGGAGAAAATTACAGAGCGAAGTAAATAAGATTGAAGAATTGATGAAAGAATATAAATTCAATGCATCTTATGGCAAAATTTCTGAAACTCTTGAACCGTACGTAATCGCCTTAAAGGCGCGTTATAAAAAATTCATCAATTCATAATTGAAGCTTCTCCTCATTCATGTTATAATACGAATACACGAACATATGTTCGATTTTTACGAGAAGGTGGTGAACAGAGTGAGGAAGATCGCAGAGATCAAACGGTTACTTGATAATGGTCAGTTTAAAGGCGTCGTCGACATCTCTTTGCAGAGTAAAAAGAACGTGTCGATGAGCACCACCAGGATAATAAACCCGAAGATCCGTTCTGCAGAAGTCGGAGCAGAGCTGATGGATCGTAGGAGTAGAGCTATGATCGGATACAAAGACATAGATGAGATAACATCTAGAACGTATTACGATGGAAGCGAGAGTTACTATATTGTATACGCCGACGGGCTTGTCATGTCGGTGACATTCAAACAGCAGTAAACGAATGGCCCAGTTTTTCTGGGCCTTAAAAATTCTTTACAACGATGAAATACTAGAATAAAGAAAGGAGAATACATGTCATATGCGGATCAGATACGTCAGATGTCCGACGAAGAGTTGGCAAGATTTCTGTGCGACATAACGGTCGAATGCGCTATGTGCGTTGCGCGCAACGACTGTTGGCAAGGTCATAATGGATTTAAATACTGGATTTTGGAGGAGGATAATTAATGCAAGAGTGTAAGGAATGTGTATTACCAAAAGTAATTTTGTATACGACCGGTTGCCCGCAATGTAAGGTTGTGGAGAATAAACTGGACGAACATGGAATTGAATATGAGACGGTAACTGACGAGGAATTGATGATTAGCAAAGGATTCAGATCGGTACCGATGCTTGAGGTTGGAGACAAAGTTATGACTGCCCAGGAAGTTTTCGCATGGCTGTCGGAAATGGAGTGAGGGTATGCCAAACTATGAGAATTATAGAACGCAAGTAAATTTCATCAAGAAGTATAGAGCAGCTATGAATGCTGCTTCAGGATCTGAGGTAGATGCGAATGCCAATGTTGAGAATAAGAATGTAGCAACAATGATGTATGAGCTGCCCAAACGTTTGGCAATCGGCACAAACAGACTGATGATGATCGACAAATTAATAGAGTTATTCGATGAAGATATTGCAAACGAATACATCAGACAGCTTGAAGAACACGAGATTTATAAACACGATGAGACCGCAGCGGGACCTCCGCCTTATTGCGTTAGCATCACGATGTATCCATTTCTGTTTGATGGATTGAAGAAGCTCGGCGGAATATCTGATCCACCGACAAACTTAAATTCGTTTTGCGGATCATTTATCAATTTAGTATTTGCAATCGCGGCACAATTTGCAGGAGCGGTCGCCACGCCGGAGTTCCTGACATACTTAGACTACTTTATTAGAAGAGAATATGGTGATGATTATTACCTGCATGCTGATGCTATGCCGGCACAGTTTTCTTATCACCCGACCAAAGATAGTAAGTCTAATGGAGTCATATTGACTAGATCTGTTGACAAGGTGATAACTGAATATTTCCAGCAGGTTGTGTACAGTATGTGTCAACCAGCGGCCGCGAGAGGGTTTCAGAGCGTATTTTGGAATCTTGCATATTTCGATGAACCTTATTTTAAGGGAATATTCGACGGGTTCGTATTCCCTGACGGATCGGTACCTAAGTGGGAGAGCGTGAGCTGGCTGCAGAAAAGATTTATGAAATGGTTTAATGCTGAACGCCTTAAGAAAGTACTGACATTCCCTGTCGAGACAGTCAATCTCCTTCATTACGATGGCGATTTCGTCGATCAGGATTGGTTTGACTTCGCGGCAGAAATGTACTCTGAAGGTCATAGCTTCTTTACTTATATAAGTGATTCTGTGGACTCGTTGGCGTCGTGCTGCCGCTTAAGGAACGGTATTACTGATAATACCTTCAGTTACACACTTGGAGCAGGTGGCATAAGCACTGGATCGAAGTCGGTGATAACAATTAACATTAATCGTTTAGTACAGAATGTGGTGCGCAAAAATCCTTCTGCTACACTCGGTGATATCTCTGATGCCGTAAGAGAGCAGGTTAAGAAGATTCACAAGTATCAGATAGCTTTCAATGAGATCCTCAAGGATAATTTTAACGCTAGGCTTTTGCCGGTGTATGATGCAGGATATATCTCGTTAGAGAAACAGTATTTGACAGTTGGCATAAATGGCGGCGTGGAGGCGGCCGAGTTTTTAGGAATTGATATTAGTCCCAATGACGATTATTTTGCGTTCATTGAAGCTGTTCTGAAACCGATCTACGAAGAAAACAAAGCAGCTAGAACAGATGAACTTATGTTTAATACTGAGTTCGTGCCTAGAATGAGTGGGCACGTTAAATCTCCCTTAATTGACTTGGAGTTCTGGGGACAGATAACAGGGCGCAAGCAGCGAGAGCGTGCAGCGTGAACGACTAAACAGGGAGACGTCATTAATTTGACGGTGCGATAGTCTGAACACACGTGTAATCCATAAGCCAAGAAGCGTGTGAGCCTGAGCCGAAGAGCCAGGCCGCCAGTTAAATGACTGGTCATAAAAGTAACAGAATGGCAGAAAATTTGGGTGGACATAAGCGCCCATTCCCCTTTAATTGCTGGGAACTCCCACGATGGACAATCAGCAGCGAAGCTTATTTAATAAGAACGTTCA
>Ga0326513_10003681_pt1 | contig 11098 bp, 8 predicted proteins | sample 2_2465_0518_D_FD_203654 | JGI IMG/M metagenome (GOLD analysis project Ga0326513, IMG submission 203654) | Bovine rumen microbial communities from UC Davis, California, United States - 2_2465_0518 | ecosystem: Host-associated > Mammals > Digestive system > Stomach > Rumen | place: USA: California... | reverse complement strand
GGAAAAGCATACCTTTTTCAGCGTTTTTTCCAGTCTGCGAGAAAGCCGAAAGGGGTAGGGGTCCGGGGACAGGGGAAGGTGGCTTTCTCCTACGCTCTTTGGCTTCCCCTTCCCCGGTATTTAGATCCATTGAGACTTTATTTATGGTAAATGATCATGCGCCTGTACAAAGCGTACGCCTGCAAAAAGCGTACGCCTGCAAAGCGTACACCCGCAAAAAGCGTACACCTGCGAAAAAGCGTACACCTGCGAAAAAACACTCCTGCAAAAAACGACACCTGCGCAAAGAGATATTTGTATTGGACATGAAAAAAGACGAGCAGATCAGTGCTCGTCTTTTCGCCTATTAGATGTGCTTTTTTCACTTCCGCTTTGCCGGTCGTGACCGTGTAGAGGGTGCCTTTCCAGTCGTACTCTCCAGTGTAGGAAGAGTCGACTTTACCTTTTCGAATGTACCAGGTCTCGTTGTTATTGGTTGCGAGACCGTCAAACGAGACGCCCTCTACGACGCCCCCGCCGAAGCACCGACGGAGGAATAAGCATTGAAGCTCCGACGGAGGAGTAAGCACCGAAGTTCCCTCGAGAAGTAAATGCCGAAGCACCGACGGAGGAGTAAGCACCGAAGTTCCCTCGAGAAGTAAATGCCGAAGCTCCGACGGAGGAGTAAGCACCGAAGTTCCCTCGAGAAGTAAATGCCGAAGCTCCGACCGAGGAGTAAGCATCGAGCCCCCTCGAGGAGTAAACGTCGACGCACCGACCGAGGAGTAAGCACGATTTGACCGAAGCTCAGACCGACTGCTGAATAGCAAATAACCCCCACCAGAGCACTTTTGTGTCTTCTGTGTGGGGGTCATTTTTTTGCTGAAGTTAGCAGACGCACATGCCAAAACGTAACGTTTCACGCCATTTTTCTTTACGCGTACGAATAAATATTTTCTGCTTTTCAGCATATTTAAAGGTTTTTTAAGAGTTCTATAAGTCTTTTCTTTTAAACTTAAGTTAAGACATTAGTCATCCGCACAACCGAACATGAGAAACACACAAAAGGAGTAACACAATGAGAAAACGTATTATCAGCATTGTGCTGGCAGTTGCGATGATCCTCTGCCTTGTCCCCTTTGGCGTCATGGCAGCGGAGAACGACACGTCTCCCAACGTGGCACCTGCCGTGGACGTGAATTCCGATATTGCACCCGCAGAGGAATCGGATGTTACCGCACCTGCTGCCAATGGAAGCATCGATGTAGGGGTCATGGTCTATGGCGACTCGATGACAGACCTTGTATTCGGGCACAACCCCAACAGTGGTTTCGACCACTTCCTCACAATTTTGAAAAGAGAGGTACAGGACCTTTTGTCCAACCATGAAACTCCTCACCCGGAGCTCTACCTTGTCAACATGCAGGGCAAGGAATACAAGCTTACAGAAAATGCTGTTTATGATCAGGGTTTCTTCCCCTCCTTCAATTACACAGCAGATGGTATTTTCGGTTTTTCCGAGACAGTTTTCAAGTGGCTGCAGGGAGCATTTGGATGGATCATGCAGGATGTTGGTCCTCTGGAATCCCTCTATCGCCTCTATGGTGCGAAGGACATCCCTTATGGTCCGTACTATCTTGAAATCCGTGGTCTGGACGAAGACGGCTATACGGTTGCAGCACCTTCCAGAGGCAAAATCTATGTTAACGTCAAGAGTGACGATCGCGGCACCTGTTATGTCGGGTATGAAGAAAAACTTGGCAGCATCGATCTGGAAACATCCATCGACTTCTGGATCTTTGATGTTGATATCGACTGGCTGACCGCTGACTTCACCATGCCCGGCATCTTCCTCGATGCACGGGACCCCGGTGTCGAGTTCACCTCCGCCAACCTGGGCGATGAACCGGTCCCCGGTTCCGAATTCGTCATGGTGAATCGCGACGAGACAGAAAAGATCATCAAGGCAGCATATGCCCTTGGCAGAGATACCTTTAAGAATGCGGTTGACCTGCTCGGAACGGAAGGCTTCACCTGGGAAGAACTCAGCATCCTTCATAATGAAGTTCTGAAATGGGATAGCGAAAACGCTCAGATATCCATCGATGGAAAGAACGCTTACAAGCTCCTCGGCACCTACTGGGCTCTGGTACAGGCTTCTGCCATGGATCCGATGATCGACTTTATGAGCAATGACACCAACATCAGACTGCCGGCCATTCTCAAAGAGACCGCAGATGAAAATGGTATCGTCCATTTCGACCCGAATGATAACGTTACGCTCAACTGGTCCATCGAGATTCTCATGAAGGCCAGTGGCATTGTTCTCGGTAAAGCGGAAGAGATGGAACTCATCGATGAGGTGTTCCCGGACCCGACGACCAACGCGATTATCAACCTGGTCATTGACCTCGGCAAGAAGATGGCTAATTCGAAAACGCCGCTCTGGGACGAGAACGGAAACCTCTACTATGACACGATCAACGATTGGGTTTACCCGATCCTTATGAACGATAACGTGATGGACTTCGCAGTCGAACTAATGACGGCTATCTCCGGAGCCCTTACGGACGAGGAAATCAAAGCTCTTGAGCTCCTCCCGAAGCACGCTATCCTCACAAAGAAGATGCCCGCCGGCAAGTATATCCTCTTTGAGACCAGTGTTCCCGATGGCTACTTCCGCAGCCCGTTCTTCTACACCGTCGACCTGACCTGGCATCCGGAAGATCCGAACCCGCAGAACTGGTATTATGCTCAGGTTGCTGACATGGGTATCATCGCTCCTTATTTTGCAGAGGACTATTACACCTGGCTCCGCAACTACGACTTCAAGTCTGAAGCAGACAAGGTCCTGAACTACATCACCCGCGGTGCCACCGGCAACCTCATCACCAATACACTGACCGGGCAAGAGGATATCACGAAGTATACGATCACGTTCTACTCGAACATCCTCTACCGTTACATGGGCGGCAACCTGGTCTACAAGTCCGAGCTTGACCTCGCGAAGGACATGACCAAGTACCTCTACGCCTATGGCAGGACCGCACAGAACCTGCTCGTCTTTGGCGATCAGGTCGCGAAGAAGTCCAAGGCCGTCATCACCGGCAAGGTGGATAGAAACTGGATCTTCTACAACTACTCCACCAGTCTCCGCACGAACAGCGCGCTGAAGACGCAGAAGATCCTGTTGGGCGTGGAACAGGCCATCGACACGATGGATGATCATCCGGTCACGACCGGCATCAAAGCGACAGTCCATAAGATCATCGAGCGGATCGATACGAGCAACCGCATCATCGAGCAGACCACGAAGATCCAGAACGCGATCTCCAGCTTCCTGTCCAAGACGGTCTCCTCCATCGGTTCCACCATCGGCGACCTCGCCGCAAAACTGGTGAAAACCATCATCGGCTGGAGCAAACTGTAACCAGTTAATCGTTTCGCGATTTACGCTGAAAGCACACATACGGATATTTCAAAGTCATATGCCTGAAAAGGCAGTAAATACAAGAAAAACCCCGGCTATCACTAGCCGGGGTTTTGTGCTTTATCAGTAAATCGCCAACCGCTTACTTGATGATGTCGGTACCGAAGTACGGGCGGAGGGCTTCCGGGACGGTGACGCTGCCGTCTTCGTTCTGGTAGTTCTCGAGGATGGCGGCGACGGTGCGGCCGATGGCAACGCCGGAACCGTTCAGCGTGTGAACGAGCTGGGGCTTGTCTTTCGGGCTGTCCTTGAAGCGGATGTTCATACGGCGGGCCTGGTAGTCGACGAAGTTGGAGCAGGAGCTGATCTCGACGTAGCGGCCGTAGCTGGGCATCCAGACTTCGATGTCATAGGTCTTTGCGCTGGAGAAGCCGAGGTCGCCGGAGCTGAGGCACACGACGCGGTACGGAAGGCCGAGGCCCTGCAGGACGCGCTCTGCGTCGTTGGTCAGAGACTCGAGTTCCTCGAAGGAGTTCTCAGGACGGGCAAACTTGACGAGCTCGACCTTGTTGAACTGGTGCTGACGAATGAGGCCACGGGTATCGCGACCGGCGGAACCGGCTTCGGCACGGAAGCAGGCGGAGTAGGCGGCAAACTTGTAGGGCAGTTCGTTGCCGTCGAGGATGTCATCACGGAACATGTTGGTGACGGGGACCTCCGCGGTCGGAATGAGGAACAGGTCGTCGGTGGTCTTGAAAGCGTCTTCCTCGAACTTCGGCAGCTGGCCGGTACCGGTCATGGATGCGCGATTGACGAGGAACGGCGGGAAGACTTCCGTATAACCGTGTTCGGTGTGGGTGTTCAGGTAGTAGTTGATGACGGAGCGCTCGAGTCTGGCGCCGGCGCCTTTGTAGAAATGGAAGCGGGTGCCGGTGACTTTCGCGGCGGTCTCCGGGTCCAGGATGCCGAGGTCGGCACCGAGGTCCCAGTGCGCTTTGGGCTCGAAGCCGAAGTCTTTCGGCTCGCCCCAGCGGCGGATCTCAACGTTTTCGGTGTCATCCTTGCCGATCGGGACGCTCTCGTCCGGAATGTTCGGGATGCCGAGAACGATCTGCTTCTGACGGTCTGCGAGAGACGCGAGCTTCTCGTCGTTCGCCTTGACCTGGGTCTTGATCTCGCTCATCTTGGCGAAGATCTCGGAGGCGTCTCCCCCGGCCTTCTTGATCTGGGGGATCTGCTTGGAAGCTTCGTTCTGCTGCTGTTTCAGTTTGTCGTTCTCCTGCTGCAGCGCGCGGCGCTCCGCGTCGATGGCGATGAGCTCGTCGACTTCCGCGTCCAGGTTGCCGTTACGGGACTTGACCGCAGCTTTGACGCGCTCAGGGTTTTCTCGGATGACTTTGATGTCCAGCATTGTGATTGGTCTCCTTTATGCTAATGGTGTTATCAACTTGGTTATTCTTCGTTGAGTGCTTCGCTCAGTGCGTTCGCCAGTTTGGTGAGGTCGTCCTTCGAGAAGAAGTCGAACTCCAGGGTGCCCTTGCCTTTGGCGTTCGGGCGGACCTTGACCGTGACTTTGCGTCCGATGGACTGGGTCATGGCGATCTCGACTTCATCGTAGAAGGCTTCTCTGGTCCGGGACTTCTTGGCCCGGGTCTTTCCGCTCTTCTCGTCCTGTTTGACTTTGACAAGTCGCTCGACGTCGCGGACGGAAAGCTCTTCCTTTTTGATCTGCTTTGCGGTCTCCACCATTTCGGAAGAGTCGCCCAGAGCCAGCAGCGCGCGGGCGTGGCCGGCGGAGATGTCTCCGTTTCTGGTAAGCTCTCTCACCTCTTCGGGCAGGCCGAGGAGACGGATGGAGTTCGCGATGGCAGGACGGGAACGGCCGACGCGGGACGCGGCCTCCTCCTGTGTAAGACTATAGCGGGTAATGAGCAGCTGCAGGCCTTCCGCCTCTTCGATGGGGTTCAGGTCTTCACGCTGCAGGTTCTCGATGAGCGAGATCTGCATCGCCTGCTCATCGGACATTTCCCGGATGATGACGGGAACCGTGGTGAGGCCCACCATGCGGGACGCTCTCCACCGGCGTTCACCGGCTACCAGCTGATAGGTGCCATCGTCCATGGGTCGGACCAGCATGGGCTGGAGGATGCCGTTGGCTTCGATGGACTTCGCCAGCTCCTGCAACGCCTTCTGGTCGAAGGTCTTACGGGGCTGTTCTTTGTTGGGTTCGATCTGAGTCAGACGCAGTTCCGATACCGAACTGGAGGGCTCCCGTGCAATGTCGCTCTCCGTGAACAGTGCGTCTAATCCTCGCCCAAGACCACGTTGTTTTGCCATTTTTCACTCACCTTTTCGCGTTCTTCTTGATAAGTTCTCTCGCAAGGGCGATGTACGCCATGGAGCCTCGGGACCCGCGGTCATAATAGAGGACAGGCATTCCGAAACTCGGTGCTTCGGACAGACGGACATTCCTCGGAATGGCGGTCTCGAAGACTTTATTCGGGAAGTACTTCTTGACTTCCGCTACGACCTGCTGGGTCAGGTTCAGCCGGTTATCGAACATGGTCAGGACGACACCTTCGAGGTCGATCGAAGGGTTATAGAGCCGTTTGATCGTCTTGACCGTGTTGAGCAGCTGAGACAGACCCTCGAGTGCATAGTACTCGCACTGGATGGGCACAAGGAACGTGTCCGATGCCGTCAGGGCGTTCAGGGTGATGAGCCCCAGCGACGGCGGGCAGTCGAGGAGGATGTAGTCGTAGTTCTCCTTGACGTCAGCCAAGGCTTTCTTCAGCCGGGTCTGACGTTCCGGGATGTCGACGAGTTCCAGCTCGGCGCCGGCGAGGTCCATGCTGGCCGGGAGCAGGTCTACGTTTCTGAATTTGGTTGTAAGGATGGCATTCTTCGCAGGTTCCTGATCGATGAGGATCTCATAAGACGAGACCTCCAGGTTCTGCTTCTCGATGCCGAACCCGCTGGTGCAGTTGCCCTGCGGGTCGATGTCAACCATGAGCACTTTCTGCTTCTGCAGGCCCAGGGCCGCAGCGAGATTGACGGCCGTAGTCGTTTTGCCTACGCCGCCCTTCTGGTTGACGATCGCGATGGTTTTAGCCATTTGATCACCTTATATATAGAAAAGATGTCTCTAGTTTAGCACAACGAAAAGGTCTTGAAAAGGTCGAAATACGGCCTTTTTGTTTCACGTGAAACGATTTTAAACAAGGTTTCTCAATGGATTGTGGTAGAGAAAAGAAGCGCCCCCAAACCATTGTGTTTGGAGGCATTTCTTGTCGAAATAATTATTTTTTTGACGAATTGTTTCACATGGAACAATCAGTTCAAACGACGTAGGTACGCGAAAAACAGAAGTTTTGCATACTCAATCGGCGTCGTTCGACACCTTTTTGATGGTCGCCCCTGCCGGAGCTCCGTTCGTGAGGAGCTGGGAACGCAGCGCGTTCAATTGGGCTTCCTGGTCTTTGATGAGTGCATCGCGGTCACGGAGTTTTTCCGAAAGGTGATTCACGATGTCGGTCAGTTCCGCCACTCTGGCATCGGATTCTTCCATGGCAAGCTTCTGCTGGCGGATCGCCTCCGCGAAGACATCGAGCTGTTGCTGGAGGAGCTGGTTCTGTTGTTCCAGTTGGTTCATGTCCATATGGCACCTCTGGCTCAGACGAGCGGCACTTTCTTGATGCGGTCTCCCCTGCGCGGGAACGCGTGAGGAGTTTTCTTCTTTTTCTTGATGAGGACGATGGAGCGTCTGGCGGTCTCATCTGCTTCCTCATCGAAGGCGCTGACGAGTTCATACTCCATCAGCTCCTGGGGTCTGCCGCCAAGGGTGCGGATGGCACCGAGTGCAGCCACCATTTCCGCCTGTCCTTCCGGGCCTTTCATGGAAATGAAGTGGCCTTTGACTTTTACGAAAGGAATGCAGAGTTCGGAGAGGACCTGAAGGTTCGCGACCGCTCTCGATGTGACATAGTCAAAGCGTTCCCGGAATTCCTTCTGCTGACCGGCTTCTTCGGCACGGGCGTGGATGATGTGCACCGCTTCCTTATCCATATCGTAAAAAGGGATGCCGAACTCGTCTGCCGGGCACTGCTCGTCTGTCGTAAAGCCGAGCTTCTCTGCGATGTCGCGGACGACCTTGAGCTTCTTCTCGGTGCTGTCGAGGAGCGTGACGTTGAGGTCCGGACGGGCGATCTTGAGTGCCAGTCCCGGAAAGCCGGCGCCGGTGCCGATGTCCAGTAAGGACGCGCCTTTCGGCAGGTCCACCTTGCTCAGGACGACGAGGCTGTCGACGAAATGTTTCATGACGATCTCGTCCGGTTCCGTGATGGCCGTGAGGTTGATCTTCTCGTTCCAGGCGACCAGCTCTTCCGCGTATTTGTCGAAGCGGTCCAGCGCGGTGTCGTTGAGGTTCACTCCGTACGCTGCCGCGGACGCTTTTAATAAGGTTTTATTGATCATGCATGACGCTCCTTTTCGAGATAGATCAGCAGGACGCTGATGTCTGCCGGGCTGACACCGGAGATCCGGCTGGCCTGACCGATGCTGCGGGGCTTGATTCTCGCGAGTTTCTCCCGCGCTTCGAGCCTCAGTCCGTCAATGGCGGTGTAGTCGATGCCCTCCGGCAGTGCGACTTCTTCGAGACGCCGCATTTCTTTGACCTGCGCCTTCTGGCGTTTGATGTAGCCTTCATATTTGAGCTCAGTCTCTGCTTCAAAGAAGACCTGCTCGTTGAGGTAAGCAGCGGTTGCTTCCGAACGTGTTTCAGAAGCTTCGTAGTAAAGCGGCCGTGTGGTGTCGAACGGCTCTAATACGTCGTAATTCAGCTGCGGACGTTTCAGGAGATCCGCCAGTTTCACGCCGCTGTCGATGGGCGATGTTTCACGTGAAACCAAAACAGCGTTTACCGCCTCCGTCGGCGAAATGACGACCGTTCTGACCCGTTCGATCTCTTCCGCGATGTACGCTTCCTTCTCCAGTAACGCATCATAACGCTCTTTCGAAACAAGCCCGAGCTCATAACCGTAGCGCAGGAGCCGCTGGTCCGCATTGTCCTGCCGCAGGATCAGTCGGTATTCGGACCGGGACGTCATCATCCGGTAGGGCTCGTTGCACCCTTTGGTGACGAGGTCGTCGATGAGCGTTCCAATATAAGAGGAGGCTCTGTCCAGCGTGAACGGTTCCTTGCCCCGGACTTTCAAAGCCGCGTTGATGCCGGCAATGAGCCCCTGTGCTGCCGCTTCTTCGTACCCGGAAGAGCCGTTGAATTGCCCTGCTCCAAACAATCCGGGGAAGTCTTTGAACTCAAGCGACGCGGAAAGGGAAGTGGGGTCTACACAATCGTATTCAATGGCATAGGCCGTGCGGATGACCTGCACGTGCTCGAGCCCGGGAATGGTCCGCAGGAATTTCAGCTGAACATCTTCGGGAAGGGAAGAGGACAGCCCCTGCAGGTACAGCTCTTCGGTGTGGAGACCACAGGGTTCGATGAAGATCTGATGCCGTTCCTTTTCCGGGAAGCGGACGATCTTGTCTTCAATGGACGGGCAGTACCGGGGGCCGATGCCTTCGATCTTGCCGCCATAGAGGGGAGAGCGTTCCAGATTAGCAAGGATGATCTCTTTGGTCTCTTCGCCCGTATACGTAATATAACAGACCGCTTTGTTCTCCGGCGTGAAAGAGAGGTCGTCAGAGAAGCGGACGAGTTTCTCATCACCGTACTGGACTTCGAGTTTGTCGAGGTCCACGGACCGGGCATTGACCCGGGAGGGCGTGCCGGTCTTGAAACGGCGGGTCTGGACGCCGAGCCGCTGCAGGGAACCGGAGAGCTCCGTCGCGGGGAAGAGCCCGTCGGGGCCGGCGGCATACGATACATCGCCCACGTAAATGCGTCCCCCGAGGAACGTGCCGGTGGCGAGGATGACCGTCTCTGCCGTGTAGACCGCTTCGAGCTGCGTGGTCAGCTGCCACAGGGGGCGATGTACCTCGCCTTCCTTCTGAGCAGTCGCCAGTTTCGCCAGTGTCTCCTCGGCATCCGTCGTCGGCAGCGTATTCAAAGCTTCCAGCGCTTCGCTGTCCACCTGCACGAGGTCGACGATCTCGCTCTGGCGCAGGTCCAGGTTCTCCGTGCTTTCGAGCACCCGTTTCATATAAGCGGAGTAATCCCGGCGGTCGATTTGCGCACGGGGCGAGTGGACTGCGGGCCCTTTGCCGAGGTTCAGCATACGGGACTGGATGAGGTTCTTGTCCGCCGCAATGGCCATTTCGCCGCCGAGGGCGTCGATCTCCCGAACGAGGTGTCCCTTGGAGGTGCCGCCGATGGCCGGGTTGCAGGGCATGTTGCCCACCCAGTCGGCCGAGATGGTGAAGACCGCGGTCTTGCACCCGAGGCGCGCCGCGGCAAGCCCCGCCTCAATGCCGGCGTGGCCCGCGCCGATGACGGCAACGTCGTAGTGTCCGGCGTAATACTTCAAATCAACCGCTCCTTTTGTTCCATTTCAAGTAAAAATTTCGCTGCGGGAAGGACTTCGATCGAGATGCCATCGCAGTCGATCGTTTCCTCTTCTTCCAGAGTGACGATGACAAAGCGCTGAATGTCAGGGTCTTTGGCAGCCAGCTTCGTAAGTGTCCTGACCTCCCGAGCACGGGCTTCCGCGTCGGTCAGCGAAATGGCAGCCTGAACGGCGAGCCCCGCATCGGGGATATAGAAGTCCAGATCGATATCGGACTGAGAGGACTTCAAAAAATGCAGTGAATCGCCAAAAAGCCTGTGGAGACAAATGGCCACCTGGTTTTCCAGCAGGGCGGAAGTCTTGTCGACCAGAAACAGGTTCAGGATCCCGTTGTCGGCAAAGTAGTATTTGGGAGAGCCCTGGGCCTCCGCGAACTTGGCAGCAGCGTTATTCAGCGAGAAGAGAAGGAACGCGTCAGAGGCGTAACTCACGTACTCAATGATGCTGTCCTTGCTGACCTTGAAGCCGACCGCTTTGACGGCACCGTAGAGGTTCGTGAAGGAGACGCTGTTGCGAACGGTTTCGGCGATTTTTTTCATGAGGATGCGCATCGCCTGCTCGTTTCGAATGCCGTTTCGGGCGATGATGTCTCCCAGCAGCGTTTTCTGATAGACACTTTCCACACAGGTTCGCTTGTTCGGATAGAGGAGCGATTCAGGAAACCCGCCGTCCTGATAGTAGGAAAGAAACGCGCGGTGGATGGCGCCGTAAGATTTCGTGCGCAGCAGGTCCGTTTCTTTATGGGGGATGCCAAGGGCATCGAGATATTCAGTAAAAGAATACGGATAGACGTGCCGGGACAACAACCGCCCGCCAAGAGTGCGTTCCATTTCAGAACTGAGCATTTTTGCGTTGCTTCCGGTCACGAAGACACGGGCACCGCTGTCGCGGAGGCGTCGGACAAATTTCTCCCAGCCGTCGACGTTTTGGATCTCATCGAAAAAGTAATAACCGGGTTTTTCTGACAGCTCACTCTGTACTTCGACGATGTCCTGAAAGTCATTCATTGAAAACTCAGAAAGGCGTTCATCTTCAAAGTTGATATAGATGATCTGAGTCCAGTCGACACCGCCGGCAACCAGATCCCGTACGCGCTGATAGAGAAGGGTTGACTTCCCGGCGCGGCGAAGACCGACCAGGATATAGTTTCCATTCTCTTCAAAAG
>Ga0326513_10003679_pt1 | contig 11103 bp, 12 predicted proteins | sample 2_2465_0518_D_FD_203654 | JGI IMG/M metagenome (GOLD analysis project Ga0326513, IMG submission 203654) | Bovine rumen microbial communities from UC Davis, California, United States - 2_2465_0518 | ecosystem: Host-associated > Mammals > Digestive system > Stomach > Rumen | place: USA... | reverse complement strand
TCGGCATCATCGGCGGCGGGTGTCGGCATCAGGGCGGCGGGTGTCGGCATCAGGGCGGCGGGTGTCGGCATCATCGGCGGCGGGTGTCGGCATCATCGGCGGCGGGTGTCGGCATCATCGGCGGCGGGTGTCGGCATCATCGGCGGCGGTGTCGGCGACTCTCCCTCCTTCCCTCTCAAACTCTCCTATCTTCCCTGTAATATAAAAACCTTTTTTCGCTCGATTATCGGCGGCGGCGGGTGTCGGTGGCGGTGGGTGTCGGCGGCGGCGGCATAAATGCGGCGGCAGATCTGCCAGCGCACCCACCCGACCCGCCGAGCGAGGCGCGGGGTGTTCTTCGCGTAAAGAGTTGCTTGACCAAAAACAAAAGGGTGTTGAAATCGTGTTTTCTGTGACAACAAACAAAATAAACAAAGGGCAATACCGAAGAAAAACAGTATCACCCTTTGTTAAGTTTAGTAGATGTTTATTCTACAAAAATAGTATATATGTAGTTATTTTATCCGTGTGCTGCGCTTGAAATAGAATTTAGAACGTGTGCTTGTGGACATTTCTATTTTACTCAATACATGTCTGTGACACCAACGCGTCGGCCTGTGCCGACACAATGAGGCATGAGCCGCGTGAACTTGTCGTCGTCTATCCAGGTGGTTGTCATGCCTGTTGCAGGGTCGGTGTACGGTTGCAGGGAGGAGTCGAGGTAGCAGAGGTGGTCGCTGTCCTGCTGCGCTACGGTGTACCCCTCGTTGACGCGGAAGAAGAGGATGCCGTCGGGCCAATGCTCGTGGAAGAGACGATAACGCTCAAGCAGGTCGAGCGATGTGTCTTCCCACGGCTGCAAGGTGCTCTCGAAGGACTGCTCCATGCGCGTGCGCGTACATTTCTTATTATTACTGCGGGGTTTCTCCTTTGTTTCGACTGGCGTTGGCAACTGACCGTCAGGCGTTTCCAGTAGTTCGATATTGCCGAGCGTGCCGGCCACAGCAAGGAGTTCGGCGTTGATAAGCTCTGCATCCGTTGAGCTGACATGTCCGTAGTTGGGGTTGGCCGGGGAAAACACGGAATCCTTCTTCGGGACGCTCCAACCGAGGACGCGAGCCGTAAACCCGTTAAGGTTGAAGTAGTCGCCAATCCTGCGAAGCTGCGACAGGCATTCAGGGTCGTAGCAGCGGGACGGGACGGTCGATATGTTATTGGCTGGATTGAACACAAGGATGCGCGAGGCTATTTCTCGCGCCATGACGGGCAGAGCGGCGTTGATAAGCACCACCTTCTTCGCAGGGAAGTAGTGGCGTTTGCCGTTGACCATGTGGTGCTTGAAGGCATTCGACATGGCTGTGTCGCTTAGCCCGATGAGTTCCCCAAGTCGTTTGACAATAATGTTATGCTCCAGGAGGTACTGATAAAGTTCGTCCTGTGTCATCTTCGCTTTTCCCATGATGAAATTCTTTTGTAGCTTACAGTTTGTTTTGCGCTGCAAAATTATATGTTTTTTCTTTATTATCCAAACAATTTTACAACAATTTTCGGGAAGAGCATCAAAAAAGCACGGTAAGGCAGGAAACTTCACGTGTGAAGTTCGCCAACTATCCACGTTTAGTTTGGCAACTATCCACGTTTAGTTGGGCGATTCTCCACGTTTAGTTGGGCGATTCTCCACGTTTAGTTGAACGATTCTCCACGTTTAGTTGAACGATTCTCCACGTTTAGTCGGGCGGCTATGCGTGGAGATTTTCCCGAGGAGACACGGAAAGGACGAACGGAATTGCAAACAGCCACACGATTTAACCTTCTTTATGGAACTTTCCTTCCCCTACCCTATGCGGCTGGATGGATTGCAAAATCGCAAACAAAAAGCAGATGATTAATCACTAAATCGCAAACAGCCACACGATTTAACTTTTGTTAAGTTTGTTTTGTGGTGGCTGTATGGCTTTACTCGGAGAGTTCGGAGTTCTCGGAGGTTTCCGAGGCTTCGGAAGCTTCGGAGGCTTCCGGTCGTGGCACCTGGCCTCTCCAGAAGCCTTTCTGCTTATTATTGTATCCGAACTTGTTCTTCTTGCGGAGTGGCGGGTCGTCGTAGTGATGGGTGAAGGAGCGGCGCGACGGGTCGAACTTGTGCGTCTCTATCACTTCGCGCCGCATGTTCCTGGTGGGAGCGAACTTCAGTCGCTGCGTAGGGGGACAGGTGCGTATCTCGTTTCGCCCCCCATAGGTGTAGTGGTATTGTCGCTCGGGTATGTCCACGACGATGAATGTTCCGAAGCTCTCGATGGGCACTTTCCCAGCGCCTTCGGAGAGCTGGTAGCGTATCTCGTCGAAGACGGCAGGAAGCACCTGCTCGACGGTAGCGCGGCAGATGCCGCTGCGCTTGACGACTGCGGAGATGAAGTGGCGCTTGTAATCACTCGGGCGGGACATGATGAAATTTACGATTTGACGATTTACAATTTACGATTTAGATTCTGAGGGCGAAGTCGTTTGCACGGAGGATGCAGCAGTCGCGCAGGCGGCGTGTCTGCCCGCTGGCTGTGAACTGCACGAGGCGCGAGGGGTAGGCCCCAGGCCCGTCGGTATAGACAGCGAGGGTGACGCACTCTTCGCCAAGGATGCAGTCGCCATTGCCTGATGCGACATACCAGACGCGCCACGGCACTCTTTCGCTGACCGTCACCCACTGTCCGTCGACCTTCTTGGGGACCATCTGTCTGCGCTCGGCTACGCGGCGAAGCTCGGATAGTGCGAGGGTCTTCATTGCTTCAGAAATTCTTCTTTGAACACTTTCACTTTGCCTTCTATGTAACTTCTGTTGTTGGATACCGAGCCTAACATTTCGTTGACCAGGCTCGTTGTCGTTACACGAGTTTTGCTGATTCCCATGTAGAGACACTCTGTTGGCTGCTTTTCGAGACTGTCGTACGTCGCTTCCAACAGGTCTTTCGCTTTCTGCAAATGTTCGACGGCTTTCTCCAGCCGCTTGATGTCTTGCTGCTTCATTGTTGTAGTGGTTTGTGCGGTGCATTGGGTTGCTCATCCCAAACCCAATTCGTTGAGGAAATCGTGCTCGAAGTATTTTCTCTTGATTTTCGGTCTTGTCATTCCGCTGCGAATAAAGCGTATCTCCAGCGCACCGCTGTGGATGCAGGTCCGCCAGCAGTCGAGAGGTACGTACTCCACGCCTTCCTTCTGGCGGGAACGCTCGCAGAAGTTCAACGCCCTGCGGAGCATGTCGAGGTCGTCGGAGAAGACTTTTTCTCCTGGTTTCAATTTGAACGAATAGCCTTCGGCGCGTTGACATTCTGAAACGATGAATGGCGAGTTTTCTCCGTAGACTACTTGAATTGGCAAATCCATGTCTTTGTCATTGAGAAAGACAAAATGTTCGGACAGTACTGTTTCCATGTATGTATTTTCGTTTAATGTGAAGTTCGTTAGAAATCCGCAGTTCCATACGGTGCCTCTGGCCTACCCCCGGTTCGGCTTGCGGAAAACGAAAAATGACGGTGCGTAATTAAGTCAGCTCATTTTCTCAAATATATCCTCACGGCCAGGTAAACTATATAGATGGCAATCAGCCAGAGCACGATGTTGGCTACATGGATTCGGAACTGCTGCCACCAGGTGAGGGGCTTCTCCACTTCCTGCACAACAGGCACTTCCTTCGGCACTTCCTTCTCGCGATAGACGATGCTGTCACGAACGGTCTCTTTGTGTTGCACGGGAACGGGAATGGGGTTCTGCAGGGAGCGCAGGGAATGGAAGAGCATCCCGTCGCTGATTTTTGCTACGCTCTCGGCGTAATCGGTTCGCAAGGTGTCGATGGTGTCCGGAGTCAGATGCTCAATAATCTGAGGCGGCAGCACGACGGGTATGGTGTCCGGCACGTAGGTGACTTGGTGATGGACGTGTGTTGATGTACTGTCGCGCACCTCGACGAGGACGGTACGGGTGCTCCTGCACGAGGACAGGGATGCCATGAAGCACAGCAGTATGATGATGCCTATCCATCCGATGATGCAGGACAGGCAGCTCACCCTTGTCTGATTGATGTCTTCTCTTTCCATTGTTTCGTCACTATCTTTGGTTCGTCATTCTTGTTGTCTCTTCGTCGTAGCTTTTCCAAAACCCCGCCGCCACAAAAATGCTACAAAAGGATGGCGGCGGGGAACTATGAAAAAACTTTTTTAACTTTTTCGCTTCCCAGCGATAGCGCAAAAGTAGTCTTTTTTGCACTAATACACAAATTATCAGCAACTTGTCTTTGCAAAACATATCGTCACGACAATCCACTTGTCCGCTTGTCTGGCGCTTGTTTACCCGCGAAATAGTGTATAACCACCTATTTATCAATTATTTATAACTTAATTTTTCACTTTTTTTGAGTTTTTTTATTTTATAAAGTATATTAAAATAATTTATAATTATGTATATATATAGTATAACTATCTATATATCATACATTTATTTTTACTTAATAAACTCTATTTACTTATTGTGGGGTACGGGGAGTTTTTTGCTTTAATTAAAAGATGTTTGTAGAATAAGTTATTTCTTTTGTTTTTATATTTTTATAAATAGTTACCCCGAAAAAAGTGCTTTTTTAGACAATTAGCGTTTTTTGGCTTGCAACACTTTGTATGTCAACAACTTCCACTTGTCTGAGCGAAAAATAATTTTTTGCGGCAAAATGGGGTGTTTTTGCCTTCTATCTTCTTGATTTACAGCACTTGTCTAAAATTGTCTAAACGGTTGTCTTTTGGTGGTATTTTTGGACAATTTCCAACTTTTTCAGACAATTCAAAAAACATTTTGCGGCAGACAATTATTTTTGTATCTTTGCAGCGTTTTCAAGCAAATGTCATGGGCAAGGTAGAGAAACGCGGTCCCGCGATGGCATGGCTGTCGATGCCGACATATACGCAGGACTGGCTGAATTGGGAATTTGGCGGAGAAATCGAGGTGTACGGAAGACACGTGCTGAGCATTAGCCACCTCCCCGGCGCAAAAGCCTTGTTGCGCCGAGAAGTAGTGGAGGACTTGATGAACTCTGGAATAAAGACGCGGTCGCTGAGTGTTACGCGAAGAAATTGCATCGAGGCCGGGTTGATGCTTGACCCGGAAACGACGGTCCGAATCTACGGCCTTACGCGCGAGGCGCTGGATGAGTTCGTCCCAATAGAGTGTCCGAAGATGGCGATGACCAAATTCGGTGTTCTAAGGCCGTGGACATGGGATATGTCGTTCGGCTGGCATCAGTCTGTGCTACTGCAGAAATTACTGAAGGCTGAGTTCTGGAGAACTGTAGCTGCATTCGACAGGGAGTTTGCCCAGGGGCAAGATGGGGCACCCTACCCTGCCAAGGATATGGTGGAGGCATGGTGCGTGAAGTCACACACGTCGGACGTTCATGTCGAGGCGATACGGAGGGAGTGGCAGAGGAAAATGAAGAGGTTCGGAAACGGAAGCGACCAAAGTTGAGAGAGGCGTGTCGGTTGATGCTGCTTAGTCGGAGTTGAATGCAGCCCAATACTCGGGAGTTTTTCTTGCTTCCTCCTGGCTGACAGAATTGGCGCACCATTCGTCGTAGCGACGGTTACGTTCCTCGGCCTCGCGGTCGCGGTCATAAGTGAGTGTGGGCTGCTCTGATATATTGCCCTGAGTGTTCGCATTATTCGGAATCTCCTGTGCGGTGGCAGCATGATGTCCGGATTTTACCTCCTCAATAAAGTTTCTGATGGCAGCCAGCGAGAAGCTGTGGAAGTCGCTGATGGGATTTTTACCTTTGTGCTTCCCTGCTTTTTCGTCGGCATAGTAGTCGGCCAGGTACTTTGCCTTCTCGGACAAAAGCGGAAGTCTGCCTTCCATTTGCTTGATGAAGCGGTTGGCCTCCGTCATACTGAGACGCAGCCCAATCAATGCCTTGCGCAGCTCGATAACCTCTTGGCTTTCGAGGTTTGACTTTTTGATATTGCGCCCCAGGTCGGTGAGGTGGATATGGAAAATGACATTTTCAGGTGTGCCGCGCTTCTTCCCTGCCGGGTACTGGAACTCGTAGTCGAAGGTGCAGTCTATGCGGTTGGCTGCTTCTTCTATCTCCTTGCGGGCGGGTTCGAGCACACGCTTCTTGAAGTCGTTAATGTCCTTGTACTTGTCAACAGACACTTTCTTTGTCTCCTTGTCGTATGTAGTGAGGAGTATCTTGCGGAGCTTGTCGTAGGAGATAACCCATGTACCAAGCTGTTTGTTGGCATTGATAAGCAAGTAGATACGCCCTGCATAATTACTGGAGAAAAGAAAGATAGCATCCTTTAGGTAGCGGTGGTAGGGAGTTATATGGAAGAGGTCTTTGGCGGTGGTCTCTGTCATGTGGAGGTAGATGTTCTGACGGCGTTTCCCGGGTACATCCTTGTCAATATCCACGACGGGGAAGGCCACAGTATAGCGCATCTTGCCGTCAACCTCCTTTTCATAGACTATGGACTGCATGGACTTGGCGGCCTGGTCCACATCGCTGTAGTGCGACGGCTCAACCCCAAGTTCTGAGTAGGCCACACGGAAAGAAAGGTATTTGGAGCGGTCATCGTCGGATATGGGCTTGTAATCGTCGGACGTAAAAAGGTCGCCTACATAGCCTTCCTTTGCCCGCTTTTCGAGCGCCCGCTTGATTTTGTCCTGCAGCTTCTCCATAATCATGGTCTGGATGCGTGTCTGCATCATGGACATTTCTCCATTGAGGTAAGTAAATGTAATGGGCTGCGTAATCATCTTGCGCTGCTCAACAGGAACACTGCTGATGATTTCCTGCTTCAGCTGTTCCGCTTTGCGTGACTTTCGTGCCATAATGATAGAGTATTATTTTTTTGTAGCGAGTGCAAAGTTACAAATTTGTCCGAATACTGCAAGCGTTTTCTTCATTATTTTTCAACTAATTGCACAATTTCGTTTTATTTTTATTTCACGTTCGTTTTTGATACACTTACTATTTTGTCCGAATTTCGCAACCATAACCTCCGCTTTTGTCCGAGAAAGGAACTGGTTACGAAACTGTCCGGGAAAAGTTACGCTTTTGTCCGAAATGAACTCAAAAACTTCCTCTTTTGTCCGAAATGACTTGCGGAAATGTCTGGAAAAAGTTACCTTATTGTCCGAGAAAAGTTACGCTTTTGTCCGAGAATTATGAGTTGACATATTGGTTTTCATTATGTTACAGCGTTATATATACTATATCCTATTATATTGTCAAAATAAAAGAAGACTCCTCTATGCAAAACAAAAGAAAATAGATAAATTATTTTTTAATAAATATAATACGTTGATATACAGAAGATAATGAAATAATGTAAAAACTTGGACAAAAACGTAAGTCTGCAATCTAAAACTCGGACAAACATGTAACAACGCAGATGCGTTACGCGTGTGTGTATTGCACATGTATATGGAAACCATGTGGATACGCGCGACATGGTCTTCAAAAGAGAACTGCCAGCCAGCCACACCGCTGGCTGGCAGCGAAAAGATAAGGCCAGATCCTTTTACCAAGTGTTGCAGATTTGAATTGTGGTAGTTTCCATCACTGTTGTCTCTTGTCGTATGTCGTTGTCATCATGGCCGCCATTTCTCTGTAACGGATGTATTCTCCTTCCGTGATTTGCCCTGCATTTCTCAATCCTTCAATCAGGAACAGATAGATTGCCCGGTGCTTTGGCGTGTCGGTACGTATGCAGTACATCTGCAGAGCACTAAATACCTCCTTTGGCATGATGGTCGTAGCTTTCTTCGTGGAAAATGCTGCACGTTCCGGCGCTTGTTGCGTTTCCTGCTTTTGTTCGGACTGCGCTATTGACTGTGCAGTAATACCGGCCACGTTGACGTCATCGCTGCTGGCAATGTCTTCGATAAGCGCGTTAAGTGACTTCCTTTTAATTTCCTCTTTCTTCATAGTTTTTTATTTTTTTTGTAGTGTGTAATATGTATTGGCATCGCCCGGTTGCACAACCGCACAGATTTGCATCCATGCTTCCTTATCCCCATTTTCTGAGATATTCATCGGCCAGGAGAATAAAGTCGTCTGTTACATTGCAGCGTCCGTTTCTGTACGAGAAGATGTCGTGACAAACGCCGGGGGCACTATCAAAGCTTCGGTCTTGCGAGCTTGATATGTCGTTTGCGCGACGGATGGTGGTTGTAAATACGTCGCCCTGCTCGCGCAAGTCTTCTTCCCAAATGCGGGCATTCTTTAGGCGGCTGTTCTTTTTAGTAATCAGTACGCCGTGGATTTGCAGCGTCGGATTTGACAATTTCTTTATCTTGATGATTTTTTTGATTGTTTCAAGATAGCCGTCGACTGCATACTGCTCCAGTTCGACAGGAATGATGATACCGTCGGCCGCACAGATGGCGTTGACCGTAACGCGGCTCATGGCAGGCTGCGTGTCAATCAGGATAAAATCGAAGCTGTTCTCCCACTCAGACAGCCCTTCGCCTGTATGGTCGTCGATGGGTTCCGAAAACAATCCGCGCAGTGCTCTGACGGGATCTGTTACAGCTGTACTGTTAAGATGCACGTCTGCGTCCTCCATGCGGCGCGACGAAGGTGTGTAGTAAAGTCCGATACTGTTTCGGTAAACAGGAATCCGCATCCCTTCGCATATAGCGTTGAAGATAGTAGGTTCCATCGGCTGTGTCTTTACTCCTTCTCGCCTCATGTCCCATCCGAGACTAACAGACAAATTACACTGTGGGTCCGTGTCGATGACCAGAACGCGATAGCCGCGTTTCAAGATAGCTGCTGCGAGGTTAAGTACAGTGGTGGTCTTCCCTGCCCCACCCTTGTTGTTGCTGACGGCCACTATGTGCCTCAAATGAGTTTTTTCCTTTTTCATAATGTTTGTAATGTTTAGTTATGCGGTTATGTGGTTGTGTGCCTGCAATAATACATATATATGTAATAATGTAGTTGTGTGTTTTTGTGGCTGCATATCCGTGTGATTGCATGGTTATGCAATTCAACAGGTGCTCAGTTGTGTGTATGTGTTTTTTATAATTTAGTCCTTACGTATTGTCTCTCGTATGCTATTATTCATACTTGTGTAATTGTGCGGCTATGCACTTGTGTAAATACATACCTGTGTGGTATTGCAGATGCGCAGATGCAAACACATAAAGTTGCTTGGTTACACAACTTTATATTCATGTTACTTACTACACAAATACACAAGTGTGTTATTTAGTAGATGTGTATATGTGTATGTGTGCAGTTGTGCGGTTATACCTCATTGGTAACACCGGGATTAATTCATTATTATCTTTTGTAGCTGCTGCAAAGGTATGGCAAATTTAGCAACTACACAAATTTGTAACCGCAAAAATGCACGACTTATGTTGTATAACATAAATACACGATTTGCAACATGCCCTTGACTTGAAACTGTTTGCAATGTATCTTGTGTAAAAAACAAAGAATCGCGATTTATGATTATACGCAAAATCAAGACGAGTGAATATCTGAGGAAGTATGATGATTTGACTGCTGACGAGCGTGCTGTTTATGAGGATAGGGTAGGGCGGTGGCTTAAATCCGATGGGAGGCGATTGCTCGAAATAACGGAACGGCCGATGGCAAAAGCACAGAATATCATTCTGCTTGGCTCCAGATGGGATAGTGCAGACGAACGCGCTTTTCACGAAGGGACTGTTTTGCTTAGTGCGCTTGCAGGGCGGACGGACACATGGCTGCCTTCTGCGCTATACGCCAAGGCAGCGTACAGGGCAGTAAGAAGAATGTATGAGGCGCTTTCTTCCGAATTGCCCCATAGAGAAAAAGATGGAACGGCAGACGGCACAAGGGCGGAATTAAAGAAGACGCAAGTGACGCGCGGGAATAAGGAAGATGTTACCGGGACACGACAAGTGAAAAAGGCCGAAGAACAGACAACTGCGCAAACGGAAAATCCTCCGGTAGAATATACGAAAGCGGACGTTATCATAAGACCGAAGCACATCGACCAGTATGCACACCTCCTTCCTGAAGTAACGAAGAAGCGTGCATCAATGGTGAAGGGGTTGCTTCGCGAGTTGGATACCGCCCGTGAGAACATGCGGCTGCTCACAAGCGACGCCCACGCCAACCCTGATGCTTGTGCAAGATGGGCGCGGAAAGCCACATCTATCGACAACAAACTTCACTCAATTTACGCAGAACTCGATATAGAATGGGAAAAGCTGGTAAAGAGTGGAGGCGTGTCGATTGACAGCCTCGGAAATGTAAGCGTTGCCAATCCCAGCAAAGAATCGTCCGGCACAACAGCTGCAGAGGCGGTGCAGTGCGATAGCAGTGACGCCGAATATGCGTTAACGTCCGTGCAGAAATCCAGGCGGAGAGAATTGCGGAAATGGCTTATTGATATAAGGCGCGGAAATGGCCACATGCGCGAGAAACGTGTTAGGCAGTGGGAGGAGTATTGGGTAGAGTATCTGACACTCGAGCCACTGGAATCTGCCTTGAAGGATGAGAAGATTGTGGCAGCGGCAAAGCACTTCGACATAAATATTGAACCTGTAAACAGCAAATAGCATGACATTCCATTCGATAGTCAGGCAGTGGTGCAGGGCATATAAGCCGATGCTCGATTCTGCCACAAACGGGAACAGAAGATTTTACCTGACCGACTCCACTGCCGGTGTGGTTGAGCTGGCAAAAGGTATCAGCAATTCATTTTCCCCTTGCGTGGTGATGGAGAGTAGTGTAGAGGGCGGCGGCAAGATTACCCGTCCGATGCGAAACTATCCGATTTATTTCTTTGTTCGGGCCAGGGATATGGCGGATGGCGATGCCGCTGCGGAGGCAAAGGAGGAGGCATGGTATCACGCCCAGCAGTTTCTCACCTGGCTAAAGAGCAGACATGACAGCGAGATTGCGGAGAATATCAACGGCGACTTTGCAAGGATAAGCATGGATGACTACATTGATATTACAACTGTCGGGCCGATTGAAAACGGATGGTTCGCCGTTCTGATTCAGTTCGAGCGGGAAGAACCTCTTAATTTGTGCATAAGCGAAGACTTGTATGTAGACGAAATCGAGAATTGAAACTATGTATCACT
>Ga0326513_10003678_pt1 | contig 11104 bp, 22 predicted proteins | sample 2_2465_0518_D_FD_203654 | JGI IMG/M metagenome (GOLD analysis project Ga0326513, IMG submission 203654) | Bovine rumen microbial communities from UC Davis, California, United States - 2_2465_0518 | ecosystem: Host-associated > Mammals > Digestive system > Stomach > Rumen | place: USA... | reverse complement strand
GCCTGTAATTACAGAAACTTCTTCCGGATGATCGTCAATCCAATCCCGAATCCTCGTGAACAAACCTTTCCTTTCTACAATTTGTGCCATTTGTTTTACCTCCTTTAAAAATATAAAACAGAGAGCCACAATGACCCTCTGTCTGTTTATTACTTGTAAAAATTCCTTAAATTGCTACCATCATCTACGATCTTCTTACCTTTCGTGGATGTAAACATGTTACCTTTGCCATCAAACCAGAATGCTGTGAAAATGGTTCCCACTGATACGGTCGTACTCACGATATACTTCCAAATATCAACCGTCTTCTGAGCCTTCATCTTTTCAGCTTCAGTCTTAATTGCTTCCAGTTTGAGTTCAAACTCTTTGTTGTTATTTGCAATCGACTCATTGAATTGTTGCCATTTAAGCTCTAATTCAGCTTTGTCTTTTGTTCTAACTACTTCAAGTTTTTCCTCTTCCCTTGCGCGTTCATCCTGTATGCTTATAAGTTTCTCTGCCCGGTCGACAATCTTACACAGAATATCACCGCTTTTCTCCCGATCTTCAATGTCTTCCGAATTCAAGTAATCGGTCGATGCCTTAGATAAAGCACATTCCAATGCCTCTACGATAACTGCATCATACATAATGCATACCTCCTTTAGTATTTTTACTTCATTACGGAGTCACTTTTATTTTCGGATTGCGTTCAGTCCAATAAAGTAGGCGTCGGAAGATCGATATAAAACACGTTCAAGTCCTCGTTTTTCTTAACTTCAACGTGTTTTAAGATTTTCCAACCATAGTCTTTATACTCTTTTGCTGGATTTCCACCTTTGGAGTATTTGTAGAAATCATATACAGTTGCCTCGCTGAAAATAGATATATCTTTTCTCAATGTCTTCAATACTTCTACGGCATCATATTCTCGCTGGAAATAAACCTTTTCAAGAGCAAACGTAGTCTTTGACCTTATATCTTCAAAAGTGCCAGGAACATAATATTTTGCTATAAGAATCAAAAACTCACCAACGAGTTTTTCATAATTATCTTTTAATGAAATATCTATAGCTCCCTTATTTCTTGTGATCACGCATTGATACGTCGTGCCATAGCATTTGTTTTTCATAGCAAAGTTTCCAAGAATATAATCGCAAAGAAACAAGATTCGCTCCTTAATTTCGCCAACAAAATGGCCTTTTTCATGATCGCCATCAGGATCCTCACCGTAAACAACTTTATACAATTTTTCGTAAGGTAGCATCGCGTCTTTGGTCACGATTTTATTCCTCGCCACCGTTTCGCGTTTAACCTTTTTGCTCAATTCCAGCAATTCCTTATCTGTTAATTTCGAAAGATCAATCTCGCTCATTTAATTTCCTCCATAATCTCTGGCTTAATATAAGGCGCCAATTTGTTACAGATTTCTTTGTATGATTTGGTTCCTAAATTTCTTATTTTTAAGATCGAACCGTCATTTATAGCGTCTACAACTTCCTTAATATCCCTCAAATTCGCTCTGCATAACGCGTTATATGCCCTGATTGGCAGATCTAAAGCCATTATTTCCGGATTGGTGTCGCGTCTAAACCATTCCTTATATGGCGAAAGTGACCGGCAAACGCGTTCGACTCTTTGTATAGCTTCTTCCTCTTTTATGTTTTCGTATCCCTTTTTACCATGGGCGATATAACCTATACGTGCCGGGCATGACAATCTCTTCATTGCGCGGTTCAATGTATAGTAAATATACTGTCTTGTTAGTCCCAATTCTTCACTTATCTGAGTTACGGTTTTTCCATCTTTAAAACGCATGAGGAGAAATTGTCGCTCCCTTTCCTTCAAAGAACTTAGTGCGTAATCTACGCCGGCCATACGATCCTCGTCAAAAGCCATAACATTCATTGCTAACACCGCGCGCCAATCAAAGTCATTTGTCTTAATATTCATCTCATTTCCTCCTAATTCAAAAAAATATAAAGAGCCCGAATCAACGAGCTCTTTTCTCCTCTAGATTTCAACACCTTTTCTTAACCGTCTACAATATTTTACATAATCAACAATGCTTCCTTTAAACTGTCCTCTTGAACCGTAACGATATTCTCCAAACAAATACTTCACCGGTCTTACCGATCTGTCTTGTTTACACTTTTCGTAAACGATCCTTAAACTAACTGTTAACGGATTCCTTGTCTTTCTTACCTTCGTCATAATTGTCACCTCCAGTTATACTAATGTTTTGCAATCTTACCTTCATCTTAGCGACAATTAATTTTTCGAGTAAAAATATAAGAGCCCAATACTGAGCCCTTATACAAACCATTATTCTTATATGAAGCATTATTCGTTTTCAATATCTTCTTTTATGAATTCAAGAACATTCGCGTCCAAGCCTGTTTCATTCTTAAATATTGCCGAGAACCATTGCAATTGTTTTTCAAACGATTCCTTAAGCCTTTCCTTTTCTTTGCATTCGTCTAATTTCAATATTTTACGATATACATCCTCAGAAGCCATAATGAACGCTCCCAATCGCCTTTCTCGCAATCTTTTAATCGTGGCTCGCTTTTCTTTCTCCATAATCTCTTTGTCAAATTCTGCCATAATAAAACTCCTTTCTAAAATCATTTCATGGTTTCATTATGGAGACAATTAATTTTTCGAGCGATACAAGAATACTTCACTTTATGGACCCCTGCGTACTAAACTTGCTTCTTTTGCAACTTGTCCAGAATATAAAAGAACTTCCTGTATCTGTCGTAGTACGTGTTACGATCACAAGGTATACCGTACATCATCTTGAGATTGTCATAGCTTCTACCCTCTGTAACACCCTTAAATATCCAGTGAGAGAGTAGAGTATCGGCAAGACCAGAAGCTTTCTCCATAAGCCCTATCCTGTCACTGTAAAACTTCCTGACCATAACGATCTTCGGTGTAGGATCGAAAATATCACTGGATTCGACATGTTCTCCTGGTGATTTAGTTAAGAATTCGTACGTTGAATCCAATGCTTCCTTCCATTTTCGATACTGTAAGCAGAAATGCTTTAATTCCAGGTACCTCTCCTTTGGAATATAATACTTGCTTTTCTTTGACAGCTCCGGTTTCATATCTGACATGCTCTTTCTCCTTTCCATTCAAAACCAGTGTCTTCATACAATTTCTTTGGTGAAATATAATAGCTGATTCGTCCTTTATACCTGTTAATATCGTCTACATTCGTTACTAGTTTGCCATCTCTAGTCGCAGCCCCGATAGGAAGCCAACCGGATATAATACCAGCTCGTACCCAGGCGGCATCTCTGCCATAAACTTTAGCAGCGACAGACACAGGAACCGATCCGTACATCATTATTTGCCTCCTTTCGGGAAATATTATACCAAAACGCTTGACAAAGCTGCAATTCTTGTAATATAATTATTTATTTTTGATGATAGAAGGTTACCCTTTTCGCCATAGGTTCTCTCCTTCAATTGTCAATTCCTCTATAAGCGCTCGTGCTCTCCACACTTGTTGTTTACCTTCTTCAGTTCCTACGTCCGCTGTATTCTGAAGAAACAAGTAATAGTCCATATAAGCGGCTTTAAGCTTTTCTACGATCTTTTTACTTCGTCCTCCGCATATACAATCAAATATAAATAGCCTCCAGATCCTGGCCGCTATTCGTAGCTTTTTTAATTTCTTCCTCATTCGTCAACCTCCAAAAGTTTTTCAGAAAAATCCCACCCGGGGAAATTTTGGATTTGAAAAAAAAATAAAGAGCCCATCATTTGGACCCTTTATTTGCAAATACAATAAAACAACCTACTACTATACAAATAATTCCTATAATCATTTTTCTTCACCTTCTTCGTCCTCGTCTACATAATAATCCACACTACCTGTTGCATAATCAACTGAAACAAGCCTTCCTTCTTTTTTCATACGTTTGGCTTTACGATATGTAATCAGCCATCCCACAGTATAATCAATCAGTGCCATTCCTACTGCTCCAATAATTATTCCTAATAGCATAATAATTCTCCTTTCATAGAGGACTTTTCCTCATACTACAGGCGATATTTTTTTCGACAAAAAAAGAAGAGCCGCAATCAAGCGGCCTCCTCTGAATGAGTTTCGTTGTAGTCTTTTACATAATTATACAAATCTACCATGTTACTTAAACCGTATGTCCTTTGTATAAATGAATCGCAGACATCATCGCCTCTTTGGTCTTCACCTCTGTCGTATATTAACGAGTATAAACAACTTTCAAAAAACTCTTGCCTATTCCTAGACATCCTCTCAAATCGGTTTATAGCACCGTTATACGAATATCTCATAATAATCCCTAAAAACCACAATGCCTTTATGAATCCAATAACATTATCAATTGTCTTACGATAAATAACCCATCCGATTGCCTTAATATGTTTCATAATTAATCTCCTTTCTTAATCGAAACTCTTTCATATAACACCCAAATATTTTTTCGAGTGTACTATTGTTTTATTAGTACATTAACGGTATACTAGTAATCTATTAGTACATAGAAAGGAGAAATATAATGCTGATCAAATGTCCTGAGTGTGAATTGCAGATATCAGACAAGGCCATCCTCTGCCCTCATTGTGGATACCCTATAAAGGGAGATCGTCCTAAGCAATGGAAGCAATCGTCAAAGCGTAAAAGACTTCCAAATGGCTTTGGTAGGATCACAGAACTTAAGAACAAGAATTTAAGAAACAGATTCCGTGTTATGATAAGCGTTGGAACAGACTCAAACGGTCATCCTATAGGTAAATTGTTAAAACCTAGAGCCTACTTTCCCACCTATAATGAAGCGTACGCAGCCCTGGTAGAATATAATAAGAATCCATACGACCTTGACAACGACATGACCGTACAAGAACTATATGACAAGTGGAGCGTTGAATACTATACGAAAACTACTCCAAGTGGTGCGAGATCCTACAAAGCAGCGTGGAATTATTGTTCTGAAATATATAACATGCGAGTAAAAGACCTCAGAGCAAGGCATATTAAAGGCTGTATGGAGAACGGAACCTTTGTTTACAGAGGAGAAACGAAGCACCCTTCTGCAAACCATCAGCTTAAAATTAAGAGTTTGTTTAATGTGATGCTGGATTATGCGGTTGAATACGAGATTGTTGACAAGAATTATGCAAGAACCTTCTCCGCGGACGAAGATACTTTGCGAGAAGCTGAAGATGCTAAAGTAAGTCATATTGCTTTTACCGAAGAAGAGTTGAAGAAGTTATGGGAGAACGAATATAACATTCCTTACGTGAACTACCTGCTTGTCCAATGTTATACAGGATACAGGCCTCAGGAACTTGGGCAGATAATGCTTACAGATGTCAACCTGGAAGAAGGCTATATTAAAAGCGGGATGAAAACAGAAGCAGGGCGAGATCGTATCGTACCAATACATTCTAAGATACGTCACATAATAGAAGAGGAATATAATAAAGCGAAAGCGTCCGGATGCTATTGGTTGCTTGGCTACTATGATACAGACCGTATTGGAAGTCCTCATATGACATACACCCGATACAGGTCTATCTTCTATAAGATTATGACTCAGCTTGGCTTCGATCCAGAGCACCGGCCGCATGATGGTAGAAAAACCTTCGTTACTTTAGGCAAGAAATATAAAATGGACGAGTATGCTTTGAAGAGGATTGTCGGTCACGAGATAGGAGACATTACGGAAAAGGTTTATACTGAAAGACCGATCTCATGGTACATAGAAGAAATTGAAAAAATAAAAGAGTAGGTTTTAGTTTCGTCAAATATAAATAAGCAGTAAAAAGTGATGTACTAATGGAGTGTACTAATAATGTACTAATAGTGTACTAACGTACTACTTTTTTCCACTTTTTATCACTTTTTACTGCGTTTACTTAGTTGATTTTAAGCGTAATTAGACGTAGTTCAACCGTTATTAAGCAACGGCAGCCTTGGCTAAAGATCGCCTATTCAAGCGTCTTGAATGCCCAAAATGTACTAATAATGTACTAACGAACTACGCCTAACCACGTCTATCTAAAGGTTATCACCAGCAATTCTCGGTGAATGATGATTTAACGAAAAGCAAAGAAACGGAATAACAGTGTAATACAAGTATAACGATAATGTAACAATTCACCTACTGATTAAGCTGAGATCGCCCTTGATAGCTATACCAATAATGCCGTCCAGGTCAACGGTCCAACCATTCCATCTACGTATACTCCCAGAGCTGTCTGAAGAAGCTTAACACCCGCGATGGTATTCGGACCAGCGTTTCCATCAATTCTGTCATTATACCATCCGTACTTCTGCATGATTGTCTGAAGAGCTCTTACCATAGATCCATTAGAACCATATTTAATCGTCGGCAGAAAGTCGATGATTGTTTTAACATTCTGCTTCTTGTCCATAGCAACCTCTTTGATTTCTTCCTTTACTTTCTGAATATCAATAATCCTATAAATGTTACTCCACGTGTAAGTACCATTTCCGCAATTACGGTATCCATGGCCAGATCTATGCCCTACTCCAGTTTTGCCGTTATCGCATACACCGTGACCTTCTTTGGGGGCGCCTTCCCAGACTCCTCCAACGCCATCCCATACAGCTACGTGATAGCCCTGACTCCAGAGAATATCACCTCTCTGCAGAACGCTTGGGTCCCATTTAATATACTGGAATCTAGATGTATCCGTAAGAACTCCTCGGTCTCTCTGAGCAGCCCAAAATGTTTCGGATGAAGATATAATCCCGGCGTTCCTCAATCCTCTTTTGGCATACTCTGAACACCCAATCCCACCATAGCCTTCGCCGGCGTAAGGAATACACTGATCGCTCATTTTCTGGAGCTCTGTACAGAACTTATCAATTTTACCCATGCTATCAGCCCCCTAACAACTGCTTCCAGCACTGAGGTCCAAACGAACCGTCCACAGCAAAGCCTTTGTAAACAACATTCCAATAATGCTGAATTTCTTTAATGGCGTTAACTGTCAATGGGCCACACTGTCCGTCGATGAAGCCATTGTAATAGCCCATTCTCGCAAGTTCTTTCTGGAGAATTTTGACTGCATCGCCTGTGGATCCGGATTTAACTACGGGCATTGAAGCTGCTATGGATTTGTAAATTGCATTCTTATCTTTAGCCAGCATTAAATCAATCTCTGCCTGAAGATCTTCAGAACCAATACCCCATGCAGCTGCCTGTACAAGCCTAGCCTTTCCGTTAATGCCATGATCAATAACATACTTCGCGGCTTCTCTTATAGTCATTTTAGATCCTCCTTTTAAGCGTCGATTAACCTCGGTGCAAATATCCGGTAGAATCTTTTTAAGATGCCATCCAGGACAATCTGTACCGTAAGCAGAAGTCCACACATGAAGCAATACATTGCCCTTGCAAGAAATGTTTCTGTAACTCCGTCTAGCAGCCACTACTTCGGCTTCGTCTGAAGGAATATAATCAGCACTCCCTCCAAGCGAAGGATATCTCTGGATGAGGTCAACCATCAATTTGATCAGTGCCTCTTGCGCTGCTGTTGGAATCGTAGCGTCTCCTTTGGCCTTGTTGGAAACTTCGATGGTAATGGCGTATTTGTCTGCTAAGGAGAAGCTGGAAGTCCATGCTCCGTATTCCTCTGGAACGTTACATGAAATATCACCGTTAACTCCGACGCAATAATTGGCACTGTTCTCATAACCATTATTACAGAAATACTGCGCGCAATAAGCTCCTGAAGAACCGGCACCGTTCATGTAATGCGGAATAATATACTTGATCTGAGATGGATCACGGTATCCCCAATGTTTATCTGTAATATACTGCGATGTTGCAAGTTTACTTATCGTCATCGGCATCATCCTCCGATCCTTTACCGTCAAATATCAATCCATCGGTATTAAGTGTTTCTTCATACTCTTTGGCGTTGAATTCTTCCATGGCGTACCTCCTACTGTTTCGCCTGAGCTTCAAGCGCATCTAATCTCAGTTCGAGCACGGACACACGTTTTTCAACAGCAGTAAGATTCTCGTTCATGGCTTTTATGTCGGATCTAGTCTCGTTTGTGACGGTACAAACCTGATCCAACTTCATATTAGCCTTGAGTAATGATTCTTTTATGCCATCGATCTTATTAGCGTCTTCCGCGTACTCTTGCTTAATATCCTTCTTTCCATTTTTAACGAAGGCAACGATCACTATAATTAAAGATATAAGGCTGATACTCCACGGAATCAGGTTTGTCCATTCCATTCATATCACCTCACGCAGTTTTCTCTTCGTCTTTGTACGGCTTCGTGTACGTCATGGCCCTAGCAGAGTCTTTAAGCCCAGCTGTGGTCACGTCCGTACAAACACCGATAATTACAAGGATCGCAAAGACTGCTTCAACAATAGTGAGTAACTTCTGCTGAATATCAGTAAAGTCAAACTGAATGCCAAACAGAGCGAGAACTGACTGAACCAAAAACAGCACTGCCGGGATGATGGCCATCCAGAACACTTTGTTTTTAATACGTACTTTCCAGTTCATACACAACACCTCACATTCCCTGTAATCTTTGGATACAATTCTGAATTTCCATACGAGTCCGTTCGTCCGTTGTCTCGTTCATGGTTGCAGTAAGATCTGCGATCGGATCGTATCCACCTCTGGGATATCCGTTCATAGCGTATCCATTGCCGCCTCTTGAATAACGACCCATGGAATCTCTATTCACATTCCCAAACTGATAAGTGCCCGTCATACGAGGCATTCGTCTGTAATCATACGTCCCATAAGACGCTTCATACATCTGACCCTGCTCCTCATGATCAAGAATCTTATCAATATTTTTAATAGCATGCGCCAGAGTATCTACGATCGGAAGTGTAGTTGTATCCAATTTTGCGTCGCAATAGCTCTCAAGCTCTTTGCATAATCTTTCTTTGAGTTCTTTAATCCTGTGCATCATTTACACCTCCTACATTGGATACCCGTCTGTACGACTGAATATAATATTGGCATTCTGAACAAGAATTGGCTGGTCAGAAATATTCCTTACAGCCAGAGTCTCGCAGCATCCAGTCCAAATAGAAACAATCGTAGCATCAGATACATTGAAGAATTCTTCTACTGCTGCAGGAGTAACGGTCATCTCTGTGGTAGGGATAGTAGATCCATCCAGGGTAATAGCCAAAGAAATAGCCCCTACTGTTCCGCCTGTAGGAATGGCAATGTTCGCTCCAAAGTCGGCTAAATATCTAGCGGACTTAGGCATGCATCCACACACGCAGCGATTAACTCTTCCTGCCAATAAAAAAGATCCTGTATCATCTCTATGACGTACAAGACCTTGCGTACAGGGAACCGGGGACTGTGTAAATATAACTGTCTCTCCAGGGTTCACTGTCTGAACCGCATTGTTGGAAAATTCACAAGCCATTTACAACACCTCCTTAGGCATTGCAAGTGCAGCCAAAACCACCATTACCGTAAGCATAAGGATTCGGTACATTCCAACTCGGTACCGGATAAGGAGCAATTCTCTGGATCAGCTGAGCGGTCTGAGCGCTGTTGTCAGCCATGATCTGTGCTGTCTGAACGCCCTGAGAAGCAGCAAGATTGGCCATATTGAGCTGAGTACGAAGGTTTGCAATCTCTTCATTCTTTGCGTCGATCTTATCGTTGCACATCTGATCTTTGATTCCCTGGATGCCTGCGTTAATGGCCGCCAGCGTATCTCTGAAACCATCATTCATGGCAGCGCGATCGGCACAGTTTTCAGCCTGAATAACGCTCTGAAGATTTGCGGTGGCCAGACGATTTTCGCAACAGCAATTTCCTAACTGAGTTCCAAGCTGATTGATTCCCTGAGCGACCTGCATCATAGCGTTTGCATTGCCATTGGTGACTGCCGCGGTAACACCTGCGAAACCATCACAAAGCTGCGTCTGAACAGCACTCATACGATCTGCCTGGTTCATCCACGGATACATTCCGTTCATGCCACCAGCGTTTCCGCCGTTGTTCCATCCATTATTGCCTACAAGAAGCAGTAACAGAATGATCCACCAACCCCAGCTGTCGTTGCCAAACATGCCATTTCCTCCACCAACCATCGGAGATACGGGCATTACCATCTGGTTTTCATTTCCTTCAATAGCCATAATAGACTCCTTTCGTGATAAAAAAATATAAAGTTAACTACGGGTTACAAATCTACTAACCTTGCAAGGATTTAGTATTTAAAAATCCGTGCCATCTGAACCGCCTGATTGTAACGATCCTGAGAAATCTGTCCGCTGTTCAAAAGGTACTGAATTATTGAATTCGGATCTGCTGGAATGTTCTGTGGCAAATTAAAACCCTGTCTTATAACAAATTGGACAGGGTTCGTTCTGAGTTCATTCAGCATATTCATTGGGTTTTGTTGGCCACCTAGAGCCTGGAATAAAGGATTACTCATTTCTCTGGTACTCCTTTCTCTGCTTTGTTCGATAATTCAAGCTTTCTGTAAGCTTTGCGATTTCTGCTTTAATTTCCGCGAGATCATCTTTAGTAGCAAAGTTTGCCTCATTTTGAATCTGAGGCTGAGTTTCCCGAATTGTGTAATCCAGAATCTTGATTGTTGGCATTCCACTTGCGTCAGCAGACTTGAGGTAGATTACCTGTTCTTCCTGATCCCACAGCGGAATAGACTCATTAGGAGCAACGTGATAGTTCTTAGCCGCATTCAAACCGCCCTGAATCCAGACTATGCTAGAATTAGCTTGCTGTGCTGGCGGTGTTGGTTGATTCTGATACCAATACGGCTGAGGTGTGTATTGTTGATAAGGATACTGTGCCATTTTTTATACCTCCTTTAGATACCAGTAGTAATGAGGAATATCTCTGCTGATGTCGCTCGTGTCATAAATATCACCATTCACTACTGTCGCCACATGTCCGTTGTATGATAAAACGTATGTTCCAACCGGATGATCACGACAAAACTCAGCTGTCGTATAGCAATCGGGACATACGTCTGGTATGATTTCTCTGTAGAATCCGTGCTGTCTTAAAACCGCTCCCCAAACCTCATTACTGTTAGGCATATCGCACATGTTATAACCTGCCGCACAA
>Ga0326513_10003676_pt1 | contig 11105 bp, 9 predicted proteins | sample 2_2465_0518_D_FD_203654 | JGI IMG/M metagenome (GOLD analysis project Ga0326513, IMG submission 203654) | Bovine rumen microbial communities from UC Davis, California, United States - 2_2465_0518 | ecosystem: Host-associated > Mammals > Digestive system > Stomach > Rumen | place: USA: California... | reverse complement strand
AGCGAATCGCCCCCCCTGCGGGATGGCGGTGCCTATTCATACAGGTAGAAGAAGCGGTCCATCATCTGCCACTTCTCGTCACTCGTGCTTCCCGCCTTGCAGTTCTGGAAGATGGCCATATAGTCCTCCCACTCCTGCTGGCGTGGCAGCGTGGCCAGGCGCGCCATCGCCTCGTCCCAGTCGAAGTCGAGTCCCGCCTCCACAATCATCACCAAGCGTGTGCCCAGGATGAAGATCTGCATGTCGAGGATGCCCACTTCCCTGATGCCGTCGAGTATCTCCTTCCAGGCCTCCTCGCGGCTGTGGCGGCGACGGTATTCGGCTATCAGCTGCGGGTCGTCCTTCAGATCCATCGTCTGCACGTAGCGCTTCACGGGGCGCTGATAGTCCTTTACGTGATAACCTTCTGTCATAGTAGTAATCTTATTTACGTCATTTGTCACTTTCTTGTCGCTGCAAATATACTAAAAAGGATGCAATCGGCGCGTATCCTTTTCGATATTTTAACGCCTTTTTACTTTGTATTGTGCCCACTTTTGCGTACCTTTGCCCCGAAAAATCATCAAGCTATGTCACGCGGTTATAGGAAAATACTTATCTCAGCCTCGCTCCTGATGCTGCTGGCGGCAGTGGCGGTAGGAGGCGGCAGCTATTACATGCTCGACTATGCCCTGGCCCCGGCACCCGACAGGCAGGACACGGCCATGCGCTTTCAGCGACTCTTCGAGAACTATCCCGAGACACGGCTCTGGATCGACAGTCTCCGACGGGCCTCAGCGCTTTGCGACACCTTCGCCGTGATGCCTGAAGACGGGAGCGGCTGGGCCGGCGAGCGACATCATGCTTTCGTCATCAGGCAGGCACCCCGAAGCAACAAGACGGCTGTGGTCATCCACGGCTGGCGCGACCAGGCCATCGGCATGATGATGATTGCCCGGCTCTATGAACAGATGGGCTACAATGTCATCGTGCCCGACCTCCATGCCCACGGACTGAGCGAGGGTGAGGCCATCGGCATGGGATGGAAGGAGCGCTTCGACGTGCTCCGCTGGATGAGCCTCTTCCGCACAGACACCATGGTGGTGCACGGCATCTCGATGGGGGCGGCCACGACGATGAACGTCTCGGGCGAGCCGCTGCCAGCAGGCATCCGCAGCGTCAGGTTCGTCGAGGATTGCGGCTACACCAGCGTGTGGGATGAGTTCCACTATAAGATGAACGATGATTTCGGTCTCTCCGACTTCCCGCTGATGTACACCTCGTCACTGCTCTGCCGCCTGAAGTATGGCTGGAGCTTCGGCGAAGCCTCTCCCCTGAGCCAGGTCGCCAAGTGCCCGTATCCGATGCTGCTCATCCATGGCGACAGCGACGACTTCGTGCCCTCCTGGATGGTGCGTCCCCTCCACGATGCCAAGCTGTCGCCTAGATCACTATGGATTACCCCCGGCACCCGGCATGCCCACTCCTACAAGGATTACCCAGAGGAATACGCCCGGCGGCTGAGCCGCTTCCTCGAGTGATACTCAGGAGGCATCCTATACGAACTCGAATACCGAGCACTCCCTAAGTTATCACCACGCATGTACAATCAACTAATACGGGAAGATTTCCTTTATATGATGCTTTACGGATCAGCGGCCATGCTTTCTTTAGTAGCAAGCTGCTATCTGCTGTTCAGGCGTGCCAATGGCATTGCCCCACACGTCACGTCGCCGGTACGCCTGCGCCGATGGACTGCCGCCTTCTTTGTCAGTATGTCATTGAGCCACGTATGGTATCTGCCAGAATTCTATCTTTCAGCACCTGAGGATGTTTTACTGGCCAACATGGTAGGTGCAACGCTCGACTTTACTACTTTTGTCCCCTTTGGAATAGTGGTATTGTTCTCTATGCTGCAAGACCGCAGGCATCCAGCGTGGCCTGCTTTCGCCATGATGGCCCCCATCGTGGTGATTATGACACGGTGTGTCGCTACCTGCAACACCGCATTGCTGCCGATACTATATGCCTATTATCTGCTGCTGGGCATCGGCTTATTAATATATATGGTACGCGAGGTGCGGCGATACGGCCACTGGCTTCGCGACAACTATGCCGACCTGGAGCACAAAGAACTGTGGCAGAGCTTCGTGGTACTGGCGGTCATCCTACTCTTTTTCGGCATCTACACTTTAGACCCTCACGGTCTGGCCTTCAAATATATCACACAGCTGAATAGCATGATACTTGTTGGTTTTCTTGTATGGCGGGTAGAGACCTTAAGTGAACTTGGGGGCATCTCCCTTGAGACTGAGAATTGCAAATCCCCTTCAACAGACGTGGATGACGGCAATCTTCCACAAACCAGAAACGACAAAATCGGACCCTTACTGCAAAAATACTGCATAGACACACGGCTCTACCTACAGCACGACCTGACCGTTATGCAACTCGCCAGAGCTGTAGGTACCAACCGTTACTACCTCAGCCAGTATTTCTCCCGTCAGGGAATCACCTACAACGCCTACATCAACAGCCTGCGCATCGATCATTTCATGAGCCTTTATCACCAGGCTGTAGCCACCCGGCAATCCTTCACCGCCCAGCAACTGAGCCTGGAGTGCGGATTCCACAATTACCGCACTTTCAGCAATGCCTTTAAGCAACTGACCGGGCAGACGGTGACAGACTGGATGAAGGCCGCGAGCAAACAAGAATGGAAAAATCAGCAAAAATAGTAGAAAAATCAGCAAGAATCACGGTTCATGACATAAGGCGTGAGCCTGTTTTGGAGGAAAGTGCTAACTTTGCCTACAAATGTCTAAAACCCAAAATGATTTAGTATGAAGATTTGGAAAAACTGGATGCTGGCCGCCATCTTTATTTGCGGCACTACTGCTGTCATGACGGCTTGCAAAGGCGGTAAACCTGCGGGCGAATCGAGTAACAAGGATGAGTTGACAGAGGTAAGAGAACGGATGGCTGCCCTATATGGCGAGAACAAGAAGATTACCGACGGCAGTTATGACAAGTCGCTGGCCGTAAAGTGCATTAACGGAACCTTCGTCGGCAGAAAGACAGAGAATGTTATAGCCTACAAGGGCATTCCCTTCGTCGGCCAGCAACCCGTCGGAGATCTGCGCTGGAAAGCACCGGTGGATTATGTGCCGGACGACGGCGTATATGAGGCGTATTACAACGCGAAGAGCCCCTGCCAAGGGGTGGATCCCATGCAAATAGCCTCACTCTACGCCAAGGGCGAAGACTGCCTGCATCTGAATGTATGGCGTGCGGAAGGGGCAACAACGGAGAAGAGACCTGTCATGGTGTGGATTCACGGTGGTGCCTTCGAGGTAGGCGGAACGGTCGAGCCACGTGAGGAGGGCTGCAATTTCGTCAGGGAGAATCCCGATGTCATCCTTGTCTCCATCGAGTACAGGCTCGGTGTCTTCGGTTTCCTCCACCTGTCGCATCTGCCCGACGGCAAGGATTATCCCGATGCACAGAACCTTGGACTCATGGACCAGGTGATGGGTCTCAAGTGGGTGCATGAGAACATAGCGGCCTTTGGCGGCGACCCTGACAACGTGACCATCTTCGGTCAGTCGGCCGGTGGCTGCAGTGTAAGCCTGCTTCCGCTGATCGAAGGCTCGCACCAATACTTCAAGAAGGTTATCATCCAGAGTGGATCTCCTGTCTTCACCAGGTCTACGGAGGAGGCTATCGCATGTACGAATGAACTGATGGACTCCCTTGGCTGCAAGACCGTCGCCGACTTACGGAAAGTCGACGTAGAGAAGCTCGTAAGCACTGCGTCGGTCTTGCTCGGGCTGCGCGTGTGGGCGGAACGCGACGGCAGGCTGCTGCCGCAGAACCCGTATGACGCTTACGCAAACGGCGCAGCGAAAGACCTGACCATCCTACAAGGCTGCAACAAGGACGAGGTGGGTTATTTTATATACGGTATCGGACTCGAAGGCTGGGATGCCTTTGGTGCTGAGCGTTATGCAAGGAAGTTGGCCCAGCTGACGACGGAAGAGCAGGCCCTCGTTGAAAGTTTCTGCAAAGAGGCGAAAGACGTCAGCAGGGAATATTCCAGCACCAACCGGCTGTTCGACCAGATAGTATTCATCGCACCGCTCTTCCGCCTACTGGAGAACCAGGCCAAGGCAGGCGGCAAGACGTATGCCTACTACTTCACCGTCGAATCCTCTTTGCCGCTACTGAAAAGCGGACATGCCGTAGAGCTTTCAACGGTATTCAACCACCCGGAGGAGACTGGAGTCACGGGAAGACAGTTCGACGAGACCTTCTCGAAGACCATGCGCCGCATGTGGGTGCAGTTCGCCAAGACCGGCAACCCGTCGCTCAACGCAGAACAGTCGCCCGACGGCAAGGCCAAGGAGTGGCCGCTCTACGATGTGAATGACAGACTGATAATGATCCTCGACGAGAAAGACATCCATATAGAGAAGGAATCCGAACGAAATATTCTGGACTGGGACAGAACCTTCTTCCTAACTAAATATTATTGCATCTGACAGGTTCAGCAAAAACTATTTTAATGACAAACCAGATGATTCACACGAGTATCAAGAAGATGATGACACTCATCACTATGGTGAGCGCTATCATCGCAGCGGGCATGATTGCCGGCTGCAATGGAAAGCCCGCCGCCGACCTCGTGGTCTATGGCAAGATATTCACTTCAGAGAACAATCAGGTGGCAGAGGCTTTCGCCGTGAAAGACGGCAAGTACATCTATGTAGGCAACAAGGCTGGAGCCGAGGCTTTTGTCGAGGAAGGAAAGACCGAGGTGGTGGACTACAGCGGCAAGGGCCTCGTGATGCCCGGGTGCGGCAACGGCCACGCCCACTATATGCTAGGACAAGCCCTCAAGACCATCGGCACGACGATTGGCTATGAGGACAGTCCGGAGAAGTTTCTGAAGGAGATCGTTCCCACTGCGGTGAAAAAGGCAAGGGACGCAGGAGCCACGTTGGTATTCGGACAAGGCTGGAACTACCTCGCCTTCAAGAATCATATTCCTACACGTCAGGAACTGGATGCCATCTGTAGCGACATTCCTATATACTTCCTGGACGATGAATGCCACAAGGCATTGGCCAACACCATCCTACTGAAGAAGGCCGGCATCATCACGGCTGACGGCACGGCTGGCAAGACAGAGATACGTGGCGGAGAGATTGGAGTAGATGCCAACGGCATTCCCACAGGTTTCCTGTCGGAGCAGGCACAGACATACGTTCGTTCCTTCTTAGACAACGACAATCTCTATAGCCTTGACAGGGCCATAGCCCATCTGGGAGACATTGAGCAGCAACTGTTGTCAGAGGGTTACACCATGTATCACGAAGGATGGGGTAACTACTTCGTGAACACCAATTACTATCAAGCCGCCCAGCAGCAAGATAAGGCCGGCAAGCTGCACTTCGTATTGGGACTGCCGTATGAGATGGAGAGCTGGATGGATATGGACGAGGCCCTGGCCAGGGCTGTCGATGCCAAGAAATTCGCTTCCACACGCGTCAAGCCGAACTGGATCAAGATTCTTTACGACGGTACGGTGGAAAGCGGCACCGGCATTGTTGAACCGCTCTATCCCGACGGCCATCAGGGCATCGCCAACTGGACGGAAGAGGAAGTGACGGAGCTGACGCACAAGGCTAATGCCAAAGGGCTGACGATGCACGTACACGTCATGGGAAACAAGGGGGTCAATCACGTTGTCAACGCCTTCGTCAATGGTGGAAAGGACGAGATGCGCAACACGCTGGTACACGTGTATAGTGTCAACCAAGCAGACTATAAGCGCATGGCAGACCACAACATACAGGTAGCGGCTGGCCTGCTTTGGCATCATGCCGACAATCCGTTACAAGAGGAACTGCTCCGCACACTTCCTGAAGGCATGAAGGACAAGGGCTATCCGATGAAATCCTTCTTCGACCATGGCATCAACGTATCTTCACACTCCGATTTCCCTGCTTTAAGCGGCAGTCCCGACGACCCGTTCAGCATTATGGAGATAGCAGTGACAGGCGTTTATCACCTCGAAAATGGGAAACCCTGGTGGACGGAAGAGCTGCTGACTCGCGAGCAGGCCCTCACAGCCCTGACCATCAACGTAGCCAGGCAGATGTTTCTGGAGGATGAGCGCGGTAGCATCAGCACCGGCAAGTATGCCGACTTCCTCCTCGTCACCAAAGACGTGTTGTCGTGCCCGGTGAATGAAATTCACGAGGCCAAGCCTGCCGCCACCTATTTTGAGGGTAAGAAGGTATTCTCCAGAATGGCGATGTCAAGATAGGAGAAGCTTCGTAAATTTGCGCCAACGTTTGACAGTAACAGCGATAATGACAGAATTTAGTAATAAGATAAATTGGATACTTACCCCGCATATTCAGGAAGAGCCGCAAGTGCTAGACCTGTTTGCAGGCTGTGGCGGCTTGAAAGAGATTGCTTGGGAAACGGAGGTCTGGTTTGCCAATGAACCTGATCACATGATACACCTCAATGGTAATAAGTTCCTCGAAATTTGGAGATAACAGGGGAAATACGTATCTTTGCAGACGAATTATCCCATCAAGCAATGATAAAAAACTTAAAAGCATAGAAGGTATTAACAAAGCATTCGATTTCTTGAAGGACGCCAAGGCCGACTTCTAAGGATCAGAAAGGAAGGAACGATGACACTACTCATAGGACTGCTTATCCCGCTACTGGGAACGATGCTCGGGTCAGCATTCGTCTTTTTCATGAAGGACGAGCTGCCCGAACGTGTACAAAAGACGCTGCTCGGCTTCGCGTCGGGCGTGATGGTGGCAGCCTCCGTATGGTCCCTGCTCATACCGGCGATGGAGATGGAAGAGGCGAAGGGTGCCTGGTCTGTGCTCCCCGCAGCAGCTGGCTTCCTGCTCGGCATCGCGTTCCTGCTGGTACTCGACGAGGTGACACCCCACCTGCACCTGGGCACCGATAAGCCCGAAGGTCCGCGCTCACGGCTCTCACGCACAGCCATGCTGGCACTGGCTGTCACCATCCACAACCTGCCTGAGGGTATGGCTGTCGGCGTGGTGTTTGCTGGGGCAGAGCAGGGCATCGCCAACATCTCGCTGACCTCAGCCGTAGCCGTTTCACTGGGTATTGCCATTCAGAACATTCCTGAAGGGGCCATCATCTCCATGCCGATGCGTGCAGAGGGCAACTCCCGCTGGCGCTCTTTCTGGATAGGAAGCCTCAGCGGAGCCGTGGAACCCATCGGGGGATTGGCTGTCGTGCTGCTGGCCTCGCTGATCACCCCCGTGCTGCCCTATATGCTGGCCTTCGCCGCAGGGGCCATGTTCTACGTCGTCGTAGAGGAGCTGATACCCGAAGCTTCGAGCGGCCATCACACCAACCTGAGCACGATAGGCTTCGCCATAGGTTTCGTACTGATGATGGTGCTCGACGTAGTGATGGGATAGGGATGGCAAAGCTCAAAATACGCAAAATTATCGTTCTTTCTCACTATTTTTGTTGCAGTGAACGATTTTTAAAAGCCTTTGAAACATATTTTATCGTGAGCAAAGGAAAATTGTCGTACCTTTGCACCACCATTGAATGAAACACCTGAAGATAGTATTAGGATTATTGGTTTTTAGTTAGTAGTGTTAGTTATAGTTTAGTTAGTAGTATGAATTGAGACAACGCGGCTCGCGAGGAGTCGCGTTTTTCTTTCATTTTTATCAGAAAACTGGCACGATTATCGGCCAAATTTGTTATCTTTGCACCGTTAAAACTGAAATCAGCGAAGAAATGAGCAGAATACTTACAGCCCTACACCTTATTATATTTATAACAGTCTTACTGACAGCATGCTCTGACAACGGCAAGGTCTATAGAATCGGCGTATCGCAATGTGCCGGTGGACAATGGCGCGAGAAGGTGAACAATGAGATGCTGGCAGCGCAACATCTGTACGACCACGATGTCAAAGTGACGATAGCCACAGCGAATGACGACACAGAGAAGCAGATCCACCAGATAGACAGCCTGGCCAACAGCGGCATCGACCTGCTGGTGGTGGCTCCCAATGAGGCCGGTGCCATCTCTGAAGCCATCGGGCGCGTGATGGGCAAAGGCATCCCCGTGATTTGTTTCGACCGCAAGATTGATAAAGGCAGGTATACAGCCTTTATCGGAGGTGACAATGTAGAGGCTGGCAAGGCCATAGGCGTGAACGCTGTGGATATCGCATACGGCATAAAAGGGCATAAGCCCTTTATCCTGGAAGTGACGGCGGGGCTTGGCAACACCCCCGCACAGGAACGGCACCGGGGCTTCGCAGGGGTGATGGAGGGGCATGACGAACTGGAGTACGTTTGGCGGGAGAGTGACTGGTCGAGTGAAGGGACGTACCGCATCGTGAAAGACCAGATCGGGACCGGACATCTGCCCGACATCGTATTCTGCCACAATGACGGCATGGCGACAGGAGCCTACAAGGCCGTGGTGGAGACGGGCACGGAGGGAAAAATCAACATCATGGGCATCGACGGCATGCCGGGCGAGGGACTGGACTATGTACAGTTCGGCCACCAGGTGGCCAGCTACGTCTATCCAACAGGCGGCGACAGGATCATCAAGCTGGCCATAGACATACTTTCGGGCAGACCCTACCAGCGGGAGAACACACTGCAGGGCATACTGGTGGTAAAGGAGAATGTATGGCCCATCGCCACGACGACGGAGGAGCTGCTGAGACAGGTGGAGAGCCTCGTCATCATCCAGGACAAGCTGGAGGGGTACTTCGGACTGTACAATACTCAGAGGAAGGTGCTGGCGGGCAGTTTTGCGGCCATCCTGCTGCTGATTGTGGCCTTAGCGCTGATATGGCGCGCACTGGTGGAGACGCGGCGTACGACACGCCAACGGCAGACGATGAACGAGGAGCAGACACTATTCTACACCAACCCCGCCACCCGCAAACTGAGGCAGGTCTTCGACACACCAGCTGACCAGGCGCCAGCACCGCGATCTCAAGATGCCATCTTCGCCGAGGCCCTCAACAAGGCCATTCGCGAGAAAATGTCGAATCCGGAGCTCAAGATGGACGAACTGGGCGACGAACTCAGCATGAGCCGCGTTCAACTGTATCGGAGGGTGAAGGCGCTGACCGGAATCTCACCCGTAGAACTACTGCGGGAGATGAGACTGCAGCGGGGGTACAACCTGCTGATCTCAACGACAAAGAGTGTGTCGGAGATAGCATTCGAAGTGGGATTCAACACACCCAGCTATTTTTCGAATTGCTTTAAGAAGCAGTTTGGGAAATATCCTACTGACTTAAGGGCTGAGCAAGAATAGTGAATAGCAAATAAAGGATATAGACTAAGGCGGCAAGAATTGTTACGATGAAACATTTTTGATAGAGGATGAACGATTTTTGATACATACGTTGCATACGGGTTAGTAATTTTGCGTCAGATTTTTGAGAACAAAGCATTTACTAACCCCTAAAAAAGCAACAATGGAACAGCTAAAAAGAGCGTTACTCAGTTTCTGTCTCCTGACGGTGGGTACATTATTGTACGCGCAGACGGAGATTAGCGGCACTGTGGTGGACCCGACGGGCGAAACCGTCATTGGCGCCACAGTGATGGAGAAAGGAACGTCGAACGGTACGGTGACCGACTTCGACGGTAACTTCAAGTTGAAAGTGGAGGCCGGCAAGACGCTGGTGATCTCCTACATCGGATTCATGACCCAGGAAGTGGCGGCCGCCGACGGTATGACCGTGACCATGCAGGACGATGCACTGGCACTGGAGGAAGTGGTCGTAACGGGCTACACGACCCAGCGAAAGGCCGACCTAACGGGCGCGGTATCAGTGGTGAGCGTCAACGAACTGGCGAAGCAGAACGAGAACAACCCGATGAAGGCCCTGCAGGGCCGCGTGCCGGGCATGAACATTCAGGCTGACGGTAATCCCTCAGGCGCGGCAACAGTGCGAATCCGTGGTATCGGCACACTGAACGACAACGACCCGCTGTACATCATCGACGGTGTGCCGACCAAGGCGGGCATGCACGAGCTGAACGGCAACGACATCGAGTCAATCCAGGTGCTGAAGGATGCAGCCTCGGCCTCTATCTACGGTAGCCGTGCCGCCAACGGCGTAATCATCATCACCACCAAAAAGGGCAAGGACGGCAAGGTGAAGGTGAACTTCGATGCCTCGGTGGCTGCTTCTTTATATACGAACAAGATTGAGACGATGAACGCCAGCCAGTGGGGACGCGCCTTCTGGCAAGCTTCCGTTAACGACGGCGTGAATCCGAACAACAACAACCTGGGCTACAACTTCGACTGGAGCTATGACGCCGCAGGCCACCCCGTGCTGAACGGCATGACGATGGACATGTTCCTCGACGAGAATGCCTCCGTTCGCACAGGTGACACGGACTGGTTCAAGGAAATCACACGCACAGGCGTAGTACAGCAGTATAACGTCTCTGTCAGCAACGGCTCGGAGAAGGGAAACGCCTTTTTTTCGATGGGCTACTACGACAACAAGGGTACTATCAAGGAATCACAGTTCAGCCGACTGTCGGCCCGTGCGAACGCGGACTACAAGCTGTTCGACGGCAAGGTGATCATCGGCGAGAATTTCACGCTGAACCGCACGAAAGGCGTGGATGCCCCTGGCGGCATCCTGGAGAATGCGCTGGAGTTCAACCCCAACTACCCCATCTATGCCGAGAACGGTGAGTTCGCCCAGGCCCTGGGTGCCTACTCGGAGCGCGAGAACCCTCTGAGCCTCCTTCATAATAACAAGGATAACGAATACACCCAGTGGCGTATGTTCGGAGATGCCCACATCAGCATCATGCCCTTCAAGGGTTTCATGATCCGCTCAACACTCGGTATGGACTACACGCAGAAGGAACAGCGCTTCTTCACCTACCCCATCGCCAACGGAAAGATGAAACGGACGGAGACGGCTGCGGAAAGCAAGCAGGAGCACACGATGAGATGGATGTGGAACGCCATTGCCACCTACAATCTGGAAATAGGCAAACATCGCGGCGATGCCATGATCGGTATAGAGGTGAACAGGCAGA
>Ga0326513_10003675_pt1 | contig 11106 bp, 23 predicted proteins | sample 2_2465_0518_D_FD_203654 | JGI IMG/M metagenome (GOLD analysis project Ga0326513, IMG submission 203654) | Bovine rumen microbial communities from UC Davis, California, United States - 2_2465_0518 | ecosystem: Host-associated > Mammals > Digestive system > Stomach > Rumen | place: USA... | reverse complement strand
AATGAGTTATCTTAGGATTAAAATATCTAGGATCTTTTTTATCAATAATTCCAGCGCGTGCAAGACGATAATATTTATCCACAGAATAAGCCCCGCCTATAACAGCACATTTAAATCCATTAATAGTATATTCACCATAATCAAGGAAATAGCGAATTAATGGAAACTCTTCTTCTAAATATACTACCCCTTGTACATTTTCATCATAAATATTATCCATTCCTTCTACATCTTGTGGGCGCGCTTCGTGGTTCCCGCGCACACAATAGAAAGTAAAACCTTTAGCACTTACTTCTTTTTTGAGTCGTTCATCCTTTTTATTAAGCCAAAAATTAAACCCACTATCTCCAAGAATAATGATTGCAGTTTCTTCTGGAATATATTTATCTAAACAGCCATTATCCATCCAAATGAATACTCCATGTACATCACCCCGAACTAAAAAGGTTTTTATTTTATTCATTATTACCCCTCCTCAATTAGACATATGGCAATTACAATTATTAGCGCCAAAGCAAAACTTATTCCCCATATGATCATTCCCATCTTCAAACCGCATATATAACAAGTAGTTCCGATCAAAAGAGCAAAGATAAGAGCCAGAAGTATGAATCCAATTGTTCTTTTCATTGCTCGCCCTTCTCCGCCCTCATGTCAGCCCCGCAGTTGGGGCAGAAGTTCTGAAACGTATCGTCAAGGCGTTTGCCGCACTCGGAGCAATAATCAACAGGATTGTCCATGATAGGCTCCACCCATACGCGCCCCTCCATTCCGTCCCAACCTCCATCAAGTTTCCCGCTTGCCCAATATCCCGCAATCGGCCTATTATGCGTTACCTTATGCCCCCGAACAACAGGCCGCACATCGGCTTGCAGTTCCTCAATCTGCTCATTCAACCGTTTTACGAGCGCAGTGTGGGATTCTGCCTCTGCCATCATTTCGTGCTGGATCGTCAGAATGTGTCTGTCTTGCGCCTCGATAGCATCAGCGGCTTTAAGTTTCACACAAGTATTACAGTTCCCACAATCCATGTAATAGCATTGTTTTCGGATCATCTCTACCAACTCGTCATACATTTTTGTCACCTCACATATTTGCCCCGTAGTTTGGGCACAAAAGCTTGTTTTCCTTCCAATCTTCTAAACTAATAAGGACCCAAGAATCTGGCCATCTAGATGAAGCACACCAAAATTCATCACAAAAACTACAATTAAAAGCAAGATTATCATGCTCTTCATCATTGTATCTTGTACAACCAATAGGGCCACCATGTAAATAACGAATGATACTATTATTATCTTTTACTTCTATTGTCTCATGTTGTGCATGAATACAAAAATCGCAGCATGGATAACAATCTTTATTGCATAAAATCATATAACGGGGATTTCCTCAATAATAATATTCTTTTTATACCATTGGATGACATCTTTCCAAGCGTGTTTAATACGATTAGAAATAGCAATTTTATCATTCATAATAATGTTTTTAGCTTTATTAAAATGAATTTCTTCATAATAAGCATAGTCGCTAATCCAGGTATTAATTGCATCAGTGCCAAACCAATTAACATCCATCATGAATCTATCCATTTCAATTTCTTCAAGCAAAGTTCTGTCTTCAGAGTAAACTTCATCATACCATTCTTCTTCTGGATTATCACATCTTAATCGGTACAGCATTGATTTTTCCTCCTTGATTTTTATATCTTATTATAACAAAAAATTTCCTATTTTGCAATAGGAAATTCATATGTCCAATTAAGTTTTCTAAAAACTCTATTCATATCAAGTAAATACCTATGGGCATCCGTATATTTATCAAAAGAGAATGAAAGAAATGAATTACGTTTGTCCTGGTATGTAAAGAATTTAATATGACTAGCATGGTATTGCTCTATAAGCATCTGAATATATTCTTCATAGCTTTTTCCGAGAGCGTGCGGAACCATCCACCAGCGGCTAAGTTTCATGTTATCAGTATGTGCGACATACCAACGGCCTGAAGGACTCTGCCACTCGTTAAGTTTATACACCTTGTTAGCCATGCCTGCGGCGCTCCTTAATAATCTTTAGTCAAATAATATTGAAACATTCTATTAAGAGTTTCATTATCTAAATGAATTATTTGTCGTATTTCTTCATCTATTAAATGAATAGCTTCCTGCCCTGATAAGTCCCATAATACAAAATGAAGATGATTGTTTTTGATAAAGAAACATTTATTAGCATCAAATGATAAAATTCGATCAGGTTGATATTTTTCTTTCCAAAAATCAATGTTCATTATGTCTAGTAGCCTCCTAATACTATATATACTATTAAGTATGTTATGATGAAACAAGCTGGGAGGGCTAGTATCTTATACCATAATGGCATATCCCAGAATGGATGCCTCACAGTCCTAGAGCCTCCATCATCTTGCGAATATTTGCTTTTTCAGTTTCACTGAGATCTGCGGCGGCCGCAGCTTCGACGCTGGATTTACCACCAGCAGCACCGCCATTATCACTCCAGTCAAATTCTTCAACTGCTGTAGGACCAACCGCGCGGTTTGAGCTGGTTCCCGCCCCTAATACATCCTTTGCCGCAGTAAGAGTAACCTTAATTTCTACAGTTTCACCATTCTCTTGGCAAGGGATACGCAAGATCTTGTCATCTTGCATAAAACTGCCCTCAAATGTATCAAGAATTTTAGCGAAAACTTCCTGTTTTGCCTGAGCACCTTTAGCCATGGACGTAATACTCCTTACTCATATAAAGTTCGGGCTGGTCGGAAATCATGGCAAACTGATAGTTATGGTCTGCCGCATAATCACAGGCTTCTTTCTTGGAATCAAACACCTTACGCATCTTGACATACTCCTGGTCTTCATTCTTCTTAAAAATGTACCACTTTTTCTTGTCTGCCATTGTAATTTCCTCCTTCATTTTATAATTTATTATACTATATTTTTTCTACTTTTGCAAGTGTGATATTTTGGGGCTAGTCCCAAAGTGAAAAAAAGACATGCTCCATCATAGCAAGACCTTTTTTAAGATCTGCTTCCCGCTTAAGCTGATTTTCACATTCCTCATTACACATTGCTTTTGAAGCGTCAGGATCTTCTTCTCCTGCTTCAACGGTTTTCCACCAATAATCCCCTTTAGGAGTGGCATAATACTCATTGCTTTCATCTGCGCGATAAAAGTAATCTCGCATTTCTTTAAGATAAGCGTCCCATTTCTCAGGAGTATCAAACTCTGCATTACCAGGATAGCCATGAGTATTTTTTCTAAGTAGGTCAAGACCTTCAACAAAGATACGAAGAAAATAATGATCTAGATCCCAATAATCACAATCAGCTACTCCACGTGTAACACGCTGATAAGCATATTTAAGGTTGCGGAGATTCATACGAATGATTCTAATCCAATTAGAAGGATATTTCAAAGGGAGTTTAGGATTATTAAATACATTAAGTGGATGCATTATTTTTCTCCTTAAAAATTAGGTATGATAGGCGGCGGGACAGGTTCTTCTTTAGTCACATCTTTTGCATCAATAGTAGCTAAGACCTCTTTTGCGGCAGCCTTAGTATCTTTTGGCAAAACAGGCATAATTGCAAGTTCTTCAAAAGCCTTAGATAATGCAGAAATTTGAATACAAGCAGAACATTTGCCGCCTTTTAAACATTTACGTTTACAATTCATGCGTAGTTCCGCCCAGCGTGGTGATACATATGTACTATCTATATCATCATCAAGACCTATAATAATTTCACGAAGGGGGCCACGCCACTTTTTATTAACTGCATATGCACGATATAGTACATCCCAGTTAATGTCAATATCCTCTGGATAATAAAACTCAAAAGTAGAAACATATCTACGGTTATAGATATCTACATCTTCTGGACGTACAAAAAATTTCTTAAGTGGATTCGTTGACTCACGCGCACTTTGAGCAATATTTGGATAGACTCTGACTCTTACTCCTGCGGCCGCCGCCAACCGAGATACGTCCGCAAGTTCAAAGCAGAGCTGCTCACTAATATAGACATCAGTTACGCCAAGGTCAATTATTTCATTTAGCTTTTCCCATTCAACGCAAACTTCATTTATAAAGTAGGGGATTTCCACATTTTTAATACTCGTATTCAGCACCTGTCCTCGATCTGTTAAACGCAATACTAAGTTTGTGTACTTTTCGTAGACTGGTGCGAGAATCGTCCCGTAAAAATTCTTCCAGTCATCGCGGACGTCAATGATGATGCGTTGATGCTTATGACGCTCAAGAAAATCAGTTAAATTATCTACTTTTCCATGAAATGGAATAATTAATTCATCTACAACGTCTAGATACTTACTGCGCGAGTCCCATCTAGCACAAATTGCCATATTTTATTTACACCCCCAATAGGGAGGTAGATCCTATGTCTACCTCCCTCACACACTTTAGTTTATTGATTAATCCTCATCCGAGGGGATGAACTCTGCAAGGGCGTAGGCCATGGCGCGCTTACCCTCGCCCACATTCATCTGGAGCTTCCCAGCTACGCCTTCCTTCACGAGTTTAGACAGGCGGGCCGTCACCTTAGCCTTCGTGACCTCAGGGAAGTCAACCTCCAGTGCTTCAGTGATCTCGTCGCGAGTCTTCAGCACCGAGGACAGCTGAGCAGCAACCGCCGCAGTCAGCTCATCGTCGCCCTTCTCGGCGGCCTTCTTCGCCTTCCGAGCCTTGGCGGCTTCAGCCTGCTTCGTCAGCAGATCAATGCGCCCGCGCAGGAACTGAACATACTCTTCCGAGCCTTCGATCTCATGGATCATCTCGATGATCTCCGCAAAGTACTGAGCCTGGGTCTTTTCCTTAACATTGGTATTCTTCATAATACACACCTCATTGAAATTTTGTACTCTTGTCACATTTAAGTTTTTATTTTTGCTCTTAACTATTTGTTCTGAGTCGTTTAGCGGGAGTGCTAACAGTGACCGTATCTCTTCAACCACTCCACTATCATTTTTCTCAGGAGGGCTTTTCATTCCCTCATTTTCTGTATTTATTATAACAGAAATTTTCTTATTTTGCAAGAGTTCCGAACTTTTTCTGAACTTTTTAGAACCCTTAGCTCTCTCACTTTCTGTATATATTATATCAGAAATTTTTCTATTTTGCAAGTGCTAGATACTTAATTTAGGTTCTATTCCTCATAAAAACCAGCAAAATCAATTAAAACAGGAGTCCCATCTGATTTGCGGTAGCCATAATTTCCACTATGGAAATCAGTCATATGGTATTTTACCATAAATTGGAATAATTCAATAAGTTTTTTAAGACCATAGGTTTTAACAGCTGAAACAACCCAATGAGAGAAAAAATTATAACAGCAATTAGCAATCTTTTCAGATTGAGTTAAAGCTATAATTTGTTCATGGATTTTTTCATATTCACTATACTCACCAACAGGCTCGTAAGTTGCAGTTTCACATAACTCCTGAAGATAAATAGGATAAGGAGTTTCACAGTATTTTTTAGTTTCGGGAAAGAACTCACTAATATTTGCGGCAGCCGCAAGGTCGCAATATTCTACTTCAGTTTCACAATAATTCCAGTCAGTACGATAAAATTCGTCACCAATCATACCATATTTAGGAAGCGGCGCCCGCGTCATTTCACAGTAAGTATCTTCTGGCCAATATTCGCCATCTTCATCGTAATAACCGCCGCTTTCAGTATAGAAATAACGAAAAGGAATTTTAATAACAAACTGTTCATTAGGATCAACGGGCAAAATTACCATTTTAGTGGCGCCGCATTCCCAATTAAAATCATCTTCATCAAGATAATGCTCAATAGGGTAGACATTTTCCTGACAAAAAGTATCTTCATCCCAAATGGACTCCCAGTCAGCAGACTTTATGAACTTTTCAACAAGATTTTCATTAACCTGCATCATTTCTTCCCTCTTTCATTTTATAATTTATTATACAATAAATTTTTTATTTTTGCAAGAGAAAAGAACGACGGCCAAAACGGCCGCCGCACATCACCAGTAAATTTTTAACAAATAACGATCAGTAAGAGGTTCCCTTATATAAATACGAAAACCATTTGTTTTATAATAATTTTTAACTTCACATAAAATTTCGTCTTTAAAAAGTTCATCTTCTATGGGGATTGTTAGATACTCTTCTCCTTTAGTAGCTGCTTCCACAATAAGTTTATTTATTTGTTTAACAAAATAATTAGCATCTTTAAGATGCTTATTAGTTATTGCTCTAGCTTCTTCCGCAGTCATCAATCATTCCTCCCTATTGTGATTCCTATCCAAATAACAAAGAATATTGCCCAAAAGATAAGCATACTCAGGGAAAACGTTGATTTAGTCATAGCAAATTGATAACTATTCCATGCTGTCCAAAAGCAAGATATAATAAGCCAAAAGAAGTACCAAAATTTATCATTATTTTTCATTTATTAAGCTCCCTTTCTATTTTACGAATTTCACTAAAACTCAGATCTTTCCAGTCGATACCATGATTCGCAGCGGCGCCCATGAGACAAGCGTTAGGGGCGGCGCTCAGTTCGTTGCGTGGGGTCGCCTTAAGATCATTGATAATTGCATTGACTTTTGCTTCGCGCGTGTCGACAAGATAATCCATGCCTTCTGCTTCCGCCATGTAACAAAAGTAGCCAGAATTAATTGCATCATTGAGCCAGGACATAAATCATACCTCCATTTCATATACTATTGTCATTAAATAGCCATGTAGGGTTAAACCCATGCTAATGTTAACTATTTTTCGTTTAGGATATTTTAGTTGCCACTCGCGCAAGACGTTGTTTGCATTTGCCGCATCATTCACAGCATAATTGTCAATTTGGACAAACTTCATTTTTCTTTATCTTTTCTTGAACAATCATCTGGTTTATATTAAGAAGTTCATTAATAGCTTTATCCATTACTGCCACTTCTCCCCAATGACAATATTTATCACGTATTTCACAAAGAATTTTTATTTCATAATCTGTCATAATATCACCTTGTATTACCTTTTTATTTTATAATTTATTATACAATATTTTTTCTGCTTTTGCAAGTTGGATGCGCGGCAGCAGGCGCTTTGACCGTGGCCGAAGCAAGGTTCCCGCAGTTGACAATAAATAAATTTTTTGTTATAATAATATAAAGATGTAAAAAGGAGAAATTTACATGAATGATAAAGAAAGACTTGAAGCTCTTGAAGCGCGAGTCGATAAAATTGAATTAGTTGTTGCAAAAACGTTGCAGCTAGTTAAAAATCAAAATGAAGTTGTTCAGAAATTAACAGATGCGGTTGCCGCAATTCTTAAGAAACTGGCGGAAGATGCAGGTAAATAATGTTTACACTTAATGATATTGCACCATTAGTGGTGGTAGATGGCGCGAAAGCTATAATAATTAGAGAGCATAAAGGCGCCGAAATGGATGAAGAAGCAAAGAAGATTGTTGAAAAGCAGATTAAGAAAGCGACTAAGCTGCCTGTGGTATGGTTGCCGCATGGAGTTGATGTGACAGTTGAGTGAAAAGAAGCCTATCCCGCAGTGGTTACAAGATGTTAGCAATTTTGCGGACGCTCTAAGTGAAAGGGCGGAAGTGCGTAGCCATCCATTTTTTCGGCGGGAGTGCAAAGACGACGTTGAATATATGAAGAAAGCGGCGCGGTTACTTAAAATGATGGCGGTAGCATATTACGAGTTGACCTGTCAAGTGAGCGCACTTTACGAGAATGAGGCCAAGCTGGCGCACGAAGCGAGTCAGGCATTTGAAGTTGTTCAAAATCAAATGAAAAAGCTTTAGGTTTGACCGTGGCCAAAGCAACGACGGCCGCACATCCTAGTAAAAGTGAAAAAAGTGAAAAGACGCTTAAGTGACGAGAAAGCGATTAATTTAAAAGGATACTAATTAAATATGAGCCAGAAGTCGGAAATAAAAATTGTTTATAAGTGGAAATATGCTGCGGAAATGATAGCGATGGGGCATAAGTTACTTGGGACTATGCCAGATCCTGTTAATCCAAAATATACAGTATATATTTTTGAAGATACTGAAACTTTTTATGAGGACCTCCATAATGTAATTGAAAGGGGGCGCCGCATAAATGGCTAACGAAGATAAATACAAAGAGCAAATTCTTGTTATGTCAAAGTGGTTGCCCGCAGTTTTAGATGCTGTTGAAGATGATGAAGATAAAGCAGCCAAAGCAATGTGGGTCTTTTTAAAAGGGGCTGCCGCAGGACATGAATATGAGAAAACTGGAATTGGTGAAATAGATGCGGCAGTAGCTATGTTAAAATTTCAGTTGAAAGAAATGCAGAATCATAGTAAAGAATTAGATAGCGCGAAAGTACAAGATGTAATTAAAACCTTTAGTGATTTTGATTCGCGGGTATATCAGATTAAGCGGGAAGCAATTGAGCAAGGTAGAAAATGTACTGTCACTATGATTAGAGAAGCATTATCTAAAGAAGGCATTTTTGTTAATAGCGATAAAGATATTTATAATTGTAGTGGTTGGAAAAAAATCAGACAAGAAGAAAAAGAAGGAAAAATATAGAATTTTCTAGATTTCTTAGAATGAAGAAAATTCTAAAAAATTCCAGGAAAAAATGGGAGAATTTAGAATTCTACAGAATTCTTAGAATTACCTGGATTCTAAGATTCTAAATTCTATAATATAATGGGAAAAACTGGAATTTTTGGAAAAATTTCAGCTTCGCTTCGCTCGCTGTAATTTTAATCCAAAGTAATTCAGTTTTTTGACCCGCGCGTATTTTCATTGCATGAAGGGAGTAATAAATGAGTAATGAGTTGTTTAGTGTAAGGAATCCCGCAGAATTATGTCGGGGGCCAGTAGGAAAAAAGTGCTATTTCTCTTCTTTTGAGGCCGCGCAGCGTTATATTAATGAGCAATTAGAGGAGTATAGAAATCGTTCATTAACTATGACTTTTATTTCTATTGAAACAGAAATTGATGGAGCGCAGCGAGCTTTATGGGGGGTATATATTGATGAATTTCCGGGGTGTGGAGGATTAGATGATGATTTCTAATGTTGCAACACAAAGTTTTACAACAAGTGCTTCGAGTGGCGTACCGCGGGCTGCACAAGCCGCTTATTTTTCTACTCTTGATGCTGCTTTTGTTTATATAAGAGAGTATATAGAAGATAATATAGGTGAAAATATTAGTGTATGTGTTAAAGAAACTACACTGTGCATTAATGGCAAAGAACAAGATCTTTACGAAGTCAGTTTTGGTGCTGCGCAGCAATATATAACTATTCCATATACACCGCTAACTTCTCCGAATCCATATATACCAGATGTGACTCCGCAGAGGGATAGATGGTGGGAGAGTCCTTTTGTGTATTGTGGGCCTACGCCGCCGGTTACTTTAGGTTCTGTAGGTCAAACAGAGTCAGTACCTTGTATTAATGCTGAGCAACAAACTAAGGTGGGCTGTATAGCGCAGTCATACGCAGAAAGGTAACGTAAATGGTTACTATGGTTGGATGGTTTATTATAGTTGGACTAATCGTTATACCTTTTGTTTTTTAATGTGATGGTTTGGGATTAGGTATTGGGTATTGAGTATTAAATATTAAATCGAGTATACTGGGAGTGTGGTGGGCCCTAGGTACCTAGATACTTCCTATATAACCGTCACCGTTCTAGAATTAATTATAAAAAATATATTTAGGAGATATAAATAACAATGAATAAGAAAAATGATTTACGTGAACTAACTATTGATGAGATGATTGAGCTTGGTTACTCAGAAGATGCAATCCGCAAGACTTTAGATAATAAGCTGAAAGAATCTAAAGTCGCGCAGCGAAATAAGAGAGTTGTTGAGGCCCGCGAGAGGGCGATTGCCGCACTGACTGAGTACATGATTACTCTAGGCGTTCCCGCATCAGAAATCCACGCCGAAGACCTGGCTGAGTCATTCTCTTCTTTTGAAAAGAATGTAGCTCCCGCGCTTAAAGTGTTTGCTAAGCTTCCTAAAAAGAATGAAGCTAAGTCTACTCTTGATGAAATGAGTCTAGAGTCTGCTCTTGCTAGTTTAAGGAGATTTGCGGATTCTCTCTGAGTAAAAAAGTGCTTAACCAGAGCATTGTTGGCTGTTGATTTCACAGCAGTTTATATACCGTGACGATAAAATGTTCGTCACGGTAAAATTTTAAGGAGAATACTTGACAAATAATAAAATTTTTGGTATAATAAAAGTAGAATATTATGATATTATATATATAATATATATTATCCCATTATATTATAACAAAAAAATTTAATTTTGTCAAGGAATCGTGCGGAAACTGTATAAAAATATAAAAAATTGTATATTTATATTATTTTTTATAAAAAAATATATACTTTCCCATTGTAATTATATCAAAAATTATTAATTTTGTCAAATTTTTGTTTATTATCTAACTCTTTTGATCATTTCAGGAGTATTTTTTTAATATTATAACATAAATTTTGAATTTTGTCAAGTCAGAGGACGATTTCAGAACCCATATGCGGGGTGCCCAGTTGGTGTCGGAACGGCGAATAAAGCCATATAGGAATTGATCTAGCTTTTGATTGACTCAGAGCTAAGCCCGCGTAAAAAGTAACAAAATGATGACAAATTGGTTACATTTCGGGAACAAAAGAAAGTCAAAAAAATTTGCAAAAATCTCTTGACAAATTTGCATGAAAGTGGTAGAATGAAATTTTCGGCTCGTTGCGCTAGGCAACGAGCCGACCATAAAAAATATCCCCTTCCGGGGATATTTACTCATTTTTCTTACGAGTTTTTGTCAAATTGATGACATATTCTGCATTATTATACATCAATTTGATATATTTTTCATTGTTTGTAACTGTAATGTCATCAGAGATTTCGTAAAGTGCATCAGAAATAATGCGAATGATACGTTGTTTATCTGCATTAGCTTTTTTCTCTCTGGGCTTGCGCTCTCCTTTACGGTAATCTGCTTTTACAATTTGGCCAACTTTACCAGCTCCCGCACGGTCAAGTTGTTTTTGTTCTTGATTCTCAGCTTTTCCATTATCACAAAGCCAAGCATCGCAAGCTT
>Ga0326513_10003673_pt1 | contig 11109 bp, 12 predicted proteins | sample 2_2465_0518_D_FD_203654 | JGI IMG/M metagenome (GOLD analysis project Ga0326513, IMG submission 203654) | Bovine rumen microbial communities from UC Davis, California, United States - 2_2465_0518 | ecosystem: Host-associated > Mammals > Digestive system > Stomach > Rumen | place: USA... | reverse complement strand
TTTCCCATTTTTTATCTCCTTTGAGGTTTCTTGACAAACCTCTTTTTAAAATTCTTTGATTTCTGTAATAACGTTTTTAACAACATCAATCATAAAGTCTTTATGCCCATTAGGCGCACAAAAAAATAAATCGAATTGTGGCTGTTAAAGGCCTTCTCATATAAACGAGTCTGCCTTCAACAGATGTGTAATGTTTGCATAATACGTTATTGATTTCTTTTGAAACTTTGCGTCTAATTTTTAATTCTTCAGCTTCTTTTGCAGTAAGGTAAGCTTGTTTGTAAAGCGTATTAACAGCAGGAAAAGCCACCGCTTCAAAAACTTGGTCCATTGCTTTTACAAATTCTTCAACACTTAATGTGTTGCGGTCTGGTAATACGCTTCCATTCATAAGCTACTCCTGTTCTGCTTCAGGAACAATAATCTTGTCCTTGTTATAACGGCGCCAAGCCTTACCCCATTCTGATTTGTAATTATCAATAAGGGACTCAGCTTTTGAAAAGTTGTCTTTTACTTCGTGATCTTTCAAAGCTTCAAGAACTTCCTTCTGTGTTGCTTCATCAAGATAGGTCAGTTCAAGACCATCCATTGCTGTTGCATTCTCACGCATAACAAAAAGTTTGCGTTCAGAAGTTCCGCCTTCTTTTGTAGGATAAACAAATTCCTTTACATAAGATTTCATATAAATACCTCTTAAATAAATTACATTTCAAAAATAGGTATAATACCGACATCAACTGCGGTTCTTAATTCAAGACGGGCACCTGTTGACTTTTCCCAGCCTCTCAATAAATAAATATGGGTACAAGTCATAAGATGTCGAATGTCACGCTTAAGCATCCAGTTCCAAAGCTCTTTACCATCACCAATCTGTTCACGAGCTTCAATACATTCAGGTTCGTTTTCAAGTGTAAGAGGATTTACAATTTCAGCTGTCGGGAACTTTTTACGAAGAGCTTCTTCCGCATCAGCAAAATGCTCCCGCCAATGTTCTGGGTCGATTGTGATAGGACCTGCAATATAGAACTTCATAAATCCTCCAAAAATTATATTAACTTACTCGAAAGAAATCTTTACTTTTGCAACTTCAAGTTTATTAATTAAACTTTCAAGCTTATCGATTTCTCTTTTCTTTTCTTCTGATTTCTTGTCGTCTTCGTAGCGATCTTCGATAATCTTTGTAAGAGCTACACGAACAAGACTCTTTAAGTCAACCTTTTCTCCGTCATCAAGCCCTGTTAGAGCAACTTCAAAATCATCATTTTCGTTGAAGTAAGCTTCAGTTTTATCATCAACAAGTGACTGAAGGCGACACTTTGTATCAACCTTATTCACAACATCCCAGTAAGACATTGCGTTGATATTCGCAACAATATCTTCGTATTCGTCGTGATCCTTTGAGACAAAAATTGACTTCTGACCGTTTTCTGCAACTGTCAAACCATCAGGTGTTATAATATGAAACATTAGTATCCTCCTTAGTAGTCTGCACGACGCTTTTCTTCCCAGATTTCCTGAAGCTCGTTGTAAGCTTTGTCTTCAATCATCTTTGCAACAGTATAAGCACAACTGTATTTGATTGCACATTTGTCAAACTGATCTTTTATCCATTCTTCGGAAACTTTACCTTCTTCGAAGAAGTAGGCTTTATTGTTATGACCATTGAAAATTGCCCGTCCGTTCTCAAGTTCAACAAGAGCAATTCCGTTCTTCCATTCAAGGATATTTACATAATGCCAATCAAAAACATCACAGTATGCGTAAAAGTCACCAAACGATTTGCATTCTTCGACTGTGTAATTAGCCATAAATTCCTCCTTGTTTATCAATTACAAATATAATATAAAGAAACTCAATCAAAAGTATAAAAATTTATATAAATTTATCCTCAATATTCTCATTTTATTCCCTCCATTATAGTTCAAAAATTCGCCGAATTTGCTTTAATGTTAATATTGTTATACAGGAGTTAAAAAAAATGAAAAATTTAGGTAAAAATATGCCGAATGACCCTGCAGTTTTGATTGACGGTATAAACTTAAATAAAAAAGAATATGAAACAGTCAGCAAGATATTCAATAAGATGGCAAAAAAGTATGGCCAAAGATACTCTTCAAAGCAAGAGATAATTGATACTTTTAAATCTGAAATGCGTCAGCATTTTAATGCAAAGATTGCATTTGAGGATGTATCACTTCGAGAAGACGCAAAAGAAGCACCATATCAATTGATTGCTTGCCGTTTCAAAAAAGAAAGACCACTGATCTTTTTGATTATTGATATGAGTTCAAACACTTGGGGAATTGTTGATGAAAAGCGTTTTCCACCTCTCGATGAAAAGAGCCCATTTTTACCAGTAAGTATTTAATTTAATAAGGAAAGATATATGGAAAGAATTTTTAATAAAAGTGATGCTATGATATACCCAGCAGGTGCACCAATTAAAAGAGCATCTGTCCCAATAAGAGCAGACGCTGATGATGAGTTTATTATTTGCAAGGGTAGAAACATTCAACGTTCAAAAAATCATATTTATTTTTATGACACCATTGATGATGAAACACAGATGTGGCTGCAGCAGGCTATGAACGCTGCGTATGAAGAATGTGTTGTTGAAAATGCAAAAGAGATTGCAAGAACAAGACACTTAAGTGAAAATCTTTATATTCATATTAATAGCCCAGGTGGTGGCGTACTGTCGTCATTAGCATTATATGATTTTATCAAAAACTTTCCTATGTGTACAGTAGGGATTGTTGAAGGTTTTTGTGCTTCAGGCGCAACAATTTTGTTATGTGCTTGTCAGTTAAGAGAAATGAATGAAAACTCAGTTGCTCTTGTTCACGAACTTAGAAAGTGGGACTGCTCTTTCAAAAAGTATTCTGACATTGAAGATGAGTATGAGAATGTCTCTCTTTTGATGGACAAACTTGTAAATATTTATACAACAGAAACAAAAATCCCTGCTGATACGATTAGAGACACATTAAAGCACGATATTTATTGGGATGTTAATCAATGCAAAAAGTATGAGCTTTGTGATGTTGTTGTAGGCGCAAACTTAACTGAAAAAGAAGATAAAGAAATTGATGAAAGAGTAAGACGACGCTTACAGGGAGCAATAGCAGAAGCTGAAGAGATTGAAGAACAGAAAGAAGAGAAAGCTGAGAAAAAATCAAAAAAGTTTAAACTGCTTAAAAAGTCTAAGCCTCAAACAACCTAACTTGGACTAATTGTATATGAATAACGAATTATTAGAAAGCGTTCTTCCTGAGTCAAAAGAAATATCTGACGTAAAGCAAGCTTTCTTTGAATCTTTACTTAAAGAAGATGTTTGCGCAGGTGACTTTTCGGGATTTGTTCCTGAGAATGTGACTGATCTTAAGAAAAAGGAAGAAGACGGCGATTCAGCAGTTTGTTAAGGTTTTTTTTGGAGGTTCTTATAAGGCCTCCTATATGTTTTTGAGGTGAAAATGGTTGTTATAAAAAGAGATGAGAAGCGTCAAGAATTTGACCTCTCAAAAATTGAGAGAGCCATTAAAAAGGCGAACGCAAAATCTAACGAAAAAATCGATGATGAAAAATTAAAAAAAGTTGTAGCTTCAGCGCAATCATTTATTAAAAGTTTGAAGTTGGAAGAGGTAAACGTTGAGGATATTCATAAGGCAGTTGAAAACTCTTTGATGAAGAACAACTGTTATGAAGTTGCTCGACAGTATATGAACTTTAGGAAAGAGCGTGATTTGAAACGCTTTAAGAAACTCCCACTTGTTGGCGTTATGGAGTCAAAGCTTTTCGTTCAGAATGGCAAAGGCGAACATCAGAACGCAAACCTTGACGAGTTTTCTTTTGGCGGACGTAAAGGTGAAATGGATTCTGCATTCTTAAAAGAGCACGCATTGAATTATTATATTTCACCAAAGTTTGCAAAGAATCACATTCAGAACAGAGTTTACATTCACGACTTGGATTCTTATATTTTAGGAATGCATAACTGTCTATCAGTCCCTATGGACGAAATGTTATCATCAGTTATTAAAACAAGACAAACATTGATAAGACCTGCAGGTTCAGTTAATACAGCTTTCCAATTGATTGCAGTTTATTTCCAATTGCAGTCATTACAGCAGTTTGGTGGTGTTGCTGCAACTCATATTGACTGGACTCTTGTTCCTTATGTACGCAAGTCTTTTATGAAGCATTACATTGTTGCTTATTTGAAATCAACTGAAGAGTTTACAAAACTTGATTTGCCTGATATGATGTTTAAGGACTATAAGGACAAGGCAGGCATTTGGAGAAACAAACTTGATGATTGGATTGATGAGCACAAGAAAGAATATCTTGACCGTTTAGGCCTCAAGTTTGAAGATTTTACATTTGACAATAAAGCACTTGACAGAAACTTCCGTCAGGCTGCGATATTTGATACAATTCAGGAAACTAAACAAGCTGCTGAAGGAATGTTGCACAATCTCAATTCTCTTCAGTCTCGTTCAGGTAATCAGCTTCCTTTCTCAAGTATCAATTATGGTACTTGTACACTTCCTGAAGGTCGTATTATTATCAGAGCAATCCTTGATGCAACAATTAAAGGTACAGGAAACGGACAAACATCAATCTTCCCTTGTCAGATTTTCCAAATGATGGACGGCGTAAACACAAGTAAGAATGATCCAAACTATGATTTGTTCAAACACGCAATCAAATGTACTTCAATGCGTATGTACCCTAATTATGTTAACTGTGATTGGAGTCAGGACCAAGGCTATAACAAAGATGACCCAAGAACATACCCATCAACGATGGGGTGCCGCACGTATTCAGGTTGGGATATAAACGCACCTGATGAAGCTCATAAGCATATGAAAGACGGGCGCGGTAATATTGCACCTGCAACTGTTATTATGCCGACAATTGCAATGGAAGCAAAACGTAAAGCAGAAAAAGATGACGCAACAGAGTATGTTGTTGATTACTTTATGGATGCTCTTGAAAAGGCAATTGGCGATTGTAAAGACGAACTTATTGAACGCTTTGATTGGATTTGTTCTCAGGACCCAGCTTCTGCTGAGTTTATGTATACCAATAAAACATTCTTTTATTACGGCGATGAGTTTGCAAAAGAAGGTATAAGAGGCGTTCTCAAACACGGTACTTTGGCAATAGGTCAGCTTGGCTTAGCGGAAACATTGCAGATTCTTATCGGTTGCGACCAGTGTGACCCTAAAGGAATGGAACTTGCAAAGAGAATAGAAGCATTGTTCAAAGCAAAGTGTTCAGAATATAAACAGGAATGGCATTATACTCCAGTTACTGCTGATAATATTGCAGCTGAAATGATAAAACAAATTGAAGAAGCTCAAGGGAAGACTTTAACAGAAGAAGAAAGAAAAGAAGTTTTTTGTTTTTGTAAGTCAAAACAGTAAAGATATACACCTGCAGAAATCTTGTGTTAACTAGTTAATATATGGATTATAAAGATTTGATTTTACAAAAAATTAAAGAAAACCCTAAAGGTTGGGCTGCTTGGATAAAAGGTCAGAAAGATATTGTTAAAGAAATTGAAAAACAAAATTTTCCTGAGTTACCTTTTGTTCAAAAAGTATATTGGTATGTACATAATTTAACAGAGTTTCCAAAATGTAAAACTTGTAAAAAAGATGTACATAGATTTTGTAATTGTCAAATTGGGTACGCCCCTCATTGTGGATGCCGATGTGCTCAACTTGATAAAGATACAAGAGAAAAGCTTTCAGCAACTAATATGATTAAGTATGGAACTGTTAACCCAGCTCAGTCAAAAGCGGTTCAAGATAAGATGCACAAAACTTGTATTGAACGTTATGGAACAGAAAATCCTTTTGCATCTGACTTTGGCAAACAGAGAATAAAGGAAACAAATTTGAAAAAGTTTGGCTGTGAAAACCCACAACAAAACGCTAAAATTAAAGAGAAGACAAAACAAACTTTAATTGAAAGATATGGCGTTACTTGTGGTTTTCATAATGGTCATTTTTCTAAAAAGTCAAAAGGTGAAAATGAACTTTATGAGTTTGTCTTAAGTTTTAGACAAGATGCAAGACATTCAGACCATAAACAAATTTGGCCTATGGAGTTGGATATATTTATTCCTAGTCTTAACTTAGGGGTTGAATATGATGGTGATTATTGGCATAGTCTTTCTGATATGATTGAACGTGATAGAAAGAAAGACTTAGCTTGTAAAGAAAAAGGGATAAAGTTACTTCGAATTAAAGAATGTGACTGGGTAAAAGATAATGAAAATACAAAACAAAAACTTAAGGAGATTTTAAATGGATAAATCTTTACTTGAAACTTTTTATCAAAGCGCAAAAGATGAAGTCGAAAAACATAGCAGATACAGACTAAACTTTGGCGTTTACTATACACCTAGATTTTAGTGGGTGCTTTACCGGCGACGGTAAATGAAAATCCCTCTCTAAACGGGCGAAGAGTAATAATCTGTTAAGAAAGGCTAAACCATATAAAGGCAAGCTAACCCCGTAGGAAGTCCGAAAGGATGTCTCTAACGACTATCGAAAGTATAGCTTAAGAGAAATACTTAAGTGAATAAATGAGTAGAGTAGCTAAATAAGCGAAATGAGAGGCTCTTTTATTTTGGTAAAAGAAATAAAAGAAGAAAATATAGTCTGACTTTTAACGAAAGTTTTAAGATTTACTCGGCTGAGTCAACTTGTTACACTGCAATGCAAAAGTTCCAGAAAAAGTACGGTAAGTTGCCAAACATTTCAGATAGAGATTATTTCACAAACTCAATTCACGTACCAGTTTGGAAAGAAATCTCTCCTTTTGATAAAATTGATATTGAAAGCCAACTTACAGGTTATAGTTCTGCAGGTTGTATTACTTATGTTGAGATTGGTGACAACGCTGTAAATAATCTTGACGCTTTGGAGCAGATTGTTCTTTACGCAAAGAAGAAGGATATTCCATATTTTGCGTTGAATGTTCGTATTTCTGACTGTACACAGTGTGGCTATTCAGGATATATTGATTTCAAGGAAAGCTGCCCAGTTTGTGGTGCATCACACGACTTGATTAACGACTATGCTCGTATCACAGGTTATCTTTCAACAACTATAAAGCATTTCAATTATGGTAAACAGAAAGAGGCTCAAGATCGTGCGGTCCACGTTCACCAATTGAAAAATTGGGTTCAAGGTAAAGCTTAATAAGTTCAATTATAAGAAGTAGTAAAGTAAATAAAAAAGGCAGCTCAACGGCTGCCTTTATTTATTTTATATTTTAATACGCTTTAATATCTTCTGCGATTTGTTGTATGTCTCTTCTGAACTCTTCTTTTGAGTATGACTTGAAATCATCAAGTCTGTCAGGTTTCTTTGAAGAGAAGTGAACAGGATTTGTACCAGTAAAACTCACTTCATAAAGAATATTGTTTCCTTTACAAATCTGTACACCATCGATTTCGCAATCGTTTTGGTCACAGTAATCAATTACAGATTGGACATTCAAACCAACATTTTCAAACCCAGACCTTCCATTACGAACTCTCAAATGAATCTGGTCTTTAAAGTCAACACCGCTGACCTTATCGAAAACGTTGCACATATCAATAACACATTCAAAAGCAGGAGGCACAGTAAACTGATGTGGTATTCTACCTTCTTTGAGTTTATTTTCAGCAGGTTCTTTGCTTTCATTCATTTCGTGAAGCTTCCTCTCAATAACATTACAGAATTCACCGATTTCAATTGGACCTAAACATAAGCAATTTTGATTTATAATCCAAGGGAGATACTTGAGTGCTTCAGTTGGGAAGCCGTTCCACTGTGCTTCTTTAATCATAAGTTCTGCCAAGTCATTGATACGATTGGCATATTTTTCATCGTATGATTCACCTTTTAAATCGATTGAAGTTGATCCTGCGACAAATCTTGAAACTAATGACTTAAGCTCATCAGCACATTGAACACGGCCACTCGCTTCTTTCATTTTATTTTCTTTAAGTTTGTTCTCAGCAGGTTCTTTGCTTTCTTCCATAGGTTCGTTGTCATTACGGCCGAAGCCATCTGGGTTAACATCAATGTAATCAGGAAGGACAAATACAAGTTCATAAGTGCTTGAGCCAATCTTGTTTACATAGTTTGGATTCAATTTGAATTCCCAGATTGAAGGCTCCCAATGTTTAAGTTCTTCAATCTCATTTTCAGGACCTTGAATACCTACAAAGATTGAAGGCATATCGTCATTGTAAATATCAATGATTTTACAATTAGGTGCCAATGACAAGTCAAGATTGCGTCTTACCCAATCTTCAAGGTCATCAACAGCAGTAAGAGTTCCACCTGTGTCGTGCTTAAACCAAGATTCATTTGCAACGTCAAGACCACCTTCAACTGTGTCACCTAATGTTTCTGACATATATTTGTTGAAAGCATCTCCATCATCCCAAAATGCTGAATTGCCTTCATTATCATATACAAATTCTACCATATTCGTTCCTCTTTATAATTAGTTTTAATTAAGTTGTACCTTTTCAACTTTAATATAGTCTTTGTTGATATAGATAATATCATTTTTATTTCTTGGATTAAAATCTATTGTTTTTGGCTGAGCGTAAACTCTTAATGAAACATACTGCTTTAACAATGACTTAAGTTTTTCCAAATCAGGTTCTTCATTACCTGTAACTGATGTAAATTCGAAGTATGATATTGGTAAAGCAATCCAACCTGTTAAAGTGTTTAAACCTTCGTTCATACTAAAGCCAATGTCAACTGCTCTTATATACTTAGAATTTATTTTATAGTACTCTGATGCTCCTGAAGTTACAGCCTCATATCCAGATGTATCTGAAATACCTTGATACTTAATATAATTACCAGAGTAATCAACTTCATAAGGAAGATTTTCTGAAGGAGACTTTGAAAAATCTTTTAAAGTTTTCATATAAGATTCATCTGTAATCTTATCAATATAATCAAACTGGGCTACGCGTACCTGTCTGTCTAAGTAATCAGGGTCATTTTTTTTAAATAGAATATATTCGCTAATATCTATTTTTGGATCATTAGAAGATTCGCCGCTTGTTGATATAAGCAACTTTTTGCCTTTATATATAGATGTAGCTCCACTTTCGTCAACACGGTTATCATACAAGAAGAATGTTCTGTTTTTAGAAATTTTACTTGAGTCATTTATGAAAGACAGGTCAATCTTTAATAGATAATCAGCATTTGTTGTGCAATCTTTAAAACCTTTATTTAAAAGGTCATTCATATAGCTTTCATCAAAATAAAATGGTATTCTTACAAGATACCTTGAAATATTAGAGTCAGCATCACTGTTCAAATCTATATACGATATATTATCATATTCAATATTTGCTACAGCGTCAACAGTCAGATTCACTGAGTCGGCGAACTTAAATGATTTTGCAAGAGCAATAAGTTTTGAATTGTAAATAGGTTCATTAAAGTCTTGATTAAAAATGTCATACTCATCTGCAATAATCTCACGAACATATTCGCCAATTTCTTCTTCAGTAAAATCATAAGATGATGACTTGATTGTAAATGAAGGCACAATTTCAATAAGATTAGGTTGAATAAATTTGATGTTATCAGAAGGGCCCTTCATATCATATATAGAAGTTTGTAAAGGATTTAAAAAATTATCTTCAATATCTTCATCACTAATTAGCTCTCCATTAGATAATAATGCGGTGATGTTGATATTATCAGAAATCGTATTGATTTCATTTGAAACATTTTCAACAATGTCTTCACCAATAGTGGTATCTAATTGCTCTGATGATACTGAAGAGTCTGGGAAAATTTTACAATGCAAAAGATTTAACGGCGAATATCTATTTATAGCATTTAAGTATGCTTTGTTTGTTGCAATTGTATATGATTTAAGATAGGATGCAGGAGCAGCTTCACGAAACTCAGTAATATCTTCAATGTCTTTACCGCCTTGAATTGATGTGATGTTTGTACAAGAAAGGAATGTTGAGTATGTTCCTGTTCTTGGGTCCTTCATTGAGTATCCTGAAGGGAATATCATTGTGTTCACTTGATACTTTGCATCAAGGTTGCCCGAACTTCCCATTGTTTCAACATAATTGACATAGAGAGTTCCCTCAGGAGGAATAGCACCTGAAATGCCATCACCGAATTTTATTTTAATACCGCTTTCATCTTTTAAGATCGACTTTTCAAATACGTTATCGATTGAGGTTGCCATTGAAAGTTTATCAATTTCAGCAAAATATACGGGTTCACCACCTGAAGAAGGCTTGACATAGACAGAAAAATATTTACAAGAAATTTCATTTGTGGCAGCATCAACATTTAATGTAGGAAGAACAAAAGATTGGAATCTTGTTGTGCTGCTTGTGCGTCCGATAGAAACTGATTTTTGAATTCCTTGCATTACTGGAACTTTAAGATACTTAATGCCTTTCCAACCACCTCTTGAGTAGAAGGATTCTTTTTCAACGTCGTTCATATCATTAAAGCCTTTCTTTAATGTCTTTGATGTAACAACTTCAGTTGAAAAGTATTCAGTTCCGTTTGCTGCAATAAAACGAGTTCCCTTAGGGATTGTATATGAATCATTACAAGTCCAAGGTGTTAAAGCGTGTTTTGCTTCAACGTCTGCATCATCATCTTTTTTAATATTATCATAATCAGAAGTAGCATCCAAATCAAAAAAGTAATTTCCATAATACTGTAAGCGGTCGTTTCCTACTGGGTCTGTATGTGAAACGATAACATAACCGATAGCTGACTTTGGAAGTTGTCTTTTATATGAAATAAGATCCGCATTTGATTGAAGAGAAGACATATTCATAGCTGTCTTCCATTTCTTTTCACCTAAAAGATACTCCATATATCGTGCATCTTCTGCACGGCTTTCTGCAACAACATCAAGTAAGTTTCCGATTGTGCCATTACCTAAAATAAGTGCCCAATCATTTTTCATTCTTAAGTCAGCAATCATTCTTGCTTTACTTGATTCTGTATCAAATCTTTTCTGTCCCATCTTATAAAACCTTTTATAATTAGTTTTCAAACTAAAAAGGAGAGCCTGAAGCTC
>Ga0326513_10003672_pt1 | contig 11109 bp, 7 predicted proteins | sample 2_2465_0518_D_FD_203654 | JGI IMG/M metagenome (GOLD analysis project Ga0326513, IMG submission 203654) | Bovine rumen microbial communities from UC Davis, California, United States - 2_2465_0518 | ecosystem: Host-associated > Mammals > Digestive system > Stomach > Rumen | place: USA: California... | reverse complement strand
GCCTTTGTCGTAGCTGACAAAGTATTGATTATCTTTACCTTGTCTTTGTCGTCCAAAGAGTCAAAACGTTCCTTCATTTCGAGGACAATGAATTTGCCGTACCCATTTTCGTCTTTTAGATTTGCAATTAGTTCATCCACATTCATTGCTTTTATCTTCCTGTCCCTTTCTTCTATTCTTTCTTTGAATAATAGCTGGAAGATGGCATCCTTTAATGGTTTCTCTTCTGTCAGCCATCGGCTTCTATATAGAGAAATCAATTCCTGACGATCTAATGTAGGCAGCATGTCTACACATTTTCTTAATTCTTCATCGCTCCATCCAGAAAAATGGAACTTTTTTACTTGTTGTAAAATGTACTCGTAATCTGTCATATATTCATTATTTATAGGATTAAAATGGTAATTCTTCTTCAAGGCCGAAAGTCTCTATCAGGTTTTTAACAGCTTTATTATCGGTGCTTAATTCCTTCAAGCTAATAGGCTTTGAAGCAGATTTAATAGTATTCTTTCTCAAACATATAAAACCTGTGTCCTGATGATAGTCTAGAAGTATGTCGCCCAACGGTTTTAGATTATTCTTCTTCACAAAGATTTCCATCTTTCCATGTAAATCCCGGCCATGTTCATCTTGATATATACGATAATATTCAGGACGATGCACCATCATTATAACATCTGCAAGTCCTTCAATATAACTGGAGTTTGCCAGATCCATTAATTGGGGTTGTTTACCTTCTATCCCTTCTCGATACTCCACACCTCTGCCTAAAATCGACCCCACAATTATCGGTATATCGAATAAACAGGCCAGTTGCTTCAACGAACACATCACCTTTGCAATTCGCTCTGAAGAATTCTCATATTCTATGGAAAAATCAATCAGTTGCAGACAGTCAATGAAAATGATTTTTGTTTCTTTTTCTCTGATACAGTTGCGAGCAGTTTCAGTCAACTCGTTAAGCGTTAAATCCAAACTGTCATGTATAAACAATGGCGCATCTATCCATGCGTCTACTTCTTTATCCAATCTTTCCCACTCATGGGATTCTAGAAGCCCTTGATACAAATGCAATGTTGGGATGTCGCAATGGATGGCTAGCAATCTTTGTATGTAATCTTGTTTTGTATGATTTGTCGAAAACAATAACACAGGTAGTCTGCTCTCCATGACGGCATCTATTATCATTGATAGCATAAACTCTTCTTTTCCCATGCAAGGCCTTCCTCCAATAATATACACTTTTCCATTTTCAAAACCTCCTGTCAAGTCATCTATTGGCTTGAATCCAGTGGAGATTCCTGGCAAACTGGTTTTTGTGGCCCTTTCTTGTACTTCACATAGGCAATCCTTCAACATTTCTCGCATGTTGGAGTAGTTAATATCACTTATTATTTCTTTCATCTTTATCCACTGTAATCATGTCCTACATAAAAATCAGTGGCAAAGATACGAACTTGTATCTCTGCCACCAAATGATTTTGCCCCACAAGCCTTGTGGAAATGCAATTTTACTCCCAGACTACCAGATTACGGGGTAGGGTGATTCTCTTCACCTCACCACTCTTACCTGTTATTATATATTGCTCCAACAAAGAGGGATCAATTTCAGGCAGGAATGCAGCTCTGACACGCGAGCACTTCTCATTAATGGAGTTGAGGAGTGGATTGGTTACGTCCTCTATACTTCTTATCGCTCTTTCTGTCAAGCCAAAAGGCTTAATCTTCTGATATAGATCCGTTAGTTCTTTCCTATAGTCTGGCAGATATTTGAAAGCAATACCTTCTGGATGGTTCAGAAATAACAAATATACTGCTTTAACAATGGGTTCCATCTTTATTTCCTTTTTGTAATCAGACAGGAATAAAGTACAATCCTTAGAAACTGTCAGTTTACTGAGCTTAATGGCATTCTTGGATTTGTCTTCACGTATTCCCAATCGCCATATAGTCTTCTCGCATCGCTTCCCCTCATAGTATTTATCCAGCACATCGTTGAAAATATCTTTTGGAGAAACCAAGTCGAACAGAGTCATACACGACCTTACTTTTAGGTCGTCTGGAAATCCGAGAATATCACTTGCAGAGGGATTCCCGCAATTCAACAAGGCAGATGTTATCTCTCTTAGCCTTTGACCAAGCACTGGATGGTATAGGTATGCTTTTGCTTCTTCTCTTCCGCTTATACCATAGAATTCTGAGTTATAGCTATGCCCCAAGCCCTTTATCTGTGGGAATATATACCATATCCAATGGCCACGCTTCTGGCCATCATGTATCTCACGTAGAGCCATGCCATAGTCCATTTCTTGTGCTTCAAGAAAACGTTCGAGGTCGTAATTCACGCTACCACTGCTGAGTGCATCCACAAAACTTTTAGGCAGACTAATGTTATTTAGCTCCAAAGCATCTTTGAAAAACTGTGCCATCTCGTCATCATGGTATCCTGCAATACCACAGCCCACACGAGTAACATAGAAGAATAAATCGGGATGTCCTTTCGCAAATTCGATAAACCTGCCAACGGCATCCTTCACCTCGGTGTCTTTGCGGACATTTCTTCCAAAATCTACAGGAATTGCATAACTTTGCCCTTGCAGACCTTCTGCCTGCCCCCATACTGCCCCAAATTTCTTGCGAGCCGTACCAGATGCGCCACCAGTATGATATCCTAATGCATTACTGCCAAATACAAATATCTGATTTGGCAACAGACTGTCTATATAGTCAGGAGTGAATCCTAAATAATTATTATCTTCCATAACGCTACATGATTACGAGTGAATAATCATCATGACCTATTAGTCCTTTCTTTCTTAAACTTTCGAGATGCCGCTTGTAGTTGCCTGCATTCTTGCAACTTAGCAGTTTGCCAACAACATCTTTATCAAAATTGACATTCTTCAGTCCCATGGCTGTCTTTACAAAGTTGCTGTCTTTTGTCTGGGCGTTGACAGCATCATGAAGTTCCTTGTAATACATGTCCTGATGCGTCACTTCATACATCATTATTACATAATGTGCGAGAGCATCACTTGCAGCAAACACAATGCAGTCCTTTTCAATATCAAATTGACCTGTTTTGAAGCCCTTTTCATTCATCGGATCCTTACAGTTAATCAGAAAAGGTGGATTATTAAAATCAACGATTCTCCCAAAAGTATGTTGCAGTATGCCTGTTTTCTTATAATAGCAGAAACCTACGCTGTCACCGTAACTAATCCATCTACCATTATTCCAGATAGCAATCAATGTCGCAAATGAGCCTTCATCGTAGAACTTGTTGAGCAACATACCCCCTTCTTGTTTGGCAATCTCCTCGCAACCATTGTAGAATGGTTCCCAAATGCCATCCACCCAACTGTCGAAAGTTGGATAATCGGTGATCGGTTCATCTGGCAGATGCTCCACAAGATATTTAGACCATCTATCAGCAAATACGCCACCACCTCCGGCCCCATCAGATATAGCAATCCATTCCTTTGTTGCCTTGGCAGCATCCTCATTTATGACACCTTCTTCAAATTTCGATATTGATAATGCTCTCATTGATTCTGACTAATATTTGTTGGTGTTCCAATGTCCATCAATTTTATAAGTGTTGTCGCATCCGCATTTACTCCCATTGCCACGTGTCGGCCAGATCTCGTGTCGTTCAGACAGCGGGCAATATCGCCATTATATCGTTCGGGCAGCAAACTTGACATCTCAAAGAGGGCTTCACTATAGGCATCTCCGTTAAGTTCGTCTTTGTTAACAGGACATGCTATAGGACTGGCGGAAACATCTGCAGAGAAGTGAATGTTAAACAGAATTACGTTTCCGTCATTCGTAAACATCGACTTTAACTCATTGGCCTTTTGCAGTACTTCTGATTTCTCAGCATGGTTAAACCAGCCATCTGTTATATGAATAACGGTAGGTGGATAGCAATCCTTTTCGTGATGGTCAATCATCCAGTCCGTTATAAGATCCCTAGCATAGTCAAAGGCCTCATGGTAATGAGTCCAACTGCCATTATGACGAGCACTAACCCATTGGACTTGTTCTATCTCTTTGACCTGGACCCCCTTTCTTGTGCGAATCTCTTTTCTCGTCACAATCTTTGTATAGGGATGGTCCTTTAACTCTTCTGGAGAAACGAACCCTCGTCCTTCCAGTTCTCCTTGCCATCCGCTATAGGCTTTCTCTCCATATCCAACAACAGCGATATCGTAGTAATGACGAGTGTCGCCCATCTTGACGCACCTTAGTACCAGTTCGTTTATCTGGTTATTTACGATTCTGGCAGCAGCTTCAGCCTTCGTCATCTGTTCTCCATAAAGGGTCGTCATATTTCCCATGCTCACAGAATGGTCAACCAAGAAGATAAAGGCGGTTGGTGTATTTCTTGTTATCTGGGCAGTATATGGAATCTTGGCTTGTAATTGTTTGGGCTGTGCTGGAATGGGAATGCCGAAGTTACTGATGTTCTTAATATATTTTAGTGGGATAAAGTTCTTCACCAGCACCTCAGCCTGGTAATGTGTCTTGGCCTCGTCACTCATATCGAAGTATCTCATCATTCTATTGAATAATCCAAAACGTACGGCCTTCAGGTCATCCAGACTGCCACCCACACTGGCACCATTCTTTGTAGCATTCCGATCTGCATACAAGGAATCTTCCCATAATGCTGTTTCAAGATCTATCTCTAAGATAGCAGGATTAGAAATACGCCCTTCGTTCATGGCAACAAACTTCATGGGGTGGTCTTCTACAAAGCTCAGTCTTACGTAATGCTCCAGATGGTCACGCTCATCCAAAGAGCGAGAAGGGCCACTACTTCCAGGCTTGGGAATGTTGATACCCTTATCGCGACAATCTGCCCATGAATACAAACCACCATTTTTGATTATAGACTCCAAATTATCAAAATCTGTAAAGTGATAGAGCTTTGTAATTCTGTTTTCCTTCAGCACTTGCTCAAACTCCTGCCAATTATTTTTTTTCTCCATATTCCTTGCCTCTATTGATTAAACAGATCTAGTTGTAAAACGTTATTTTTAGCTGGATTATTTTGTTGAACCTCCACGTCATCGTATGGATATAGTCCTTCAACATATGCTTTAATCAATGATGCGTGTGACAGAGGTTTCTTCGCATTTTCCACGTCAGCATTTGTATCATAGTCCAATAATACAATTGTTTTTGTCTTGCTAGCCTCCCTCAGCCGTTCTATAATGTTGGCCACTTTGTTCTCCATCACCCAGCGATATGTGGGAATGTATATCTGCTTTCTTGCCTCAATATAACCTAATAGCTCCGTCCCTGTCACGCCTTTCCGATGTCCCAAAGGTTTTCCAAATCGACGAACGGTACGTTTGATGTTCTTCATCGTGTCGTTTTGGAACATATTTACATCAACATCTGCGCCTTCGAACACCTTCAGACCTTGCCAAATAGCCTCCACACAGGTTGCAGTAAAGCCATCACTGTATGGAACTGGTATATCACCATGAGGATAGAATGGACTGAGTTTCACCAAACCATCCTTAGCTCCGCTTGTTACGTCTGCAAGTACCGCATTCGGATATTTCTTCAATATCGTTGCAGGCTTCTTACGTTTTGATTCTATTATAATCATTGATTTACTATTTTCTCTAAATGTTTTTTTAGCCTATTGTTATGTCTGGTGGAAGATGAGGGAAACCATGAAATAATTTTTTCTTTTTGGCTTTCATTAAGGAGTCCTGCAGTGAGCCATTCTTCTATCAATTCAATGTAATAGAAAACGGGCTTTTGACTATGTTCGATAATGGACACCACCTCATTTACGGGCTTTGTCCTTAATTGTCGAATTGCGTCTAATCTTTCTAAATGTTTTCGTTTTGCAGCTTCAACCTTTGCTTTTCCTTCTGCCCGTTTTTTCTCAATTCGTTCTTGCTTTGCTTGTTTCTCAGAAGCTACACGCAACTCATTTTCACGCCAGAAAGAAAAATAACGCCGGGGGCCATATCCACGATAATTACCCATTGGAACGTAACCATTATCAGAATATTCTGCAGCCCAATCTCCAACATCATAAACGAACTCCTTATCTATTCTTTTGTCATTTACTCTACTCAGCAATTCTTGATAACAAAATGCAGCAGGAGTAGTAGAACCAAACTTCATTTGGAACTTCTTTTCATATACAACAAGTCCAACAAAAGTCAGAAGCAGTTTTCTGTCATCCATGGGAGAAAAAAAACGACTATCTTTATTGTAATAGCCCCATACGAATGATTCTGCCTCTTCTTTATTAGGCTCTATTTCGCACAAGTGAATTGCTTCTTGCCATAGTTTTCTATACTCTTCAATGTTCATTCTTTTATTGGTGACTATGTATAAATTGTGATTCAATCTGGAAAATCTATAAATCTGAACTTTTGAGTGTTCCCCTCAGAAATCATCTTTTCAACGGCTTGAATAGGGTAAGCCACGCCATATCCAATATTGTCATCGGAAAAGCCTTCTCCCGATGGAAGATTTGTTGCTACTCCAACTACGAGACCTTCCTTGTTAATAATTGGACCGCCACTATTGCCTCCTCTGATTCTCGCTGTTATGAGTAATAGTTTAGGAATTCCTCGTGGATAATAAATCTCACCTTCTGCAGCTATTGAACCTATTGTGGGTGTCATACGTAATTCTGCCATTGATGATATTGTCGCCTTTTCTCCTGTACAAAAATTCAAAAAGAAAGAAACCTTAGGATATCCCATTACTAATATATCGTCCAAAACACGTGGTTCGGCAATATTTAGTCGGAGTTGTTCCTTAGTTTCAATATATGCCAAATCAATAGCCTCATTATTGCTAACATAGACATTACAGCTGTTTAATAATTCAGCTTTGTACCCCCTAATAGCAATGTTGTTGCCATCAGTAAGACAATGTCTTGCTGTTACAATTCCATTAAACATTCTGAAACATGTTCCCATGGATTCACCTCTTTCTGAATACGAAACAACAGGCAGCACATGGGGCAAATTATTTCGATAGATATATTCGAAACCATATACAATAGAATTGTATAATGAATAGTAAAAGTCTGGTGAGAAATTTCTATGCTCTTGGCTTGGTGGAATACAGCAATAATTATCAAATAGACACATGGGACCATTTTTCTTAATGCAAGACATTCTGCGACATTCACACAATCTGTCACAAATCTTGCCTACTATATCTGGCTGAATTGGACTTTCTCCCTCTGGAACTGTATAAGTTCCTATGAATTTCTGGATACTTTTTGATTCAATCTTCTCACCATTTTTAAGAGAGAAGTAATCCACTATAGCCAATACTAGGTCAGGATATTTTAAATCGTAATCTAAAAACTCTTTCATCGATTCTTAATAAGTCTATTTTTAATACAATAATTATGCTTCTATTATATATTTTGAATAATAATCACCATAACCGTCAAAACCATAATATATGCCTTCATCTGTAAACTCAACAAGTTTTGCTTTTCTCAAATCAAGAGACATATTTACAGCCATTTTGCTATTTTTGATAAGAGGAATATATTTGGTTGTTCCGTCTTTCATTAAAAAACGAACCATTTTTGTGAAAGTACCTGGTGCTATCCTAGCCTTAGAAACAGTTTTCATTTCTTTCTCGCTAAACACCCTTCTCAATCCCTCATGATTATCTATAACTACATTCTCCATTAGTATTTCCCTAAATTCAGGCAATAACTTTTCAAATCTGTCAAAAGTTTTGTCGGGAATGAAAATATACTCAAGCTTTTTGCATCCAATAAAAGCAGAAGGATCAATAAGTGCGAGATACTCAGAGAACCATATTTTTTTAAGTCTTCCACATTGCAAGAAAGCATTGGCCCCTATAGCCACAACGCCTCTTGGTATTACTATTTCATCTAAATTATAGCAAGCGGAAAAACTCGCATCACCAACTTTTCTGAGACTCACTGGTAAAGTTACTGAATGTAGTTTGGAACAATTTTGGAAAACGTAATTGCCCAATTCTGTAACACTATCAGGGACAATAATAGACTCCAAACTCGTGCATGCTTCAAAAGCGTTATGGCCTATCGTCTTAATATTATTCGATAGATCAATAGTTTTTATCTTAATACATTCATAAAATGCTCCCTGTCCTATTAATGTAACACTATCAGGAAGGACAATAGATTCTATACCTTGACAGTATATGAAAGCATACCTTCCAATGTGGGTAACCCCGTTTGGAATAATTATTTTTGTTAGACCTGCACATCGTTCAAATGCGTTATCGCAAATTATTTCTGTTCCTTCTTTTATCGAGTATTCGTATAGTATGGTAGGTAATCTTTTAGAATTATCCATTATTTCATGCGGTACCTTTAATAGACGTTTCTTATCCGGACTATACTTTGCTCCATATTCATCAGTCCAGGCATTAGCAAAATCATCATCTGTCACTTCTGTGCTAAGATTCTTATCTTCATTCTTCTCTAAAAGCTTATCCTTGTATTCAGGCAATAACTCATCAAATTTCATTTTTGCCCCACCAGGAATGATAATTCTAGAAATATCATTACATCCAGCAAAGGCATCTTTTCCTATACCTATGATACTATTTGGTAAAACAACTGATTCCACATTTACTTTATACATAGAAACTGCAGCACTTATCAACCCTGTCTTTGAACCACCAACAAATGCATAATTACAAATGTATTCAGTGCCATCTTTAACAACATACTCCTTTAACTTCTTCGGAATTGATAATAAACGTCTATTATCATTGCTATATTTCGCCCCTAGTTCATCTTCATAAGCATTACTGAAATCATATTTTGTAGATACGGTTTCATCAAAATATTTTTTGTATTCAGGAGATCTTTTGATTATTCTTTCTTTTACCTCCTCTGAAGTATAAATACGTTTCAAACGACATCCAGAAAAAACATCTTCACCTAAAATAGAGACATTATCGGGGATTATTATTGATTCAAATTCACAATATTCAAATGCTTTATCCTTAATCTCATTAACACTTTGGGGGATAATAATTGATTTCAAAGATTCACATCCAGAGAAAGAAGATACTCCAATGCTTTCTATACCATCAGGAATGATTATATCAGTTAATTCTAAGCACTCTTTGAATGCATCATTGCCAATCTCCTTTATATAATCTGGAATCTGTGTTTTGGAACATCCCGATATCAAAATGTTATTATGAGTATCAATAATTGCATTACAATCATTTTTTGAATCATAAATATTGTTCCCTTTATCCACTTTAATAGATACCAAACCCTTATTACAGATAAAAGGATTGCCTACAATCTCTTTCACACTATTAGGAATTACAATATTTGATAAACTGAGACCTTTGAATGCTGCATGACCAATCTTTACAACGCCATTAGGTATTGTTATTGAAACATGCCCATTGTGATATAAATGCTCATATAAACAAAATGCATTATCACATATAACCTTTGTTCCCTTTAAAATATTGTATTCCCAATTCTCTTTTTCCCACAACTCTTTACTAACCTTTAGAAGTCTTCTTCTATCCAAACTATAGATTATTCCAAACTCATCCGTCCATGCATTTATTAAATCTTCTTCTTTTACCTCCGTTGAAAGATCATCATCCTCTATCATGACGGGGCGAATAGGATATACCATAGCTCTGACATAATGGTTAACATCTGGTTTCCCCCTATGTATACTAAGATGCCAAGAATTGTCAAAAACAAAATTGTGAATATATGAAGAACTTGACCAATATGCACCATAGCCTGACTTATAAGGTCTAGGTATACCTCTCCCCCAATCATAACTTCCCGCAAGTGGTAAAAATATAGAATTACCATTTGGTCCAATTACTCGACATCCTTGAACTCCGTTCAGAGAACTCTCTTTCCACTCACATTTTTCTTTCAATTCAGTGATTTCCTCCATAGTTGGCATGCGCCAGGGCATTCCTAATAGACATGTGGCAGCATCGTCTTCTGGACACAAAACCCTTTTCCCGTCAGCTGTGTTATATTTGCTGTCGAAGTTAGTGTTTCTTCGAACTTCTTTGTTCTCGTTTTGGGGGCTTAAGCACCCCCATTCAAAGTAATCCCCAAATTCTTCTGGACAATTTGCACCAATATTGCATGTAGCCCACTTAACAGATAACCCCAAGTCTATAGGAGTCATGCGATGAAGATGAGTATCGCTGGTTCTTTGGGTCTGTTCATGATATTTGTCCTTTTTTGGCTTTGATAATGCAAATATGTGGAAATGGACATTTCTTAGGTCGCCTTGAGTTTGAGCAGCTATAAAAATAGCATAAAGGAGATTTAATTCATTATTATCAGAAAGGAAAATATCTTTCAGTAGTTTACACTTGCTGATATTTCTATAATCCTTTTCTGAAAATAGCAATCCGTCTTTAGCCCCGTATTCTTCCAAGAGAGAGGGTTGGAGAGAGATGGCTTTTAAGGATAGGAGGATGCTGGCAAGGGAAAAATCATCTATATGTTCATCAAAGTCTGTCTCTGTTCTGCTGGGATGACGGAAATCGGGACTGCCTAACTCACGGGCTCTTTGACCCTTCATGGCAGGTACATACATTCCGTCATAGTCCACCAATACAAGTGTACCATCGCTCTTCACAAGGATATTATCTGGCTTCAAGTCACCATGTGCAAAGGGTTGGGGCATCAGCCACATTGCTAGGCGACTGAACTGATAGGCAAGTAGCGATAACTCATACTGATCATCCAGATGCTTACGGATGTATTTATCGAGCGTCTCGCCTTCCACCCAGTCCATAAGCAATATAGGGAACTCCTTTTCATCTCCAGCGTTGGTATCCACAAATAACTCTTTATCCAAATACTTAATAGGAGTAAGAAATGTACTACTTACATACTCTAGCTCTTCTGAAATCATCCTATACGCCTCCGCACGTCCATCTTGATCTCGTAAGAAGCACTTTACAGCATAACACCTTCCCGTCTGTTCTTCCTTCATCTTGAACACAACGGCAAAGTTCCCACTTGACATGACAGGATTTCCATCTTCATCCAATACAGGACGAAGATTTTTCATCTGCTCGAAGTTATCTTCTGCA
>Ga0326513_10003669_pt1 | contig 11115 bp, 10 predicted proteins | sample 2_2465_0518_D_FD_203654 | JGI IMG/M metagenome (GOLD analysis project Ga0326513, IMG submission 203654) | Bovine rumen microbial communities from UC Davis, California, United States - 2_2465_0518 | ecosystem: Host-associated > Mammals > Digestive system > Stomach > Rumen | place: USA... | reverse complement strand
TGATAGGAATCATCATCTAAATATTATCTTGGTGGATGATAAATTAGAATATTCGAATTCTGATTTTATGAAAGTTAAAAACTTATTTTCTAGATATTTAGAAATCCCATTTAGATTTACTATTTTCCAAGATAAAAATTATAATTATAATTTTCCAACATTATTTAGAAAACTTTTAGTATTTGATACATTTAAAAACGAATCTGATAGTAATTTGGTTATTTCGGCAAATATTCGTCCATTTAAATTTTTCAGAACATTTAGATGCATTAAAGATAATATTTGTATGCTATATAATCCAATGAACAAAATAACGGATCAAAGTTGGAATTCGGATATTATATATTATAGAGGTGATTACTCCTTTTTGTATAGAGATTTTATAGAGAATATTAATAAATATAGTTATATTAATTTAACAGAGTTTATACTATTTGATCTATTAAAAAGAGATATAAAGTTAAGAAATATCGAAAAATATTTTCCTATAAAACATGATAGTATAAAAAACCAGAACGAATATGAATATTTTAGTCTTTTAAAAGTATGAAATTCAAAATATTTAAAACTATAGATGACTTTTTTAATGATCATGATATAAGTTCAGATTATACTATAAAATTTTTATTTCATAAGAATAATTTTGAGAAACTAGATATAAATATAAAAAATAATATCTATAATATTGTTCCACGAAAGAATATATTCTTTAATAATTCATATAGACTATTAAAAGATATTATTATAGATTGTGATTTAACATCGAATATGGAATATAAAATGATAAATACTTTTATTTTGTATTCCATGAAATATTTCCTTAAAGATAAATTTGGGATAGATTCTAGATGCTATTATCCAGAAATGAATAAGAGTAGTTCGTATCGTTCTATATTCAAAAATATAGATAGATTTTTATGTTATACAAATATTTATCTAAATGGAACTGTACTTACAACAAATAAAATATCTAAAGAACTAAATGCTATAAATCCAATAATGTATAGCGTAAGAAATTTGAAGAACATTTTAGAAAAAAAGTCGATTTATAAATATTTTTTACAGCATAATAATTATTCTCTACAAGACGGGAGTGATATAAAATTACTAAAAGGAAACGATTTAGTTGCTAATAACATGACTCTGGATATAAATCCTTTATTACTTCTAGATAAAAAAGACTATCTAGAATTTATTAAAACATTAGGAGTTAATTTTATTTACTCTAATGGTGAAGAGATTATATATTATATTGCAAATAATTTTACAAATAATTATACAAAAGATATCCTTGATTCCAATATAAAATGTAAGAGTCCTATTCGTTTTAAATATAATAAGAATATAAGCTATGAAAAATTATTATGTCTATTAAGAGACTGTAAAAAAATACATACAAACTCTATAGATCTTCTATGTTTATCTATTATTTTTAATAAACCTGTAGATTATTACGGAAAGGAAACTTTAGAATATAATAATCTAATAAAGTTATTAGGAATTGAATATGATAAGGATGGAAATATCAAAAATTATGAGGATGTTTATAAACGTATCGAATATCATAGATTATTAGCATTTGAAAACCTAAAAGATGCCATATATAAAGACGATTTTATAAAAAATAATTCAACTATTTTTAAAGAAGAAAAATACTTGGATGGATTTAAAAAAGAATATTTCCAGGAATCTAATCATGGGATTATTGTACAGAATACTGAGAGAAAGATGAGTGTTGTACAGGACTTAACATTATTAATGATTTTTAATGGAAATGAGAAAAATAAAATCGAAACCACAAAGAGAGCTATTGAATTATATCGAAAAACAATCAAAGAGACTCCTGAAGAATTTATATTCATAGAAATTCAAAGTGAAGAGTGTAATTTAAAATTTCGGTATTTAAAAGAATTTGGAATTAAATATATTCCATTAATATCTTCGGAGTTGTTATCAAATTATAATTCTATAAAATTATCTTTAATAGAATATGGAATTTCTATAGCTAAGTGCGAGAATGTTATATACTTAAATTCTGATTGCATATTCGTTAATGATAATGCATTTTTAATAATTAAACAGGATCTAGAGAAATTCGATTTTATTATACCATATATGTGGGCATATTCTACAGATTCATATTCTAAAATAAAATTTTGTAAGATTATAAAAGATAATTTTGATTCATCCACAGAAGAACTCTATGGTTTTGGTATCACAAAAAAATTATATAATAGAATTCCAGTTCAATATAAATCGATATCATCTACTGGTGTATTAGATGGTTCGATACTAGTTAAGTTTTTAACAAATCTTTCTGTTTCTGATAGATTGAACATGCTTCTATCCATGCAGGCATATTGTGTAAAAAATTGTAATTTTTCATACTCGAAGAATATAATATGTCATACCGTTGATACAGACTTGGTTAGCAATTATTATGTAGACTATATCTTTTCGAAGATTTTTAATTTGAAAATTAATATAGACTGTGAATTAAATCTAAAAATAGAAAAAGATGATAACTTCTATATTTATAACGATATTATTAACAGATTTAAAAAGACTTCACTTCCAGAAATTAAAGAAGTCAATAATAGATATGATCTTTCAAAGTTTATCTCCTTTAAGAATTCAATGGAGAACTATATAGCAACACAAGCGTATAATATTCAAAAAAACACATTATTTAAATTTTATGGAAATATAAAAGAAGAAAAAGATCTTGTAATATATCTTATCAATACAAGCAATAATTTAAATTATCTAAATTATCTCAAAAAAAGATGGAATTCTCTTCTTAAAACTTCGCATCAAATAATCATATATAACCCAAATAATTTTGTTACAAATTTAAATCTATTAGATATTTTTAATACAGAAAAGAAAAATAATTGTTTGATTGTTAACGAGTATATTGTTCCAAAACGAGAGTTTGAGATATATAATATCAAATGTGGCACATTTGCTAAAGAACCAAATACGTGTGATATAATCTATTATAAAGGAGATTACAGTTCTATATATAATTGTTATGCTAAAGATGTCTCTGATTTTAGAAATTTCTGTTATAAAAATTATGATCTAAATAATTATATAGATTGTATATTATATAAAAATAATATAAAAACAGAATCTATAAGGAAATATATATTATTCCAGGATTATAACTATTTAAATTATTTTAAAAATCCTGATGTTATTTATATAAGTAGAAAAGAATATTTTAATGATTTAAATTTTTTTAAAAAACAACGTATTATAGATTACGATCCAAATATTGATTATGAATGTAGCTAGTTTAACAACAACACCACAAAGAAAGTCTAATTTTATTTATCAGTGCATAGATTCTATAGCAAATCAGACTATTAAGTTTGACATAATCCATATCTATTTTCAAGGAACAAAACAACAATGTTGGTTTAATGATATTATTTCAGATTATAATAATTTAAAAATTAGTTATATTACAGATAAGTATGGTTCAAAAAGTAAATATTATTATGCCCTAAACGAATATAATGATTATAATATTACATTATTCGATGACGATATGACATATAATCCACATTTATTAGAGTATAACTTAATTGGACATAATTTATATAACGATTGTCTTATTTCTGGAATTTATACGTTTCCTTATCTTGATATTCGAGTTAAAAATTGTTTTCTATTCTTATTGGGATCCAAGTTTGAAAGAACTAAAGAATATAAAAATAAATATATCAGAACTCTGAGTGGATGGGGAACTTTCATACCAGCACACATTTTAGATAATACAGATGTTATTAGTGATATAGATAATGGACATAATATATTTCCTACATCTGATGAATGCTGGCTGTATTGCAATTGTATAAAATATAACATTCCTACATATTGTCATGGTTTTTTTGGTAGAAGAAACGATTTATTTGTTGACAATTATGTTTATTATAATTGTTTATATTCGAGGAATACAATAAAGGAATTTGATACCGGATATTCAATATATTCTTATTTATATAGAAATAATATAGATCTAGACAAAATAACATACGAGGATTTGGATAATGAAATCTAAAAAAACAATATTATTTCTTATAGAAAATGTTTCATTGAAGGAAAAAATAATTAATCTAATCAACAAATGTGAAAAATATTTTAATGTTATAACAACTAATGATATAGATACAATATGTCATATGTATGATCATATAGATTATTATTTTCCACAACAATCATTTCGTAGAACATTCTGTAAGGATGAAAAGACATATAATAGATTATTATCTGATAAAAAAATAGTACTAATCAATTATTATCTTTCAACATGTTTTTCTGATCTCTATAAGAATGAAGTATATAGGAACAGTTATATAAATTGTATAGACTGTAAAGATATACTCAAATATGGTAAAAATTTTTACCTAACTGGTCACCCTTATTCGGAATCGTTAAGATTAAGTAAGGAACATTTTTATAATCCTTGGCCTATAAATAATAAGAAAAATATCATGATATGTACTCATTGGACATTTGCTGGAATGAGAGGGACAGGAAAAAATTATTCAAATTTTCTGGAATATTATGATTCATTAATAGAGATGATTCTAAAGTATCGGAAATATGTAAATTTTGTTTTTAGACCGCACCCTGCTTTATATAAAATGTATACGAATAAAAAGATATCAACCTATCTATTGGAAGATACTAAGGAAAATAGAAAAAAACTAAATTTAATTATAAAATATATAGATTATATAAAGAAAATAATACCAATAGACACAGAATCAGATGTTCTAAATTATTTTAAACATTCAGATGCCATGATGCACGACTGTGGATCATTTAGATGTGAATATTTATATATGAATAAACCACTAGCATATTTTTGTAATGAAATTAATACGGATACGTCCAATTTAACATCTATGGGAAAAGATGCTATGGATTGTCATGTTCATATGTATAATAAGTTAGATATTGAAAATTTCATAGAATCTGTTTTGTCAGAAAATGATATTATGAAATTAAAAAGACTAAGATATTTTAGTAACTATATCAATACAGAATATAATAAAAATCCATCTCAAAATATAATAGATAAATTATTATAATATTCAAAAATGCAAGCGATAATATTAGCAGCCGGAATGGGTAAAAGACTTGGTGAGTTAACCAAGAATAATACAAAATGTATGATAAAAGTAAATAGTGAAAGAATTATCGACAGATTGCTTTCACAATTATCCAAAATAGATTTAAAAAAGATTATAATAGTAATTGGATATAAAGGATCTGAACTCCGAAATTACATCGATTCAAACTGGAATGGGATAAAAATACAATATATACAAAATCCAATTTATTATAAAACGAATAATATTTATTCTCTTTCGTTAGCATCTGATGAATTGATGGAAGATGATACTATATTGTTAGAAAGTGATATTATAGTAGAAGATTCAATTATTAAAAAAGTTATTTCATGTAATCATGAAAACGTTGCTGTTATTGATAATTTTCAAAGTTGGATGGACGGAACATGCGTAAAAATAGATAAAGATGATAGGATTAAATGTTTTATTCCAAAAAAAGATTTTACATATAATGAAATACCGTTATATTATAAAACTGTAAATATCTACAAATTTTCAAAATATTTTTCTAAAAAATATTATGTTCCATTTTTAAGAGCATATTCTACAGCACTTGGAAATAACGAATATTATGAACAAGTTCTTAGAGTTCTAACTCTTTTAGATGAACCATTAATTTATGGGTTAAAACTTTCTGGAGAGAAATGGTACGAAATAGATGATATTCAGGATCTTGATATTGCCGAGTCTATATTTTGTCCCCAAGAAATCCAAATTAAAAAATTGTCTTCTAGGTATGGTGGATATTGGAGGTATTCTACATTAAAAGATTATACATATTTAGTAAATCCTTATTTTCCTCCTACAAAGATGCTTGACGAAATAAAAAATTCATTTAATATATTATTAGAAAATTATCCATCTGGTCAGAATGTAAATTCGATGTTAGCAGCAAAAACATTTGGATTGAAAGTTGGAACTGTTGTTGTTGGAAATGGAGCATCTGAACTTATTCGTACTTGGATGGAAATGACTTCTGGAAATATTGGATTTATTTATCCGACATTTGAAGAATATCCAAATCGCATTCCAGATGAAAGAAAAGTTATTTATCAAACATCAATAGAAAATGGATTTAGATATTGTTGTGATGATTTAATAAAATTTTTTGAGAAAAACTCTGTTTCATCTATCATATTAATAAATCCAGATAATCCATCTGGAAATTTTCTTCCAAAAGATGATATCATCAATTTTGTATCATGGACAAAATTTAAAAATATCCGTTTGTTAATTGATGAATCTTTTATTGATTTTGCTGAACAACCATATACAATGTTAGATAGTAATTTTTTACATGAAAATAAGCATTTGACTATCATGAAGTCTATTTCAAAGAGTTATGGTGTTCCAGGATTAAGACTAGGAATTTTAGCGTGTGGCTCAGAAGAACAATGTAGAGAAATACAAAAGAATTTGCCTATATGGAATATAAATTCATTTGGAGAATTCTTTCTACAGATCGCAGAAAAATATTCTAAAGAATATATAGAAGCATGTAGAATGATTTCTATCGAACGTTCACGTTTTATTAATGAAATTGAGAAAATAGATTTTTTGGAACCATATCCATCTGATGCAAATTTTGTTCTATGTAAAGTTAAACATCCATACAATTCTACATCTCTAGCACTAAAATTATGGAAATGTGGACAATTTCTTATAAAAGATTGCTCCAACAAAAAAGGGTTTTATGGAGAATCATTTATTCGTTTGGCGATAAAATCATCAGATGATAATAATACATTAATTAATACACTAAAAGATCTAAATTAGATAATTTGATCATGAAGACTATTACAGAACAACAGATATTAGATTCAAAAATTTATGACATGATTGTACTTAATGACAAAGGAAAGATAAATGAATAATTAATAGATTCTTTCTTCAATGTTTTTTTGCTCTTCTTTTTAGATTTTTTTCCATATGGATTTCCACTATGCCAAAAATCATGCCAAGTTCCTGGTTTTCCTTGTCCAATCCAAATTCCATATACAACTTTGACTAATTCAGCTTTTGTTTTGCGCTTAATGTTTCCCCAACGCCATTGTCCGTCCGATGTTTGTTCTGGCATATTATCCCTTATTAATTTGTGATTCTACTATACTTCTGAATGATTTAACACTCTCTTCTACATAATGAGCTTCTGACTCATCATAAAAATGCCATATATCATAGGAGTGTCCTTGATAATCTGTTCTTTCTTCAATATACATATCTAAACCTCATATTTACATTTATTGGGAACTATTAATTCAAATGATTTATTAATTCTTGTTTTAGATTCTTCGAAATTTTTATCTAGTAATCCATTATCATTAATACATATCATAGAGCATTCTTTATCCTCGATGATTTGAGAAATTTCTTCCAGTTCAAATGTATCAAATTGTATATATTCAAAGTCTAATAATAATTTTTCAAAATTTTGTGTATAAAATCTATGCATTGAAAATAAATATTGAGTATAATTTTTTAATTCTCTAAATTTTGATAAAGATGTATATAATTCTCTAGAATATTTATTCCAAAAATAATCGTAATCTGATTTAAATAGAGGCAATGCTGAATGAATAGGAATCCAATATCCATATTCAACATCTAGTTTCTTAGATAAATCTTTTTCTATTAAGTGTTTATTATTTAGACAGAAAAAACCAAATTCTGATGTTGGGTACGAACAAAACTTCATTTTTAAGCATGGTTTATCATTATTGAAAAATGAATTAACGTTCAATTTTCTTAATGGGAACATATCATCATTAAAGTAAATAAACTTATTAGATAATCCAGGAATTCTATTAAAAAATAATTCAATTTCTAATATGTTAAATGTTGGAAGATATTCTTTTGGAATAATATCTTTGTGTAGAATAATTTTAACATTATCTTTATTAATATTAGATGGAACTTGTGATTCAGACGAAACAACAAGAAATATATTTCTAGCAAACGTTAAATTTTTATCTATCAATCTTAATAAATAATGTAAATTATTAAAACTTCTAAATCTTTTTCTGTCAATTACATTAGAATATTTGAAATACTCTTCTTTCCAAACTGGATCATTACAATCCACATAAGCTATAACAATATCTATATCCATAATTATTAATATGAACCAGAACCAGAACCTGATCCACCATTATCTATTCTAATTTGGAAGATATTTCCATCTTCTTTTCCATAAAATGTAGCTGGCCAGTACCAACAGAAAGAATTAGGATCAAGTGTTGGTGAAGCGGCTTCCACGACTTGGTATCTAAAATAATCTCCATTTTCTGGGATATTTTTTATATAAATTGTTTTGAGATTAGAACATTCACAAAATATTCCATAATATCCATAAGTCATATTACCAGAGAGATCATATTTTTCTAGATTTATCTCTCTTAAATTAGATCTATAAAATGCTAAATTTGATATCAATTCTACTTTTGGACAATTCATATATTTTATTTTTGAATATACACAGCCATATTTACCTATTTCTAAACATTTTGGTAGAGTTATATTCAAAAATGTGCATTTAGCAAGACCACGATTTTCTACTTTTAAAACATTAGAAAAAATAATTGGCCTACTTATAGGATCATTAATATGATTCCATAATGTTTTTCCAGAGTCCTTATATAGATCACCATAGCGTATAGTAGATATAGAAGTAGCACATGTTTCTATATAAGGATCTTCACTATCCGAAATAAATTTTCTTTGCATTTCTTTGCTTCTAAATCCTATTACAGTCATTTTACCATCGGCATCATAATTATAATCGAAATATTCACTTGGTTCACCAACATAATCTTCTAGAGGGACAGAAGTTGGGTTATTTGGATCCATTGTAACAATACTAGCAAAATAGTCAGTTGTATCCAATGAATCTTTTCTAACTGTAATAATTTGATTATCCTTTAGAATTTTAGAATATAACTCTATTGTACTTAAACTACTCATTTTAATTTACCTTTGGACCTATTGTTAATTCATCTGCTTTAGAATTGCCTTGATATCTGATTGTTTTTGTGACTGTATCATAGAATCCTGGCCTGTTTTTAAGAGCATCAACACAAGGTATATATTCACAGATTTTTTCATTTGTGCTCGTTCTTTCTACCTTAAAATAATATATCCTACATGATGAAGCTCTCCAAATTCCATTATATGCATCAGATGTTAAATTATCTTTTCTGCATCCTGCAAACAAATACATTGTACTATTATATGAATTATTAATTGTTGTTATAGGAAGAATACGTTTATTACCATTGACGGTTACAGAGCCATTTTTAAGAATAATTAGATTTTTACTAGAAGTAGATATTGCATAGTTCCTCGACGTATCTCCATTGTAACCATACCATACATTCATGTTTTGTCTTAGTGTTGAAAACTTTCTAAGAGCAATGTTCATCGTTGAACTATCCATATCTCCAGTTCCAAAATAAACTTCCCAACCTTGAGAATTATTCATTCCTGGATTAAATTCCATTGTTATCGTTAAATCGTTGTTTACTTTAATTCCAGTATCAACAAACTGTGATTTTTCTCTAGTTGTATATCTAGACTCTAAATATTCTACATAATAAGCTACTGGTCTATCTAAATCCATTACGGAATATGATCCAGGAATAGAATAATCTATCAGATGTGAGATATAATTATCGGAAATATCTGTTTTTTTAATGGTAACATATTGTTTTAATGTCATATTTGATATAGCATTTTCAACTGAACTAAAGCTGCTCATATTTATCTCCTATTAATAACCGATAGTATAAGAAACATGAAATTTCTCTAAAAGTAATCTTACACAGTCTTGATAGTCATCAAACGTAGAAATTTCATTCTCTATATATTTCTGAATATTACAATCTTTTGCTAATTTCTTGGCTAGTCTAAATCCATCATCAAAGTTGTTTAATGGATATTCAGAATATTCTCTTATTTTTAAAGGTTCTTTGATCAATTCCAGTTTTACACAAAGAATAAGAGCTTCAGTTATTCCATCAAAATCGTTAAGCTGTACTTTTAATCCAAATGTTAAGATTGCAGCAAGTAAATCTTTCCTAACATAATCTGTTAGATCTACATCTACGACAACTTTGTCATGGCGTCTTAACCCACCATAATATTCAAAACGACAATAATCTTTTTTTGGTTTATCTAGAAATACTTCAGCTTTTTCTAGTTCTTGTTCTTCTGGAATTTGTACAGACATTATTTTTACCTCAAATATTCTTTTATATTAGAAGTATAATTTCCATACAATTAATACTTCACGATTTTGATTTAATCTAATTGTACTAAATGTGACTCTATTGAACATCTTATATGGAGAATCCGTTGCTTCAGTGTAAGCTTTCATTGGAACTGGATTTTCTTCTAAAGTTTCTGTTACCATTTCGGAACGTTCAATTACTATATATGGAGTAACTTTGTCAGCAAGAACATCTGGATCATTTTCTGGATTATAGACAGATATGATTGTAGCCGGATTCAACTCCGTTATATTGTTCTTATTCGATATATGTGTACTATCCGTCACATAAATTTTTTGTGTCTCTTGAAGTTTTTCAACATCTTCTTGACTAACATATAATTTAACACCAAATGAATTAGAATCCGTTTCTACACCAGTAATATGGAAATCTGTTGTTAAATCTATAAATTGTCTTACTAGAATTATAGAATCGTTTGTAAAATCCGTTTTCTCTTCCATACTAGTATTTCCAGTAAACCTATATTTTACTGGATAGAACATATATGTACCATAGTTTCCTTTGGAGTCAACACAAACAAATTTCCCATCTCCAATTTTTCCAGTTATTAGATTACCGTCAGTATCTACAGGGAAAACATTTCTAGATATATCTAATTCTTGTGGTGCTGTGCTATATCCTGTTTTAAACCTAACAGATGTATAAATTGTTTTGTCTACTTGGTTATTCTGACTTGTTTCTAT
>Ga0326513_10003668_pt1 | contig 11115 bp, 10 predicted proteins | sample 2_2465_0518_D_FD_203654 | JGI IMG/M metagenome (GOLD analysis project Ga0326513, IMG submission 203654) | Bovine rumen microbial communities from UC Davis, California, United States - 2_2465_0518 | ecosystem: Host-associated > Mammals > Digestive system > Stomach > Rumen | place: USA... | reverse complement strand
ATAAGCTCTGTCATGGAGCGTATAATAATATTCTCCGTCAGGATCGGGAATATAATTTCTTGTAGTCTGAGTATATTCAGCAACGGGATCGCCGTTATAAGATTCCCAGAACCATGTAGACTGACCGTCAGCGAGTTCACCGCCGTCAGGATCAATTTCGATCAGAAACCATTGTGTTTGCCATCCGGCATATAATCTGAGAGGATAGGCAGGCATTTTTTCATAGACCTGATAATGCGGAATTCCATTGCTGTCTCTTGAGGAATCAATTTCAGTTTCAGAGGGTTCATGAAAGAAGACTCTGATCGAACAGGAGGCATCCGCATACCAGCCTGTAAACTGATACCCTGTCGGAGGCTGAGGGGCATCCGGAATGAAATCTTCTGTTTTCTGCTGATAGGGGAGGGAAGTACTGAAAATAGTCTGATAGCTGACAGAATCAATAAATTCGATATGATATGATTTTCTGGTATAATAGAAATAAAGATGATTTTGCCAGCCGTCCTTCCATCTCGTATTATGATCTATGATCACTTGTGTATCATCCGGAGAAGCAGTTTCAAAGCGGTCGAAGCCCTCGAACTGTAAGAAATCTTCTTCATAATAGAGATAATTGAAATCATTCACAACAGTTTCCAGATTTTCATGATAAGGAATATAATTTTGATCATGATAGATTCTTGTAATCTGATCTTCGGGAAGAGCCTCTACATAGTAATGAAAATATCTTTTTGTATGGGAAGTACTTGTATAATCAAAAACAATATCTTCATCCGGCATCAGGAGCATCTGTGTCAGTCGCTGTGTATATTGTTCCGAGCCGTTCGGAATCCATGATGTATTAGTATTCAGATCTGTTCTCGGATAAGAAATGCCGTCAGAACCGGTAAAATTCCAGATATGACTAATATCTGCTCCGTACAGTGCACGGACAGTCCGGATAATCTGATTATGATTCCTGAATGTAAATACATGAATATTCCTGTCATAGTACACATCCAGAACAATGGCTTTGCCGTCTGCTGTGACGGCATCACTGCAATGACTGTAAGTAAATCCAGTATATGCAAGATTTTTATAATTATCATCAATACTGATCATACTTCCGGTAAGAGCTTCCAGACTGAAACTCTCAGAGAAATCATATGATTTTTCGCTGTCAGGAAGATCAGGAGCATCAGAGGCTTTCTGTTTCCAGATCACGACAGTATATGCCGTAGAAGCCGGCGACCAGTGAGCATATAGTGTAATTTCATTCTGATTTTTAATAAAAAGATGATTATTTTTTATTTCAAGCTGATCAGAAGAAACGGAAGAGATTAAAATATTATCAGAATCAGTAATCTGAACATGATCTTCTGTATACCAGCCATCGAATACATATCCGGAGCGTACCGGAATTGGAACAGAAGAAAAATCAAAACCGTTTTCTGATACAAAAGATTCCGGAGGAATATATGTCGCTCCTGAACCTGTTTCGCCTGTAAAGAACGTAATCCAGCTGATTTTTTCAAAAACAGGATAAAGATGTGTTGTTTCTGAGATTACAAGCGGTTCTGATTCGATTCTGATCGGATTGCCCTGATCTGTGAGCAGTGCTCCGGCTTCGGAAACAGGTTCTTTTGACCAGCCTTTAAAAATCATCTGGGTATCATCAGGCGAATCATAACTGATATTAATATCATTGATACTGATTTCAGCGGTCTGATCATGAAATTCTCCCTGTCTGACGGCAGAAACCGGAAAACTTCCCGTCAGCGGATCGTATTGATTATGAAATACAGCATAGAGATATTTCCGAAATACAGCATGGAGGATTACAGTTTCTGTCTGTGTGATTTCAGGAATTGTCTGAAAATCAAATTCAGTATCAGAATCATCATACCATCCGGCGAATGTATACTGACCACTGACATCAGCAGGAAGCTGAGGAATGATCAGCGTTTCATGATTCTTGATTGTCTGCTGACAGATTTTCTTTGTTCCGGAAACAGGAAAATAATAAGGCTGATATTCTCCGTTACGATCGGGAATCTGAAATTGATACGTCCGGAGAGGCGGAGAGCCGTCATCGACTTCATAGACAGAAAAGCCGGAAGCCTCAAAAGAGATCGTATTATTTTCTACTGTAAAATTCCTGATTTCCTCACGGATATGCTGATCATCAATATGCCATAGCCGGAGATTCTCATGATTTTCAAGATTCTGATTAGTAATTTCTACTTTGACAGGTGTATTTTCTTCCGGCTGGAATTCATTTCCGTTATGATCTGTAATAGAAATATCATAAGCGAACAGATTCCCCTGAGAGAGTGAATCAGCATTCTGAATACTGACAGTTGCATCCGCAGGCATGATACCATCAAGAGTGACAGTTTCATTGACTGTATTTTCCGGAGAAGTACTGATTTTCTGGTATCTTAACATTTCACCGGAATCGGCAGGAATCAGCTCCATAGCCGGAAAGCTGTTCAGCAGAATCGGCATTCCGGTCAGAAAAGAAAAAATTCTGTTTTTTAAACTCATATTACATCACCTCCCTGATAAGATGCACGGGAACAGAAAATATCTGTCATAAGCGACAAGGCAGAGAGAGCTATCATCAGACCAGTATACTGATCTTGCATTCCCATATATCCGTTGAAATCCTGAGTCTGAAAAAACAGGACGGCAGAAAAGACTGCAATACATGCTTCTGATAATAATCCGATTTTTTTCTTTTTATGACATCCGGACAGAAGCGTCAGCAGAATACACAGCATACAAAGCAGATTCAGAAGCGACCATTTATTATATTTCAGAATATGTCCGCTGACGGAATGTTGATCTGATTTCTGAGTTCTGACAGAATCTTTCTGATCTTCCGGAATCATATTATTTTGATCAGTCCACGGACTGACACTTGCAAACAGGACAAGTCTGCCGTCTGTCATCGCATCGGAACAAGTAGACATTCCCAGTAATTGATTATCTGACAGATCATCAGGAACAGAATCAAGATTGACAGCATGTTCCTGAATATAATCCCGAAGAATCGGATATTGAGATTCAGCATTTTCAGTTTTCTGATAAATAAGATCTTCATATGCATTTGTCAGGACACAGGCGAAGACATGAACCCGATAAGCCATATGTTCCGTTTGCAGAATGCCTTCGCTGTGAGAAGCGAAATATTCCGGATCGAGATATTTTTCAATATCGCCGAACATCGCCCCGTTTTCCATATGATGACCGTAGATCAGATTATACCAGTCGCCGAAATCGTCCTGATTTTCAGCGGCGAGATAGACAGAACCCGTAAAAGCAGAATATCCGAAAATATCTTTATTCAGATATTCTAAATTATTATCTCCCTGAACGACAGGATAATTAATATGCGTATCGAATAATTCCAGCCATCCGACAGTATCAGGATTAATATTTCTGAGTTCATCAAATGAATAGTCTGTCTGACCGGAAGCATCCGGAATCTGAGGTCTGTACTGCATCAGATCATGAGAGACAAAAGCAGTTCTGTTAGTATAGAAAATATCATTCAGGATATACAAACCGGATAATAACATCATTACTGCGAAAAATCCCGCAAGAGTCATCAGGACAGTATTTGCCGCTGATGCAATTTTATTCAGCAATCGCATGGAATCACTCCGGAATTATAAATTATTTCTTCTGATGACAAGCATTATTTTTCCTAAGATTTCATTTTTATGTACAGTTCCGTAATATCTGCTGTCTTCCGAACCGTTTCGGGAATCAGCAAGTATAAAAAATTCGTTCTGTTTTAATTTAACAGGATAATGCAGAAACCCATCATATCTGGGAGTAGAAGAGTAAATTTTTGGTTCTGAGACGATATTTTTATTAATCACGAGCTGATCAGTATCTGTGATATTGACAGTATCTCCGCCGACAGCTACAATTCGTCCGAGATAGACAGTATTATTTTTCATCAGAGCAATTACATCCTGAGCGTGAAAATTCTGTTCGAGACGGTCATACAGCAGAAAATCTCTCGGATTGATATTAGGAGACATATCCGCATTCGGAGCGGTCATTGCACCGATCACGAATCTGAACAGAAACCAGAATACGGTAATAATCAGCAGAAGATTTAACAGAAAATTCTGAACGGGACTCACAGATATTTTTTCATGATGATGTTTCATGCTGTTTCCTCCTTTATGGGAGCTGATGAATCTATTTTATTATGCGATTTATTATATTATTCATGAATTTTAAAACTATATCGAATTCTGATATAATAATTATAAATACTATCAACAAAAAAGCTGATTTTTTATAGAGAATTCACGCAAAAATGCTGTACTCATACAGTGTACGAGTACAGCATTGATTCTGAAATATTTAAATTCAGGCATCCGGATGACTCCGGTAATATGCGAACAGATATTGCTGAAAAATTCCGTTATAAGGCGAATATTGACTGAACGGATAGCCATCAGGATATTTTTTCTCAAGAATTCTGTTAATCCAGACATCTTTAGGGAATGCATCTGTATGATGCAGACCGAACAGGGAAATACAATTAGCAACTTTCGGGCCGATTCCATATAATTTTGTTAATTCTTTGATTACTTCCTGTTCTTTTTTCTGATATAAAGAATCAAGATCAATTTTTTGAGAATAAACAGCTTCTGCGGCAGATCTGACATATTTTGCACGGTAGCCGAGCCGGCATTGATTCAGAGATTCTTCATCTGATAAAGCAATTGCTTCCGGAGATGGAAATATGAAATATTTCAGTCCTCTGGAATCCTGTGCAGGAGTTCCGTATGTTTCGGATAATAATTTCACAGATTTCTGAATTGCCGGAATATTTCTGTTCTGAGAGATAATGAAAGTAATAAGCATTTCCCATGGATTCTGCCGGAGAATCCGGATTCCCTTTTGAGATTCAGAGGCAGTCCATAGAAAAGAATCTGTTTCAGGATTGATTTTTTTACGGATATTCTGATAATTTTCATGAAGATCGAAATAATTTTCCCATACAGAATAAAATTCAGTTTCAGTACAGTCAAGATCATACTGATCATTTCCCAGATCTGAAATATACAGACATGAATTTTCATGTACGATACGATAAGTATGATCATCTGTTTTTTCCCATCGGAAGCACTGACCACTGTCTTTTATTTTTTCCAGATTAAAATCATCAGATAAATGCAATAACATAAATATTCCTCATTTTTGATATGCAATGCAGAACGGGATATTTTTTATTATATCCGTTTTCCGGTAATACGCGGCTTTAATATTTTCAGATAGACTTCACATAATCCATCAAGAGAACTATCATACATGACAAAAAACGGATTTAATAAAATCAGCATGATTTTTCCGGCATGTTTTCCATATTCCTGTAATTCTTCGAGCAGTTCCTGCATTCCGAACAGATAAGTATTCAAATAAAAATATAATATCATACTGGAATTAAATAATATTATTTTCAGAATCGTCCGGAGCGGTTTTGATCTGATTTTTTTCAGATAATATCGAATCAACGGATAACATCCGAAAAACAGAATAAAAATCAGAGCCGCTTCTTTATCGTAAGTCACAAAGAGCGATAACAATCCGACTGCGATATAAGTCACCCATGCCCATTGAATCCCGACTTCCATGACGACAATCAATAGCAGAACACCAGCGATCATCGGCAGAACTAAATATAATAACGGAAAAATTCCGGTCAGGAACATACTCATCAAACAGAAAGCCGATACAATTCCGCCGAGAGCGACTCTGTAGCTCAGATTCTGCATTATGCAGTCGGATAGATCAGTTTTTCAGGAGTCCAGTCTTTGAGGACTTCGATCATATCGACAGCGATTTTTTTAGCATCCGGAATATCATGCAGAAGATACTGACCGCATTCGATACGTTTTCCCCCAGGCATTTCGCCTTCAAAGTCACGGATGAAAACCATGCAGTCCTGTACTAATTTGATTGCTGTTTCTTGGGGAACATCATCACGGGTCAGGAAGTAGAAGCCTGTCTGACAGCCCATAGGGCCGACATAGATGATACTGTCTGTATAGTCACTGTTTCTCATATAAGTAGCCATTAGATGTTCGATCGTATGACCGCCGGCCGGAGAGATATAATCATTTTCGGGATTATTCGGCTTTTTCATGCGAATATCATAAGTGATGACATCGCCGTCTTTTCTGGAAATATACATGCCCTTGCCGAGCACATCATGATTGACGGAAAAACTTGCAATTCTTTTCATAATTCTTTCAACTCCAATTAAACATTGATTTCGGCTTTATCATCAGAAACGCCGTTTGCATCGAGAACAGGCTGAACGCAGTTCTGAATAAATTCTTCCACCTGCTGAGGGCATCTGCCGATATAATTTTCAGGTTTCATAACAGCATCGAGTTCCTCTTTGGTAATCATGAACATGGGTTCAGCGAGGATTAATTCACAGAGATTATTATCAAGGCCTTCTTCTTTGACACGTTTTCCGGCCTGCATGGATAATTTACGGATTTTCTCATGCAGTTCCTGACGATTTCCGCCTTTTTTACAAGCATCCATGATGATATTTTCAGTTGCCATGAAAGGCAGTTCCGCCATGACACGCTTGGTAATAATCTTATCATAGACAACAAAGCCGTTTTCAGGGTCAGTTACATTAAGCATGATATTTAAAATCGCATCGACTCCGAGAAATGCCTCAGCAACAGCGATTCTCTTGTTAGCAGAATCATCAAGAGTTCTCTCGAACCACTGTGTTCCGGCGGTGAAAGCAGGATTGAGCACATCACACATGACATATCTTGCAAGGGAAGTAATTCTCTCATCACGCATGGGATTTCTCTTGTAAGCCATTGCAGAAGAGCCGATCTGATTTTTTTCAAAAGGTTCTTCCATTTCTTTGAAGCTCTGCATTAATCTGATATCATTCGAGAACTTGCTTGCAGACTGTGCGATTCCTGCGAGAACAGAGCATACCTGATAATCCACTTTTCTGGAATAAGTCTGACCAGATACCGGAACAACAGAATCAAAGCCCATTTCTTCAGCGATCAGAGTTTCTAATTTCTTGACTTTATCTGTATCGTTATTGAATAATTCCATAAAAGAAGCCTGTGTTCCGGTCGTGCCTTTAGAGCCTAATAATTTCAGAGATTTGATTCTGAAATCAAGATCTTCGAGATCCATTAATAATTCATTGCACCAGAGTGTCGCTCTTTTACCGATCGTTGTCAGTTGAGCAGGCTGTAAATGTGTATAGGCAAGGCAGGGGAGGGCTTTATATTTATCAGCAAATTTCGCAAGCTGAGAGATGACTTTGACAAGTTTTCTCTTTACGACTTCAAGAGCATCTCTCATGATGATAATATCTGTATTATCGCCGACATAGCAGGAAGTTGCTCCCAGATGGATAATACCGGCAGCTTCCGGACAAGCCTTGCCATAAGTATAGACATGAGCCATGACATCATGACGGACTTCTTTTTCACGTTCGGCAGCGATTTCATAATTGATATTATTAATATTTGCTTCCAGTTCGTCAACCTGTTCCTGAGTCACGTTCAGACCGAGCTGCATTTCAGCACGGGCGAGAGCAACCCAGAGTCTTCTCCAGGTAGTGAATTTCTTATCAGCAGAGAATAAATACTGCATTTCTTTACTTGCATAGCGGGTACAGAACGGACTTTCATAACTTTGATTCGACATGATTCAATTCCTCCAGATAATTTTCAAGATTTTGATTTTTCCATAACAGTACCGGATTTCTGTCATCATAAGGCCGTATGACATCCGGATGCTGTTCGGCAAAGGAAAATATTTTTTCTGCGAGTTCTGTTTTCAGAACTTCGAGCAGAATGCCGATCGGCTGTTGTATCATGACTTCACAGAGCGGAGAGAGCATGATTGCTAATCTGTGGTTCAATTCTGTCACCTGAAACGGATAAATCTGACACTCGAACGGTTTTTCAGTTCCCAGCAGACAGCCTTTTTCTGTATCCAGAAGCGGACAGAGAAATAAATCAGAATTCTTTAGCATATCTTTTTCCTGAATGCGGAATAAAAAAGATTGTTTACCTTTGGGGATAAATTCCGCATCCGGAAGAAGCTGACGGGCTTTCTGATAATTTTCAGGACTCAGAGCAGGCTGTTCCCAGATGTCATAACAGCTGAATACACAGCATTCTTTACAATCCGCACAGGATGCACGGCTTAACAGTTTTGTTAGCATAGTAAATCTCTCCAGCGATTCATGATGTTATTATTATACTATATTTTACAAGAAAATGCAATAGCTTGTCAGAAGTTTTTTATATTATGAATAAAATATGAATTTTCTCTTGCAATTCTGAGAACAGTATGCTATAATAAACTTATAGTAAATTCTTGAATTTAAATTACGGATGTGATGTTTATGCAGACGCATGTCTACGAATGTGCCAAACTGACACTTGATTTTATCACAATGATGATGCTTTCACGATATATTTTCTTGATTCCGCCGTTGAAGAAAAAATCGGAAAAGCAATTTGCAAATTCACAGTTTCTGTTCATCGCCTTAGCGTATCTGTTGATTCTGCTGTTATGTTTTTTTGCCGGAACGATTGCAGGGTCAATTACAATCGGCATTGCAATGGCAGTTTACTGTTTTCTGACCAGTACCGGAAATAAAAAGAAAAGATTTCTGAAAACTTTGCAGTTTATTCCGATTGCAGGGATATGCTACGGATTATTAATGCCTCTGGAAACGCTTCCCGTGACGATTCTGCATCTGAATCAGCAGGCAGAAGAAATTTATGCTATGGGATTGTATCTTGTACTGGGAATTATTTTAATGATCTTCGTCTTTTCCGGAAGGGACTGGAGAAAAAATTTCAGAAAAGAACTGCATTACAGAAAATTAGAAATCTGGGAACGGATTCTGCTCTATGTGATTGGCATTCTGATGTATGGCTTTGTAGCCGCTGTTTATTCTTATTATAATATTAATCAGAATAATTTTGAACAGATTGCTATGTTTGAAAGCATCATGATCAGTATGATCGGCTTTGCTGTGACGATGACTGTGATTATTCTGATTCTGGTCGGGAATAAAAATGCTCATATGCATCAGGAATTACTTGAAATGCAGCATAATATTATTATCACTATGGCGGATATTGTTGAAAATCGTGACGAAAGTACCGGCGGACATATCCGCAGAACAGCAAAATATGTTCAGATCATCGCCGAGGAGTTGCTTGAAGAAGGCTGGTATCAGAGCGTATTGAATAAACAGTATATCAAAGATATGGTCATTGCCGCTCCGTTGCATGACATCGGAAAAATTCACGTTCCGGATGCGATTCTCAAAAAACAGGGAAAATTAACTGATGAAGAATATGCTGTCATGAAAAGTCATACTACAGAGGGAAGAAAATTATTATTACATGCTGAAAAATCCCTCGGACATTTCAGTTATCTGGATATTGCCGTAGAAATGGCCTATGGTCATCATGAATGGTGGAACGGAAACGGCTATCCGCAGGGAATCGCTGAACATAATATTCCTTTGAGTGCCCGAATCATGGCCGTTGCTGATGTCTTTGATGCGATTGTTTCTCATAGATGCTATAAAGGCTCTATGAGTATCGAAGAAGCATATGAAATCATTCAGAAAGAAAGCGGAACGCATTTCGATCCGATTGTCGTTTCTGCCTTTCTGAAATCCCGTGATAAAATCTCCGAGGCTCTGAAAGAATTTGAATCGCCTGAACTTCATAAAGAATCTGAATAAAATAAAAACGACTGAGCATTCCGCTCAGTCATTTTTATTATAAATTACTTGATATAAATATAATTTTCTTTTCTCGGAGCAGGAGGATTCGCTTCAGAAGCCGCATATCCGATAGCACAATGACCGATACCCTCATAATCGCCTTCGATTCCCAGTTCTTTCAGGATGGCCTTGCCCTGATCGGAATCGAATTCTTCTTTTGCTCTGTGAATCCAGATGCTTCCGATATTCAGACTCTGTGCGGCAAGCATGAGATTCTGCATCACCAGAGAACCATCATAGACATGAGTCGGAATGTTCTTATCTGCTAAGACGATCAGAATCACAGGAGCATGATAGAACGGATCAAAATTTTCTTTTCCCATAATTTTGGCATTCATAGCAGAAATCTGATCTCTCAAAGCCTGATCTTTCACAGCAATAATAATCGGCGATTGTCTGTTCATACCTGTCGGAGCATAAGAACCGGCCTCACAGATCTGCTGAATGACTTCATCCGGAAGCATATCAGATTTGAAATTCCGACAGCTTCTTCTTTCTTTGATTGCTTTTAAAATTTCGTTCATAATTAACAAATCCTTTCTTGGATAAAAATTTCCAATCAGCTTTATATTCAGGCGATCAATCAGAATTTATACACTGCATTTCTTTTCTAAAAGCAAACATTCCTTCATTTCCATCTCCGATAAAATCTTCGGGAGAATCAGGCATAGGGTGCTTTTCATTGAAAAATTCTACAATATAAAACCCGCAAACATTTACATAAAAATGGATATTTCTTTTTTCAAAATAAGGGGTACAAGTTTCCCATATTTTTGTATTTGAATGCTTTTTTTCGATTTCAAACCAGATTTTTTTGCCTATATTTCGACCTTGTAATCCATATTTCACATAAAGCAAATCAAGATGATTATGCTGTGTTTTTTCATTGATTACTACAACAGCACCTCCGACCATTTCACCGTCAAGCATTGCTTTATAGGCAACAGCTCCTTTGGAATTCAAAGAATGATCAATATCCTGTTCAGGCAAAATTATTTCATCCGTTTTTCCAAATTTTTGTTCAAATCCTTTTTGAAATGCTTCCTGCAAATCTGCTTTGAACTGTTTCAAGTCCTTATTCTCTAATTTTATTAGCTCAAAAGACATTTTTACCTCACATAAATTCTGATTTCTCTTACCAGTCATACTCAGTCCGATTGGAATAATAAAAATAAAATATAATGCTCAAAAGCCGAAATAATCAGAGATTACTTTTGCTTCTGCCTGTGCCATGCGTTCGAGATTTTCATCTATCATGAGCCATTTTGTTGCCCGATAGTTGGAATGGAAACTAT
>Ga0326513_10003667_pt1 | contig 11116 bp, 7 predicted proteins | sample 2_2465_0518_D_FD_203654 | JGI IMG/M metagenome (GOLD analysis project Ga0326513, IMG submission 203654) | Bovine rumen microbial communities from UC Davis, California, United States - 2_2465_0518 | ecosystem: Host-associated > Mammals > Digestive system > Stomach > Rumen | place: USA: California... | reverse complement strand
GCTGGTTGAAGCCCTTTGCACCCCTTGGCAGCCCATAGTCTATCGCAACAGGCGCACCACCATTGACGATCATCGCCTCGACATCACGCCCAGAGGCTATCCGAAATCTTGTGAGCATTCCATCATAGGCATCATTCCCGACCACGTTCGGGAACAGCGATGACATGTTCACCTGCATGTTGCCGTTGTCATGATACCTGAGGCGATTGATGAGGTTCGCAAACGGCCTGTACTGGGCATCTCCGCACTCGTACTCATTCACGGAGTCCTCGTATGTGATCACGTAGTTGCCATAGTCAGAGACCTGGAACGTCGACCACCTGAGGTCATGGGGCGCGTTCGACATGCGATTGAGCCTCATGTCAAAGAACGGAACGATGACGTCGCCATACTCGTTGCATGGGATGGCGTCTGCGAAGCACCTGTACCTTGCGAGCAGAGGGACGTTCTGCGCACTGACGAGAAGGGTCATCCCGTTGGCGTTGCACTGTCCGATCACCTCTGCCATCTGGTCGTCAGTTACCCTTCCGTCTCCGACGATGAACATGGCAGATGGCCCAACGGAATACGTGAGCCGATCGCTTGCGCCACCTGTCGCACCGACGTAACCGATCGCGTTGTAGTTGGCGAGGGTCATCGACCTCCAATAGACGTCCGCGACACCATTGATGCCGAGCATCCTGGAGTACTGCGGGTCCTTGCCGTCACCGACTATCTGCATTGAGAACTGCTTGGCACGGGCGTCGTCGATGACCTGGTTCCCCGTCCTGCTGGTCAGCTGATCGATGAGCTCGAGGTTGCGGTTGAGGTTCGACGAGGAGTTGCGGACTGACCTGAACGAGGACCCGTTCTTGCGCGGCCTCAGCCTGTCGAACGCCTCGATCGCATCTGGGATCACTCGCGTAAGGGCGCCGACGCCATCCTCTCCAACGTCATTGATGCGATTGGTTATCCTCTGCCTCAGCTCCTTCTCGCTCATCTCGTCGCCCTCTATGCCGACGGACGACTTGGCGGCAGAGAGCAGCTGGTTCAGCGAGCGCAACCTGATGGTTCCGTCATCGCCCTGGACAAGCATTATCTCCGCGATGCTCATATAGTTCGCAAGCGTCAGGTCCTTGTAGCCAAGCATCCTGTTGGAGTCCATCAGCTCCTTGGCAAGGGTGAGTCTTGCCGCCTCGATCCCCTCCTCTTGCGTTATGTTGGAATAGCGCACGTAAAGGTCAACGTATGAGATGGGCTTGCCGTCTGGCATGACGCGATACTTTCCCTGCATCTTGGTGATCGAGTCCGTGCCATCGAGTCCGGTCTTCTTGGCCTTCAGGTTGTACGTCTCCGCGCCGTTGGATCGCTTGCTGACTATGTAGGCGTAGAGCGATGGCATCTGGAACCCGGTTCTCGTGACATTGTGATCAGGCACGACGAAATTCTGCGGGACCCTGGTGACGATCTCGTCTATATGGTTCGCGCGGGCATACCTCCTCAGCTCGTCATAGTTGCTCTGCGTCGAGCCATCCTCTGCGACCGTCACGGACAGCTGCCCGCAGTTGGTCCACATCCCATCAAACGACTGGTCTATCCTATCGGCGATGGCAACCAGGTTCGCATACGAATCCTTGGTGTCATAGTGCGAGACCCATTCGGCGAACTGGTACGTCTCGGCTCCCTCGACGCCGGTCGACACCTCGGTCTTCGCTCCGCTCAGCTCCTGCACGACATCCCAGAATGCCGCACAGGATGTGGCGTCGACGCCGATGTGACCCACAACTGGCGGCTCACCCTTGATCTCTGTCGTCAGGTCGACGTTGTCGCGGACCTCGGACACGTACCGCTCCATGTACTGCACGCAGGTGTCATAGATCTTGTCCGCCTCCATGCGTGCCTCGAAGTTGCGAAGAAGGCCGCGACGAGAGCTGGAGAGCTCCATCATGTCGAGCCACTTGTCGTAGTTGTCCCTCGCCATGGCGCCTTGGACGGCAACCCTGGTTATGCCGACGGAGTTGAGGATCTGGACGGCCGCGTCATGTGGCCTTACGTCAGCGTTCCTGGCGGCATCATAGATGCCACGGAGGATGACTGTGTCGACGCTCCCGACCCTGTTGCGGCCTATGCGTGCCGAGGTCCTGGACATCGGGGTGGCCAGTGCGACGATTCCAGCATAGACGGGATGGTCGCGCATGAGGTACTTCACATGCTCGATCGGATCGGTCGGGTTGTCAGCTGCTCCCATCGTGCCTATGGTCTCCGACACCGAGGACGATGCGCCCACCCAGCCGCTTCCGTCACTTGTGCTGAACACGCCAGCCTGACGGAGTGCAGAGGCGATGCGAGGCTCGCGACGAAGGAACTCCCATATATCATGCTCAGTAGGGCTCGCGTCCGGGGCGAGGCCCATGACGGAGTTGCGGGTGACAAACGCGATCTCACCACGATCATCGTAGACGGTGAGCATTGCGTCTCCGTCAGACAATATGGTGATGAGGTCCCTCTCCGTCACGTCGTTTATCGATATCATGCCAAGCACTCGGTCGTTGGTGCGGTAGATGTCATTGTACATGCCATCATTGCGCTGGAATGACAGGCTGGAATACAGGTACGACGTCCACGGGTGCTGCTTCGCCTTCTCCGTCTGCGCATAGTCCTTGTCATAGACGGACATGACCGCATCGTTGAACACGTCATCCTGCACCCGCATCTGCTCCCATGGGTTGCTCGCCATGCGATTGAGAGCTCGCATCAGCGTACCACGGTTCTCCTCCGTGTCATACTCGTCAGCGGCAGAGTTTACGTCCTCAACCATGTTCGCATAGCCGATGTTCGCATAGCTGGCATTCGCGCTCGCATACTCGTTGTATGATCCCATGACGGACTTTGCGCCAGACGCGTCAAGCGCCCACGAGGACGTGGTCTGGCTCTCGAGCTGGAAGCCGACCTCATAGCTGTTGAGAAATGGGTCGTTCTCATGCAGGCGGGTTATGTCCGTAAGCACGTTCCATTTCTCGTTCATGCCCATCTCGACGTCAGTGAGGAAGTCAATGATGTCACCACTATCATGGGTCTCCCAGTACTGGGGGGCGCACAGCTTCAGCGACGAGGTGGCCGTGCCGTCGATTTCGGCCATGCGACGCTCGTGCAGGAGCTTGAAGGCGCTCTGGTCGGAAGAGACGTGCGCCTCCTTGTAGATCGCATGCCAGACCTCAGACGAGTCACGCAGCTCCTGCCAGGCGAAGTCTCTGCGATTTATGCAACGCTGGACGTCATCGGCATCATTCGCCTCGGCAGCCCTACTTATGTCAGACTCCGCCCTGCTGATCGCGTCCATCCTCATCTCGACCACCATGGCCGTCCTGATGCCACCAAGCATATCAAGATCGCTGCGATTCCTCATTAGGGCATCACCATACCTGCTCTTCAGGAATCCGGCGGTGCTATCCATGTTGAAGTGGCTGAACATCTCCGTGCCGCTGAGTGTAAGCAGCTTGACGACGTCATCGACCCAAAGCATGCGAGTCTCCTCGTCAGCCCTGGAGAGCGCAGCAATCTCGGACAGGTTGTCCCTCATCATCGCAAGAAGGGTCTTCTTGCCCTTGTACGTGTCAACGGCCTCAACCTTGTCTGCGTTGAAGCCATACATCTTCCCGTTGAAATCGGATGCCGACGACGTCCTCTTGTCAGCGATCGCCAGCATGAGGTTGTATTGCATCTCTGCGGCATTGCTGGCGTTCATGATGTTCGACTTGATCTGACTCTCAGCCTTCTTCTTGTTCCAGATCACGTGGTTATTCTTGGAGAAGTAGCGGAGGCTGAGGCCACCATACCTTGCTGACACCCAATACCTGAGAAGCCCGCCTCCGTCGTTGTACCAGCCTCCCTCGTTCTCTATCGAGTGAAGCCGGACGTTCCTGCCGGTCGCATGGTTCGGGTTGCCCTCGTAGAACGGGTCCATCTCAGAGCCAGCCCTGAGCTCAAGCCCCTGGAACATCCGGTCAAGCGAGTACTCGCCATATACCGTAAGGAACGCCTCGGCAACATCAGAGTATGTGAACGCCCCGTTGGTGCCACTGCTCCTCAATGCCGCGACAGCGGTGCCGCCAGACATGTCACTGATCTCGTTGTTGGAGTAGAGGATGCGGTTTGCCTCATTGATCCGTGCAGAGTGTCGATCATAGGATTCGACGAATGCCGCCATGAACTCGACGAACTCACCATACCTCTCGGGAAAGCCAACGTCACGACGCACCCTCTCCCTAAGCATGTCAGTGTATGCCTGCGCCCTTCCGGCCTTCTTCACCTCATGCGTCATGCGACTGGACTGGGCGAACTGCATGGTCGACTTGAACAGGCGTTCCATGTCCTCGTCGCTGTCCACGACATACTCGTCGCCGACGCGCATTCGCGGGTCCATCTTCGCGAGCTTGCCGACGTCTGCCGAGAAGCGAAATGGCGCGTTCGTACCCTCGGTCATTCCGAGGAATCCGTTCATGGCGATCTTGAACTCCTGGAAGTTGACCGGGGCATTTCCGGACAGGAACGTGTCTACCAGGTGGTAGTACGCCATGTCATATCTGTTCTTCGGTTCCACCGGAAAGTCTATGACGCGACCGATGGTCGCAAGGGTGTTGTCGACACGAAGTATCTGCATGTGATGATAGACGGACTGTATCATCTTCGACATTGCCTCGTTGTCGTTTTCCATCCTGCCGTCATAGTACCCACGTATCGCAGAGATGAGCGACACCCAAGCTTCGGCCTGCCTGTCAGACCCCTGGTTCCAGCGTTCGCTCAGCTCGATGATCGCATCGACGATGGGGCGAAGATGACGACCATCAACACCCTTCCAATCACGAAGGATCATCTCGGTCACATACTCACGGGCAGTCCCCTCGCCATTGCCCTTCCAGCCATCGACGAGCCTGGAGACCGGAAGGAACTTGTTGTCCATCTTTAGCGCGCCACCGAAGTTTACGAGGCAGTCCATCGGATCAAGCGCCATCTCGGCCGTCTCGGGATTGAGCGATACCTCCATGTCATCGCCATCGAAGTCGGCGTTGTAGGTGGGAGCCATGATCGGATGGATGTATATGCCATCACGTTCACCGGTCATCACCCGGAGTCTGCGGCGCTGGACGTCAGATCCCTCGTTGTTGGGTGCCTTCATTGCCGCAACATATACCTCACTTGTGTTGATGAGGTTCATCACAGACACAAGCTCCATGCCGTTGACGCTCTCGCCTGGGTCGAGAACCCCTTGGGCGATCAAGAGGTTGTCAAGCATGTCGGTGTTCTGCTCGAGTACGCTCTGCAGCATTCCCCATCCGACTCCGACATCCCTGAGCGAAAGTGACGTGAGCGGTGCCATCTTTCCATAGATTCGACGTCCGACGCCCTTGTGCGAGAACAGCCTCGCCTGGAGCTTCTTGAACGCCTTTGCGGCAGCGGATGCACGAGTGATTGGAGCCTGCCTTGAGCCAGAGCGATATTCCTCACGCATGCGGGGAGAATATCCCGCGACCACGTTACCGAACAGCTCTCTGATCCCCTCATGCCCGGAGACAGACGGCTTCTGACGCGAGGAGGTCTCCGTCTTCGTGTCTACCTGCCTTGCCTTGGGGATGACGTCTTCCTGTTCCTCTGACTCAGACGCAGCAGCAGGCCTCGGTGACTTCAGCGAATTGAGCCTATCAAGCACGTCGACCATGGGGTCCGTCGTGGAGTCAGTGATATCCGGTATCGTCTCGACTCCACGCGACACGACGCTAGGTCCACCACCACTCAAACCTGAATCTGCGGCTGGTGGCTGAGATGGGGCGGGAGAGGCCGCTGCACCACTAGCTACATCAGCAGCTCTCGCGAGCCCAGATTGGTCTTCGGCAATGACTCGTGACGACATGCCAACCGGGGCATCAGCAGCAGGTCGCTGCGAAAGCCTGGTCTGCGCAAACTGCTGGAAGTTGTCCGGCGCAGCAGCCATCGGCTGCGGGCGAGCAGAGCCACCAAGGATGCCAAGCGACTGATTGATCGCATCCTGAGGCGTCCTCTGGGCAGGTGCCTCGTATGCCGTCTCCTGCCGCGTTGGCACACCACCATATGCAACCTCGCCAACAGGGGCCTCCTGCTGCACCTCATTGGCCCTGCCAGGTACGACCACCTCTGTGGCACGCACGCCAGTGTCAGTGGACACCTCCCTGGCATTCCCGACATTGGCACCCGGAATGAATGATGCTCCTACGTTGGCACCGGTATTGTTGTTGATTCCTCTCATCATTCCTCCGTCTGGCCAGGCATGTCGAGCTCTGTGTTACCGTACTCTCCAGGGACGAACACCTTTCCACCAGTGTCCCTTATGTTCCTATATCCCTGCTGTTGTCGCCTTGCGTTGAGGTAGCCTGGGACAAGGGATTCCTCATTGACGTGGACACCACTGCCATCGACGACAAATGGCAGATTGTCGAGAACCATGTCTACCAATGCGCCGCCAAGGAACGAGTTGATCGGATCCTGCCCACCATTGTCGATGTCAAGGAAGTTGGCGACACGCCTCGACAGCGGTGTGCTCTCGTCACGAAGCTCGTTATACGATGCCTGGTCACGGGCTATCATCGGCTCTCCGGTATCTGAGTCAAGCACAACGTTGCCATCCTCATCAATCTGATAGACAGGATCCGCAAACGCGCCATTAGGCCCATAGTTGGTAAGGTCCTCGAAGACGTTGCCGACGACTTCCTCGAGTCCCTCGCCGACAGCTCCGGACGCCTTGTTGGCGAGGAACTTCGACACTGGTGACTTCAGGGTCTTGTTGATAAACCTGTCTGACATCTTCCCCCAAAACGGGTCGACGCCAACAGGACCGGCTATCATCTCGGTGAGTGGCGTGGCCATCGTTCCAAGCCCGTTCCAGAACGAACTACCAGCCCTGAGCCTACCATTCTCATCAAGCCTACCAAGATACGGATCCTCGGATACTGTATGATACGATCCAGTCAGTGGATCATATGAACTGCTATTAACTCCAGCAAGGGATGGTATTGCCTGCGATGCGGACACAACCCAAGGAACGACTCCGGGAGCCGATATCGGAAGCGAGCCAAGTGTCCAGTTGGCAGTGTTGTTTATGGCATCGCTGAAGTCCCAAGTGCTCGGATCGGCAATGCCTCCCTCACCGATCATCTCCTGCTTTATGAGTCTGTTCGGCTTGTTCGATATATTGTTGGCAAGCATGTTCACGACTGGGATCTTGCCAAGAATGGGAACTGCATCACCAAGACTAGTTATATTATTGTATTTTACATTGTCTGCCTCGTTGTGATAGATAGACTGGGCATCAAACACATTTATCCTAGTACCATCACTCAGCACTAGATCAGGCGTATAATACACGCCTGGCGTAGCATCGCCATCGACCCTGTCATAGTCACGTGTGTTCAAGGCGTTGATGTCATCAACTTGGTAAGCCATCTCATCAGGCGTGACAAACGTGTTGGCTACGTCTATGTAGCCATTGTCATTCACCATGCTTTCCTTTGTATCAGAGCTTACCGTTTGGCTGGTGCCGTCGGAGAAGCTTATAGTCCATGTTCCTATGTAGTTCCCAGCATCGTCGAACTCGTCGTCAGAGTGTCCTTCTGGTCCACCAGTTGGGCTCATGTCAAGGATCTCACCGTAATGGTACTCGACACCACCGTCATCCGTTGGTACTGAGAATTCGTGGACCCAGGTCGTATAGTCATCAGTATCAGTCGGAGGTTGCAGCAGGCTCTTCTGATCGTTGTTCCAGATGTCGTTCCATCTCACGAAGAACGGCACGACACGCTTCTCGAAGTCATTGTTGGAGAATGTGACATCATTGTCAGGATTGTCGTCGTCGGCATTCATGGTGATCGTGACCTCTGGCCCAATGTTCTGCCTCAACCTGGCAAGGTTTGCCGCTCCCTTTCTCGGAAGGGACTCGATGCTCCCAAGGTCGTAGGATGCAGCGACGTCATCGGTCGGAACATATGGGACGAAGCCATATTTGTCGAACTCGTCCATCTTGTCATACACGGCATAGTCGCTGTCCTCGATCTCCTCGATCGGACGGCTGCCGGCGAGATCGCCAAGGCTCTCCTTGTATCTGATGTACTGGCTTCCCGTCATGAGTCCTGACGTCAGATGATCAGAGTCCATTGTTCCGTCGTCAATATCGAATGGCGATGATGGGTGCAGTATCGATGCGCTGCCAGTTCGCGTCGGGGCTCTCATCTCATCCAGCAGCTCTGGGTTCATTCCGAGCCTGCCGAAGTAGTCCTCATATGAGTCGTTGTATGGCGTATACCCAGAGTACGCTCCCAGGTAGCCAGTCTCATTGACCTCGCCGGGAAGCGACGGGTCGTGATACTCCTGCTCGACACCATTCACAATCCTGACGTCCCCGGATTGCGGTGCCTGTGCCTGACTGATCTGCGTATCCCTCATGAGGCCAGATGCCTGCTGGGCGGCAGAGCCTCCTTCGTCATCACTACCCATTCTTGCATCAAGGTCAGACACAAGCTGAAGCATCTCGTCATCAGACATCTGTGGCTTGTCATTGCTTTTCAGTATGTTCCAGAAGCTATCAAGGAAGCCACTGTCACCACCGTTGATCGTCACCGGCTTTGGCGCTGGCATCGATGATGTCTGCACGAATATGGGCTGCGACGTCCTTTGGGATGACGATCGTGCTGACGTCGATCTACCTGCCGCCATTGGTGCCGACATCGAAGCTGTGCCAACCGTCGGCATCGCCGGTCTTGGAGCTGTGGGCACAACAGGCGAATACACTGGCTGAGACGATTGACCAGAGGAAGAGGAAATCCGGTCGAGCGTCTGCTTGGCAGTCTCGTTACCAAATGACGATGCATTCGATACGTCTTCCCAAGGACGCAACTGATTGCCAGGATCAAGTGCCTTTCGCAAGTCGGAGGCACCGTTGTTGCTGCTCTTCCTTTTTGAGGCATTGTTGAATGCCCTTATGTTTCCAACGGTATCGACTGCGAATGCCATGAGAGATCCCCTTCGATGATTTGCCTGAGTCGCATTATATCATCGAAGGGGAACCCATTACTTCCTTGCATGCCAGTCTTCGCAGGCAAGCGTGTCGCGATAGAAGGTGACGGTCGGATGCCTCCTGCAGCGGTACATGGTCAGCCGTCCCTCCTTCGGGATGTAGTTAGTTCGGCCACACGGATCGCCACCAGCATCGCATGTGATGCATCTCCTGAACGCGATGCGAACCCTGCTCTCCCTCTTCTCGAGCCAGTCAGGCCTTCCCATACCTAAGCTCCCTCACCCATCGCCATATCGTGTTCTTATGGACCCCAGCCTCCAAGGCAGCCTCGGAGACGCTCATCTTTCCCCTGTATACCAGCCTGGCATACTTCGTCCTTCTTTTCCTGTCGGAGCGACGGCGTCGATACTGGAACCTTTCGCGGTTGGTGGACATGATGTATGACAGGTATCCATAGCTCAAGCCGGTCCTCTGGGATATCTCCTTGAGGAGCAGCCCATCTGACCACATCGACTCGATCAAACCGAGCGTCTCCTCGCTCATGCGCCCGTGCTCCCATACCCGTCATCGCCACGGTCACCGCCATTGATGCGACTCGCCTCGATCGGCAGGGGACGCACGATCCGCTCAATCACCATCTGCGCGACCTTCATGCCACGCCTGAACTCGAAGTCCTCGTCACCATCGTTGTGAACCGTAATACCAACTGGTCCAGTGTAGCCCTCGTCGACAGTACCGTCAGCAGTCAGACCATGGTGGCGGTTGAGGCCACTCTTGGAGCGGATGTGGCCATCGGTGCCAGGCGGCAGCTCCATGTGCACGCCTGTGTCGACGAAGGCATACCCATGGGCAGGGACCACGAAGTCATATGGCGCAAAGAGGTCGAGGCCGGCATCGAACGCATGGGCACGCTCGGGCATGATCGCACCCTCGTCAAGCATCACCTTCATCAGCATGTCACTCATCATTCTCTCCAATCAAATTGAATATGTCAGTCTGACATGGGTCAACAGTTGTCATGCATATCACTTCAGGAACGACATCATCAAGCGAGACATCAAGCACATGCGATATGCATGACATGGTCTCAAGGTTCGGCATACGCTTGGCATTCTCATATTGGCTGATGCAATTCATTGTGACACCGATCTGCTGTGCGAGCTCGCTCTGTGTCATTCCGCTCGCCAGCCTGGCGTCACGCATGTTCCCAGCCAACTCAGTCCGAAATGTCGTCATCGCGCTTCACCTCGATTCCAAGCTCTTTCATCATTTGCTCGCACATGACCTCAAATGGAGTTAGCGACTCGCCAAGCGGACAATCCTTACAGAGTCCATCAGTCTCTATGTGCCAATTGAGTCCTTCTACAAGCTTTCGCAGCTTAGCGTTCTCAGCCTTAAGGTCGCTATGCCCGTACATGTACGCAGCGGTGCCTACGTACTCAAGCTCGCTTCGCAGGCTGGCGTTCTTGGCGTCTAGGCGGTCGATGGCGTCTGCTGCACCCATCATCAGCGTCGCCGCCTGCGGCATCGCTAGCCCAACGTTCTCTGCCATGGCCCGCAACTCTTCAGTCGTACTCATGCGACCGCTCCCCATCCGTAAAGCAATGCAAGCGTAACGATGTGCAACAACTGGTCTTGAACGTAACCAATCATGTTCCATCTCGCCTTCTGAGCATCGACAATCAAATGAGACGCAAACAAGGCGGTGATACGACTGTCAATGCCAAATGCAAGCGCAAACGGCACGGTGTACGTCATGCAATGCGCAAGCAGATGCCACCAGTTATCGCCCTTGGTACTGGCAAGGAAGTCGGTTTGCAGAACGTAGTCCCCCAGCATGTGGCAAGCAATAAGCTTGTAGATAATGCTCATTCGTCACTCCCAATTACGCATAACGCCATCGCAGTCACACCCAACGTGGAGCCAATCACCAATCCAGCAATGAATGCCATCATGCTTCCACCTCCACTCCCAGCTCGCGCATGCGTGCCCTCTTCCACCCGACGCCACGCTTGCACCAGAAGCCCTCGCCAGAGTAGTCGTGATGTTCGCAGTCGGTGCATGTTTCATCGCTACAGAGATACATGTCACGTACCA
>Ga0326513_10003666_pt1 | contig 11116 bp, 19 predicted proteins | sample 2_2465_0518_D_FD_203654 | JGI IMG/M metagenome (GOLD analysis project Ga0326513, IMG submission 203654) | Bovine rumen microbial communities from UC Davis, California, United States - 2_2465_0518 | ecosystem: Host-associated > Mammals > Digestive system > Stomach > Rumen | place: USA... | reverse complement strand
CCGTCGGAACCTGCTTTCGCCGGGGTCGGTAGTACCTACCCCCTCCCCTCGGGTCCGTTCTCACCTTTGAGAATCGGCCCAGGGTGCCTTTTCGAGGGGGTTGCACCCTTTCAAAGCCACCACGCGCCCGGCTTTCGCATTTTTGAGGGCAGGGGAAGCGCATCATCCCGCCCTCCTCAATGCGGCCTCGCAGATTGCGGCCGCCGTCCGGCAGGGAACGGAGTTGCCAATCTGCTTCACCTGCTCGCCGCGATTGCCGGTGAGCTTGTAGTTCTTCGGGAAGCTGTGCGCGGCCGCCAGTTCCGACGGCTTGAGCATCCGCAGGCGAATGTCGAGCAAACGCCCGTCGGGAAGTCGCGGCAGATTCACAACGGCGAGGTTGTTGCTTGTGGTCACCGTTTTCAGCGGTTCGTCACCGGAAGAGACGCGGCCCGCGTCGTTTGTGTCGCCGGGGTGGCTCATGTCAACGATAAGCGGTATGGCAAGCTGCATGTTGTCGAAAGTCGTTATGGTGCGAACGGGGGAATCAGCGCCGCCAATGTGCCCGCTGTCATTTCCCGAAGGCCTGCTCATGTCGAGAATGATGGGCGTCGCAACGCGGATCGCGCCGGCCGTGGCGATTGTCGGGCACGGTTTGTCAACCGGCCGAGCTTCCGCGCCTGATTGCTGCCCGATTACAAGAGGCTGGCAGAGGTAGTCCTTGCGCACGGTCGTCTGCGCCCGCAAAGGCTTGTCAATGTCGTGTGGCGCATTCCCGGCCTGCTCCGTTATGAGGAAGGGCGTCGCAATGCTGTAGCGGTCGTGCGTCGTCTGCGCGCCGATTGGATCGTCTACGCTTTGCGCCTCGCCACCTTGGAAATGGTCGATGATCACGGGCTGGCAAAGCGCGTGATGCTGCCCGTTGGCCGTCACGGTTGAGATCGGCGCTTCTATGTCCTCCGCGTCGCAATGCCGGTTCAGCCGGACAACGAAGGGCTTGACAAGGGCGCAGCGGTTTCCGCCGGAGTGTTGCGTCGGCATGGGTTCGTCGAGCGAGCGCAGTCTGGATTCGTCCGGGCCGTCGATGCCGAGCATGTCCATGAGGAAGTCCATGCCGTTGTACTTCTTCATTCCGACGGCCACGCGGCGAAGAGTGTTCTTCGAGAGCGGGTTCTTTCGGTTGAAGATGCTTGTGCCGAGGTCCGAGAGGTCCAGGCATTCGCGGATTCCGCGCCACTTCTTCGGCGTATGTCCCCAGAGGTCCGTTTCGGGATTCTCCGCGTATTCCGGTTCGGGCCAGTGAATCTTTCCGCATCCCTTGCGCACGGCCTGTAGGAAAAAGCGCCGGCGCGTCGTCGCGTCGCCGAAGTCCGCGCAATTGAGTATGCGCCATTCGACCTTGTAGCAGCGCGCCTCGATGGCCTGCACCCAGGCGCGGAAGCATGAGCCCTTCATGCAGTCTATCGGTTGCCCGGACTTGTTCAGCGGGCCCCAGTCGACAAATTCCGGCACGTTCTCGATGATGACGCGGCGCACGAAAAGCTGGTCAAGCCAGGAGAGGACTAGATCGGGTTGCGCGCGCAATTGGTTCGAGCGCGGCTTTCCGCCTTTCGCCCGGCTATGGTGCGTACACGACGGCGACGCCCAGAGCAAATCAACCTCGCCGCCCGGAACGAGGTCGGCCGGCACGGCCTCCTCGATGGACATTTGCCTTGTGTCAACGCAGCGGTGGTTCGCGCGCATCGTGTCAACGGCGACGGACCAGTGGTTTATCGCCAGTCCACGGTGCTTCATGCCCATGCGCGACAACGCGAGTTCAAGGCCCGTCGTCGCGCCGCCCGCGCCGCAGAAGAGGTCAACGGTGTTGATGGTGCGCGTCATACCGCCTCCGTTTCGCATTCTGCATTCTGCATTCCGCATTCTGCATTGGAAAAGTTTGCCCCGGTCGGCGGCGTCGGGGCGGCCGCTGGAAGCCGCGCAAGGTCAGAAGGCGCGGTCGCCTGGTTGTAAATGTCTGGGTGGTGCTTGCGCCACGTCTCCGTCGGAACGGGCTTGCGCGCGAGGCACAGCATCACGAAGTCGCGGCGCCACCGGCGAATGCGGCCGACGACAACCGGCTCGCAGTCGCGGAGGTCTATGTTCGACTTCGGCCTCCCCTCCTCCTTGCAGAGGCGCGAAACGGTGCTCCTTGAGACACCGAGGATTTCGGCCACTTCGCCGTCGGAGATGTAGATCGCGCGCGGCGCCTTCTTCCTTGAGAAGATTTCCTCGTCAACGGTCATGGCTATGCGCCTTTCTGCTCAACGGCGTCGCGCGCCTTCTCGGCGGCCTGCCGCAGGATTTCGGAAACGTAGGCGGAGAACCGGAAGCCGAGGGCGCGCGCGGCCTTCTTGAGGGTCACGGCGTCGGCCCGGTCGACGTAGCACGTCACGCGCGTCGTGTCGGCCGGCGTCTGCGTCGTCGCGGGTGTCATGGTCATTGTCGTCGTCATTGCGCGTTGCCTTTCGTCTCAATGGCCTCGTCGAGCCGCGAGGCCGCCCAGTCGGCGGTGTGCGTCGCTATGATCTGCGCGGGCCACCGCTCAAGCGCCGCGTCGAACTCGTCGAGGGCGCGGCCGGAGAGGCCGAAGGCGCCCATGTGGTGGATGATAGCCGCCGCCTCGTCGGGATAGAGCATTACGCCGACTTCCACCGTCGCGAGTATGAAGGAGGCGAAGCCGTGCCCCGGCCACTCCGGCTGAACGTAGTCGAAGCCGCCTTCCGGGCGCGGCTTGTAGCACTTGCACTTGACAAGATCGTGCAGCAGGGCGACAAGATACGGCGAGGCCGGGCGCGACCAGTTGACGCCCAGGATGCGCGTCTGGTCGAGCAGCCGCCGGCACACGTTCCCCGAATGCGCCGCGAGGCCGCCACGGCAGGCGAGGTGGTGCCCCTTGCTCGCGGGCGCGTCGAAGAAGCCGAGGTCGCAAAGGGCGCGCACCTGCTCATGGTAGAGGCCTGCGCCGTCGATAAGCCATTCAATGTGTCTGTAGGCGTTCTTGTTCATCGTGGTTGCTCCTTGTGGTAGAATGTCCGTCATGGACAAAAGACACTATTTATTGCTCGGAAGGATTCGCAACGCGGAAGACCGCCTTGTCTTCAGTGGCGAGGAGGCCCGAATCGCTGACGACCTCATGCGGCTTGGCTGGATCGAGGGCAGCCGCATCCAGGCCTTCGGCGACACAGACTTCACCTTCGACTGCAGGGGCGTCACCGGCGAGGGAATCCGCGCCCTCGACTCGCGCCGGGGGCGTCTCGTCGGATGGATTGTCGCCGCGTTCAAGTGGCTTGCCGGCCTCATCCTTCCCCGTGTTTTCGCGTAATGCCGCGGCGTCAAGCACCGTCTTCGTCGCCCATGCGGCGGCCGCGTGAAGATACGCGTCGGGAACGGGGCCGTAAACCTTCGCTTCCAGCTCGACGAGGATTGAGCAGCCGTCCGCGGAATAAAACCATTGTTTTTGACGGCGCCATCGCTCAACCGCCTTCTTGTCATTCCATTCTGACAGCCGCCGCAGTTTGCGCAGCTCGTCGAAGAACTCGCCGACTGCGCAGAGCACGACAATTAGCATGGCCCCGGCGCAAAACGCCAATATGATGTTCGTCATTCCGCCCCCCAGTTCCTGGTCATTGCGTAGATGATTGCGGCGGGAACGCCGATCACGATTGTGATGTTGCCGATGATTGCAAGTGCTATGTTCATGGTTGCTCCTAAAGAATCGCCCGTCTCTCCGGGCTGTCACCGCAAGTGGAGTGTTCTAGGTTCACGCCGTCGGTCAAGCGCGAGGAGTTCGGGCCGGCGGAGTCGCCCTGCGAGGCGAGACAAAACACCCGTTTTCTTTCGCGGCTCGTCCATGCCGCGCGCCCGCGCCTGCGGCCGCCTTTCGCAGAGGCGGGAGAGGGGGCATTGGAAGATGTGGAGTGACCGGTCAAATCCCGGCCCTCCTCGCGTAGCGCGCGGCTTGGTTGCCGACGCGGCAGCACGCCTTGGAGCAGTAGCGGTTCGTCCTGCGGTGCGGATGGGCGGGCGCGAACATGCCGAAGCAGACGGGGCACTGGCGGCGGTCGCCGTTCCAGACTCCGCCGGTCCAATTCGTCACGCGGATGAAGATGGCCCGCCATTCGGCGACCGTGCGCATCTTGTGCGGCTTCATGCGGGAATTCATCATGGCCTCCTACTTCGCGGCGGCGTCAAGGCGTTTCTCGATTCGCTCAAGCGCCCTTCCGTTGGCCTGGGCGTCGAGGTCGGCCCGGCATGTCCAGAAAAGGCACCAGCCGAGGAGAATGTCGAGAATGCCGACTAGGAACCTCGACCACGGCCCTTCGAGCTCGAATTCGTAAATCTCCTCGCTCATGGTTCGTTACTCCTTGCGCTAGTCTTGGTGTTTTAACACCTTGCGGCGCAGTGCTCGTTCCATTCCGCCACGGATTCGGCCCGCGTCTCATGGAGGCCGGTTGTGAATCCGTGCCTGTCATTGTGCCTCGTGCCCGAGCACTTCAAATAGTGTTTCTGCCCGAATTGCCCCCACACGGGGATTTCGCCGCATATCCGGCATGGCAAACGCTTTGAATCCTTCATCGTGGCCTCCTACTTCGCGGCGGGCGGGTTGCGGGTGGTTTCACCCCGAGAGTAAAAAGAATGGAGGTGAAACCACCTCAAGACTAAAAAATTGGCGGCTTCGGAAAAGCTCATTTTTTCGACCGAAGCAACCTTTTCTATCTTCCGAACTAGGAACGGATTCTTGGCGAGCATTTTCTTCGTGATGGTCATTAGTGCGCCCCTCTCTTCTGCTTGTTAGCCTTAACCTCGGCCAGGATGATTTCATAGTCCTCCTCAGTAAGCACAACATCGCGCGTAGCATCTTCAAGGGCGCGAATGAAGGCGAGGTTCTTGGACTTGTCGCCTGGGCGGGCGAAGGTCTTTTCAACCTTGCGGCATGTCTCAATGTCAATGCGCGTCGAGACTTGGCGCTTGTTCGTGTCGGGCATGTTGCTCATTTGTCTTGCTCCTTGTGTTGTCGGCCTCGATTGGCCTGTTCCGAAGTTACGCGAAAGATTTTAGCAGGTGGTTTCACCCTTGTCAACACTTTTTTTTGAAAAAAGTTTGAAGGATTCTTCAAGCCGTCCATTGCGCGGCGGCGGCCGATGGTGTATAATACTTGTCATGGAAAACAGGCAAAACATGACAGGCAACGCCAAGGGGAAGTCGAACGGCTGGCGCCGCTCGGCGTTCTGGGATGGCGTGTTCGCCGTGTTCACGCTGGGATTCGGCGGCGTTGGGCCTGTCGAGTTCCCGCGGGTGCTGACGAACGCCGAGGCGAGGGCCGTGGACCTCGCCAACATGCGCCATGACTGGATGGTTGTCGGCGAAGGCCTCAAGTCCGCGCTGGAACGGGGAGCCGTCCATGTCTAAGCAGCGCGTGGTGGATTCCCAGGTCGTCCATTGCGCGGCGCTAGCGGTATGTGGCGGGGTCGATTCCCATGTCGCGGAGGATGGCGCGCGCGGTGCCGGTCGGGATGTTGCCTGAATGCCGCGGCACGACGACGCGCCTGCCCGTCGCGTCGCGGTAGATGTAGTGGCTTCCGCTGGTTCCCGTGTGCTTGAACCCGCGTTCGCGGAGGAGTCGGTCGGCGTCCCTGAACGTCAGCGGCTTCATGCGCGGGCCATGCTGCGGCGGCGCGGGGCGCGCTTCGGCGTGATGGAGAAGGAGAAGCGCCGCAGGTTCGCGCCGTCGGCGCGCGCCTTCTCGGCGGCTTCGGCGGCGATGTCCTGGAGGTAGAGGCCCACGGCGTCCGCGATGTTGGCGCGGAGTTCGTCGAGGGTCCGCCCGTCCGTGTGGCAGCCGGGGAGGGCGGGGACCGAGGCGCAGTAGACGCCGTCCTCGTCAATTGTCACGATGCAGTCGAGTCTCATGCCATTTATTGTCGCACGGGCCGGCCCCGCCCGTCAACAAATACTTTTTCAAAAGTTTTTCAAGAATACGCAAAAGGTTTTTGAAAGGTGGTATAATTGAAGTGTTTTTCCGGGGCGTAATCGGCGGGTGCCGTTATGACACGGGCTATGACAAAGGGGCGGTTTTTCCCTAAGTCGCGGGTCATGTGTTCGACTCGGGAAAACAAGGTCTCGACCCCATCGGGACGGGGGAAACGGGGCGAATCTGCTGCACCTTCTGGCGGGCCAACTTATGCGGTTGACATGCAGAAGGTCACTGGTTCGAGTCCAGTATCTCCCACCATCCTAGAATTCGTCGGAAGCGCATTCAAGGATTTTGCCCGAAAAAGGTCAGACCAGTCATGAAGGTGTGTTATGACACTTTTATGACAATTTACCTCAACAAAAGGAAAGGTCAGACCATTATGCGCGAAGCGCGAAAACCCCAAAGGGGAAGCCTCCCAGGCACAATCTGGGACAACAACGGGCACTGGAACTACCGCGTCACGCTGCCAGGCGAATCCACGCGGAAAAACCATCCCCTCACCATGCCGGGATCAAAAGTCGCAATGCCGGCGACAAAGCCCATCGAGATAGCCGAGGCCGCCGCATGGCGGATATGGGAGGCGCACGTTCGTCGGCGGAAGTACGAGCGCGCCCATCCAAAGGACTGCATCACGGTTTCCGAAGTCTGCGACAGATATGTGGAGTGGTCGAAGACATACTACAGGAACGAAGACGGGAGCCCGACAAAGATGGTGGCGGAATGCGCGTACAACCTTCGGCGCTTCCGGGAGCTGTACGGGGAGAGATACGTCGCCGACCTGGAACACCACGACATGCTTGCGCTGCGCGACACGCTCATCGGGGAAGGCCTTAGCCGCGTAACCATCAACAAGCGGATGCAAACCGTCAAGAAGTGCATAGCCTGGGCGCTGGATGAAGACCTGATACGGGCAATAACGAAGGCGGAACTTACGCAGGTCGCCAACCTCAAGCGCGGGCGCAGCCGGGCGCCGGACGGGAAGCCCGTCACGGCCGTGCCGGAGGCCGACGTGGACGCGGTGGTCCTCGCGCTGCCGCCCAGCCTCGGCGACATGGTGCGCGTCGCCCGCCTCACCGGCATGAGGCCCGGCGAGCTTTGCACCATGCGGTGGGCCGACATTGAGAGGCGCGACACCGTGTGGGTCTACCGGCCGGCGGATCACAAGAACAAATGGCGGCGCCATCCGCGCGCCGTCGTCATTGGCCCGCGCGCGCAACACCTGATGGGCCTCCGCGAGGGCGAGGGGGAGTACGTGTTCTCGCCGAGGGTCGCGGAGGCCGAGCGCTTCGAGGCCATGAGGATGGCGAGGAAGTCCAAGGTGCAGCCGAGCCAGCTGGACCGGTCGAAGGAGGACCCGCTGAGAACGCCCGGGCCAAGGTGGACGACGGACTCGTACCGGCGGGCGGTGGAGCGGAAGTGCGAGGAGCTGGGGATCCCGCGCTGGCACCCGAACCAGCTCAGGCACAATTGCGCGACAGTGGTGCGGCGGGCTTTCGGGATAGACGCGGCGAGGGCGGTGCTCGGGCACCTCCACGGCCTCGCGATCACCGACCGCTATTCTTTCGAGGCGGCGGAAGATGAACAGATCGCCGTGGCCATGCCCGCGATGGTCGCCCTGGGCTAGCGCTTTAGGATGTGCTCCACGATGTCGGCTATCTGCGGCCGCAGCACCAGGAGGGTGATGATGCCGAGACCGATGATGGTTATCTCGCGCCGGCACTTGATGATGACGTCCTTCCAGGAGGCCGTCTTCGGCGTCTCCGCGATGTGTATGCAGGTGAGGCGCGTGAGCTGGTAGAGGTTGTCGGATATGGCGTCCAGCTTCTCCTCCGGCTTCAAGCCGTTCGTGGTGCGGAGAGAAGAGTCGAGCATTTCGTCGAGGTCCGCCTTCGTGTCGGCGTTGAGCTGCGAGCCGTCGATGAACTGTTTGGCAAGCTCGTTGCGGTGCTGGTTGATTGCTGATACTGCCATGTCTACTTCTCCTGGACGATTACGTTCGTCCGCTTCTTCGCCCCGTCGTCGAGGATGACGAATGCGTAGGCCGTTGCCTTGCCGATCGCGGAGGCGTCCCAGCCGCCGTAGCCTTCCTTCACGTTCTTGAAGTCGCGCGTGGTGCGGTCCGTCGAGATGTGCTCCCACTTCCCGCCGATCCACCTGCCGTCGACGAGGCAGAAGAGGGCGCACGTGCAACAGGGGTTCGAATGGGAGCAGTTCTTGTCGAGCTTCTCGCAGCCGCCCTTGACCCACTTGTAGCTCATGCCGTCCGCCGTCACCTTGAGCGAGCCGATCTCCGCGCCCTCGGCGAGCTTGGCCTTTGAGCCGTTGAATCCGCCCCAGCGCCAGTCGAGCGAGGCGAAGTCCACGGCGTCGGAAGAGGCGGGGGATGCCGACGGCTGGGCGAGTGTGATTCCCTCGTCGGCTTGCGCGGGACAGACAACATCCCCCCCCTGCGCAATTTCAGTTGCTTGAGCCTTGCCCATGGCGCGGAGGACGGCGTTCGTGCCGGATATTTCGGCCACCTGCCAATCGGGCGGGGTTCCGCACCCGGCGGCGAGGAGCAAGGCGAAGGCGAGGCAGTGGAGGCCGAGGAGCTTCTTCAAGCTGTGGTACCAGCCCTTCGAGAACTCGCAGACCTGCCACGCCACGCGGGCCTCGATGCGGCCGCGAAGGGAGTCCTCGCTGGCGTAAATCCAGAGCGCGTAGAGGACGCCGTCGCCCCAAGTCAGCACGTCGCGCTTGGTCACGCCCCAGGCCTCGGCGAGTTCGTCGCCGTGCTCCCAAATCAAGTCGTGGAAGAGCGAGGCCAGCATGGAGCGATACTGGTTGTTGGCTATCACGTCCGGCCCGTTCCAGAGGTGCGACTCGACCGGGAACGGGTGGGCCGTGAGACGAACGGCGAAGGCGGAGGTCGACTCGATCGTGAGCGAGCCGTCCTTCGTCGTGTATTCCGTCAGCTGGGAGAGAGTTCCGCCGATACTTGCCACGTCCTCGCCCTCGAGAACGACGGAGACCTCCTCGTCGAGGCCGTAGCTTGCCGCGTTGTCCGCCTTGATGTACTTGATTACCTTGTCCGCCATCTTCGCCACCTTCTTCGCCGTCGTGATTGCCGTTGCCGTGTCCATGGTTACCAGTTGCCTACCCCTTCCGCGCCGGCGTCGAGGGCCGCCTGCGCCAGTTTGCGGTTCGCGCCACGCGCGTACTCGAAGCCAACGGCCCGTTTGCCGAGGGCGCGGATGCGCGCGATCTGCGCCTTGACCTGCGCCTCGGAACATCCGGGGTTAAGCTGGCCGCAAATCACGTCCCCGTACTTGGCGTACTTGAAGCCGTTGCCGCTGCAGTGGTGGACGCCGAGCGGCCCGGCGTAGTACTTGCGGATCGCGTCGCGGACGGCCTTCCACTGCGAGGCGTTCCCGCCCTCGTCCATTTCCAGACCGATCACCACGCAGGGCGCATTGTTGAGGAGCCCGCGCATTTTGCCGATGAGTTTCGCGGGATCCGCGAAGAGCTTGCGGAGCAGGTCCTTCGAGTCGTCCGCGATGATCCAGGGAATGACGACGAGGCCCGCGTCCCGGAGGCGCTGGACGCGGAGCAGCATTACGGGGAGGTCGGCGTCGTTCCAGCCGGCATAGCCGGCGCATTCGCCGTCGGCGCCGTTCGCGAGAAACACGTGCGCGGCCGTGCATCCGCGCCCCTTCATCCAGGCGAGGTACTTGCCAAACTTCGAATCGCTCATCTTGGGCGAGAGCATGTTCATCATCCGCTCCGCCGCGTTCGGGCCGTTCCAGCATGAGGCGAGCCCGAGCGGATGCTTGCGGTAGTAGGTGTCGTGCGGGTTCTCGCCGTAGGAGGGGGGCGGCTCGATGGATGCGCCTTCCGCCCGCTTGTCGGGGGCGAAGTAGTAGTCGAGGTTGTCCCGGATCATATCCCAGATTCTGCGGAGTATGTTCATCGTTCTGTTCCTCAAAGGTTCCCGGCGGTTCGGCGGTTAGTGACTGGTTGACTTTCCCTTTGCTTTGCCGCAACTCTCGCACAACTTGATGCCTCCCCGCCGGGGTAAAAAGGTCGGCATGGGCAGCCCATCACGCGCAGGAGACAACGCACGCGCCCGCCCATGCCAGGAGAAGCTAGTCTTCGGCCTCCTTGGCCTGTCTCGCGGCCTCGCGCTGCTTGCGCCGGAGTTCCGCGAGATCGGGCGGGAGGTTCGCGGCCTCCCACGCGGCTTGTACGCGCTCCTCGACGGCCCTCGCCTTCTGTGACTTTTCCATGTTCGTTGTCCTTTCGTTGTTGTGGTTGCTACCGCCTCGCGATCAAAGGTTAAATCGCGCCGCGTCGATTGCGTAGTTGGCCGCGACCTCGGCGGCGGTCAGGGCGCGGGAGTAAAGCCTCACAGAGTGCATAAGCCACCCAGGTGTTGTCCTAGTATTACCACCCTGACCTCCCCATACACCATTGCCGGTATACGCATAGAGTGAACTTGAGTAACCACCTTGTATTGGCAATTCAATGCCATTGCAGAATGCCGATATCATCGACTCCCCGGAGCAGGCATAGCAAAGGGTGTATCTTGTACCAAGTGCCGGAGAATGGGCGAACACCGCATAGTCTCTATTTGGCGAGTATCTATGGGGTTGCAGTATCGCTCCGTCCGTCGCATTCCTATATTCAATCATTGTGTGTTTTATGCCAAAGCTGTACCCTTTGGATAAGCAAAATACGAACGCTTCACCCTTGAATGTGGTCGGTGTGAAGACAACTTCAATATAACTAAAGGGGTCTCTGCTTTTAGTGAACGAATTTGCTGCAAAGGGACTTGCCGTCTGGCTAGTGATGTAGTTTTCGCCGAATACTGTGCCTTCTGTGAGATTGTATGTCCATAGCGGGTCACCACCGACAAGGTTTACAACCCGTCTGTCAGAATGGTCGCTAACTCCGAACGCAACATTCTCGATTGTGTCGAACATGGCGACGAGGCCATCCTGCGCATAGTCGCGCGCGGTCGGCGTGGACGAGCCTACCGACATCAGAAACGCATTGCGCGCGGCTATCATCATAGCTCCGCCCCTCCCGTCGCGCCGAAGTCAAGCATGGCCTCGGCGTCCGCGTCCGTAAGCGCGAGCGCGGCCT